>WNFC01010998.1_pt1 | contig 11394 bp, 14 predicted proteins | sample 5400541 | NCBI WGS metagenome assembly WNFC01 (sample SAMN13153342, study PRJNA577476) | soil metagenome | isolation source: 120 cm saprolite under Douglas fir tree site 2 hole 2 replicate 1 | place: USA:California | collected 2015-04-18
GGTCGCGTCCAAGATCCGGTGTAAATAAGACGACGGGCGTAGGTTCCCCTTCAAGAGCTACCAACTCATCGAAGGAAAGGACCTACACCCGTGCCTGTTCGAGTATCGCCTACCGACCGTATCCACCGCCATATCGATGACCTGTTCGCTCAGGACCGGCCACTGCCGGAGATCCTGGAGGAGGTGGCCCGGCTCGGCGCTCAGCTGCTGATGCAAGCCGCCCTGGAAGCCGAGGTCACCGAGTTCCTCGGCCGGGACCGCTACGCCCGTGCCGCGGTCACCGAAGACGCCCGGCCCGGGTCCCGCAACGGCTACCGGGACGTGACCGTCAAGACCACCGCCGGGCCGGTCGCCCTGGCGAGGCCGAAGCTGCGCGGCACCACCGAGGCGTTCGCGTCCCGCCTGTTCGGCAGCCACGTGACCAAGACCAATGCGCTGGAGTCCCTGGTCATCGCGTCCTTCATCCGGGGCCTGTCGGTCCGCGACGTGGAGGCCACCCTGGCCGACGCGCTCGGCGACCAGGCCGCGATCTCCAAGTCCACCGTCTCGTCGGTCTGCCAGCAGATCAAGGAGGAGTACCAGGCCTGGGCGCTGCGCCGCCTCGATGAGGTGATGGTGGACTACCTGTTCCTGGACGCCAGCTTCTTCCGCATGCACCCCGGCTCCCCGGCCGAGCCGGTGCTGGCCGCCTGGGGCATCACCACCGAGGGCAAGCCCGCGTTCATCGGCCTGGCGCCCGGCACCGGGGAGTCCGCCGACGCCTGGCATGACTTCCTCGCCGACCTGAAAGACCGGGGCCTGGCCAGCCCGCTGCTGGTCATCTCCGACGGGGCGCCCGGCCTGATCGGCGCGATCGAGCAGGTGTTCCCGAAGGCCCTGCGTCAGCGATGTCTTGTCCACCGGGCCAGAAATATCCTTGCCAAGATCCCGGCCGGGATGCAGGCCGAGGTCAAGGACGCCTACTGGGCGATCTTCGACACCGAGGAGCTGAAGACCCCGCCCGGCCCGAAGCTGGTGGAGATCATCGATCACCGGATCGACGATTTCGCCGCCAGGTACCGGGCGCTCTACCCGGCCGCGGTTAAGTGCCTGCTCGCCGACCGGGCCGGCCTGACCGCCTACCTGCGGTTCCCCGCCGAGCACCACCGCCGGATCCGGCACTCCAACTTCATTGAGCGCACCTTTGGCGAGACCCGCCGCCGGGTCAAGGTCATCGGCCGGCTCCCCGGCGAGACCAGCTGCCTCACCCTGGTCTGGGCCGTCCTCGACCGGGCCTCCCGCGGCTGGCGCGGCTTCACCATGACCGCCGCCGGGCTGCGCCAGCTCCAGGACCTGCGCCGCTCCCTGCTCGATCCGCCCGCCCAGCTGCGGCCACGCACCATGACCGCCGCTCAGCCCGGCGATCACCCCGAGACTGTCAGAGCTACCGCCTAACCTGACCATGAAGCCGGAACCACGCCCGTCGATTTACACCGGATTCCGGACGCCACCTGGCACTCGAGGGGCACGGGCACACTGACCTTGACAGTCGTTTGGATGTGAGCCATACATATGGCTCGATACCAATCGTCTTCGATATCCCGCGCACTGCTGGCTCTCCTCAGCCTGACCATCTCATCGCCGATCGCAGCAGGTACGTCTTTAGTTGCGACTACAAACCAGGGACGGGGCACCTCAAGACCATCCCCGTGCGTGTGGACATTGACCTGCGTGACCCAGACAGTGTGGGATGGTCGGTCGCTGACCGGCCAGCCCCCGCACAGACAGCCGCTGTGCCGACGGAGGAGGCACAACCTGAAGAGGAAGCAGCGGAAGACGCACAGTCGGAAGAGGAAACCGGGGAAGACGAGGACACGGGCACTGAAGTGTTGGAAAGCGACCAGGAAAAGTTCATGCAGCAAGTCGATTTCCGCCCGGACCTGACGGTCCGCATGACCGTCCATGTCAATGTGCAGGGCAAGGCGTCCGACCAGGACACCCTTGTCCAGGTCCGGGAGGCCAAGCCAGCCACCGCCAAGGTGGCGAAGGTCACGCTCGGGTGGCCGACCGTCACGTCGCTGCGGGATCTGACCCTGACCGTGGACGGGGCACCCCACTGGGTGCGGTACAACCCGACAGATGCGTGCCTCGAATGGTCAGACGTGCCGATGAGACTGACCGCTGACTCGTCCGAAGGCACCGTGCAGAGTTACGTGAGCAAGACCATGGACCTCTCGGTGCCGCATCCAGGTGAGCTGTACCAGCATCGGACCCTCCACGGGTCGGTTGAGGTGGAACTGGACAAGCTGCTGTCGGGGATGGACGTCCGCCTGTTCCAGGCGGACGGTCTTCGTCAGCGGAAGCCGGCCGTCGAGCTGCTGACCAAGGTTTCGGTCGACTTCACGCTCATCCTGGACGATGCGTTCGCGAAGCGCGTTCATACACCGTATCAGCAGCTTCACTTCGATGAAGTCATTCCCTCCCGCATGCGCATCAACGACATCAAGAGCGCTCTCGTCAACCGCGGGTTCAGTGTGCGCGACTCATTGCAGGGACCTGGCCCGTATGACTGGTGGCTGGAGGCAACGCGGTCGGAGGGGCCGGACACGATGACACTCGTCCTCTATGTAGCGGGTACCCGTCATAAGGCGAAACGCGAATGGAAAGTACCGGGTGGTGTCACCTACCGGAGCAACCTGGAGAGCGGCGAAATAGCCATCTATGCATACGGGTCGCTGCCGTGCAGCAGCCAGCCCATTGTCCACGAGATCAACGCACTGCGCCGGGCACTCCGTGATCGGTTTGACCACCTGCCGGCCAGACGCTGACACACGTGGAGGAGGCAATGGAAGCGACGTCCAAGGTTCTGACGGCGGAGCCGGTCGACCATGCCCCACAGAGTCGTTGCTACCAATGCGGCTCTGCTGAGATCACTCACACCTGTCATCACTGCGGCCGGCTCGGCTGTGCCCGCCACGTGACGGCCACGCCGACCGTGGCGGGCCACCCTCTCAGCCCGGAGTTCAGGCGGTTGGGCATGCGGCGGAAGGCGGGCTACCACTGCGCTGACTGTGCCCATGCCCCCAGCGTGGCCGCCCTTGCCTATGGGGCGAGTGGCGGCGCACTGCTCCTCATCGGCATTGCCGTCCTCTCGCTGAACCCCGTAGCCGGGGTTGTCCTGGTGATACTCGGTGCGGTGGCATCGGCAGGCAGTCTCGCTTCCTGGCACCGGCAGCGGCGCCACGGGCCGACGCTCCCTCTGCCGGTTTCACCCAAGATCACAGAAGTGAGACTGCGTGAGGAAATCACCGGCCGGGTCACTCTGGGTCCGGACCTGACCTACCGGGGCCACATTGAAAAGGCAGCCGGGAAGGTCACGGCAGCACTACTGCTCGGCAGGCCGGAGCGTGCCGTGCTCGACCGCTACCGGCGGACCCGTCGGCTGGCGCCGGGCAGTGACGTCCCCTTCACCGCAGGATCCCTCGTGCTTCGTGGTCAGGCTGGCATTGACCTCTCCGGGGAAATCCCGGGTCTCGTCATCCCCCTGCAGGGCACGACCGCTGACTATCCCGTGTTCACGTCCGATGACCCGGTGCCAAGTCCCTTCCGTGTCGAGTACACCTACGACCTCGCACCGGACCGGAGGCTGAGGGACGCCCCGGTATGGATCACGCCCGCGATTGCCTCGAGGTCTGATCGGCGTGCCCTGGAGATCCACATCCAATGGGTCGACACAGGTCGGCCTGGCCCATCGCTTGAGCTGGAGACGGTGGAGTCGCTCGAGCTCCGGGTGCCCGTGCACTGGGGGAACGCCGAGAGTGCCAGCAGGCCCGGGTCCATGAGCACCAGGGGATGGGAAGAGGGAGACCAGGTGCTGCGGACCCTTGAGTGGGTGCAACTACGGCCCGACGCGCAGGAACGTGGACGACACCGGCTTGAGCTGGTGGTCCGGTTCGAAGAACAGGTCATTCCAGAGGATCCGGCGGGCCAAGAGCAGCCGACCATCTCCGGCCGCCTCGATGCGGTCTTCACCGGAACACTGTCCGGCCTCAGCTCAGTAAGGCTCTACGGCCCGCTCGGCGCATACCGTCCGTCCTTCTCCGCAGAGAAGGCAAGGACGCGCATCGTGTTGGACTTCGAGCTGAGCCTCACAGGCATCCGTTACCAGGAGGTCCAGCTCGTGCCGGACCGCAAGTCGGCCGAGGCGCTGGTAACCGCGCAGTCCTGCAAGTTCCCCGGCGTGATCCCTGATGATGAGACGGTCATCAGCCTGACGAATGCCATAAGCGCCGCCAACTACTACGTGAAGAGGGTCATCGAGAACCCACCGCGCAGCGGTGCTCGGGCCAACCGCGTGCAGCGTTACTGGGACATCGCAGGGCGACTCTATGAAGGCGTGTATCCGATCGACTTCCACGTCGTCCTTACGGGGGAGGAGATCCATCGCGGTGGCATCCGGGCATACAGCGGTACCACAGAGACACGGCTGACCGTCTGGGGAGCGTATGCCAATCCCGAGATGCGGGACAGCGTCAAGCAGGTGTGGGAGGCACTGCACGATCTCGTTCAGGTGACGCTGCATGAGCGTGCCCGCGCTGCGCGTCTGATCGGTGACCGGCGTGCCGCAGCGCCGGACTGGACGGCGTTCACCACGGTCCCTGGCAGCACGGGGAATGGCAGTGGCTCCGGCCATGAGGGCCCGAGAAAGGCTGTCAGCCTGCCAAAGTTGCTGGAGCTGCTCGGTCTTCTTGATGAGGCCTTGCTCCATGGCCGCATCTCCGAGGAGCACTACTGGCAGATGCGTACTAAGGCCGAGCAGGACCTCCGCGGGCCCGAACCCAGTGGGGAGCGTTAGGTCATGGGGTGGGAATGCGGTGAGTGCAACGCCAAGGAGACATCCGCCAACCGCATCGACGCCGTATGTCACCACTGCGGGAAGCCACTGTGCCGTGAGCACCGCATCGACATCGCCGACAATGCGTTCAGCAGGACTGCCATGGCAGTCCCCCGCGTCGCGCACTGCAACCCATGCAGACGGAAGTGGCATCCGGGATCCCCTGCCCTGAGCAAGACGCAGCCATGATCGAGCTGTCGGTCCCGCGGGGCGGCCTAACTGTTGGGGAGGCCTCACACCTCACTGTGTGTTTCACCAATACAGGCCCCGGACTGTGCACGCAGATCGTTTTCACCCTGTCGCTGCCACCCGAGATCGTGCTGCTGGACAATCCGAAAGTCCAGCTCGGGCGGCTCGCCCCCGGGAAGACCGAGACCGTCTCGTTCCGGGTACGCCCGCGCAGTGCGGGCACTTTTCAGATCCGGAGCAAGAACTTCTCGTACCGGGACCGGTACGGGGCCACGCAGCGATTCGATGACTTTCACGCCCAGGTGGTGGCCAGTGTGCCGCCCGCGCAGCAGCCCGTGCTCCCTTCGATCACCCCAGCCCAGTTCTGTGTCGAGGTGGCCTTCCTCACGGCATCCCTGTCCTATGGTCAGTGGTCCCGGCTCGATGCTCGGATCACCAATGTGGGCATCGTCGACCTGGCCGGTCTTGAGGTCGGCATCGCCGGCCCGCTGACGCTTGACGAGCGACGCTGGAAGAGCCGGGAGACTCTCGTGCCCGGCGCGTCGGCCCCCTTCGGCTTTCAGGTATGCCCAGAGCAAGCGAGCGGCGACCTGCCGGTCCATGTGCACGTTTCGTGTGACACCCAGTCCGGCCGCCTCGGCCGCCAGGTCGTCAAGACAGTTCGGGTGGACAGGGACATGCCGCCACAGCAGTCCCGGACACGGCTGGTCCTTTTCATCGGCGCCAATCCCGTCAACGCGGAGCCGCTGCGCATCGGCAAGGAGTTCAGCGCCATCACCGACGCAGTCCGGCAGGGCCCGTGCCGAGACAGGCTGGATATCCGGCCCTGCCTCGCAGCGACAGCCAAGGCCATCAGCCGTGAGCTGGTCAACCAGCAGCCGCAGGTCGTCCACTTCGCTGGCCACGGCGGCGGGCGCAGCGAGAGTTTCGCGGCCGAGTACGAGGACGGGACCGCCCACCTCATGTCTCCGGAAGACCTGGCGGGGCTGTTTGAGGCGTCCGGTGAGAGCGTCGAGTGTGTCGTCTTCAACGCCTGCTCCACGCTGGGCGTGGCGCGAGCCATGGCCGAGCATGTGGACTACGTGATCGCGACCCCGCGGCCGATCTTCGACCAGCACGCGATCACGTTCAGCGAAGGCTTCTATGAAGGGCTGGCAGCGGGCCGTGGCATTCTCGAAGCGTTCGGGCACGGCCTATCGCGCCTGCGGCTGGTCGAAGAGGGCGTAGCCGACGATGAAGTGGTCCTCTTCCGGCGCCATTCCGCTAGCGGCCGACCGAGAACGTGAGTTCCGGCCAGCACCTCATAAGCACCCGGACGGCCTGGTAGCGCGCCTCGGTCGTCGTAGGCACGGGAGCGCCCGGCACCTCCATCAGCGCGAGCGGCGTAGCGAGGCGGCGCAGTGCCTCCCTGACCAGCATCGCGGGCCAGACATCCACCTCAGTGGCTGACCACGGTCGGCCTTCCCGGCGGCGTCGAGGCTCGCGGCGACCGCATCAAGGTCCAGTCCGTCCCGGCCGTACACGTGGTACCAGTACATGGCCGTGGCGATGGCGAACAGGGGCTGGCTCGTGGAACGGGGTGAAGTCCACGATGGCGACCACCTCGTCCCCTGCCATGAACACGTTGTCCGGCCCGATGTCACCGTGGACGAGCTGGGCCGGGAGCTGGCGCCGGCGTTGCACGGCCGGACCTGGCATCGGCAGGCACCGGCCGGGGGCTTCGCTGGACGACCGGGGGATTGTTCGTGGTGGGCGCGGTCGCGTTTGCCGCTGCGGCGATGGTGTTGTCCTCGACGTTCAATTGGCCAGACATCTTGCGTGAGCCGGCCAGGGTGGTGTTGCCTGCCTTCGCCGGCGGCGGGACGAGCCTGGTCTGGACCTGGTTCGCCACAGCCTGGACGTATGCGATCCTGGCCGTCCCGATCCTGCTTTTGCCGGCGGTGCTCGGCCAGCGCGATGACCCGGCGCTGCGGGCGGCCACCTCCAGGCCAGCGTCTTGGCTGCCGCCCAGGACAGCGGGGCCCGCCTGGTCAGCATGGAGAACGTCTACATGTACGGCCGCCCCAACGGCCAGCCCCTGACCGAGACCCGCCCTATGCCGCCCACACCAAAAAAGGAACACTGCGGGCCTGCATGGCCCGCGAGCTCCTGGCCGCCCACCAAGCCGGCAACGTCCAGGTGGTCATCGGCCGGGCCTCGGACTACTTCGGTCCCCGCGGCGGCGCCCAGTCGATGCTGGGCGACCGGGTCATCCCGGCCGCCCTGGCCGGCAAGACCGCCGCTGTCCTGGGCGACCCCGACCAGCCCCACACCTACACCTATCTGCCCGACATCGGCGAAGGCCTCGCCACCCTCGGCGAACGCCCCGAGGCCCCGGGCGAGGTCTGGCACCTCCCCAACGACCCCACACCCGGACCACCCGCCAGCTGGTCGAGGTCATCTACCGGCTGGCCGGCCAGCCCAAGACCAAGCTCCGCAGCACCCCAGCACTCCTCCTTCGAGCCCTGGGCGTCACCAACCCCACGGTCCGGGAACTGCTCGAGCTGCAGTACGAGTTCCAGGAACCCTTCATCGGCGACAGCACCAAGATCGCCGCCAAGCTGGAGGTCCACGCCACTCCGCTGGACCAGGCCCTGGCCGACACCCTGGCCACCTACCGCACCAACCCAGCATCGTAAGCCCGCCGGACTCCGGAGGGCGCTGTGGAGGATCAGCCGGCTCGTCCCTAGGGCGGGTCCACCTCCCGATCGAGGAGAGCACTAACGTGGATGCACCGAATGTAACGACGTCCGCCGCTGTGACCGCCGTTATGGTCGACCAGGGGCATAGGCCCGTCACGGGCCGGGAGACCACGATGCAGGCCATCGTCCAAGACCGATACGGCTCCGCCGATGTCCTGGAGCTCGCAGACATCGACCAGCCGGTGCCTACCGACAACGAGGTACTGATGCAGGTCCAGGCGGCTGGTCTGCATCGGGGCGACTGGCATGTCATGACCGGCCTGCCCTATCTGATCCGCATCGTTGTCCCAGCCCTCGGGCTGCGGAAACCCAAGACCCCCGTTCTGGGCATGGACGTCGCCGGGCGTGTGGAGGCGGTCGGCAGCAAGGTGACCCGGTTCCAGCCGGGTGACGAGGTGTTCGGCTGGTGCGACGGCTCCTTCGCCGAGTACGCCAGCGCGCCAGAGGACCAGCTCGCGGCCAAGCCAGCCAACCTCAGCTTCGAGCGGGCCGCGGCCGTCCCCATCTCTGGGTTCGCCGCCCTCCAGGCGCTTCGGGACGTGGGCGAGATCCAAGCGGGGCAGAAGGTCTTGGTCATCGGGGCGGCCGGCGCGGTGGGGTCGTTCGGGGTGCAGCTGGCCAAGGCGTTCGGGGCGCAGGTGACCGGGGTGGCCAGCACGACCCAGGTCGACCTGGTCCGCTCGATCGGCGCCGACGAGGTGATCGACTACACCCGCGCCGACGTCACCGACGGGTCGCGCCACTGGGACCTCATCATCGACACCGCGGGCCGCCGGACCCTGTCGCAGCTGCGGCGTGCCCTCACGCCCAAGGGGACGCTGGTGATTGTCGGCGGTGAGGGGGGCGGGCGGTGGATGGGAGGGTTCCTCCGCAACCTGCGGGCGCCGGTGCTATCACGGTTCGTAGGCCAGCGTCTGCGGATGCTGGCCTCCAAGGAGAACCAGGAAGATCTGCAAACCTTGGGGGAGTTGCTCGAAGCCGGCAAGCTCACCCCACGCATCGGCCGGACCTACCCGCTGGGTGAGGTCCCCGAGGCCATGCGGGCGCTCGAAGCAGGCAACACTCGCGGCAAGATCGTCATCACCGTCTGAGGCGCCGGCCACCGCGCAGACCACGGAGCACGACCATGGGACAGCTCCACAGCGGACCGATGGCTGGCAGGACCGTGTTGGTCACCGGTGCCAGCGGCGGTATCGGCAGGGCGACCGCCCTGGGCCTGGCCAGGATGGGTGCGGACCTGGCGATCTGTGGCCGGGACCCCGAGAGCACCGAGGACGCAGCCGGTGAGCTCAGCGCCGCCGGTGGAGGTCACGGATCTGGCTGAGGCCGGGTACGTCCTGAAGGAGAAGGACGGCCGCCGCAACCGCTACCAGATCCTGTGGGGCTCGAATATTCGATTGGCTCAGTGGCCTGCGCATTGTTGTGATCGCTTGGGTGGTTATGCGGCGGTCAGGTACTCGCTGGTAAGGCCGCCGAGGACTTGTTTTCGGCGGATCCGGTGGCCGGCCAGGTCGATTTGCTGCGGCGGGGTGCCCGCTTGACCGGGCGGGAGCTGGTGAAGGGCGCGGTGTGGCCGGGTGGTGTTGTAGTGCTGCAGGTATTCGGTCAAGACCTGGCGCAGCTGGCGCTCGTCGAGGATGAGCAGCCGGTCGAGGACCTCGCGGCGCAGGGTGCCGATGATCCTCTCGCAGATCGCGTTGCCCCGCATCGTCAACTACACCTGATCCGCTTGATCGGTACCGACGCGTCCGGGTGACGCATCCGTTCCATCCCCTGTGCGGCCAGGACTTCGAGTTCGTCACTTACCGCCAGAACTGGGGCGAGGACCGGGTCCACCTCCACGACGAGAACGGGCGGCTGTTCTCGCTGCCAGCAGCCTGGACCGACGCGGTAGCGGCGGACCCGTTCGTGGTGGTCGCTGCGGGCAGGGCACCGTTCACCACGGCTGGCCTGCTGACACTCGCTGACCTGGCAGGCCGGCTCCGCGCGCAGCAGGACGGCGCCGAGGCCGTAAAGAAGATTACGCCGTGAACGTCAGGAAGATTATGCCGGTCTTGCTGACGGCGCTGATCGCTTTCCCGGTCACGGCTAGGGATAGGTGCCTTGTTTTCCTGCAGAATGTCGCGACATGCCGACGGCAATACATGCTCCCCTTGATGATGTGCGGCAAAATTATTCTGACATTGATCAGGATGAGGAGGCGGCATGGCCGGGCAGCAGGGCAGGCAGGACCCCAAGGAGGCGGCGCTGGCGCAGGCACGGTGCCTGAACCCGCACCCCGAGCAGGTGACCGATCCGGAGTTCCTGGCCAGCGACTTCTTCGACGCCCGGGACGCGGTGCAGGTCAAGTACGAGATGGTGCGCAAGGTCAGGGCCGGCGGCGCCCCCGTCACCGAGGCCGCCGCGGCGTTCGGGTACTCCCGGCCCGCGTACTACGCCGCGGCCGCCGCCCTGGAGTCCTCCGGGCTGGACGGGCTGGTGCCCGCCCGGCCCGGGCCGCGCGGCGCCAGCAAGCTGACGGAGGAGATCCTCGCCTGGGCCGAGGAGCAGCTCGCCGCCAGTCCCGGGCTGCGCCCGGCGCGGCTGCCGGACCGGATCCAGGGCGCCTTCGGCGTGCGCGTGCACCCCCGCTCGGTCGAGCGAGCGCTGGCCCGCCGCCGGGAGCACCCCAAAAGCCGCTGACCTGCCCGCCCCCGCAAGAAAGGAGGACAACCCGTCCCTGTCCCTGCTCCCATCACCTGGCCACGCGGCTGCTGAACCGGACACAAGCCCGGATGCCGGCCAGGACAGTGCCCCCGGCGGCGTGCTGGACGCCCGCTACGAGCAGCTCCGCCATGCCGCCCTGCACGCGCGCGGCACCGCGTTCCCTCTCGGCCTCGGCGTGCTGGCCGGCAAGGGCGTCACCGCCTGGCGGCATGCCCTGGCCGCCCTGGCCCCCGTCACGGCGGCCCGGACGGCACCAGCCGCCCGGCCCGCCCGGATCCCGGGCCCGGTGGCCGCCGAGCTCATCAGCGCCCTGGCCGCCGTCGCGCTCGCCGGGACCATCACCAGCCCGTCCCCGTAACCAGCTGATCATCTACCGAAGGAGACCCCGATGCTCCCCGATACCGCGGCGTCGAAGGTGACCGCCGCCCACCTTTCACGGCGGGCTTTGCTCTACATCCGGCAATCCAGCCTCAAGCAGGTCATCCACAACACCGAGTCCGCGATCCGCCAGTACGACCTGCGCGGCAGGGCGATCGCGCTGGGCTGGGCGGCAGACCAGATCACCGTGATCGACATCGACCAGGGCCAGTCCGGCTCATCGTCCGCCGGCCGGGAGGGCTTCCGGCAGATGGTCGCCGAGGTGTCACTGGGCCGGGCCGGGATCGTGCTCGGCCTGGAATGCTCCCGGCTGGCCCGCAACAACGCCGACTGGCACCAGCTCCTCGGTGCGCCACGAGGCGCTGGGTATTCGTGCGGAGATGGAAGGGCTCCGCCGCCGGGTCGTCGCAGCGGCCTGGTGAAGCTGGAGGCAGCCTGATCCGGGGATCGCCGGGGAGGGCGGGAGCAGCCTCGACAACGTCGGGACGGGCCGGTACTGCCAGACGG
>WNFC01017248.1_pt1 | contig 11394 bp, 12 predicted proteins | sample 5400541 | NCBI WGS metagenome assembly WNFC01 (sample SAMN13153342, study PRJNA577476) | soil metagenome | isolation source: 120 cm saprolite under Douglas fir tree site 2 hole 2 replicate 1 | place: USA:California | collected 2015-04-18
GGTCGCCGCGATGTTAGTTTGCCCCGCAATGTCCAGAAGGACGAAGAGACCGGTCTCGCCTGGCACCTCAAGGACGAAGTCATGCGCCGCGGTCGCGTTTACTACGCAAAACTCGCGGGCGGTCGTTCGACGTTTGTCGCGCCGCGCTTGATAAGTAATTTTGCCGCCATCTGGATGCCGCGGCGGAAAGACGAGCCACTGGTTTTGTCAACCGCAGCCCAGCGGGTTCTCAAAGTGCTCCGGCGCGAACATGAACTGGCCACGGGCGACCTACGCGCGGAAAGCCGAGTCACCGAACGTGCGGCATTCACACGCGCCCTCGATGAGTTACAACGCCAGATGAAGGTGATCCCTCAGGATGTCATTTATCAACCGTTTTCCTACATCTGGATCCCAGCCGAAGACCGTTTCCCGGAAGAGCTGAGAAAACCGATTCGCCGCAAGACGGCACTGCGAGAGATCGCTCGAGCATATCTGGCGGGCGCCGGGATGTCGGTACTCGGCGAGACAGCGCGCGCTTCGGGTTTGAGCCGCGTTGAAGCGGGTTCCGGAAACCATCAACTGGTAGATGAAGGATATGCGATCCGCCTCAGGCAAGGGATCTACGCGCTGGCATCATCGAAGCACGGCTAAAGTCACAGTCCGTACCAAATCCGGCGGCAGGGATGCACTTCCTCGAGCGCTTCGTCAACCCAATCGCAAAATCGCGCCCTCGCCAATGATCGCGCGGATTCTGTAGCGGCCGAGTTTTGTGCCAGAGCTAACGACATTGGGCAAAAAACCTCGCTATGCGGATATTGAAACCAAAACCGGGATCAGGCCTGCGATTGCAACAAACGAGCGGAGTCATCCGTCTTACTTGAAACAGCTCTAGGACCCGTACGAGCCGCGCTACTGGCTCTGGCGAATCGACGCAAATTCATGCGCTAATTCCAGGTTTGCATCTTCAAATCCCAGCCAATTATTTCGCCATCCGGAAAGCCTCAAGCTTTTTCATGGCAGCGAATTGATGCTCTTCGGTCGGATGCGCGTAGCGTAAGACCATCTGAATGCGCGAGTGTCCGAGCATCGCGGCGAGCGTGACCAGATCAATACCGGCCATCGCGGCGCGTGTGGCCCAAGTATGACGAAGATCGTAGAGTCGAAAGTGCGGAATCGGACTCTCGTTTGCTTCCGATCTGATGCGGTTGATTCGCGCGTTCATGAAAACAAATTGAATTGCCAGATTCCCTATGGGGCGGCGTGGTATTGCTGATATAATTCGCCTACTCGCCCAAACATTGCCTGCTCTGCTTGGTTAGGCTCAAGCTAGAATTATTCCAACGATTCTGAAGTATACGGGAAACTCATGCACACAATCCTGCAGAGACTTCAGGAAATCTTCAGCACGGATCGCATCGCGAACTCGCTGGCTCACTTCGCGCCCAGGTTCGTTATCGGGCTGATCGTATTTCTTGTTTTCTACCTGCTCTACCGCGTCCTGAACTTTCTGCTTGCTCGCGTGACGCGGCGCGCCCAGGTCGAACCGACAGCTGCTACGTTTCTTCTGATGGCGGTCAAGTACGTCGTGTTGATTGTCGGGTTGGTTATGGCACTTGAAGAACTCGGCCTCGACGTTACCACCATCCTGGAGGGTTTGGGCATTGTCGGGTTGGCGCTCGGTTTCGCTGCCAAGGACACGCTTTCAAATATCATCGCCGGCTTCTTTCTGTTTTGGGACAAGCCGTTTGTAATCGGCGATCTGATCGAAGTGAGCGACGAGTACGGTGAAGTCCGAGAGATTACGATGCGTACTACTCGCATCGTTACCGTCGATGGCAAGCTCGTCAGTATTCCAAACTCCGTGATTGTTAACAGCAAGATCAGAAGTTACACGCTGAGCCCGCACCTGCGGCTGGATATCGATGTCACTATCGGCGTGAACGAGAACATCTCTGAAGCGCGCGAAGTGATTCTTGGCATTGTGCGCGGCGATGAAAGATTCCTGAAAGAGCCGGCGCCTGAGGTCGTCGTGATTACCCTCGGGGACTATTTCGTCAAAATAGAGCTCAAGGTTTGGTTGCGCGACCCGCGCATCCACATTCCAGTCCGCGAGGAGTTGCGCGAAGCGATCAAGAATGCCCTCGATAAGGCCGGCATTGTCATGCCTTACGAAACCATCGAATTAGTCAAACACGAGCCCGATCGAAAAGAGCAAGAATAGTAGCATTGGCCAGAACACGCTTTGCGACCTTGCCTCGGTGTAACTCGTCACGTTACAATCGAATCGCGTGATAAAGAGCTTTTGCCATAAGGGACTGAAGCGGCTCTTTGAAACGGGCGAGCGGCGCGGAGTGGCCCCTGATCTTGCCGATCGTTTACGCAGACAATTAGACGTTCTCAATCGCGCTCGATCGACGAGGGATTTGAATTTGCCGGGCTACCGCTTGCACCAACTGAAGGGAAATCGGGCCGGAACCTGGAGCGTCACAGTGAGTGGCAACTGGCGCGTGACGTTTACGTTTGAAGGTGAAGACGCCTTCGACGTTGATCTCGAAGATTATCACTGAGGATTTGAACGATGCCGAAGAATTGGCTGAACAACAGAAAGAGACGACCGACGCATCCCGGCGAGATTCTGCGCGAGGATGTCCTACCAGCAGCAGGATTGACGCAGGATAAGCTCGCGCGCTTGCTTGGAGTTTCGCGACGCACCGTCAGTGAGATATTGCACGAACGCAGACCTGTTACGACGGACATGGCGCACCGCTTGGCGCGCGCGTTCGGCACGTCGCCGGAGATGTGGCTGGGGCTCCAGCAGGACGTTGATCTCTGGGACACACATCATGCTCGACGCGCGGAGTATGAGCGCATCAAACGAGTCCCAACGTCGAAAGCCGCGTAAGAACATCTTGAAAACGACTGTGGGGACTTTTGTGGGGGTCTGGAGCGATTTTGAGTATTACCGAGTAACCGGGCTCCCTAAGAAGATCAATAAATACAGGCCTATGACACTCCATGACACTCAGTGATAAAGCCCCCGGTCGAACTGCAAAACCTTTATTCAATTCGGTTCGATTTCAACAGAGGGGTTCACCCCATTCTTGTGTGCCAATAGTGTGCGCAGATAGTGATTGTGCGGCTAATTCTGGGAGAATCTTTTCTAGCCACTAGGAATCGGGGTCAGGCCTGACCCCCTTTTAGGTCTTCGTGCATTCAACTCAGCTTGGCTAAGACCTCATCTGGAAGGCTTGCGCCAACAACCCGCGTAGCGGTCGCGCACTCGGATTAGAGGAATGAAAAGGGGAACGAAGCGACCAAGCGTATTAACCATATGTAGCCTCGGTCATTTCTGTATAGTCAGGATCATAACTTGAAACGTTTGATTTGAAGGTATTACCCGATAGCTCTTGGAGGTATCGGAACCAACTGGCGCCTAATTCGTTGACGAATTTCGAAAGCTTGACGTTTTCGGAATTTCGATACTTGGGCAACCAGAAAAATCTTTCCCATTGGTCGCCTGGTATGTGCAACTTCCTTCGGAGATTTAAAAGAACATACGCGTCAATGGACCTCATCTGCCGTCGTAACGGATCGCCGATGAGAGCCAATGTTAAGTTTGGATTCGCCTGGTAAAAGCCATCATTTAAAACAAGTAGCAAACCTTGTGAATCGTTAAGATCTAATCTAGCTTTCGTTTCTTTAATTTGTCGGTTGGCCTTTTTTGTGATTCCCTCAAGTTGTTCTCTGATAATACACATATGCGCGCGGACGAACGTTTCTGGCAAAGGCTTCAGCCCAAGACAAGCTTCCTGGCTCAACCGGCCATCGGCCAGCCATTCTGCAAACAAGCGTTCGAACTTCCGTAGGTGAGTCGGAGTTGAGGCAAACTCCGTTTTGAGAATCTTAAACTCCACAATGACTTCATCCCGAGCAAAGTAGTAATCCGCGTTGTTAAAGTCTGGCGGGTCAGTGGTCAGATCCGCAATTCTTTGACCTCCTGCGTAGTAGATGAAACTATCAAAAAAACCTCGCTCCAAATCGAATTTCTCGTCAAAGAACGCGTCTGCAAAAAGAGGAGAACAGTTTCTACACTCTGGCCCTGTAATACCGAGATTCAGAGCAATTGCGCCGCAGGTGCATTGTAATGGTTTGCCACACATGCCGTGTATTAACATGCCGCTAGACAAGGTAGTGCCGGGCCACGATTTGTGTTCGCATGTACAGAATTCCATTACATTTACTCACACGATCGTAAAAGGAGGTTACGTAAGCAGCACGCGATACCGTTCATTGTAAAACTCTTCTGCAGTTTCAGAATGCGCGCTGAAGAGCGACCAATAAAACGCTAGCCTGTCGTGCAGGCCGTAGCTGAAGTGCGAATCAATCTCCGTCGCCAGCGATGAGATTAATGTAACGGCGATCCACACTTGATTTGTCCTGAAGTCTTGAAGTTTATGTTCTAGTCGCTCGTTAATTTCGTCAGGGCCTTCTCCAGAGATAGCCTGCAGCTCCTTCATCCCAAGAAAGTGCAGTCCCATCTCACCTAACCCCTTAGGTTCTAGATGTGATTGCGTGGAGAGTTCACGGTAGAGCCAATCGTTCAAGAATTGCAGATATGTAACTGTCTTCGATTGAGGGTCATCAGCTCGCAAGCGTCTTACAATCTTACCAAGTTTCGGCCACCGGAGAATCCGATTGATGTCTTGCTTGTCCTCATCAGTGATACCGAGGCCTGTGCTAACTTGGCCACCCCTTTTGTTCTGGTAGCGATGTAAGCATCCCAGCGCGGTCGACCGCTATACCTGTCGCGATACTTCGCTAGCATCTCCTGTTCGTCACGCCAGGCCGCTTTAAAAAAACAGGTCCGTATGACGGGGTAGATCTTCAAGTAAGTAAAGAACCGAACCGATGATCTCCAGAATTGTTCGATTAAGCGCCGGAGTTGATAAACAAAGAAGCGGATCGCGGACGGCACCGTCGTTGATATCAGAGCAAACGAATGCGATCGTCTTGTAGTTAACAATCGCCAACCTTACAAGTTGTAACAGTTCCATTTGCGCACTGCCGACTTGAGCATATTTCGCAGGCCACTCCCGTTCTAGCTTATAACCTACAGCAATGAGAAGTTTGTGAAAATCATCCCGGATGGGCTTAAAGTCAAAGCCAGTTGCTTTTTCGTCTTGTTGCGCAGCGACCGCGACACGCGTGCCTGCGCGCTCTCTATAGTCCTTCACGGCATAACCTCAAGAAAGTTTTGGCTGCCTGCCCTACGCTGCATTGCGCTTTTGCTTCGCGCTAGCTCCGTTGGACCTCACGATGTCCCTAAGAATCGTGCCGGGACTGGATGTCAACCGACCAATCCCGATGAGTTGGCACACCAGAATTTCTAAGAGTTGTGACAGTTCAGCTGCCCGATGCATTACTTCTAGCGGCCCGATTGAGTCGAGAGCCTGGGTGTAAGCCAAAGCGTCATGTTCGCGGTGTGCCGTCAGGACGTTTCGGATCGTTCCCAAGAACTCGCGATGCGTTCGCCAAAACCTGTTCAGGTCAGACGAAACCGCATTTATTACTTCCACTTGGTCCGCGGGAACTGAAAGAGCCGTAATAGCATCCCGGAATTTCTTTCCAAGCAATTCAGGAATATCTTTAGCGGCTTCGTATAACAGTAACGCTTCGTGTTTCGCCACAAACGCTCGGCGCCGATCACCTATTGCACACACCATGTCGGTGGTGAAGTAGGCGAGATCTTGATCGAGTTGGAGAAGGTATAACGCGACATTGAAGATCGTCTGAATGTTGTGTGCATTCATGTTCGTCGCTTGTTGAAGCGTATGTCTTACGCTAATCAGCGCCTCTTTACGAATCTTGTTTCGCCTACGCGCATCGGCCCGCGAGCGTACTCGGTTGCGGAATAACACGACAGTCTCCACGGCGTTCTTGAATTGTTCGTTATGCACCAGATCCGCCCGTTGGGCTTCTGTGCGTTGCCTATACAGTTCTGCGGAGCTGGCGAAAGCTGCGCGCAACTCCCTAACAAAATTCATCGTCCTCACCTCCAGCATTCGACTTTATGAATCAACGAATCTGGTATGCTCATGCGGACACTCGTGAAAACACTCCAGTCTCATGCCCTTGGGCCGAATGCCACACTACTTGTTCAGTGTAATTGCTGGAAAGAAGCAGGCGAGTGGAAACGATCCAAAATGCCGGGATACTTCAAACGCGGAGATCCGTGGGGCAGATTGAGCGTAAAACGCTCCACCTTGTTCGATTCCGCAAATACGTGAGGCATTTTACCACAGGCGAATGACTGAGAACAGACACAACCCCAGCAGGCGAGCTTTCGGCACACTCGCAGGTGGCGCGGCGGTTTCGCCGGCTCTGAGCACTGGTTGCAGTCGTCGTGACTGGGCATACGCATCAACTGCGGGGAGACTCACCGCGCGACCGCATGCATCCCGCAAATCCTACCTCAGCGGACGGACTACACTCGGTCTGGATAGCGCGCGTGACGCCATTCTGCAAATGCCCAAATCCGAACCCAGCGCAAACTTTCCGCTGTTGGTTTGCTTTCACGGAGCCGGCATGGCGCCGGTCAAAAGGCGGACGAGATGTTTGACTATCTCCGCACGGCGCCCGAAGAAGCGGGTGTCGCGGTGCTGGCTCCCAATTCTCGCGATAACACCTGGGATGCGCCGGATGTGAAATTCCTGAATCGCGCTGGAACTGGTCTTCGAAATGCTGGCGATTGATGCTACGCGCGTAGTCATCGGTGGATTCTCAGATGGCGCTTCGTACGCAATTTCGCTGGGATTGCTCAACGGTGACCTCTTCAAAGGCGTCATGGCCTTCTCGCCCGGTTTGGTCATCGAGGGCTCGTCGGTGGGAAAGCCGCGCTTTTACATCTCGCAGGGAAAGCACGACCCCATCCTGCCGATCGAAAAATGTGGCCGACGAATCGCCGCCGACTTGAACGCACATGCGTCGGGGTGACTCTCAAAGAGTGTAACGGAGGCCACGAAATACCGGCTGAGGTCCTGCGTGAAGGGTTTCGCTGGCTGGGCTCACTCTGAGATTTTTGAGAATTGAAAGTTGAAACCCGGTCCGCATCCCTAACCCCACTCCCAGTGGGAGAGGGGAATACCCGGTCGCCACTCTTCAACCGCGGAGCTTTACTGATTTTCGCGGAGCATCTGCACTGAACGACAACGGCGCGGCTGCTTTGGACCAGTCGCATCCGTCAATCGTAATACGCTCGCTGGCTGGGCCCTCGACGCGCAGAAAGACCGCGGCAGGTGTGAGCACTCTCGCGGCGCTCAGCAGAATCTCGCGCGTGTCGATGAACCGCAGCAGAGCGACTCGGCTTCCTTTGTGCCCTGCGCCCTGAAGCCGTCCACTGTTCCATCTTCCACGTGGTCAAAAACCATCGCCGGGCGCAACTCGGGTGCGGTGACTTTGAATCGCACATCGTGGAAAAACCAAACCGGGGTCGGGCGTGCGATGCTTGCGATCTTGCTTCACGCCAAGCGGCGAGAAGATCTCCTCGACCAACATTTGCATTCACGAGCCGCAAAGATCAATTACACGTCATGCCGAGGAGTTCGGAAGATTGATTGAAAATCGCACAATCGCAGGCTAGCAGAAGCCAGAGCCAGTCAGCGACGCGAGCGTAGAGGACGAACGATGGCGAGTCTCTGCAGATCGAAGGTCTGTTCATCGCCCGATGCCGGGCCGGAAGCGTCTACCCCGCAACGTGGCTTCTTGATGACTAACAAAGAGTTTCACTTTATGACCGAACGCAATCTCATTTTATGCTCCACCAAATCTCATTTTATGCTCCACCAATCTCACTTTATGCTCTACCAATCTCACTTTATGAGCGAACCCACATCGTAGCGCTTCGCTTGCCGCCGCGCGCCAAAGCTTGCTGAATGAGCATTCATTCAGTATTATCTAGCCGCCATGATTACCGTAAAGAAGGCCGCGGTGCTGGGAGCCGGCACGATGGGCGCGCAGATCGCCGCGCACCTGGCGAATGCGGGCATCCCGACGCTCTTACTCGACATAGTTCCGCGCGATGAAACTCCAGCGCCGGAGGCCGGGGCAGTCTGATCTCGCCGCGCTCGTAAGCGTAGGAAACTTTGAAGACGACCTGGCGAAGCTGAAAGACTGTGATCTGATCATCGAAGCCGTCGTCGAGAATCTGGCAATCAAGCGCCAGCTTTACGAAAAGGTTGAACAGCATCGCCGGCCCGGCGCAGTCATTGCTTCGAACACCAGCGGGATTCCGCTCAAGCAACTTGCCGAAGGACGCTCGGAAGATTTTCGCGCGCACTTTCTCGGCATGCACTTCTTCAATCCGCCACGCTACATGCACCTGGTCGAGTTGATTCGCACCGAGTGGACTAAACCCGAAGTGTCCTGTTCGATGTTTGGTTTTCTCGACGAGCGTCTGGGCAAAGGTGTGGTCATCGCCAGGGATCGGCCAAACTTTATTGCTAATCGCATCGGCACATTCGGCGCGCTGGTCACCATTCGCGCGATGCTCGACGACGGCTATTCGATCGAGGAAGTGGACAAGATCAACGGCCCGGCGGCCGGCCGGCCCAAGACGGCGACGTTTCGCACTTTCGATCTTGTGGGCCTGGACGTGTTCGCGCACGTCGTGCGCAACCTGCACGAAAATCTGCCCGACGATCCTGAGCGCGAGATGTTCGTGATGCCCGGGCTCATCACGAAGATGATTGAACGCGGCCTGCTCGGCAACAAGACGAGAGCCGGCTTCTATAAGAGAGAAAAAGGCACGGACGGTAAGCGAGAGATCCTGACGCTCGATCCGGCGACGTTCGGTTATCGGCCGGCGCAGAAAGTTAAGCTGCCGTCGCTGGAGATGGCTAAGAACATCGAAGACACGGCTGAACGAATCAAGGCGCTGGCGTGGGCGAAAGATCGGGTTGGCGCGTTTCTGTGGAAGACCCTGGCGCGCACGCTTTGCTATACCGCCGAGCGGATTCCCGAAATTGCCGACACGGTCGTCGAAATCGATCGCGCCATGCAGTGGGGCTTTAATTGGGAGTTGGGCCCGTTCGAGGTTTGGGATGCGATTGGCGTCGAGAAGTCAGTCGCGAAGTTGAAGGAAGAGGGCAGGACGGTTCCGGCGAATGTGCAGAAGATGCTCGACTCTGGCGCAAAGTCTTTCTACAAACAAGAGAATGGCCAGCGCTTCTATTTCGACTTTCCGTCGGCCAAATATGTTCCGGCGAGCGATCCGCCCGGCACAATCGTGCTGAAGTCTTTGAAGGACCGCACCGGCGTCATCAGGAAGAATTCAGGCGCCTCGCTGATCGACCTGGGCGACGGCGTCGCCGGTCTCGAGTTTCATTCGAAGATGAACTCGATTGGCGGCGACACGCTTGAGATGCTGAAGATTGCGCTGAACGAAGTCGAGAAGAATTTTGTCGGTCTGGTCGTCGGCAACCAGGGCCAGAACTTTTCCGTCGGCGCAAACCTGATGCTGATGCTGATGGAAGCGCAGGACGAAAACTGGGAAGAACTCGACCTGATCGGCCGGCTGTTTCAATCATCGGTCATGAGTTTGCGCTATTCGCCAAAGCCGGTGGTCGTGGCGCCGTTCCAGATGGTTTTTGGCGGCGGCTGTGAAATGGTCCTGCACGCGGATCGAGTGCGCGCTTCGGCGGAAACCTATATCGGATTGGTTGAAGTTGGCGTCGGGATTATTCCTGCGGGCTGCGGCACGAAAGAGATGCTGGTCCGCGCGCAGGATTCGATTCCGAAAGACATGAAAGACGCGGATCCATTTCCGTTCGTCAAACGCGCGTTTGAGACGATCGCGCTCGCTAAGGTGGCCACGTCGGCGGAAGAGGCGCGTGGATACGGCTTTCTCAGCGAAGACGATTCGGTTTCGATGAATCGCGATCGCTTGATCGCTGATGCAAAGAAAGAAGTATTGGCGTTGGCGGCGAGCGGTTATGTGCAGCCACAGCAACGCACGGACATTTTAGCGCTGGGAAATCCGGCGCTGGCGACTTTGAAGCTGGGCGTGCACCTGATGAAGCGCGCCGGCTACATTTCGGATCACGATGCGTTGATTGGCGAGAAGCTCGCGCGCATCCTGACCGGCGGCGATCTTAATCATGAGACGCGCGTTTCCGAACAGTACTTGCTCGATCTCGAGCGTGAAGCTTTTCTGTCGCTAATCGGCACGCGCCCGACGCAGGACCGAATTGCGCATATGTTAAAGACAGGGAAACCGTTGAGGAATTAGAAATGGTTCGCCTGGAGAAGCGAGTGAAGGAACATCCTCTCGCCGCAGGGATGATCATCGTTCTTCTCGGCATCGTTCTGGGCACGGCGGCAGGGTTGCTTTTTGCGTACGATGCGGCACGCTCGATTACAGAGGGAGTGAGGGCGGACAATCCAAACGATCCGCTCGATATGCTGCCGTTCGTGACTTTTGGATACATCGCGCTGGGTTTTTGCGGTGGAACAATCGCCGGGCTATTTACCGCCGGCTTGGTTTATTTTTTGAACAGACAGCCAAGGAAGACGTTGGAGAGTTGAGATTGGTGGGGAGTATGAAAGACGCAGTAATTGTATCAGCAGTTCGCACGGCGGTTGGCAAATCACCGAAGGGCACTTTGCGTGACACGCGGCCAGATGATATGGGCGCGGCGGTGATCAAGGAAGCGATCGCGCGGGTGCCGGGTTTAGAAGCGAGCGAGATCGACGACGTGATCATGGGTTGCGCGATGCCCGAAGCCGAGCAGGGCATGAACGTGGCGCGCGCGGCGGCGATTCGCGCCGGCCTGCCGGTTGAAACCAGCGCGATGACCATCAATCGCTTCTGCTCTTCGGGTTTGCAATCGATCGCGATGGCCGCGGATCGGATTCGCACGAACGGCGCGCAGGTGATCATCGCCGGGGGCCTCGAATCCATGTCGATGATTCCGATGGGCGGTCACATAATTCGGCCCAATCCGTATTTGATCGATCACTATCCGGACTTTTATTTGAATATGGGTTTGGCGACTGAAAACGTCGCGAGGAAATACGAAGTGACGCGTGAGGAACAGGACGAGTTCGCGCTGCGCTCGCATCAACGCGCGGCTGCGGCGCTGGACGCCAACAAGTTCGCAGATGAAACTGTGCCGCTGACCGTGAGTGTCGAAGAGCTGGACGCGAAAGGAAAGAAGCAGCACCGCGAAATTGTCTTCGACAAAGACGAAGGTCCGCGGCGCGACACTTCCGCCGACGCTCTGGCGAAATTGAAACCCGCGTTTCATGTCAAAGGCACGATCACCGCCGGCAATTCTTCGCAAATGTCAGACGGCGCGGCGGCTGCAATCGTCATGTCGGAAGATCGCGCGAGGGAGTTAGGCGCAAAGCCTCTGG
>WNFC01057245.1_pt1 | contig 11394 bp, 10 predicted proteins | sample 5400541 | NCBI WGS metagenome assembly WNFC01 (sample SAMN13153342, study PRJNA577476) | soil metagenome | isolation source: 120 cm saprolite under Douglas fir tree site 2 hole 2 replicate 1 | place: USA:California | collected 2015-04-18
GTATGTTTTCAGCTACTTGATACAAGAAAGGTGTGCTACTTGTACAATACTTTTTTTACTTGTATAATACTTTTTTTTACTTATATAATACTTTTTTTAGCTTTTAGTACTTGCTGAAGTGATTTTACTTGTAATAGTGCATGTACTTTTGGGGACTGGTTAAAAAAGTAGTTTGACAAGTAGAGGACCTTTCTTTTTTTTACTTTTTTTACTTTTTTTACAAAAAAGTGAAAAAAAGTGAAAAAAAGTATAAAAAAGTATTTTCAACTTTTCCTGATGTATGCAACTAATAGAGTTTGGAGAATGCCTAAATGGAGATTAGTTAATGCCAAAGCCATTCATGCCAGTGACATTAGATGTACTCATCAGAATCCATAATAGTATTGAAGTGTGGGGCCAGGGAAACTAGAGCTGGGGTGAGGCCAGTGACCACATGCTATGTGGTGAGTCTTCAGACTCTGTATCACATCCCATACGGAATTTTTTTTAACATGGTTGTATGACTCGCCGGTCAAATGCTGCTCATCTACATACTCTCATGTCCACTCCAGACAAGTCAAAGTGACCTATTGTATCATCATATCACTATAGCTAGAGCAAATGAGTATGTACAATCCTACCATAACATGTCTACCACTCTGCTCAGCCACCTCTGCATAACCAGCAGGGGAGGCTTGGGGGTTTGCTGGCGTCTCCTCTATAGCCTAACACAAACTAGCCCGGATGATGCGCCCCCCTTTTTCCATGGTGGCAGCAGCCAGGAGGGGGGGGGGGTCTGTACAATGACGGGGATGACAGACAGGGCCTCAAGTTCCCTTGCGCAGGCCTGACCCTTATCATGGCATGTCACAGTTGGCAGTGGGCAGAGGCCCTGTGCAGCTGCTAGAGTTGTTCAAGCATGATGTGGTGTGGTTGGAGAACGCTTCCAGTGGCACAGAGTGCATCACGGCTTTGCACTGCAAACCTTGTTGCAATCCATGTGCATGACTTGGCTTCTGTACAGAGCACCCTTGCATTTGCGACCAAGTGCACACATGTGAGTCATTTTGAATCTCTCCTAGGAGTGGACCTGTGTGATGTGCTGATGTGTGTCCATGCTGTGTGTAGGTAGCCGTACATGTCATAGCCATATGTATTGCACCTCGTATGCAATGCAAGTGTCACACCATTCCTCAACATATTATGGTCACCTTTTGTCCACCAGGCCTGGAGGGACGTTCTCTAGCTCTGCCTGTTTAAGATCATGATGCACCCAAGCTACTATGTCTAGTGCACAGGGATGATGAGCAACAATGGGCTTGGGTGGGTCTGGCAGTGTATTGTGTTTGGGCATGACATTCCCATGTGTCCAAACCATTGGAGAGGCAAAGCTTACTGCATCACAGATGGGGCCTGGCTGGGTCCTGTGGATGTCCTTGCATCAGGCACATGTGAATGCCTTCGACGCAGAGGATTTGCAAGTTGTCAATAGCCAAAACCCATATAAGGATACCAAATTTCAGATGGATTTGATCTGCACCAAGCTCTCTTACTGGAGAGGTTCCGTCTGCCTAAGTTCATCACTTCACAATTATGTGCACCTTTTTGTTCTGCTCTTTTATTTTTGCCTATAAGAATGCCCATTTTCACAGGCCAGGTAGTTTGGTTCTTTGAATCATGATCATAACATATCACCATGGAATGGTGCCACAGCTGTGGTATATGTCTGCCTCACTCCTCTCACCTTCATTTCTTTAATCTTCTATTGGGGCACCCATTGCAAAAGAAGTCCTTCCTCTAAGTTTGCACTTTATGACAGATCGCATGGGGCATAACACCATTGCTGTTACACCTTTCTATGCATGGCCTGAGTATGAAAAGGAGGTGTTGTGCTTAGTTGATTGGTGTGAGAGATTGTATCAATATCCTTTCATCACAACAGGGGGGACAGTGTTACCGCCTCAGCATGCGGAAGAACTGCTGTACAACCTGGACCACTGTTCGTGCGATCTGGAGTGGCGTTGTGTTCCCCACGATGCGTGTTTCATTCATGACTCTTGTTTCTGCGAAGGCTCAGGTAGCTTTCCCCCTGTAAAACCCCAGTGCCCTTCTTGGGCTGAGTTCTCATACGATTGGTATTGTGAGTTAGCCGCTTCCCTTGCTTTGCACCCCCATTCCCCGCTCCCTCGCTTTGGGTCAGAGGTTGAGCCCGACGTTCTTATCTTCGGCCTATCTGATCCCCGTTCCTAGTTCATTATTGTCTCGGTACTTACCCGGCTCCTCGTGGGCGATGGTTATTGTTCGTACCTTCGTTATTGTCTCTTGGTCGCTATTGTCTTCCAGTATGCTGATATGTTGCTGTTATTGTCTTGCGCTCTCTGAAGCGTGGATTGAATCTGCTATTGTTCTCGACTATGATAGTGCCTAGCTCGTACGGTACTATAAGTAGTCCTTGTATTTCTATGGGACTCTCTAAGTAGAGTCTCCTGTTAATCTAAATGGGTTTGCTCTTGCTCCTAAAGGCTTGCGGTGTGTATCACCTTAAGCATACACTTCTAGGAGTTTCCCCCATTCTTCTGCTCTCTCTCAAAAGCAATCGACTCGTGCAGTTATGAGTCGCTCTATTGCACGTGACCCGCACGACTTAGTGGGTTGCTGTCTTGGTGGTAACAGACAGACTCGGCAACTGTATGATTGAATAGATTATCTATACTGTTACACAAACATCTTGATACAAAAATTATTGATATTGATACCCTAGAGTTATATTAAGGTCATGGCCATGTTAGATTAGCACAGTACAGTTACTACTACAGTACATTGTGTTTTGGAGAACAGGTGCTGCGCCTGACTATGTTATAACATTAATGGAGAGGACTCCCGCTGTGTCAAGGAGCTGCCACTGGTATATCAATTGTCACCACCTAAGCATGTGGTTAAACTGCCTTACTGGTCTAGCGAGTGGTATTGCCGGTATTGCCATGAAGTGGCACGTCATGTGTATGTTTCTTATGTCAGTTCCCTTATCTCCCATCTCCCTCCGCTCGTTATGCCTTGCTTTGGGTCAGAGGCAGGGCTGGATGTCTTGTTCTTCCCTTATCAGCCTCATTCCCATGTTCGCTGCCCTTGAGGGGTTTTCGCTATTGTCTTGGTACATAGGTATCCTAGTCTATACGTAGATTACGGTAATGGTCCCTATTGTTCTCTTATCTTGCTATTGTCTTGTTATCCCTGTTGGTAACGGATCTTACCCGCTATCTCTCATGTACTCTACCGGCCCTCATGAGGGCTTAGCTATAAGTAGAGCCATAGTCTGTTGTATTCTCACTAAGTAGAGTCTCTTGTGCAATCTAGCGCATTATACTCTTGCTCCTTAGGGCCTATTATATGATTCACCTTAGGCAAATACCTCTAGGAGTTTCCCCCCCTATTCTCCTGCTTCTACTTCATGTGACTCTCCCTGCACATCAGGGAGCTTACAAGAGTCTTAAGTCAGGTTGCCATCTTGGTGGTAACATTAGACTCTACTTATTTTCATCACAGCAAATCCTAGTGGAACTGAAAGCCAATGTATATGGCTTGAGATCAACCACCTTACCTACATCCCCGCATCCATTTCAAACCTGCATATCCACTTTGTCGAGGCCAACAACAAACAGAACAAGAGACGTTACGACGTGCTAGTATACACACCTCCCAACAAAGCCCCAGCTTTTGCAGTCATTTAGTACGATGGACAGTGGCACAAGTGCTACAGTGAAGCAAAAACCTACAAACCCTTCCTAGGACCTATCAGAGCAGAAGTACACGTGACTGACGTTGCGGAAGAAAGCCAACCTGACGAGCCAACAGCAGAAGACTCAACCATAGAGGACAAGAGAGAACCTGACACAACATTCAGAAACACACCAGCAACTCTCAAAACGAGTGGCCTAGGAAGCGCACACAGAGAAGATTGAGAACCATGGGCCCTGCTCATCACCCCAACCACAGACGCAAGCCATCACAGCCCTTTTTCTGTTACAAAACAACCGAAAGATACTATAGGATCAGCCACTATCACCATCACATCCACCACCACCACCACCCCAACTGCCCCCACAGCTACAACTAGCAGGACTAGAACTGGAGGAACTGGAAGTGGAGCCGCACCTAGTGGAGGTGCTGTGAACACAGATGCTCAGGACATTAGAGATGCCTTTGATGCAGCCCTACATCAAACAGGGCCTGGGCCTCCATCTGGAGGAGGACCTGGTGGTCCCAGAGGACCTAGAAGCAAACCCTGATGTGCGCATTATGGGCTCACCGCCCCAAATCTTCAAGGGAGACAGACAATAGGCCGACGCCTTCATAAACGAACTACTCACCTACATCTGCATCAACATAGGAGTGCCCAGATTCAAATCACCCATGAGGAAGATAGCCATGGCACTCACGTATATCAAAGAAGATAAAGTTGACCGATGGGTCGAAAGGATAGCTAAATGGTAGGACACGTTAGACCCACTGATTCACAACGTCCACTACATCTGGACCTTGTTCCTCAAGGCATTTCGCAAACAATATCTCAACCACGCCAAACAATAGCGAGCAGGAATTAAACTAGAAACCCACAAGTTCCGTTTCCCCTTAGTTGATGAATACATCACCAAATTTGAAGACCTAGCTACGCTGGCGGGATACACAATAGGAAGCGCAGAAACAATCAACCTATTCCTCAAAGGATTAACATTGGCGCCAGACGTATTCGACAAAGTTATAGACCATCCCGCCCCTAACAACTACCATGACTTGAGAGACAAAGCAATTAGCATGATTAAAGCCAGACAATTAGTCAATGCACTTAAATAAACTGCAGCCCCAATGGGATGATTCGGCCCCCCTCAACCATTCAGGTCACAAAACAGACCTCTAGCACCTAGCAGACCACCCCCATGTTTTCCCCAATACAACTCAATGAATGCCCCCAGATGGATGAATAATGTCCTAGTACCTATAGACCTATCTAGAGGAAGGGCCCCATTCAATCGTCAAGGAGGACAACAAGGCAGACAAAGCCAATGGAGGGGAGCTCGCAGAAACATAGCCCAAACTGATGCCCCACCACCTCAAATCAAAGGGCCGTGCTTCAAGTGTGGAAAACCAGGACATTTTGCTAGGGAATGCCATTCAAGAACTCAGATAAACAACGTGCACTATCTAGACGATCAAGATGATATGATCGGTATCCAACCCCCTCTCCAACCTTCCAACCTCCTAAGCAACGCCCTGGCAGCGTTCAACTCCCTCCCAAACGACCAGAAAGATGAACTGATCCAGAAGTATGAAGGAGAGAATCAGGATTTTCCAGATGTCTAATTAGGTTGGCACTACTTAGACAATACCAAGACCAGGCTGCGTGTCTACATGCATTCAAAGTCAAAAAGAGCTGACACCATAGCCCTCCTTGACTCAGGGGCTACCGAAAATTTCATGAGCCTCCAATACGCAAAGTACCTCCAACTACCCATCAAAGTACTAACCAAACCATGAAGGCTGTTTAACATGGACAGAACCCGAAACAAAGCAGGAGACCTCAAATATTACATGGATCTACACACAAGAACAGGGACAACCCAACAAATGTTGCGATACTTCCTATCAGATCTAGGTGAAAATTGAGTCATTCTGGGATACCCATGGTTTGTGGCAACGCAACCAAAAATCGACTGGGCCAGAGGATGGATCTCACACGACCAACTACCAATCATACTAAGAAGCTCCGACGCCGTGAAAGCATGATTCCTACCCCAACAGATGAGGCCCACATCCCACACCATTATAGGAAAAATTATGGACACCATTACCCCAAAAATGCTCCCAAAAACCTTTGTACCCCCACAGTATCAAAGACATGCATGAGTGTTCAACAACCAAGAATCCAAGAAGTTCCCACCAAAGAGATCGTGGGACCACACCATCAAACTAAAGCAAGGAGCACCTGCCACCCTCATTAGCAGGAATATATGTCTGTCACAAACCAAGTTAGAGGAACTACAGAAGTTCATTAAAGAACACATAGAGTGAGGAACCATCTGCCCATCCAAAAGTCCCTACACTGCAGCATTTTTCTTTATCAAAAAGAAAAACGGAAAATTACGCCCTGTACAAGACTATTGACCCATCAATGAATAGACAATCAAAAACTGCTATCCTCTACCATTGATCCCCCAACTAATCAACCAACTGCAGGGGTGCACCCTGTTTACAAAATTTGATATCAAGTGGGGCTACAACAACATTTGAATCAAAGACAGAGACCAGTGAAAGGTAGTGTTCATGACCAATGAAGGACTGTTCAAACTGACGGTCATGTTTTTTGGGCTTACTAACTCGCCAGCTACCTTCCAAACCATGATGAACACAATATTCTGAGACCTTATAGCAGATGGGAGCATGACAGTTTACATGGACGATATGGCAATCCACACCGCATGATGACCAGAAGAAACTGAAGACAACCACATAGCCCAACACCAAAACATTGTAAACCAAGTACTCCAAAAACTGAATGACCACAACCTATACCTCAACCTGGAGAAATGCGACTTCAAGTTACCTCATATTGACTTCCTAGGGATTCGCATAGTAAGCAGAACGGTCCAAATGGAACAAGGCAAGGTTGACAAAGTAAAGGAATGGAAACCCCCATGAAATGTTACTGAAGTCTGCCAATTCCTAGGGTTCATGGGCTACTATCGATACTTCATCCAAGGGTACTCCCAAATTGCCCGACCACTACTTGACCTCACAAAGAATGTAACGCCATGGCATTGGAATCCAGAACAACAAACTGCATTCGAAGGACTAGCGACAAAATGTGCATGAAACTGGTACTACAACAACCAAATTTCAAGAAAATGTTCTATCTACAAACCGACACATCAGCATATGGCATGGGAGCTGTACTCTCACAGGAGGGAGAATCCACCAACTCAAAACCCAAATGCCACCCCGTCACTTACTACTCTGCCACTTTCACCCCAACCAAACAACGATATGACATCTACAAGCAGGAATTCCTGGCCGTGATCAAAGCCCTAGAAAATTGGAGGGCCTACCTCATCTGGACAAAAACCCTATTCATCATTGAAACCGACCATAAGAACCTCACGTTCTGGAAATTGCTGAAGAAACTGAATGGAAGGACGGCCTGGTGGCATGAGTGTCTGCAAGACTACAACTTTAGGATTATACACATTGCTGGGAAGATTAACACACCAGCGGATGCCCTGTCACGACCACTAGGGGCAGACATAGTGGAAGACTCTCGAGAGATGGCGCTACTCCCCCCCAACCTATTCTTGAACGTGTTCGGAGCTGACTCTGACAGATCCCTAGAATACCATATCGTCCTAGCCTAACACACAATGAACAAAGTTATGGACAAGTGGACAAAACATCTACCCATCGTCAGAGACGAGCAAATAGATGGACCCATCTGGAGACATGCACTCTCAGGCAGACTGGTGATTCCACCAATCGACAAAATCAGAAAGGAGGTCATGCGAGTCTGGCATGATCACAAAGGAGGAGGACACTTGGGACAAGATGAGACAATGAGGAAGATCCAATATGAGTACTTATGGCCAAAGGCTCAACCATGGATCAAACAATATGTAAAAGGTTGTGCCACCTGTCAATAGAACAAGAACCTGACACACCGCCCATGCATACCTCTATTCAAAATCCCAGTCCTGGAGAATGTGCCCCCGTTTATGCAAATTGCAATGGACCTAATTACAGGACTACCCAAAAGCTGAGGCTACGATGCAATCTTAACCATCATGGATCACGGGTGCAGCTGGGGCACTATATTTCTCCCCTGCCTCACCACTATCACCAGACCCCAGATCGTGCAATTGTACTACCAACATGTATACCCTTGGTTCAGGTTACCCCACTGGCTCATATCCAACAGAGATCTGAGGTTCACATCCCACTTTAGGAAGGCGCTAGCAAAAGAACTAGGCATTACATGGAACCTGTCAACAGCATATCACCCTCAAACCGATGGACTCACGGAAAGGAAGAATCAATGGGTGGAGCAATATTTATGCCTGGTCACAACCAATCAAGAGGACTGGGCCACAATGTTACCCCTTGCCACACTGGTATACAATAATGCAAAGAATGGAACGACCAGGTTTGCACCAAATGACCTTCTGATAGGAAGAGAACCCCCAGCAACACCGGCACAGGGGGAAGGAGCCAAAAACCCCCTCACAGTAAACAATGCGGCAGGAAAGGCGAGACCTAGGGAAGCCAAGTGGAGTGTAGGTTAGAAGGTCTGGTTAGAAGCCAAGAATCTAGCCCTCCTGTATGGCACTGTTAAACTAGCCCCAAGGCGACATGGACCTTTCAAGATAATCAAAGTGTTGTCATCAGTTATGTATCGACTGGAGCTTCCATTCCAATGGACAATACACCCAGTGTTTCATGCATCCCTGCTAACTCCATATGTTGAAACAACCGAACACAGAGAAAACTACTCCCGACCACCACCTAACCTTATCGATAACAACGAACAATACAAAGTCGAGACCATCTGCAGCCACTGACGTCATGAGAGATGAAAACAATTACAATACCTTGTAAAGTGGTTGGGATACCCCGAAAGTGACATATGTGGGAGCCTGTTGAAAATATTCAAGCCCTGGTGTTGATCAAACAATATCACTGATGACACCCCCTCATAGCTATAAAAGCCAGTGTGACTGAGCAAATATAGCATCAGCCAAACTGGGTCGTCAATGCCCCAAATTCCATGCTAAACCCAAGGGACCTGCAATCCCGCACATTAATCTCGCCTCACTTCTCCGTTCCTACCCCTATATGACCCACAAGTTCATGATCTTCCAGCCTAATCAGTGAAAACACTTCACGTACACTCACCACACCGAACACGCCCACTTTTGCCATGAGTTGCACTGCCCCACACACCGATAAATGTTGGACCAAGTATCAAACGACTCCTCTGCCTCCTCCTGCCACTCATCCATTTCAGAAGACAACCATGAAATCCCTGGACTCCTCGCCGTCGAAGAATGCCTCCCCACTTTCGCTGAAGCCACCACCGCTCTCCCCCACATCATCATACCCAACAATGAAGAACCACCGTCATTCTGCCTCTCCACTGCCACCTAAGAAGCCAACCAAGAATTCCCCCCAGTATCCCCTTGGACTGCCAAGGTCCTCCTGTGCACATACCTAGACATCAATGAGGCCATCCACGCAGTCGCCTATGGACTCATTGCCACCATCCATCATCGCACCCTACACACGAGCCAAGAGCTTGATGCCTCCCGTACGAGGGAGCAGCAGCTTCACCAACAGATCACTGCCCGCAACTTTGAAGTCACCTGCCTCCAAGAGCAACTCAGAATGGTCAATGTTCCCCCAGAGGTTTCGAACCCAACCTGGGCAACGTGTCCAACACTGTCCCCCTCAGCACAGGAGAACATGTCGTCCCACGATTCATTAGGAGGTTGGGAATGGGGGAGGTCAAGATGTTGGCCGGGAGGGAAGGGAATGAGGCAATCTACATCGCCCAACTTGTCCTGGAACCTGACTGCACCATACCCACAGCCGAACCCATCCAGATTTGGTTCAGTGACCTCCTCACCTTGCCAGGGGACAAGTTCGACACCCTGGCCAAAGCCGCGTATGAGCTGGACGACTGGGCCACCCACACTGAAATCATGTGATACCATCGCATCGACACCAAATGCTGTGAAATTGAAGAAGAGCTTGCCATACTTCAGGCCCAACTGTCTCTCAACAATGAAGCCCTCAACGGCTGTCAATACTACATCGAGGCAAGTAGAGTCCCCCATCAGTTCCGTAACTTACAGGGGCGCTCTGACTTTCCCATGCACCAAGGGGAACAACTGGGCCGACGCACAGGAGGGCACCCATGGGCTGCTGGGCTAGGGGTCCCAGTCTGACAAGAGGGTAATGTCACTGCCTAAGCACGCGGTTAAACTGCCTTACTGGTCTAGTGAGTGGTATCACCAGTATCGCTGCGAAGTGGCATGTCATGTGTATATTTCTTATGTCAGTTCCCTTATCTCCTGTCTCCCTCTGCTCATCATGCCTCGCTTTGGGTCAGAGGCAGGGCCGGATGTCTTGTTCTTCCCTTATCAGCCTTGTTCCCATGTTTGCCGCCCTTGAGGGGTTTTCGCTATTGTCTCGGTATATAGGTATCCCGGTCTATATGTAGATTATAGTAATGGTCTCTATTGTTCTCTTATCTCACTATTGTCTTGTTATCCCCATTGGTAATGGATCTTACCCGCTATCTCTCACGTACTCTACTAGCCCTCATGAGGGCTTAGCTATAAGTAGAGCCATAGTCCATTGTATTCTCACTAAGTAGAGTCTCTTGTGCAATCTAGTGCATTATACTCTTGCTCCTTAGGGCCTATCATGTGATTCACCTTAGGCGAATACCTCTAGGAGTTTCCCCCCCTATTCTCCTGCTTCTACTTCATGCAACTCTCCCTGCACATCAGGGAGCTCACAAGAGTCTTAAGTCGGGTTGCTGTCTTGGTGGTAACATCAATCGCAATAGGCATTGGTGGGTGGAAGTAAGGTATCATCCAGATGTTCTCAGGTGCTGGCCCCTGCACCTCCAACTTGTGGTGACCCTTATTACTCTATAAGGCTGTGATTAAGATACAGGAAAGACACAAACCACAATTATGGCATACAATTGCAGCAGTGGACATTCTGTTGGGGATGCAGTGTGGCTGCATACGCTAGTTCTTGTTACAGTAACTCACTTACCTTTTTTTTTCTTTTATATTTCCTTGGCCACTTCTTTTTACCTTAAGTACCTACATGTACAATATTCTCTAGTGCCCGGTTCTGTCTGGCACCCGTACTTTCTGGTGTTTGTACCTTGAGTGGTGACATTATAGCACCTTGGACTCTGGCACTCATACCTTATTCTACTTCTATATAAGCCCCACGTTTCGTAGCATAAACCTCAGTTATTATCTTCTCTCGACTAAGGTAAGTCTTGGTTATAAGTTCTCGCACTCTTTCATTTGGCTCACACTGTACCTAGCCATACCTTGGTACTACAGGTTAGCAGAATATATAAGTTGTTACATCAGGAAAAGTTGAAAATACTTTTTTAACTTTTTTAACTTGCTACAAGTTAAAAAAGTATGTTTTCAGCTACTTGATACAAGAAAGGTGTGCTACTTGTACAATACTTTTTTTAGCTTTTAGTACTTGCTGAAGTGATTTTACTTGTAATAGTGCATGTACTTTTGGGGACTGGTTAAAAAAGTAGTTTGACAAGTAGAGGACCTTTCTTTTTTTTACTTTTTTTACTTTTTTACAAAAAAGTGAAAAAAAGTGAAAAAA
>WNFC01021614.1_pt1 | contig 11393 bp, 14 predicted proteins | sample 5400541 | NCBI WGS metagenome assembly WNFC01 (sample SAMN13153342, study PRJNA577476) | soil metagenome | isolation source: 120 cm saprolite under Douglas fir tree site 2 hole 2 replicate 1 | place: USA:California | collected 2015-04-18
AAGCTGGGAAAATCTCGTAGAAACCCATTTTAACGTGATGAGGCGTATGAGTCAGGTCCATTTCGAGCAGGTAACGAGTTGGCAGGGAGCAAAGATAGCTCATGAGCGATTTGTGACCGATTACAATGCCCAACCGCACTGGGCGCATCGCAAGCGCGACGACAACCGCCTCAGTCCTGCTGAAGTGCTCGGTGAGGAGAAAAGCAAACTGCGCACCCCTGAACAATTACACCGTATTTTTTATGCGACGCGCTTTCTGCGCCGATTAAACCGACTGGGATATGTCCATTTTCGACGATGGAAACTCTATGGGGAAGAGGCACTGGCTCGCCATCCCGCCGTTATTTGGCTGCATGGCGATGCGCTCACCGTCGAATACCAGGAAACACCACTGGCTCAGTATACCGTTCGCTATCAACCAGATAAAAAGCACTTCAAAGCAGTGCCAGAGGCCAGACGATTTGAAACCCCTTATCGCTCTCCGCAAGGGCGGCTCTGGGAATTGGATGAGACCATATGGCATCTCGCCAAGCGGCTTCCTGACTATGCTCTTCGGAGAAAACGACGAAACAAGACCATGCCGATTCAATTATCCCTGTTGGAAGATCCGCAAGCAACTCAGGAGTAATCGAGGTATCTCCCGGATAATAAAATGATAGGAATTAAAACAATTTGCTATATTTTCGAAAAAAAGTATCTATTCAGTTGGATTATGCAAAAGTGGGCAAAACGGGATAACCAGCTAGAGCCTGCTCAAGTGCAGAAAGCAGCTCACCCCCTTGTTTTCGTAGCGTCGAGAGGTAGCTGCGAATTCGACAAAACATGATGATACCCTGCTCGCTGCGGAAGCAGCCCGAGATTTTTTGCTGCACCTTGATCATGCGCAGGTCGCGCTCCGCCTGGTTGTTATCAAACGGGACCGCAAAATCGAAGGGGAACCGGAGCACCGCCTGCTTCCGTTGAGAGAAACGATAAAGCCGGGTTGCGGGCAGGGCTTTGTTTGGCTCGCCCAGGTTTGCGGCGGTACGGCTCAGACTTTCTGGGCGGCGGGGGAGGGGGATTGGCCTGGTATCCCTCCATCAAGATCTTCTCAGAGCGGCGCAGCAATTCCGCCAGGACCAGCAGATCTCATGCCTGCTGGCCCAAGGCTTTGGCTTGCTCTCCCTTGGTTTTCATGTCCAGCAGCAGGTCTTTCATCGCGCCTTTCCCAAGGCTGTTTGAGCTCTTCTTCCTGCTTCATGCTGCTCCTTTCGCAGTTTTGCCGCTCATTCTGCCATGGCATAGCCCATCTGAATAGATACGATCATTTCATTATCCGGGAGATACCTCTTGTGGTCTTCGTCGGCCCAGCCAGTTGGGAAAGTGCAGCAGATCACCAGATGACTCGCCTCCTGGATACCGACCTCTGGTACAAGACGGGTTTCGAGGCATTTCCTAATCTCTCCCCTTGACAATCTGCTTTCCGCTGAGATATACTTCCTTTGTAAGTTAACTAACCAACTTTTGCAGAGGAGATCAAGGAGATGCCAGGAGAGGAGAAACGCCAGCGCCTGATCGAGACCGCCTTGCAGGTGATGTACCAGCAAGGCACCCATCGCACGACGCTGGCGGACGTTGCCCAGGCGTCAGGGGTTCCGCTGGGCAACATCTACTACTACTTTAAGACCAAGGATGCCCTGGTCGAGGCGGTCATCAAAGCGCGTTTACAGGGACTCCGCGATACCCTGCATGCTTTTGAGGCCCTGCCAGACCCCTGGCAACGTCTCAAAGCGCTGGTGGGTCTCGGACGCTCCCGCCGTGACGAATTGATGAGTTATGGTTGCCCTTTCGCCTCGCTCTGCCTGGAACTGGAGAAAGAGGAGACGCCCCTGGCTCAGTCCTCCTCGGAACTCTTTGCTCTCCAGGTGGACTGGGCCGAGCAGCAGTTCCGCCAGCTTGACTTCGGCGACGAGGCGCGCGACCTGGCCGCAGACCTGCTCGCAAGCATACAGGGGATTTATCTCCTGTTCCATAGCCTGCGCTCGCCAGACATGTTCGAGCGCAAACTCACCCGCCTCGAAAAGTGGCTGGACGATCTCGCCGCCTCTCACCAGGCAGCAATTCCATAAGCACCCAGTGGGAGCCCATGGAGTGATCCTCTGAGAACACACACCCTCCTCGCGGGGGCTTCGTGGGGCAGACACGGGGTTCCGGTAGCAGTCGGACAAAAAACAACGTTGAGACAGAAGATCGTCTTATCAGCAGCTCATCGGATCTGTTTCTCGCCGTAAAATTGGGCATTACCAGCGGTTGAGGCCCAAAACACCGCGCATAATGAGCTGTATTCGCGGTGCCGATGTCTTCCGTCACCGATGTTTATTTCCGCTCTATAAGCGGTTTTATCACCTTAACGTTGGTTATTGTCCCGCTGCTACTGTAACCCCTAATACTTCTCCAATGGGCGATATATGATGCGAGAGGGGTAACCAGATCTGTGAGTGTATGGGCAGCAAACCTTCGACTAGTACGCCGCGTTCCTGAGAGAGGCGGAGGATGTGATGGCCGTCGCCATCCATAACTATCTACCTGATCTACGCCAATTTATGGCAAAGTGCGAGACCTGCTGGGGAGAGCAGTTCACTCTTCTCCTCTGAAAAGATGCGGGAGGCCCTCACACTGAGAGCAGTGGGACACTGGATCACCAAGTATGCGCGAATAGTGCAGTTCGTCGGTCTCAGTCCTCACGATCTTCGACATCGTTTCGGCTATCGTATAGCGGAAGTGCTTCCCTTGCACCGATTAGCATAGAATATGAGGCATGATTCACTGGATACCAGACTGCTCTACACTCGGGGACCCAAGCAGGATTTGCAGCATGATGTGGAGAGAATCGCATGGACATGAACACTGCCGCTCTTCGCCCGATCGTCTGTCCCGTGCTCATAGGTCGTACGTCGTATCTCGAAGCCCTGATTCGTCTCATGGAGCAAGCGTGTAGTGGCTACGGGCAAACGGTCCTGATTGCGGGTGAGGCGGGTATGGGTAAATCGCGGCTCATTGCTGAAGCCACGTTACGCTTACGCTCATCTCAAGCGCAGACGACGTCTCCCGCCACGCTGGTTCTGGAAGGCCGTTGCTTTGAGTCCGATAGATCGCTGCCGTACGCTCCCCTCCTGGATTTGTTACGGTCCTTTCTGGTTTCGCATTCCTCGGACGACATAGTCCCCTTACTGAGTCTGACTGCTCCCGCCCTGGTCAAACTCGTGCCTGAACTTGGCACTCTTGTGCCTGAACTAGCGCCCAGTTCCATCCTCGAACCGGAACAGGAGAAACGCCAGCTCTTCCAGGCCCTCACACACTTCTTCACTCGCCTGTCGGCGACTCAGCCTGTGCTCATGATCATCGAGGACGTGCATTGGAGTGACGAGAGCAGCCTGGAGTTTCTCCTCTACCTAGCGCGCCGCGTCGCTTCTCATTGCATGCTCCTGCTGCTGACGTATCGCAGCGAGGAAGAATATCCTGTGTTAACGCCCTTCCTTGCTAACCTGAGTCGTGAACGACTTGCCGAGGAGTTGATGCTGACGCCACTGAGCATCGACGAGGTTGGGGAGATGATCCGCACCATTTCCAGGCTCCCCCGTGCGCTGGATGCAGATTTTCTTGAGGCGATCTCCCGCCTGACCGAAGGAAATCCCTTTTTCATCGAAGAGCTGCTCAAATCCCTCGTCACCGCAGGTGAAATCGTGTATACGAACGGGAGGTGGGAGCGCAAATCGCGTAAAGATGGGCAGGGCATACCTCTACCCGAGCGCTTGTATCTTCCTCGAAGTGTACAGCTTGCTGTGCAGCAGCGTCTTGACCATTTGAGTGCAGAAGCAAGAGATCTGCTTTCGCTCGCAGCCGTGGCCGGTCGACGTTTTGATTTTGCTCTCCTGCAGCAAGTCACCCGGCGGAATGAGGCCGAGTTGCTACGCCTGGTCAAGGAATTGATTACAGCGCAACTGGTGGTGGAAGAAGCAGAGGATGTCTTCGCCTTTCGTCACGCCTTGACGCGGCAGGCGGTCTATACCGACTTACTGGCGCGTGAGCGCCGGGCGTTGCACCGCTTAATTGCTGAAACGTTGGAAAGCATACACGCGAATACCCTCGATGCTCATCTGGGGAATCTCGCCCACCATTTTTATGCAGCGAGGGACTGGGGTAAAGTGCTGGAGTATGCGCAGAGGGCTGGCGAGCAAGCACAGATTTTGTACGCTCCACAGGCCGCCATCGAACAGTACACCCATGCCCTGGAAGCAGCCCAGCAACTATCGCAGACTCCGTCACTCAGGCTCTATTGGGCCCGCGGGCATTGCTACGAATTGCTCGGTGATTTTGCAGCAGCATGTGATGATTACACACGAGCACTCGAAACGGCACGCACGGCACATGATAGCAATGGGGAATGGCAAAGCCTTTTTGCTCTTGGCTATCTCTGGACCGGGCGCGATTATGAACAGGCAGGCAGCTATCTGCACAGCGCGTTGGATCTCGCGCGGACGATGAACGATCCGCTTATCCTCGCTCGGACACTGAACCGAGTAGGCAACTGGTATGTGAATATCGAGAAGCCTCAAGAAGGGTTACGCTATCACGAGGAGGCGCGAGGCATTTTTGAGGCACTGGCCGATTCGCATGGCCTTGCCGAGACCTACGACCTTCTGGCCATAGCCAGTTATAATATGGGTGGTCCGATTACCGGCATAGCGTATTATGAACAAGCCATCAAACTCTGGCGGGTCCTTGATGAACGCCAGGGTTTGGCCTCTAGCCTGGCGTTGATGGGGGTACGTGGCACGAATTATGTCAACATTGCAGGAGTATGGGTCACGGCAAGTCGTGCTGAATGTGTAGGTGATGGTGAGGAGGCACTCGCAATTGCACGCCAGCTTGGGTGGCGCTCGGCCGAAGCTCTCGCACTGATTTTTTTAGGAATTGGACTTGGTCCACGTGGTGAGTATGCTCGCGCATTGCAGTGTGCACAGGCGGGCCTGGATATTGCAACAGAGATCGAGCATGAGCCATGGATGGGTTTTGCACACCTACTCCTGGGCATCCTTGCCCTTGATATGCTGGGGCTGCCCACAGCCCGGCAACACCTGGAGCGAGCCCTGGAACTGGCAAAAGAGATAACCTACCTATTCTTGCTGCGGGTTGTTAGCGGGTTCCTGGCTTCGGTATGTGTTGCGCAACAGGACTTCACAAGGGCGGAGGCTGTGCTGAAGCCGGAGTTCAGTTTCAATGCACCTCCCCAGACCGTAGCTCAACGGCTCATCTGGTACGCTCAGGCAGAGCTGGAGCTGGCGCGGAGTCATGCTGATACAGCTCTTGAGATCATCGACCAGGTTATGGCCTCCGCCGCTTCTGGTGAACATGGTGGAGTGATTCTGCATGTGTGGCATTTGCGTGCCAGGGCGTTACTCGCGCTCAAGCGAGCAACGGAAGCGGAAACTAAGCTGCTGGAAGCGCAAGGCGTGGCACGTACACATGGAGCACGACCCATGCTCTGGCGTCTGTGTGCGACTCTGGGGAAACTCTATAAGACTTCGGGGCGTCGAGAACAGGCAGAAGGACAATTTGCTGAGGCAGGCACGATCATCGAGGAGCTGGCTACCGAACTAACAGATGAAACGCTGCGTGATACATTCCTGCGTTGTGCCACTGGACAGATGCCCCGTCCCCTGCAGCTCTCTCCTCGACGAACTGCTATGCAAGCCTTTGGTGGCTTAACCGAACGCGAGCGCGAAGTGGCCGCGCTGATCGCACAGGGGAAATCGAACCGTGCCCTTGCCGATGAACTCGTCGTCAGCGAACGGACGATTGGGACACATGTTGAGAATATCCTCTCTAAATTGGGCTTTACCTCGCGAGCACAGATCGCGGTGTGGGCGGTCGAAAAAGGCCTGGTGAAACCCTCGTAAAATCTCCGTATACTTTCCTCAAACTTCTCCGTAATTCTCCCGATCTTAAAATAATCACTATCGATTACACTTCCAACAGTGATTGCGAGGGACTTCCTGACAAAGAGCGCAGGAACCAAAAAGCAATCAAAAATATGTGAACGAAGTTTGATACAAACACAAGAAGGAAACATTATGTCAGCACAAGACAATGCTCAACTGGTTCGGGAACTCTACGAAGCCTTTAACAAGAACGACCTCGCCAAGGCCGTTGCACTTGCGGCGGAGGATATGGAGGTAGAGTTTGTTCCATTTGGGCAGACTTTCCGCGGTCGCCAGGGCTTCAAGGGGTTCCGGTTGCACGCAGAACTAAGTTAGTTAACTAACAAATATCGTTAAAAAGAAGTTAAAAAGAAAAGGAAGAAAACGATGTCTCTAGACCAGAACGCCACGCTTGAGCAGCAAATTGCTGAGTTCAATGCCCAGCTCGCGACTCAGGCTCCTCCCCAGGTCCTTGACCAGATTAGCCAGTATATCAACACGCTCATTGGGTCTGGCGTAGCAAAGAACGCGTTGAAGGTGGGTGAGAAAGCTCCATCTTTCACGTTGCCCGATGCTCTGGGACGCCAGGTCTCGCTCGCGGGACTTCTCCAGCAGGGGCCGGTCGTCGTAACATTCTACCGTGGTGAGTGGTGCCCCTACTGTAATCTGACGCTCCATGCCTATCAGCAGGTTCTGCCTCAGATCAAGGAGTTGGGCGCGAGTCTCATCGCTATCTCGCCTCAGACCCCTGATCACTCACTCTCTATGAGCGAGAAGCATGCATTGGCTTTCCCGGTCCTGAGTGACCAGGGCAACAAGGTCGCTCGTCAGTTTGGCCTGGTCTACTCGATGGAGGAGCCAACACGCACCCTCCTCAAGGGCCTTGGCTCCGACCTACCCGCCTTCAACGGTGACGAGTCTTGGGAGCTCCCCGTACCCGGCACCTTCATCATCTCCCAGGATGGCACCATCCGCCTGACCTACGCCGATGCGAACTGGACCCACCGCCTGGAGCCATCCACGCTCCTCGATGGCCTGCGCACAATTAGTAAGTAACATGAGACACCTCAGACTTTGCTGATGGGATAAAAAGGGCAAAGGCATGGCACCCAAAAAGAGCCATGCCTGTAATTACCCACGGGATGCGCAACGAGATGTAACTCAGCAGTGAAAATGGCTTGAGCGTATTCTTCATCTTTCTCCTGTTTTCACAAGGCAGAGGTATTTCTCATCCGTTGTGAGAAAAAAGCGAGGGCATGAAACAAGCTAGCAAGGGTCTGCCACAGCTGCGAAAGCGGGTTGGTGGCCGGTACTGTGAGCTATCGGCCAGAGCCGCTCGAACCACCGGCTGACGGCAACCTGTTGATCTGCTGCTCCCAACCTCGGGACGAGGTCGTTCTCGACCTGTGACGTGTAAGCCACTCTCTCGCCGACATTGAGATTGGATGCTAGTTCATGCTGGTGGTGAGATTATAGAGAACGGTTGAGCTTTATGTTTACAAAAGTAAGAAGGAAAACTCATGGACATAGTAACCCCGCAATGTCGAGCATTTCTTTTGGACACTGTACGAACTGGCAAACTAGCAACGGTACGGGCAGATGGACGCCCACATGTAGTACCGATCTGGTTTGACCTGGATACCGATAATACACTGTATTTCAATACGTGGCATACATCGGTGAAGGCAAAAAATATTCGTCGTGATCCACGCATCTGTCTCTGTGTCGATGATGAGCGTCCACCCTTTACCTTCGCTATGCTCGAAGGGATCGCCGAATTTGTTGAAGATCACCATGCTTCGATATATTGGGCAGCGCGCCTGGGCGGTAGATATATGGGCAGTGATCAAGCAGAAGCTTATGGAAAGCGCAACAGCGTGGAGGGTGAGTTGCTTGTGCGTGTCATGCTCACCCGCGTGCTCTTCCAAAAAGATATTGCGAGTTAATGTGCGTTATCCTTGCTCATGCGTGATCAACACACACGAACAACTTGAGAACCGTGCTCTTCGCGGGCCACTCGGCGTAGGAACTCACGATCTCGGTCACATCGGCGGGCTCTCCCTCCCACGGGATGCGCAACGAGATGTAACTCAGCAGTGAAAATGGCTTGAGCGTATTCTTCATCTTTCTCCTGTTTTCACAAGGCAGAGGTATTTCTCATCCGTTGTGAGAAAAAAGCGAGGGCATGAAACAAGCTAGCAAACGAAGTTGGTTCTTACCATAATGTAAGGATAGATCTATCATGGCGAAAGTGTATGATGTAATCGTTATTGGCTCAGGGCCGTCTGGCTATACTGCAGCCATCTACGCGGCGCGCGCCAATTTGTCGGTGCTGATGTTTCAGGGATACGAAACTGGTGGTCAGTTGATGCAGACCACCGATGTCGAGAACTATCCGGGCTTTGAGGAGGGGATCCTGGGGCCGGATATGATGGAGAAGTTCGAGGCCCAAGCGCGCCGCTTCGGCACCGAAATGCTGACCGAGGATGTTACCGCTGTTGATTTTAACCAGCGGCCATTTACTCTGACCGCCAATTCCGGTGAATACCGGACTCGCGCTGTGATTATCTCAACCGGTGCCAGCGCGCAGTGGTTGGGTCTGCCCAGTGAGACACGCCTGAAGGGTCGTGGCGTAAGTGCTTGCGCAACCTGTGATGGTTTCTTCTTCAAAAAGAAAGACGTGGCCGTGGTCGGTGGTGGTGATACCGCGATGGAAGAAGCGAACTTTCTGACGCGCTATGCCAACCATGTGACGGTGATTCACCGCCGAGATAGCCTGCGCGCCAGCAAGATTATGCAGGATCGTGCCTTCAAAAATCCCAAGATCAGTTTTGTCTGGGATACTGAAGTCGCAGAGGTGCTGGGTGACGAAGAGGTGAATGGCCTGCGCCTGAGCAATCTCAAGACCGGCGAAGAGAGCACGCTGCCAGTGCAGGGTCTGTTCCTGGCCATTGGTCACAAGCCCAATACGGACCTGTTCAAGGGGGTGATCGATACGGACAAGGCTGGCTATATTGTGCCGAGCGAATTTACCACGACGAACATCCCGGGCGTCTTTGCCGCTGGTGATGTGACGGACCATCGCTATCGCCAGGCTGTGACTGCTGCCGGTGATGGTTGCCGCGCTGCCATCGACGTGGAACGCTGGCTGGAGGCGCAGGCAGAAGCAGAGAGATCCACCGAAGGGAACGAGGCAGGGCAGGAAAGAAGGCCCTTGAGGATGAACCGAACGAGAAACAACGAGAAGCCAATCTTGACGGCAGGAAAAATGGCGGAGTTGCGGAGGGAATCGCGAGAGCTTCGAGCCTGACGCAAGAGGGCATTCACCTGGGTGTCATGCAGTCCTTCACGGGAGGAAGCCTCCTGCCGCCCAACCAATGTGAGACGTTTCGCTGGGTTCACCTCCAGATACCGCTCTTCAGTGAGCCAAGCGCAGAAGGCTCGTATGGATCTCGAAACTCTTCCAGAGCCGATTGAGGATGATCTCCCTCTGCCAGTCTAACATCTTCTCAGTCGCTTCACGACCTCGACTTTTTCAAAGAAGTCGAGGTCATTCTTGCAAATTGCTCTCATTCCTACCATTTCGTTATCCGGGAGATACCTCTAATCCGGGTGCTGTTCTGTTCACATGACGATTGCAGTGGCAGAAGGTGTCTCGTGCTTCTGTAGATGAGTTGGCTCAAAAACCTTGGTTTTCTGTGACAACCAGGCGCGAACGTGAGGATGCGGAGGGAATAAACGGAAACTCCGTGTTGGAGCAGTACTCAGATACTCATCATACACAGCTCCTGGAACACCTCCTGCAGGTGTTCCAGGAGCCTTCCTTACTTGGGGTAGAGTTAAGGTCCACACCACCAGTCGCAAGGTAAGTACGCGATACGTGTCGTTTTGCATGATGGTTTTGGAACTCGACCACTTTTTAGCCATTTTAGCTAGATCAATGCTGGCATCAACGGTCGCGGGCTGGTGGAAGAGTGCCGACTCCAATGGAAACAGGCACTCTCCAGTTGACATAGAACAACTTCCTTTGCGGCTGGTGGGAGCAACCTTACTCCTGGGCCATACTGGGAAGTTGATTATTTCTTAACGACTCGGTACCTGATATGAGTTACCAGTTTTGTGCCGCTTATTTCAAAAGGTTCAAGTTCGAGACCCGGAACCCCCTCAAAGAGACGGGCTCCCTCCCCGATGGTGACGGGCACGATGTGGAGCCATAGCTCATCAAGAAGTCCTGCTGCTAAGTATTGATTGATCGTATTGGCGCCGCCCATGATAGCAACATTTCTCTCCCCAGCCACTTCTTTTGCGGCAGAGAGCGCTGCTTCAATCCCGTCTGCAACGAAGAAGTATGTGGTGCCACCCTCCATAGCAATCGGGTCTCTCTGCTTGTGAGACAACACAAAGACCGGTGCATGGTAGGGGGGATTGTCTCCCCACTGTGGCCAGCCCTTCCAGTCAGGGCTCTCTCGCTTTTCTTTTGGGCCAAACATGTTACTGCCCAGAATGAAGGCACCTGCATCTGTTAATGCATTTATTTCAGCCTGGTGTTTTTCTGGCTCATCGAACATCCAGTGGTGGAGTAAATTTTCAGGGATGTCCCCAAAGGGTTTTTCCAAACTCTGGTTGGGTCCTGCAACGAAAGCATCTAATGACATTGTAATTGAGCAGGTAACTTTATTCATGCGATTTTCTCCTATCAGTGACAGTTTGAGCCATCACATCGTACCTCCTTTGGTCAACGCGGCTTGTATGACTGTACTGGTAAATGCCCTACGAAGTGAGTATAGCACAGAAGGGATGGAGCCGATAAACGGCGTGTCCTGCAATGAGAGGCAGAAACAGCCGTCTCACAACCGACCGTTTCTTGAGACACATGGTTCTGCTCAGAGCATGTACCACGTTCAACAAGCTTTTCGTCCTTCCACCAGAAGCATACTCTGGTATTGGACTTGTGAAAAGAGCCATTTTTCGTTCTACTCAAGAGGCCATTAAGCGTAAATCTCGATTGGTACAGATTTGAGCCTATCGGTCATCGTCACTGCCGGGATATGTAAACCATGCGTGGCGAGGTTTCTAATCATTTTCCTCTGTGGCTGCATCCCCGTACCACGCTTTCATGAGACTCACAAAGTACTCAGGATAGTGAACCCACCAGCCGGCTTCCTGGAAGTTGTGCTGCATATACGTATCGAAGTCGAACTCATCGCGCAAAGCACTGGGCGTAACCAGGTAGCCCGGCAGCAGATTGTAGAGCGTTGCGATATCAGTAGAGCCCTGTATGTTCGCATGACCTCTCAGGGCCAGGATACCACCACCTGGCCGTCCTATATTGCCCAGCAAGAGTTGCAAGATCGAACCTGTGCGGATCATCTGTACTCCAGTTGTATGCTGTGTCCAGCCAACAGCGTACGAGAGGTTTGTAGTTCGTTCGCG
>WNFC01031381.1_pt1 | contig 11392 bp, 9 predicted proteins | sample 5400541 | NCBI WGS metagenome assembly WNFC01 (sample SAMN13153342, study PRJNA577476) | soil metagenome | isolation source: 120 cm saprolite under Douglas fir tree site 2 hole 2 replicate 1 | place: USA:California | collected 2015-04-18
GCGTGAGCAAGGACGAGCCGCTGATCTTGAAGGCGACGTACCAGGACTGCGCATCGATCGCCCAGTCCATTGCGATGTAACCCAGGTTAATAGAAAACAACCACACAACTAGCAGGGCAATGAGGGCAACCGGGGCATACAACTCTATCGCCCTATCCCGCTCAAGATAGGTTTGCAGGCGATTACTGCGCCACTCAAAAAGCTGGCGCACCACAATAAAAGTCGTGCGGTTAAACCTGTCCGGTGCTGAACGTGGCAGCACAAAGGTGCGCAGCGCCGAAAGGCACGCGCGAAAGACAAGATAAGCGCCGAGCGCAAAGACCACGATGCGCACCAGCAGTAACAGGATGATCATACGTTTTCCAATTCGCTCTGATCTGTGAAACCTGTTGCATGATATCACGCTGATGAGTAAACGACAATCGCGTAATACATGACGTGATCATTGTGTTCCATTTCTATCTTGCTGGCCGGCTGTAATGGCTACTTGGGATATCCGCTCTAAAATAAGGGGAAAAGAGCAAGAGAGAAGAAGTTTTTTCCGTCGCCTTCGGGTATACTGAGATCAATGCACAGTATGGTTGTAGAAGTTCTTTACGTTCTTTCAGGAAGGAGATTTGTTCATATCATCTCATTTGGGGCTGTTGATACTACTCCACGTGGTAGGGTCCTCCGTTTGAGCAAGCCCTGGCACAGCTTGAACCAGAGCCAAGGCAGCGTATGCTCGAGGAAGTCGGGCAAGCCCTGCGCCCATTTGAGGGGCCGCAGAGGATCGTGGCGCCAGCAGAATTGTTGTTGGGCGTAGGGATGAAATGACAAGGAGGTTTTTTATGGGAAAAGTTATTGTCGGTGCAACCATGTCACTGGATTGGTTTATGAATGACCGCAATGGTGATGTGAGCCGCCTGTATCCGGATCTGGAAGCGTTGCGAAGAACAGAGATGTTAGGGGAAGAAATACTGATGACAGGCGCGGTGGTGATGGGGAAGCGCGCCTACGACATGGCAGAGGGAGATCTCACGGATTACGAATATCAAGTGCCGATCTTTGTCCTGACTCATCATATTCCAGAAAAGGTGGTCAAAGGAGAGAACGACAAGTTGACGGTGACCTTCGTCACCGATGGCATTGAGAGTGCTATTGAGAAGGCAAAAGCAGCCGCAGGTGACAAACATGTCATGGTGGTAGGCGGAGCGAATACCGCTCAGCAATGCCTACGAGCCGGGCTGGTTGACGAAATCCATATTGGCATCGTCCCTGTCCTCGTTGGTGAAGGTCTTCGATTTTTCGAGCCTGGAGGCAATGAGCAGATGGAACTGGAAAGAACGAGGGTGTTCGAGTCCCCGACGAGAACCGATCTTTGGTTCCGCGTTGTCAAATAACAACCAGGGAGAATCAGCATGAGAAAAGCCACGGTATCCATGATGGGAACACTTGATGGGAACATGTGTGGAGCACATGGAGAAATGCACGTGCTGCCAATGACGAGCAATACCATATAGATGAGGCAGAACGGAGGAAACAGTCTATGAGTACCGCAGGATTGTCCAAAGCGCGGCTCGGCCGCATGCACGACGTTATGGCCGGCTATGTCGAGCACGGCGAAGTGCCCGGTCTCGTCACACTGGTCAGCCGGCGGGGCGAGGTGCATGTCGATGTGATCGGGACGCAGGCGTTTGGTGAGAGTCCCCCAATGCGGCGCGACACCATCTTCCGCATCTCTTCCATGACCAAGCCAATCACGGCTGTGGCAACCATGATCCTGGTGGAGGAATGCAAGCTGCGGCTGGACGAGCCGGTGGACGCTCTGCTTCCCGAACTGGCCGAGCGCCAGGTGTTGCAGCGACTCGACGGGCCGCTCGACGACACTGTGCCCGCGAAGCGGCAGATCACGGTGCGTGACCTGCTCACCTTCCGCATGGGCTTCGGGCAGCTGCTGGCGCCACCGGACGCGTATCCGATCCTGAAAGCCGCGAGCGAGCAGCAGATTGGCATGGGGCCGCCGAGCCCGTCGAGCATGCCAGCGCCCGCTGAGTGGATGCGCCGCTTGGGGCGGCTTCCGCTCATGCACCAGCCGGGTGAGCAGTGGATGTACAACACGGGGTCCGACGTGCTGGGCGTGCTGATTGCGCGCGCCTCAGGTCAGCCACTGGAGGAGTTCTTCCGCGAACGGATCTTCGAGCCGCTCGACATGCGAGACACCAGTTTCAGCGTGCCGGAGGCAGCGCTCGACCGGCTGGCGACCAGCTACTGGACTGATCCCACGAGCGGGAAGCTTACCATCTATGACAAGGCCTTGGGCGGCCAATGGAGCCGCCCGCCGGCCTTCCCGTCGGGAGCTGGGGGACTGGTTTCGACCATCGACGACTATCTGGCCTTCGGTCAGATGATGCTTTCCCTGGGCAAACATGGCAACGAGCGCATCCTATCGAGGCTTTCGGTCGAACTTATGACGACCGACCAGCTGACGCCCGAGCAGAAAGCGGCGTCCAGCCTGATCTCTGGATTTTTAGACGGCAACGGCTGGGGGTTCGGCGTCTCCGTGGTCACCAGGCGCGACGACGTGGCGGCGGTACCCGGCCGTTACGGCTGGGACGGTGGCCTGGGTACCTCCTGGTATTCAGACCCCAAGGAGGAGATGGTCATCATCCTGATGACCCAGTGCGCCTGGACTTCCCCCAGTCCACCGAACGTCTATTTCTGGACCCTTGCCTACCAGGCCATCGACGACTAACGAAGATCAGAGAGTCCCCTACACTGCGGGGAGTAGAACCAAGAGGTGCTACGACTTGCTAAACAAATTTATAGCAGGTGTTCTATAGAACTTTTAGATAGGCTTTATCTATGAGTAGGCTTAACCATCCACATGTGGAACAAAATGGTAATGTATAATGAAGAGTAGCTTTCTAATGTAAGTACTAAACGAGGAGGAACTATGCAAACCAAACTTAACCCATACCTTAGTTTTAAAGATAACGCTCGCGAAGCCATGGAATTTTATCAAACGGTTTTTGATGGCAAACTTACCGTGAGTACCTTCAAAGATTACCACGCATCTCAAGATCCGAGCGAAGACAACAAAGTCATGCACTCTGTGCTGGAAGCCGACAACGGCATTGAATTTATGGCTTCCGACACGCCGAACCGTATGGAGTATAAAGCCGGGACGAACTATAGCATGTCACTGAGTGGTGACAACGAAGCAGAATTACAGGGCTATTTCGAGAAGCTTTTGGCCGGCGGCAACGTAACTATGCCACTGGAGAAAGCCCCGTGGGGTGATACGTTTGGCATGCTCACTGACAAGTTTGGCGTGGCGTGGCTCGTGAACATTACGGGTCAAAAAGCGTAACATCTCTACCCACCCCGCACCACGAAAAAAGCTCACTTTGCAGCGAGCTTTTTTCGTGGTGACCCATCCTCTCTGAACACGGTCGCGCGAGGGAAGAATAGCACGGTTTGTGCCGACGGCAGGTGAACTCCTTCGATATCGGGTCTCTTAGCAAGACGAGGATGTTGTCCTGATGCGCGACGAGGAGGGCAGAGAAGAACGAAACGAAACGGTCGATGACCAGGAGAGGGAAAGGGAAACATGATCAACGGAGCACACATCATTCTCTACAGCACCGACGCGGAGGCTGATCGGGTCTTTATCCGTGACGTGCTCGGATTTGCAGGGGTCGACGCCGGCGGTGGCTGGCTGATCTTCAAGTTGCCACCCGCCGAGATCGCCGTGCATCCCACAGACGGGCCGGGCAAGCACGAGTTCTACTTGATGTGTGACGACATCGAGAAGACGCTGGCGGACCTGACCGCCAGGGGCGTCACCATCTCCCACCCAGCCAGCGACCAGGGCTGGGGGTTGCTCGCCTCGATTTGCTCGCCTCGATTAAGCTGCCGAGCGGCTCTGAGCTGTCGATCTACCAGCCACGCCACCCCACCGCTTACAACCTGGAGAGCTAATCCACCGCGCATCAATCATCCCCGATCGTGGAAGGAGATCAGAGCAATGACCACAGGGCTTCCCGACTTTTTTACGTATAACCTCTGAGAGACACTTTCATTCCAACATTTACACCTTGGGAAGCAAGTATTTCTCTAGAGACCTTGGCGAAATCCTTCCTCAATCCACATAATATGCACTGCCGCGTGCTGGGCGTTCGCAGCGAACAGATCACCGGCAGTCCTGTCAGCCGCAAAGGATGGAGACGCATGCGCGGCCAGTTGTTCATCTGTGAACAGCTCAAGGAGATTCAGCGTTTCCTGGCGCGCTGCAGCCAAATCCGCTACAAGCGTCTCCATACTGTCGTCGTGGTGAGCATTGACGTAGCTTTGATTACGCTGGTTTGAAAACGCCAGCCTTTCCTCTCTGCCCATTGAGCGTGAGGCGCAGCAATATCTGGATGTTGCGCTCATTTGCTGCCAGATGGGCAAAGTGATCTTTCGCTCGCCAAGCTGCTTCGCCGGGAACTGCGCTCGCCGTGCATGGACGCTCAAGTTCTTCCGGGCTCAGCCCCTGAAAATAAGGAGTGACTTTCTCTTGCGATGCAGCAAGAGTGTCCAGGATCTCTGAACGAGTTGGCATCGTTACCCTCCCCAAAAATTTTGCCGGATGGCAATACTAAAAATTGTACGTGATCTTAAACAGGGTTGCAACCTGCTTCTAACTCAATTGCTTCTCATACAAAATCACTTCCAGACCCTGGTACATATCCCGGCCCACTTCGCGAAAGCCGTTTTTCTCGTAGAGCCTCTGGGCCGGAATCTGTAGGATGGAGGTGTCGAGATGCAGAGTCTGATAGCCTAGAGCGCGGGCACGGGCTTCGAGCTCATCGAGAATGAGCTGGCCGTAGCCGCGCCCCTGATAATCAGGATGGACTCGCATGCGTTTGATCTCGGCGCGCTCTGGACTTGTGCGCTTCAAAGCACCCATCGCCACAAACACGCCATCGCATTCACCAATCAGAAATTCTCCCCGATTCTTGAGATATACTTCCTCGATAGCGTAGACATCATCATCCCAGGGGCCGCGCCCCAGGTAGGCTCCGGCCTGCTGAATGGCATGCACATGCAAATATGCGACAGCTTCTCGATCGGCAGGCTCATAACGGCGCAGGGTGAACACTACATGGTGATTGTCACATATATTTGGCAGAAGCTCAGCAGTGTTGAGCGGGATGTCACTCTTATCGTCACGGATTTCCGGCAGCTTTTGTCACACATATTTGGCGAAACCTTGCTTATCGTCACACATATTTGGCGAAACCGAACCTGTTCCCCCCACTTCTATTCATTTGTGTTTTGGTCGACCAAGGCCAGAAAGAGAGAAATAGAGAAAATGTGGGTACTAATTGCATCCCCTCACGAAAGTGGACAATGCCCTTTTTCTACAAAGTACCTACAGAGCGAGAAGAAAAACTGTCTCTGTTGAGAACGGACATACTAAGTAGGCCCTGAATCAGGCAAGCTGCCATGAAGCGCAAGGTAGAGAGCAGGAAATACCCTTTCTGCGAGGAATACCGCTTCGGCAAAGAACAAAGAGGCTCTTTCCTCTGGTGAGATTCGTGTTTCTTGTCAAAAAAGAAGGATCATGGCAGCTTGCCTGATTCAGGGCCAAATACTCTGTTGATGGCGTCTCTTTGACATAGTGGTACAATGTCACGCGCGAGATACCGAGGGACGCGCAAATTTCCGGAATCGAATGACTTTGGGAAGCCTCCGTCTGCAGGGGCAGCGCCACTTTTCCATTGGTTTTGAGCAGATTGCTGGTCATCTACCGACGCGCCTTCTCGCTCTTGTCAAGGCCAGCGCACCCATCAGGTGGAAAATGAGGCTGCCACCCGGGAGAGCATTCCAATCTGGATGCTGCGCGGAATGAACTAGCAAGAAAGCTAGCGTAGGGGAAGAAAGCAATGGTGGCAGCACCCGGTTGGGAATGCTCTCCAAGTACATGTATCGTTGGCGGTACTGGAGGTATGCTCCAGCCGCTTTAGTTCAGCCGGGGCCCCACGAAGCAGAGACCTCGGCTGGAACTGTTTGTTGGGGCGACAATACCCTTGGAGTAACGGGATGTCGAAACGAACGAGCGCTTCATCATATCGAATGTATGCCCCGCGATGAGGCAGTGTCGCCATGCGGACGATCGCGTTCGCCGAGCTTAGTTCGCCGCCACCTCAACTTCTTTGACGGCTTTTTCGATGAGTGCAGCCACCGCATTTGGCTGCGACACATAGATCGCATGACTGCCCGCTACCTCAACGACTGTCGAACCTGCGCGATTGGACATGAAACGCTGGGCGGGTGGAGGAATCATCTTGTCGTCGGTGGCGACCAGATACCAACTCGGCTTGGTCTTCCACGCTGGCTCGTTGATCGTGCCGTTGAGTGCCTCCACACCCCACGGGACCTGGGAATCGGCCATGAATGCAGCCTTTTCTTCGTCGACATCAGCCGCAAATGAGGACGGGAACTTAGCCTTGTCGAGGAACAGATAGCCATCCCGGGGCGGCAGTATCGGGGGCACAGGCGCTCCAGGCGGTGGATCTTGGATAAGTCTAGTTACAGACTCGCCCTTGTCGGGGGCAAAGGCTGCGATATAAACCAGCCCTTCGACCTTGGGATCATTTCCAGCTTCGGTGATCACCACACCTCCGTAGGAGTGGCCTACGAGAATTACCGGACCTTCCTGCGCATGAATGATGCGTTTGGTTGCGGCGACATCGTCATCGAGCGATAGTGTCGGATTCTGGACGATGGCGACATTATAGCCATCCTTCTTCAATATCCTATAGATGCCCTCCCAACCGGAACCGTCCACGAATCCACCGTGGACAAGAACGATAGTTTTTTCTGTTGAATGCGATACTTCAACCATGATGGTTTCCTTTCTCTAATTAGGTAGTTTACTCCTATGGGGTCACTGTATTCTTTGGGCGAAACATACACACAGCGATGTAGCCGCTCTTAGAGCATATTTGGCACAACTACCCTTCGATACCAAATGGCCTCTGTCACCTTTTCTACTACATAAGTAGGTTTCACAAAGCTTCTTTCTAGAGCACATTGGCTTGTTTTGCTCCTTTGAGCCCTCTTGGCGTATGTTACACTATGAATACTATGACTACCCCTTTCTGTGTATTGCTTCCTTTCTCGTAAGGAGCAGTTCTGCTCTTTGTCATGAGTGTACAGAGGAGACGCAATGAAAGCGTAATGAGCATCGTAATGAAAGAGCGTCTGGCATCTTCAAGCCTGTTCTTGCCAGAGGAAGTCGCTGTGAATGCTTTTTCTGTTGACTTTTAGCAAGACCCTATGGTAGGATTTTTTATCATTTCAGAGCGTGGAATCATTCTTTTTCAGTACGTCCATCTATGGGTTGTCTTCCATGTTGAGAACTTGCCATGAGCCTGTTGCGATTATCAGTGCTTGGTTCACCTGATATATTTCTTGACGGCATTCGCCTCACTTTTGCCTTACGTAAAGCTCAGGCTTTACTCCTGTATCTCGCGGTCGAAGGTGGTATGCACTCTCGCAGCAAGCTTGCTGCTTTTCTCTGGCCTGACAGCACAGCAGAGATAGGCCGCATTGCATTGCGTAATGTACTCGTGTCTCTTCGTAGGCTCCTCGTCGATACTAGAACCTCAGCTTCCCAGCAGCACTATCTTCTTAGTGAACAAGGTCTCCTCGGTCTCAATCCCCAGGCTCCTTTGGAGTTGGATCTGAGAGAGGTGCAACGGGTCTATCAGCAGATTCAAAAGCACTCCTCATTAGTGTCCGAAGTACCACAAACCGTTCTGGTTGCACAGTGTCAATATGCCCTTGCCCTGGTGCGTGGTCCTTTCCTGGATGGTTTCTGGTTGGGAGAGGACTCTCCTTTTGATGAATGGCGTGAACAGCAGCAACGATATTGGCACGTACGACTGCTTGCTCTCCTTGATCGACTCTCTTCCTGGCAAGAAAGCGAAGGCGAATGGGAGTCAGCCAGGGCCACTCTCACCCGCTGGATAATGCTTGATCCGCTTGCGGAAGAGGCCTATCGGCGGCTCATGCGTGTAGCCCTTGCACAAGGAAATACGACCGCGTCCTTGCAGATATATACAACTCTTCAGACGCAGTTGGCCGAGGTATTGCACATCACGCCTTCTCCCGAAACGGTCGCCTTGGCGGAACACAGCCGTATGCTGGCTGCACACTACAAGAAACCTCTGGACGTAATGGAGAGTAGCCCGCCTTCCCAGTTAGCCTCCCCACTCCTCGGTCGAGCCAAAGCGTTCCGTTGCCTGGTGGAGAGCTTTCAAAAGGCATCGGCCAGGCAGCCACAAGCCGTGCTGATAGTAGGAGAGGCGGGCATCGGCAAAACACGGTTAGCCGATGAATTTGTGGCCTGGGGCAGAGCACAAGGCGCAGATGTGTTGCGTGGTCACGCCTTCGAGATAGGCGGACGGCTGCCTTATCAATCTCTGGTCGAGGCCCTGCGAGAACGACTGGAGGCGGAGAACGCTCCAGATGATCTACTCGAGGATGTATGGCTAGCGGAGCTATCACGCCTACTGCCAGAACTGCAGGTGCGCTATCCTGACTTACCGACTCCCACCGAGGATGAGCTCATCGCGAAAGGACGGCTCTTCGAAGCGATAGCGCAGCTCCTCAACGCTCTGGCACAGCCTGCACCATTGGTGCTGCTCTTGGATGACTTACAGTGGGTAGATGAGGCCTCCCTGGATCTCCTCCGCTATCTGGGACACTCCTGGAAGGAACAAGGGAGCCGGGTATTGCTCCTGGGTGCAGTGCGCAGTGAAGAGTTAGAGCTCACTCCTGAGTTCTCTGCCCAGTTGGTCAATCTGGGACGTGATCTGCCAGTAACACAAGTATCGTTGCAGCCCCTTAACCGGGAAGAAACGCTTCAGCTCATTGAGGCACTGGTCGTAGAGCAGGAACCAGGGAGAGTACCGCCGCATACTCAGGAGCCGCAGCGTCCGGTACTGAGTGACTTTCTGTTCACACAGACAGGAGGGCACCCGTTGTACCTCTTAGAGATGCTCAAACTCTTGCGAGAGCGAGAGTGGCTCGTGCCACAGTTGGGAGCAAATGGCACCTGGCAACTGACGTTGACCAGAGAGATGAGCACAGTCATTGCACAGGAGCGGTTGCGGCACGAACTTTTCCCACCCTCGGTACGGGCACTGATCCAGGCGCGCATTTCGAAGCTCACACCGCTCTCACGACAGTTGATAATGGCAAGTGCCGTACTAGGTACTCAGTCAAGCGCACAGGACCTCTGGCAAGTCGCACACATAGACGTCCAGGTCGGCATCGAAGCACTTGAGGAAGCGCTAAAGAGTGGCCTCCTATATGCAGAGAAAGCAAAAATAGGTCATCAGAGCGCCTATCGTTTCGTTCATGATCTGATCCGCGATGTAGTTTATATGGAGATAAGCGAGGCCAGGCGGCAAGACTTGCATCAGCAGGCCTTTGCTGTATTACAGCGTGAAGGAGCCAGGGCTTCCGAGTTGGCCTATCATGCATTACTGGCTGGAGAGATAGAGGCTGCCTATCACTTGAGTGTTCAAGCAGGAATGGATGCAGTCGTCATATTTGCCATTACAGACGCTATTGGCTATTATGAGCAAGCACGCACCTTACTACAGGATTCAGAGCATCTCCAAAATGAGCTTCCAGCCTCGGAGATAGAACATCTCTATGCTCATCTTGGACGAGTCTATGCGTTCCAAAACGCCTGGGAAAAGGCTCAGTCTGCTTATGAAGAGTTGCTCGCCTATGCGCAGCAAAAAGCGCACCCTGCTGTCATCTGCCAGACGCTCAACCGTCTGGCAATCCTGGCCGTCCAACAAGCACATGATCAGCCAAAGGCACGTCTCTATCTTGAACAAGCCCTGCAGATAGCTGAAATCAATCAAGATCAACGTGCTTTGGCTGAAACAGCGTGGAATCTGTCCCTGATGACAGCAGTTATGTGGGAAAGTCCGGCACGTGCCTTGCCGTATGCACAACAAGCACTGTCCCTCGCACAAGCCATGCATGACACAGAATTGGAAGCCCGAAGCCTCTTCGCGCTTGGCTGGATTCATCTGCTTGCAGCAGACTATCAAGCGTCAATTCGTTGTGTCCAAGCAGCTATACACGTCTATGAGCTTCTCGAGAACGATCCTGTTCCTTCGAAAGGTCTTTCGCTTCCCTCCTTTGTGACAGGTGCCCCACTCACCCAATCCTTGACGAATCGAGCAGCAGAAGCCATGTGCTGGGCACAACTTTCCTTCTCCCAACTGCAAGCTGGTCAGCTAACGAAGAGTATTCAGAGTGGATACAAGTCACTTTCCCTCGCCAAAGCAGCTAAGAATATCTGGGTACAGATGCCCGTTCCTCTCATAAGCGGTTTACTGGATGCAGGAAGGTATGAAGAGGCGCTCGCTACCACACAACAAGCCATAGAACTCACGAAGATCCTTCCTCCAACCCTCAACTTGCATCGCATGCTCACTGTTCTCGGGAGTACCTATCAAGCATTGCAGCAATGGGAAGAGGCGCACAACACGCTCACAGAAGCGGTCACGATGGCAGAGAAGCTCGACTTCAAAGGATATGCTGTGCCGATTATATCGCGGCTCTGTATGTATTCCTGTGTTATTGGAGCATGGAAAGAAGCCTACACTTATGCGTTACAGGCTATTACCCTTCGCAAGAGATATGGGAATATATTAATCCAGCTGGATTTCTCTCGTCCCTATGAAATTGAAGTCCTCCTCCATGCTGGCAATGAGCAGCAGGTACGAGAAGAAATACTTGAAATGGAACACTGTCTAGGCTCCAATCAACGTTTCCGCATTCCCTACCTCTGGTCTACAGCAAAGCTTACTGCTTGGGAAGGGAGAACCGAGCAAGCTATTGACCAGTTACACGAAGCCATACAGTTGGCAACGACAATCGGCTTGCCAGGAGAACAATGGCAGATCAGGGCAGCGTTGGGGAAAGTGTATGAGGCGGCAGGTGAGCAGGCTCAAGCGCGCGCCGCATTTGAAGAGGCCACGAGAATCATTGAGGAACTGGCGGATGATATCAAAGATGAGACCCTACGCTCACGATTCTTGGCTGGACCTCAGATTTCACCGGTACTCCAGCATGCTCGATACCTTGCCTCCTCGATGCCAACTGATCCTAGAGCGCCGAGTGGGCTTTGATTCGAGAGCATTCCAAACTGGATGCTTCACGTAGTAAACTCGTAAGAAAGCCCTGAATGACGCAAGCTGCCATGAAGCGCAAAGTGAGCACGAGAAGAACGGGAGAGAAGAGCAGAAAGTGCGTCACTTCAACTCTCCAAGAGCTTTCTTCTAGGAGATCCTTCTTTTTTGACAAGAAACACGAATCTCACCAGAGGAAA
>WNFC01058212.1_pt1 | contig 11392 bp, 9 predicted proteins | sample 5400541 | NCBI WGS metagenome assembly WNFC01 (sample SAMN13153342, study PRJNA577476) | soil metagenome | isolation source: 120 cm saprolite under Douglas fir tree site 2 hole 2 replicate 1 | place: USA:California | collected 2015-04-18
TCCGTCGTTTCCAAAACATCCAGATTGGCTTTCGCAGCGCAGGCTACACAGTACCCGCAGGTGTACAACAATCCGACAGCCACCAGGAGAAAAGTCCAGGGGAAAACCACGCCCAGCGCTATCAAGGCAACCAGCACGAGGTGCCACTCCATCGCGCGTGGCAGGAAGCTCAGAACACCACCGCCGCCTGGCTCGTACATAGACTGAAATCCGGCGGAGCCCCAGAGCCCGTAATAAATTACTGGCTGACCCGAAAGCCGGAAGAGCGGGTAGGGAGCATAAATGCGCCCAGCCCAGAAGGTATGGCCCCAGGCATTAAACTTGTTGGGGAATTTCCGTTCGAGGATGGATTCGGAAACGCCGTATCCGAACTGCTGGCGCCAATAACCCCTGACGGATGCGCGTCGATGGTGCCAAACCACCGCAGAGGGGTTGAAACCGATCTGGTACCCCTTGCCCAGCAAGCGCCAGCAAAGGTCCACATCATCTGCCGCTGCGGTGAAAATCGGGTCGAAACCGCCCACCTCTTCCAATGCTGACTTGCGGAAGGACATGTTGCACCCAGGAATGTGCTCCGCTAATTGATCATCGAGCATGACCTGGGTGGGCCCTCCCGGCGAACGGTACACGCATTTCGCGATCCAATTATCTTCAGGGGGAACCAGATTTGGACCACCCACTCCTGCGACTGGGGATTCTAGGAACGTAGTGGCAAGGTAGAGGAGCCAATCAGGATCCGCCTTCGCATCCGAGTCAATATAGGCCACAATTTCGCCCGTTGCTGCTCGGAGACCCTCGTTGCGCGCGGCGCTCACACCTCGATTAGGCGTGGTGATGCCGCGAAAGGGGAACCGCTGCATAATGGCTTGGGTCGCATCTATAGAACCATCGTTGACGACGATGACCTCGTAGTCGGGGTAGCGCAGGTTGAGGAGCGAATCCAAGCAATCCTCAAGCGTCCGAGCCGCATTATGTGCGGCTACGACAACGGAAACTTTGGGCCACTGCCGGTCATTGGGGAAGGGGACGGTGGTGGAAAACCGCCGCTGTACCACATCATAAGATGGCTTGGGGTGGCGGTCAGCGTCTACCAGGCCAAAGCCCCATTCTTGGACGAGACAATTGTCCTGGAAGAATGGGTCCGTCCAGCCGAAGATCACCGCCCCTGCGAGCCCGTGATCGAAGATTTCCTCGGTTTGCCAGTCCAAAAAGGTCGCCTGCCCATCCACGCCATGGCGAAGGCTACACATCCCAAACTCGGTTAGAACCAGGGGCAGTTCACCGGCCAAGTGCTGAAGCCTGGAGAGATATGCGCAGAATTGGTGACGGTCATGTAGGTAAACATTAAAGGTGTGGACATCAACGAAGGGGAGTTCTAAGTATTCCGTGGTGGGAAAATTGGTGTAGGTTACGAGGCTGTCAGGATCCTCATCCTTGGCTACATGGTATAAATCTCGGAGGAAGGCCTCAACTTTCTTTCGACCGTGCCATCGAACAATTGGGGGAGGGATTTCCTTCCCGCAACAATACATAAGCACGGCAGGATGGCGCTGGCAGGAGGCGACGCCCTCCTTCACTCGACGCATGATTTCTCTTCGGGTTTCGGACTCTTCCAAAAAACAGATGTACTCCATCCAAGGCACGACAACGATGACTCGGATTCCGAAGTCTTGGGCTTGATCCAAAAGAGAGAGCGGAGGAACGGTGTAGGTGAGGATGGTATTGATCCCAGCCGCTTGCATGAGCGCCAAGTCCTTCTCGACAGCAGCCTGCTCTGGGAATTGATACCCGTTGCTATTGGGAGGGAAAGCGCCATAGGTCACACCGCGAACATAGAATTTTTCCTCACCCAGAAAGAGGAACTTGCCTTTCACACGAGGGCGAAGGCCTGTCTCAATGCGTGCCGAGACAGGAGCAGGGGCTGGGGCATTTATGCGGCGTAATTCTGGGTCAAAGGCTTTAAGGGCTTCCGCAACTGAACCATTTAGATAGAAATCCTTCGTACCGAAGACTTCGCTTTTAATAATGGCCATCGTTGCCTCATCAAGGCATTGAAATCCTTCGTTTCCGTTTGTGTTCTCACTCAGCCTCTGCTCTAGCCTAAGAATTCGGCATCGATTAGGAAAACTGGCCGGAAGACCAGTTAAGGGACAGTTAAGGGACAGGTAAGAGAAATCACTACCGGGAATGAGAACAGACTTTGGGCTCTGAGCGCAGACGAGTTGTATTATTCGTTGCTCTTGGCGATGGACTGTTTAGCGCAAATTTTTGTGTGCAATTGGATCTGTCCCACACGCAGGTATCAGCCGAGGGACCTCCGTTCACAGAGCCGCCGAATCCCAGCACCTGGCCACGGGCCGCATCGTAGGCCATAGCGGGCGCTGTTTTTGCGCCCGAGCAGAAAACCAACCTCGTACTGGGTGAGACCGGATTGTTTGCATAGCTTCAAAGGTAATTCTCTAATCGATGAGGCGCCCTTACGAACCGATTTCAGAGGCCATAGAGGAAGGCATGAGAAATTTCTGGCCCACCAGGAAAAGACTTCGAAATTGGCTCATTCTCATTAGTTTGATAGCCCTAATCATCATGATCGCGGCCATATTCAGCTTGATTCTCGCCGCAGTTTAATGACGAAGCCCAGCACCAGGCTCTCTACCGCGCGACAAATGAAATCGACCCTGCGGGGAACTGGAAAAACGCAGTCCGCAGATTCCCGAAAATAGCCACCAAAGAATTGACTATTCTAAACGGAAATTCAAATAAACCCTTAATAACTTCGCTTCCAGTGTTGAATCCCAACTCGCTCGCTAGAAAGGCAAACTTAATTAGTTCGTCGTTATTGTTGAAAAATCGCAATATGTCTTTGGCAGCCTTTGCCGTGTCGGGAGAATTCCGGAACAAGTTGGAAATCGCGGCCTGTAAATCGGGGATCTTTGGGAGTAACTCAGCTATCTTTTGGTAATCATCTATGACAAGCACGGGGGCTGAGCCAAGCGGCAAGAGATTGAGTATTGCCTGCACGATGTTCATGACACCCGCTGCGATACCGGTATCCATCGTGGGATTTGAAAAGACCGATACAGCTTCTCCAGGTTTCGAAAAGCGTACAACGAAAGATACTGATTTACCCGGTGGGAGGGGAAGAAAACTTGAAGGCGGCAACAGACCAAATTTCGCGTATAAGTTTTGATCTTCTCCTAGAGGAGTCACCGTGACGGATCGCACCGTACTGAGTGTGAAGTTTGTCCAAAAGTTCTTCAAGTTTTGGAGCGTAATCGTAACTTCGCAAGTTGACCCAGAAACGGATCCGCTGATCACACCGTTAGAAAAGCTTTTGTCGATGTTAATCGAACTTACTGAACAAGACGGCAAAACCTGAAAAGCATCGCGAAAGGTCACCATCTGCCCATCCGGATTGGTGATGATCACATCCCGCGCGCCGGGAGCGGCACCGGGAGCAATGATTATGCTGGCGACGATCTGCGTGGCCGTCCGTGAGACATAGGTGACGGAAATATCTGCTGGGCTGCCTTTGAATGACAGGGTAGAGGCTAGCTGGATATTGCTGCCGTTGACGGTGAAATTGCTTATGGTCTGACCTTGAGTGCCTGAGCTGGGCGAGATCGAAGTGATTGTTGGCAGCGGAGCGAACGACGCGCAGGCTTTGGGCGGAAACACGGTCATCCCGCCACGACCAAGTTCTGGGGAGGAGCCCGAGCCCGGCACCGGGCTGAGAGCTCCGCTGCTAGCGATGTTAAACGCGACTACTTCCTTACCCGGAATAGTTGTCGGTGAGTCGAGAACATAAAGCAGCGTCCCTGCTTGATTTGTCGCCATCGAGAAGGGTTGATGTCCTGCCAACGGAATGGCAAACGGTGAACCTGTCACTTGCGCGAGGTTACCTGCCGATGCGACGTTTAATGCAGTAATCGTGTTGCTGTCTTGGTTGCTGACAAACAGATGCTGATCGTCCGGACTGAGCACGTTCACACCGGAATTGATGCCGCCGGTGAAAGTAAACGGTGAACCCGCGACAGCAGATAGCACACCATCGGGACCAATGGTGAAAGCGCTGACGGTAGTCGAGGTAGTGGAACCATTTGCAGCGAACAGTAAGCTGGACGCACAGTTGATATCCACGGACACAGCCGCCGGTCCGGCAGGGAAGGGTGAACCTGTGACCAGCGTCAGCGTTCCGTCTGAGGCGATAAGGCCGAGATGAAGTTGCCGAGAGCAGCAGCGGCGTACAGGAACTGGCCATTGGGAGTGGCGGCTAAGGAGATACCTTGGCTGCCGCCACCTCCGATAGCGAACGGCGAACCGGGAACAAGTGTCAGTGCGCCCGTGCTGGTATCGATCGAGAAGCCGCTGATGTTATTGCTTCCGTCGTTGGAGGCGTAAAGAAAGTTTCCTGTTGTGGTGATGCGGTTCGAAGCGATGAAGCCAACGCCATTGCCGTTTCCTAAGGTCGGAAAAGCACCAATTGCCGTTAAAGCCCCGTTATCATCAGCGGAAAAGCCAGAAACGGAATTCGCTCCGGGAAAATTGGGACTATTGTTGACGTAGACGAACGTGGATTGGGCGCGGAGGCTGGCCGTAAACAGCGCTAACCCTGAGAGGACCAGGAGGGCTGCCATGACCCTGTCTGGTAACCGTCTCATGCTCGCCTCCTGGCCCGGTCGCCCACGCGAGGTTTGGCCCTATCAAGTTTTCAGGACCGTGTCCAACCTAAGGAACGGCCCTGCCTCGTTCAAGCTTACAGGTATTTTCGAGCTGGGACGCGTGCTCTTGCGAGACGTGAGAGGATTCTGCTCCCTGGCTGTCTCGCAGTCCAGGAATTTGTTGCGTAGTAAAGCCCAAGTAGTAAAGAGGCGGCATCAAAAGGAACCAGGCCTCGGGATCAGCGAACGTCAAGACCTGGATTTCGCAAGCGTATGTTGGGACGACCAATCCGCAGGTGGAAACACTGCTAGTGGAAAGAAGACACTTTCTACGTAAAGCGTCAGTGGCTCCGTAAAAACTCATACTTTTCAATCGACACGGCCACGCCCGCTTTGCTGCCTTCTGCCTCTTTCAGCTCGTAGCGCTGGATACGCCCGAAGCAACGCACCCTCAGCTTGCCCGCGAGGGTGATTTCGTGAGGAAGCGTCAAAACGATCTCAATCGATGTGCCGATGTTGACGCGCTCCCCCAAAAAGAAATAGATCCCGCAGGAGCACACGTCATCGGAAACGGTGACGGCTTCGTGCACTATAGAATCATGCGTCCAGCGAACAATAAGGGGCAACTGGAGCTTAAAACGAAGGGCGCGACGACGCTCCGTTGCAACTGGCAATGGCCGTGCTCCTCAGATCTAAGGTTAAGGAAATCAAGAGTCAATTTTGATCCCCGTTGCCCAAGCCGCTTTCCGACAGATTACTTATGCTCGTGGGCCGGACTCGAACCGGCACGCCCGTTCAGGGGGCAGGTCAGACCAATGAAACCCTCGAGCTGCTCTGGTTCTGATTCCGATCCGGAGCAACCTCTTATGGTTAAGAGGCAAGTTCAGTTCCAATACGGCCATCCCAATGATTTCCTGGATCGTGTTGAATTACAAGGACATCGCGGCAAGGGTAGAGCCGCAGGTTTGCAGAGCCTTCCACCCAGACAATATTCCTTCCTACAAAACGCAAAACTGTGCACTTCCCAACGGTCGTCGTGCCAGAACAACGATCAGACGAAGGAGGCGAAAGATGGGTGAAAGGTATACCGGATCACGCACAAGGCTAACAGCCTCAAATTGTTGATCTAAGGCTGCAAAGCATTTTGGTGAGGGACACCCGAATCGTTGGGGCAAGTCAAGCCATTTCAGAGCTAGCCGCTATTGTAACGCAGGCGGTGCCTTGGCCGCTTGATGCGGCAAATCTGGGGCGGGGGAAGGCCGCTGCGCCTCACCGACCTCGGTCGGTTGTAGACGTTGAGAGGCCTGGAATATGCTGGCGAGGCAGAGCAGCCACTCGAATTCCCGGTCGTCCTTGATCTTGTTCGCTTTGAGCGGAGATGGCACCAACACCCCTTTGGCCATCTGAGGGGACGCTCAGTATTGACGAATGGTATAACGCCCACGCCGCATTCTCAATCAACTAAAGGTCCGGCAATCTGATAATTATTCCGATAACTGATAGCAAAATGTAGACACGAAGCGAGCCGCACCGCTTCTCGATGTCACCCTGGGACAGGTTCTTTGCTTAACGAATCGCGCGGATGCGGTCGCCGATGAGCATCGCGTGAGTATCCCACAGGGGACTTGCAATCGCCCAATTCAAGAAAACAAACTGGCTCAGGCGGTGCCTGCCGTTTTTGTATGTGCGTCCTTGAGCTGGATTCGGAACGAGCGCTTCTCTTGTGTGATCACAAGTTTGTCTTCGCGGGCCAGCCAGCCGACTGCCCAGTCAAAAACGGGTGTCTTGCCGTTCACCTCTTTCTTGAGCTTCGCCAGGGACAACTTCTTGCCCATCCCAACCTTCAACAGCCTGATTTCAAGTATGCCGTCGCTGAGTGTCGCGTTCACCCTGTCCGGGTCGATTTGGGAGGGGAGATCCAACACACGGAAGACTTGGTTTGAGCGCCGCTCAGAGTAGACGGTCTCTCCTTCCTTTTGTCCCGACGTCTCTTGTCGCGTGCCGGTGATGCACACCGAGCGAGGCGCAACTCGTACTTCTAGATCCTGCTCGTTGAATCCCGGCACGTCCGCACGGATGGCGAGTTCAGTTTCTGTCTCCGTGATATCCACGGGGACGTTAAGCAGGACTTCGGACAGAGCGGTAAGCCAGTCCTCACGATCATGGCCGTGCGCACATCCCCTGGACTCGAACAACTCGTGGGCGCGGCGTGCGATCAGTTCATTGATCTCCCGTGCACGCTCAACGAATGGATCGCCTGCAGAGAGCGTAAGGGTTTCCGGGGCGCGGACAAGTACCGTTGCGGTTTGACTTCCCATGCGTGTTTCTCCTTTCGCTGAAATTTCGCGGCTTCATCAGGATACGGCCTGCGTCTCATCGGTCACGCGGCAACGTGGACCTGGACCAAGTGTCGGGGTTCGCTGTGGCGGAGCCGTTGTCCGGGATGCTAACGCAGGTCAATTGCGGATATCAAGTACGCAGAGGCAACGGACGATTTTCTCCGTGGAGCCTGCAAGAAGAAAATTTCTTTACTTCACGGATTGCGCGTATCCGGTCGCCAATGAGCGAGGCGGATTCTAACTTCTCCTGCTCGGTTTCAGGCCTTCGAAAGCCAGGCATGCTGCTATCACAATCGCGACGACGCTCACCCACATCGGAACTGACCAGCCGTTCAGAACCACTTCCCACGTAAGGGCAAGCCTCAAACCATGCATGACGGCGATCAGGAAAAAGATCAGGCCCGCGACAAGGGAAAATATTTTCTGGCTCATGAAATCTTCCCCTCCGGCAGAGCGTAGCGGGGAACCTTGAGCCGGATTGTACCTACAAGCGGCAGCCTGCTGGCAAACCCGGCGCGCCAGAAAAATAGCGGTTCACGACTCTCCTCAACCCTCTGCAATGCGAAAACTTTGGTCGGCCTGCGTCCTTAGCGGGCCGCGGCCTGCTTGAGCACGCCCCAGGACTGCGCCTTCGTCCACTGTTCAAAGGTATGCCAGCCCACCTCTGGATATTCGCGGCGCAGTCTGGCGGTGTCCGCGCTGTAGCCGACGCGGTCAAACCACTCGAACATCTTGGCGTAGTCTTCGTTCGCTGCTCGCAGTTGGGCAATGGGGAGTTCCACATACTCGATCTTGCGCCCGGAAAGGCGGGAGATAATCTCGGCTGCCCGGCTCCCGGTGACTTCGTCGGAGGCGATGTCAAACCGCTTGCCAAGAAACTGCTCGCGGCGCTCCAGCGCCAGCACGGCGAACCCGGCGATATCGTCCAGCGCCACCTGCTGCAGTTCTCGCGAGGCCGGCAGAGCCATTGCCAGCTTGCCCTCCTGCAGACCCGGCAGCCACGCCGGGCTGAGCAGGTTTTCCATGAAAAACACCGGACCGATGATGGTGTGAGGGATGGCGAGAGATTGGATGTGCTGCTCGACTTTGTATTTGCTCTCGAAGTGCGGGATGCCGGTGCGGCGATCGGCGCTGCCCACCGAGGTGAAAATAAGGTGCCTCGTGCCTGCCGCCTTTGCCGCGTCGGCGACGGTGATGCCCTGGCGGGTCTCGACCTCGGTTCCCGCCTCACGAGTGGACATGGCGAAAATGGCGTCGGCGGACTTCGCGGCGCGCTCGACAGAGGCGCGGTCTTCAAAGTTGCCTGTCGCGAGATCAGCGCCCAGCCGCTTCAATTCCTGCGCCGCCAGCGAGTCAGGCTTGCGGGTCAGGGCGCGCACGCGGTGGCCCTTCTTCAACAGCAGGCGCGCGACTGTTCCTCCCTGCTTGCCCGTTGCACCGGTCACCAAAACAGTCAGCATGTTCGACATAGCGATACCTCCCTTTGTGGGCGCGGCCTAGTTTTTCAGGAGTCCCTCGGATCCGGAGGGGCCCAACCCAGATTCTCTGCTTGCTTTCAGAGGTAAGGATAGAAAGCTTATCTAACCCGGAATTTCCGATTCGGTCCTCTGACTCGCGCATCGTACGCTTCTCGTACGCCTGACACAACGAATTTGCTACCGGCTGTATTGCAGGTTCCCACGTTATGTGTATTTTTTATAGAGGGGCGAGTTGGAGAACGAAGCCGAACATGCTAAAAAAATCTCAACTGAGGAGTAGAATCGCGAAGCACTCTCTTACGCACGAGGCGAGACCATGCAGTTCACTGACCTGGAAGCCCAATATCTCGATTGCCTTGCAAAAGGTATGACTTTTGAAGAAATGGCCATCGAACTAGATATGACAGTGCAAGAATTGGAGGAATTCGGTACGGACCTTTTCGATCGGGTCTTTGAGGAGCGAAGGCAGGGCATCATGTAATACCCCGCGTTTGCTCATGCCATCCGACGAGACTCAATTGGGCATAATCACAAAGGCGGCGTCCTACGGAGGGCACGGCCCTGCGACCGTGGAGATGTTCCAAGACCCTTGGCTTAGGCAGGTGACGGAAGAATCGAAGGTTGGAAAAACTGAGACCCTGTTGCTTATGTGACCTGAATGATCGCGTCGGCGGGTAATGCCTCGGGCAGCTCTGCCCGAGGGCGAGAAGCGAAAAGCCCAAGGATTGCGTGTGCTCCGTTAAATCATCGAAACCTGAATTGCGTATCTCTCATCACGTTCCACCATTCACTTTTTTTCACGGTCTCGCCTCCTCTGGAGCATTTTATGGATAGCCTCGCGGAAGCACAGCGGAATCTGCGTCCATCCCCACCAAAGCATCCCGAGAACGATCTGGAGGATCGCGAGTGCGAGAAGCATGTCGGGCGTATTCAGCAGATGCCGGACAAAGAAGGCGATCGCGGCGATCGAGAAGATCGCGAGTAATAAACCAGGTACAAGCGACAGGAAAAACAAGAGAATCGTGGCGTTTACAAACAAATCAAACAAATCACAAACAAGGCCGTCGAGCAGCTAATCGCAGCCCTTAATGAAGGCCGCAGCGAAACCCTGACGCAATACCTTGCGGCAATTGGCCGATTCCACCGCTACAGTCTTCGAAACGTGATGCTCATCGCATCACAGAAGCTGACCGCAACCCACGTGGCAGGCTTTCACGCTTGGCACATGCTTGGGCGATTCGTGAAGAAGGGCGAGAAAGGAATCCTGATCCTTGCTCCCATCGTCCGGCGAAAGAATGCAAGCAAGGAACAAAACGAGACGGATGAATCATCAACGGCTGTCGGATTTCGCGCCGCCTACGTCTTCGACATCAGCCAAACGGACGGCCAGGAACTCCCCGAAATCGGCAGCGTGAATGGAGATCCTCGCGAGTACCGTGAGCGCCTTGAGAAGTTTGTTGCGGAACAAACCATCGCCCTTGAGTATTCAGACAAGATCGCTCCGGGGCGGGGCACTTCCGCCGGAGGCAAGATCACGTTGTTGCCGGGTCAGTCCCCCGCTGAAGAATTCGCAACTCTGGCGCACGAACTCGCGCACGAAATGATGCACATCACGTTGTTGCCGGGTCAGTCCCCCGCTGAAGAATTCGCAACTCTGGCGCACGAACTCGCGCACGAAATGATGCACCGTGACGAGCGTCGCAACAGCACTTCGAAACGGAGCAGAGAGACTGAGGCGGAGGCCGTCGCCTTCGTAGTCTGCCACGCCATCGGCCTAGAGACGGGCTCAGCGTCTCAGGACTACATTCAACTCTACGAAGGTGATGCAATGCTTTTGACGGATAGCTTGAAGCACATTCGAATGGCTGCCACGCAAATTCTCAACGCAATCGGCGCGGAGGGAACCTCCACGCTGCCCGAGTAGCGCGGGGGAATCATTTGGCCGCGTTCTGCGCCAACTCCGAATGAAGGGACCCGTGGCCTGTTTAGGTCCTGGTCCTTCAGCGCACTGGCGGAGAAAGGGTAATACCCTTAAGAAGGGGCAATAAAGAGGGTAATAACGTAAGCTCGCACTTTCCCGCCATCAACCCCTTCGCCGATGGCAACGCTCTAACCGTTTCCTACATCCACAGAAACCAAGGGGGTGAATCCCATGAAAAAGAGCCTCCCCTGGCTGATGCTTTTGGGCGTTTTGCTACTGATCGGCTGTGCAAGCAAGAAAGACGCGAACGAGAAGAACTTCTCAGAAGCGCTAAACTCTTACCTCGCCAAGAAGGGCCAGCTTTGCCTCGGCATTCCGTCCACGTGGCCGGTCGATCTCAATGAAGCCGAGCGCCGGGGCGGTATGGGTACGGCGGCGGAAATGGCCGCCCTCGAGAAAGCTGGCTTAGTGCGCTCTCACGAGACGGAAACCGAATACGCACCGCCGCTGAGCACCCGTCTAGTCAAGGCAAGAGTTCTTCGGTACGAATTGACTGAAGACGGCAAGAAGTTTTACCGAGAAAAACAGACTCTAGCTTTGGTTGGCACGAAGGGGAAACAGGGCGACCTCTGCTTTGGAGAGCAAGCACTGGACAAAATCGTCAAGTGGGAGGGGCCAAATGCCGCTGGCGACTCCAAAGAAGTGTCAGTTTTCTATACGTACAAGATCGAGAATCTCGCTGACTGGGCGAAGAGCCCAGACGTTCAGACAGTTTTTCCTGGAATCGTTTCGGCAATCGATGGAGCCGGAAAGACAGAGATGAACCTGGCTCTGACGCTCACCAACCAGGGATGGCAGGCCAAGGGGCTCGACAATTCGTTTTAGTAAAGATCCCTCCCGCCTATATCGCGGCAGCATCAACAATGTAGCTTTCGTTTTTTTCTGATGCAGGGCCGCGCGCATCTATTGAGACGGCACCCCGCCTCGCCTTCG
>WNFC01038794.1_pt1 | contig 11390 bp, 12 predicted proteins | sample 5400541 | NCBI WGS metagenome assembly WNFC01 (sample SAMN13153342, study PRJNA577476) | soil metagenome | isolation source: 120 cm saprolite under Douglas fir tree site 2 hole 2 replicate 1 | place: USA:California | collected 2015-04-18
GCAGCAGCCCTGCCTTGGTCCCAAACGCGGCGTAGACCGTGTCGGTCGCCACTCCCGCCTCGGACGCGATGACCTCCATGGTCGTGGCGGCGTAGCCGCGCTGGGTGAACAGCCGCTGCGCCGTGTCCAGGATGCGCGCGCGCGTCTGGCTCGCCTGCGCCTGCCTCAGCGTCGAGGTGTACGGGCGTTTCGCCTTGACTCGCGGCATGTGTTCAGTCTAGACTCCCGGTATTGATCCTAGTCTACCTCGGTTTAATTTGGAGATGGCAATGCACGACAACGAGCAGCTGTATCGGCGCCTCATCGACGAGGTATTCAACCAGGGACGGATGGAGGTCGCGGACGAGCTGATGGCTCCGCATGCCGTCGAGCGCCAGCGAGGAGGAATGGGCGACGGCCCAGACGGCGTCAAGCGGACTGCCTCAGTGCTTCGCTCGGCCTTCCCCAATTTCTCACTCACCATCGAGGACCTGGTCGTCGACGGTGACAAGGTGTGGGCCCGCCAGCGTGGGGGCGGCACCAACACCGGTTCCTTCTTCGGTCACCCGCCAACGGGGAAGACCGCGTACATCGAGGTCTTCGACGTCGTCCGGTTCGAGGATGGGCTGATGGTCGAGCACTGGGGCGTGCCCGACCAGCTCGGGATGCTGGCGGCGCTCGGGTTGGTAGTGCTTCCCGGTCGCCCGGCACCCGCGGCGGTCTGACCTGACGGCCCGGTCCATCGTGGACCGGGCCATATCATTCGACCGATGCCCGCCTCCACCATCGCCGTGCTCCACGGCGATCAGACCGGCGAAGAGCTGCTCCGCGAAGCGCTCCGTCTTCTCGACCTGTCCGTCATCGGCTTCAGGGTCGAGACCCGCGACTTCGACCTCTCCCTGGAGGAGCGGCGCGGGTCGCGCAACCAGTGCGTGCTCGACGCCGCCGAGGCCCTGCGACAGCTCGGTTATGGGGTCAAGGCCGCCACGATCACCCCTGAGGGCTCGGGCGACGTCGGCAGCCCGAACGCCATCCTTCGCAAGCAGATCGACGGCCGGATCATCGTGCGCACCGGCCGGCGCATCCCCGGCGTCCGCCCCCTGGCCGGCGTCCACTCGCCAATCTCGGTGATCAGGATGGCGGTCGACGACGCATACGGCGCCCGCGAGTGGCGCGAGGGCCACGACCTCGACGAGTGGGCATTCCGGACCGAGAAGATCAGCCGCCGCACCTGCCGGATCGTGGCCGATTTCGCGTTCCGGCACGCCGAGCGCATCGAGGCGAAGGTGTTCGGCGGGCCGAAGTTCACGGTCAGCCCGGTGTACGAGGGGATGTTCAAGGAGGAGCTCGACGCGGCCGCCGCCCGGCATCCCGGCGTCCGATACGAGCCGCAGCTGATCGACGCCACGTACGCCCTGCTCCTGGCCACCACCGGTGAGGCCCTGGTCATCCCGGCGCTGAACCGCGACGGCGACACGCTGTCCGACCTTGTCATGCAGATGTTCGGCACCATCGCGGGCGCCGAGTCGACGCTGCTCGCCTTCGACGACGACGGCGCGGTGAAAGTCGCGATGACCGAGGCGCCGCACGGCACCGCGCCGGCCCTCGAGGGCAAAAACGTGGCCAACCCGATGGCGATGATCCTGGCGGTGCCGCGCCGAGCCTCCCGCGCGATCTACGAAGCGGCGCTGGAGGCCGTCTCCGACGGCGTGCGGACGGCCGACCTCGGCGGCCAGGCGTCGACGACCGAGTTCACGGCCGAGGTTGTGCGCCGGGTCAAGACCAAGGTCGAAGTCTGGAGCGCGCTGGCCGACATCGAGCGTTGAGGTACCTGGCCCTCGGCGACTCGTACACGATCGGCACCGGCGCCTCCGACCCATCGAAGAGCTGGCCGTCGATCATCGCTTCGCGTCTAGGCGCCGAGCTGACCAACCCCGCGGTCAACGGTTACATGACGCTCGACCTGATCCTTCACGAACTCCCGTACCTGGAGCGCCTCAAGCCTGACCTGGTTTCGATCCTGATCGGCGTGAACGACCTCGTCCAGGGCCGCACCCGCGAGCAGTACAGAGACTCGCTCGTCCATATCTATGACGCTGTTCTGACCCTCGAGGTGCGTCCGCGCACGGCCGCCATCTCGATCCCGACGTGGTCTTACGTCCCCGCGGCTGAAGACTTCGGCGGCCGGGACCGCGTGGAAAGGCTGACCGCCGTGTTCAACGGCGTGGCGCGCCAAGAAGCGCTGGAGCGCGGCTTCACGTGGATTGACCTCACCGAGGCGAGTACGTCGGGCGTAGGGACCGTAGGCTGGATCGCCTCGGACGACCTCCACCCCGGCGACCCGCAGTACGCCGCGTGGGCAGAAGCAATCTGGTCTTCCCCATTTATGGGGAAGTACCCGGCGCAGCCGGGGGATGGGGCCGGTTGAGATTCGCCTAGACCGTGATCCTCTTGAACGACTCCGCGTACTTATAGCCGCCCCGCTTCCCCACATCCCGGTGCCGCTTGCGCATGAACTTCTCGAAGTCCCACGTCCGGCCCGGCTTCGCGATCTGGCTCTTGTGCTTCTTCAAAGCCTCGATCTTGCGATCGAGCGTGGGCGTGATGTCGACCAGGTAGTCGCCGGTGGTCCAGAACGGGATCCAGACCTCCTTCACCTCATGCGGCTCGAATCCCTGCTTGAGCAGCGACCGAAATGCGCGCGGGTTGCGCGAGTCCGGATACACGGCCGCCATCGTCGCCTCGCCCACCGCCAGGTGGTCGGGGTGCGAGCCGCCCATCGGCGCGTCGAGCACCCGCCCCGGGATGTGCGTGATCACAAGCTCCGGCTTGTGCTTGCGGATCATCCGGACGATGTCGCGGCGCAGCTTGAGGTCGGGCGCCAGGTGGCCGTCCTTGTAGCCGAGGAACTCCACCTTCTTCACACCCAGGACCCTGGCCGCCGCGCGCTGCTCCTTCTCCCGGATCGCGACGAGCTCCGAATCCTTCTGGGTCGGGTCCTCGCCGCCCTGCGAACCGTCGGTCACGATGACGTACACGACCTCCGCACCGCTGTCCACCAGCCGGGCGATCGAGCCGCCCGCGCCGAAGTCGGGGTCGTCCGGGTGCGCTGAGACGACGAGCACCTTTTGAAACTTGGGAAGTCTGCCGTTGCTCCGCGAAGTCGCCACGACTGAAGACGATAGAAGCTAGCGCTTCGCCTTTGCAGGGGCGCTGAGCGAGACCAGCGGCACCGCCACCTGGACCGGCGCCCACAGCGCCACCAGCTGCTCCGGTGTGAGGCGGGTGCGCACCGCCATCACGCGCCCGCCGAACGCGGCGGTCTTGACGGCGGCCCATCCCCCGCTCCCGGCCAGCCGCATCGGGACGGTCACCACCGCGGACAGGGCCGCCGCCTCCTCGGCGGGCCGAGCGGTTCCGTCCGCGACCGCGCGCGCCAGCACGTTCGACAGCTCGTCATCGATCTGCCATGGCTTGGCCAGAACCGCGCACTGCATTGCGCCGAGCCTTCCGATCGCGGTGACGTAACGCGAGACCATCGCGCCGAGGGACCGTGGGTTCGTCACCGGGATGGCCGACGCGAACGGCGCGTAGGATGCGGCGAATTTGATCGGCGTCAGGTGCTGGTGCTGGACGAGCGCCGACACCGCGTGCCACGCCGCGACGGCCTCGTCATCGGAGCGACCGCCGAAGAAGTCGATCAGCGCGGCGCCCGCGTTGACCAGCGGGGCGACCGCCTCCTCGTTCGCCTCGGGCGCGGCCGCGGCAATCCGCTGCCAGTCTGCGTTCTTCAGGCCGGCGACGCTGTGGGCGAAGCCACCCCCGTTCAGGTCCCCGAACGCGATCGCGGGTTCGAACGGAGCCAGCATCTTGCGCACGTCTTCGAGGTTGAGACGGGCGTGCGACTCGATCGCGAAGCCGGCCCGCTCGACGGCGGCGAACACGCGGCAGCGCATGAACATGTCAAGCTCGCGCGCCCCTTCGATGGCCGCCAGGATCGACCGCACCACGCCGGCCGGCTCGAGGCTCCCCTCGCGCGTCACGCTGGCGACGAGCTTTCTCCGGTCGATCACGCGCAGCCACTGGATCGGCGACAGCTCGGCGACGCCCTTGATGAACCCGGCGACCTCCGCGTGATTCGCCCCGTAGATCGCGGGCTCCACGGGCCTGCTCGCAGCGGCGCGGCTCCGCGGAGGGCGCGTGATCGTCTTGATCGCGCTGTCCACCGCCGCGCGTACCCGCTCCACCGCGGGCACCGGCTCGACCTCGTCCAGCGACGCGAGCGGCACTGTGGCCTGCAGCGGCGCCCACAGCTCGACGATCTCCTGCGGGGTCAGGTCGCCCATCGCGCCGAGCACGCGACCACCGTGCACCACCGTCCGCACGGCAGACCACCCCTCATCGCCGGTCACGTGATTCGGGATTTTCCCCAGCGCCGAAAGGGCCACGGCCTCCTCGCTCTTGACCTGCCTGTTCTTCGCGACCGCCTGCAGCAGAGCTCGCGACGCGGTGGGTTCGATGCGCCAGCGCTTCGCGAGCAGGACGAGCTGGTCTCTGGTCAGGTCCTGGATCCGGGCGATGAAGCGGCGCGTCTTCGGGTCCAGGACGTCGGCGCCGGCGAGCGGGATGAACGCGGCAAACGGGGCGTAGTGGACCGCGAACTTCAGCGCCGGCAGCTGTGACCGCATCACGAGGGCGGTCATCGCCTGCCACGCCGCGACCTGCTTCTCCTCGCTCCTTTTCGCCAGCGTGTCGAACAGGACCTCGCCCGCGCGGGCGATCGGCTCCGAGACCGTCCTCTCGCTGCTGGTGATCGCGGCCTGGATCGAGCGCGTCGAGTCAGACGAGCCCGCACCCTCTTTGCTGACCGAGGTGACAAGGCGTCGCGCCGCGAGGACCTGGCGCCACTGCCAGGGCGTCAGCTGGGAGGCCGCGACGATGAACGCCTCGACCTCGGCCGTGTGCGGCCCGAAGCGGTGAGCGGCGTTGTCGTTGGCCTGCTGGATCCGGCCCAGCAGACCGTGGGAGGCGGGCGCCACGGGGCTCATTTTCACCCCCTGGGTTCAAACAGTCTCGACTTTAAGCAGGTTCGTCTGGCCGGGCCGGCCGACCGGAACTCCGGCCACCACGACCACCCGGTCGCCGGGCCGTACCATGCCGCTCGCGAGGGCGGCGTCGGTGGCGTTGGAGATCATCTGGTCGGTGTCCTTGCCCGGGCTGACCTGGAGCGGGACGACGCCCGAGTACAGGGCCGTCCGCCGCAGCACCTCGAGGTGAGGGCTGGCGGCGATCACGGGCATCGGGGGTCTCGCCTTGCTGCAGCGCAGCGCGGTCGTGCCGGACTCGGTGAACGCGATGATGACCTTGGCGTGAAGCTCCGCCGCGGTGGAGGCGGCGGCGTGGGCGATGGCGCTTCCTACCTGGCCCGGCTCCCGCCAGATCTGGCGCGCCCGCTCGAACGCCGGGTGCTTCTGCGCGGCCAGGCAGATTCGGGCCATCGCCCGCACGGCCTCGACGGGGTGAGCTCCGATCGAGGTTTCCTGGGACAGCATCACCGCGTCGGTGCCGTCCCAGATCGCGTTGGCCACATCCGATGCCTCCGCCCGGGTCGGGCGGTTGGACGTGACCATCGACTCCAGCATCTCGGTCGCGGTGATGACCGGCACGCCCGCCCGGTTGGCCCGGTCGATGATGTCCTTCTGGACCGCGGGCAGGTCGCCCAGCTTCAGCTCCACCCCGAGGTCGCCGCGAGCGACCATCACCGCGTCGGCGACCTCGAGGATCTCGTCCAGATTGCGGATCGCTTCGAGCTTCTCGAGCTTGGCGATCACCGGGATGCTGCTGTTCATGCCGGTCATGTGCCGCTGGCACATCAGGATGTCCTCCGGGCGCCGGACGAAGGACAGCGCGAGGTAGTCGACCCCGAGCTCGACCGCCAGCTTGAGGTCCTCGAGGTCCTTCGCGGTCAGCGCCGGAAGCGGTAGCGGCCGGCCCGGAACGCTGACGCCCTTGCGCTCGCCCAGGAGCCCGCCGCGGATGACCGCCGCCTCGGCTCGGCCGTCCTCGACGCTCCTGACCGACAGCTCGATGCGGCCGTCGTCGAGCAGCACGCGGTCACCGGGCCGCAGCGCCTGCACGAGCTCGACATGACTGACGGTTATGTCCTCCTCCCCATTTATGGGGAGGTGGCGCGCAGCGCCGGAGGGGCTGGGAGTGGGGGCAGCTTGTCCTCCCCATTCATGGGGAGGTGTCGGCGCAGCCGACGGAGGGGCTGCTACGAGCCCGACCTTCCGTCCCCTGACCAATCGCTTGAACGACGCGCCGTCGAACGCGCCCGTCCGGATCTTCGGCCCCTGCAGGTCTCCGAGCAGTGCGATCGGGCGACCCACGTCCTCCGCCGCCTCCCTCACCGCGGCTGCGGCGTTGCGGTGGGTCTCGGCGTCGCCATGCGAGAAGGATGGTGCAGACGATGCGGGTGCGCCTGACCAGGCTCACTGGTAACGCTTCACCCGGCGCGTCATCTCCTTCTCGGCTTCGATCACCTGGCGCTCCAGCTCGAGCGCGCTGATCACCGCTCCGCCCATCCCCCGTACGAGGTCGCGCTGGAAGCGGTCGGAGGTCGCGACGGTGATCACGTCGCCTGAGCCGTTCGCCTCGTAGGCGATGCGCTCGATCGCGTGGTCCGCGGAATGTCCCTTGCGAGTGAAGACCACGCGCACCCCGTCCACCGTCTCCTCCGAGTTCGCCATGGCGGCGGAATGATGCGCGTCGAATACGACCGTGACCGACTGGCCGGTGACCATGCCGAGCACGGCCAGGCGCTCGACCAGCTGCTCGCGAGCCGCCTCCAGCGAAGCGTCGGACAGCAGCCGTTTCAGCGACGGCCACGCGTGGACGACGTTGTAGCCGTCGACGATCAGCCTCTCCATCGCGGCTAGAAGAACCGCATGTTGAGCTGGCCGATGACGATCAGCGTCGGGTTGATGTTGACCTGCGCCGCCAGCTGGAGCACGGTCTGGAAGAAAGCGCTCCGCACGGGACCGACGAACCACAGCACGATGAACACGCCATAGATCGCGACCGTGCTGTACCGCATCGCGGTGTGCTGCACCGAGTAAGGCAGCCAGGGCCGGATCACGCCGAAACCGTCGAGGCCAGGGACCGGCAGCAGGTTCAGGACGACCGCCAGGATCATGAAAAAGCCGAGCAGTGCCAGCGCCGCGAAGAAGTTGGCGTTGGCGTTGGTGATCCATGCCGATGACGCGGCGATCGAAAACGCGGCGGCTATGAGGAGGGCGCAGAGCAGCGTCCCGAGCGGGCCCGCGAGGGCGACCGCAGAGCTCCAGGCACGCGTGCGCAGCGCGGAATGGTTGATGTACACCGCGCCGCCTGGCAACGCGATCCCGCCCAGCAGCAGGAACACGATCGGCAGGATCAGGCTCATCAGCAGGTTCTGGTAGCGGAGCGGGTTCAGCGAGAGGTAGCCGGCTCCAACCACAGATCGATCACCACCCAGGTAGGCGACGAACGCATGCCCGAACTCGTGGATGCACAGCGACGTGACCCATCCTCCGGTGACGAAGACCAGCGTGAAGAGCGGCACCGACCGGGGCACGAGGTCGATCCAGAGGGCGGCGCCCGACGCGGCGGTGACCCCGACGGTGCCCAGGAAGAACGGGCTCACGCTGAGCACGCCTTTCAGCGACGGCCATGGCCGCCGGCGCAGCGACTTCTCGCGGCGCACCTGGTCGCGCGGCGGTGGCGCGCCAGTCGGAGGCGCGGCCTGGCTCAGGGCCTGGAGGTGGCGGCGCAGGTCGTAGAGGGTCAGCCCCGCCTTCATGAGCGGCGCAGACGTCGTCGGCGAGTCCGAGTAGAGCATCACGAGCAGCAGGTGGATCGAGTCCACCTGGTAGTGGCCCAGCACCTGGGCTTCTCGGTTCGCGTTGACGAGCAGCTGCCGCAGCGGAAGCGGCGGGGCCGAGCTGCCGTTGGCCGGCAGGAGTGCCGCGATCGCCTTCGGGTCGAAGCCCATCTCCTGGATCTCGCGGTCGGCAAGGCTACGCGGCAGCTCGAGCGTCGCGTTGAGCACGTCAGCGGGGGCAACCTGCAGCGAGCCGCGCTTCGACGCGAGGTCCGCGGCTCGCTCGAGGATCTCGCGGGCGTCGCGCGTCAGCGCGATATCGGCCGACGCTAGCTGCAGATCGGTGATGGCGTCAGGCATCAGGCCGTTCCAGTCTAGGAACCCGTTGCCGCATCACCTCGTAGAGCAGGGCCGCGGCAGCCGCCGAAGCGTTGAAGCTGGCCACGTGACCGAGCACGGGCAGCCTCACCCGGGCGTCACACCGCTCCTTGACCAGCCGGTGCACGCCGGGCCCCTCGCCCCCGACCACGATGCACACAGGCTGCGTGAAGTCGAAGTCCCAGGCGGGCATCTCGCCGCGGGGGTCGAGCGCGACGCACCAGATGCCGGCCCGCTTCACCTCCACGATCGCCGACGGCAGGCCCGAGACCTTCGCGATGGGCAAAAGCTCGCTCGCGCCCGAGCTCGCTTTGACCGCGGCCGGAGAAACCGGCGCGCTGCGGTGCTCGGGAAGGATCGCGCCGTCAGCGCCGGCGACCTCCGCGCTGCGCAGGATGGCGCCGAGATTCTGCGGGTCCAGGATCGAATCGAGCGCGACCAGGAGCGACGGGTTCGTCTTCAGCAGCTGGTCGAGGGTCCAGTCGCGACGCGGCTTCAGCTCGGCGGCGACGCCCTGGTTGACTCCGGGCGCCATCGCGTCGAGGCGATCCTTCGGCACCTCCTCGACGGGTGCGAGGCGCGCGAGCTCGTCCAGGCGCGGGTCGTGGCCGAGGCCCGCCGCGCGGTACGCCTTGACGACGCGGCCGGCCCGCGCTGCCTCGAGAACCGCGTTCCTCCCGTGGATGAGCTGTTTCAAACTAGGGGCATGGTTGCAGACTTCATGGCCCAGGCACGGGAAGCGCTCGGGGGCGGCGTGACCGAGGAGCGCCTGCGCAAGGTCGGACAGATGCTCGCCGATGCGTCGCGACAGCCCGGCTTCGTCGACGAGGCCGAGATGCGGAGCCTGCATGGAGGCGACTCGTCCTTCACCATCCTGCAGCAGGACCCGGACGGGTTGATGTTGATGCTGGCCCGCTTCTCCCACATCGAGGAGACGCCGGTCCATGACCACAACTCATGGGGAATCGCGTGCGTGGTCAGGGGCCTGGACCGCTATCGCCACTGGGAGATAGGCGATGACGGTCGAGTGCGGATCCTCTACGAGAAGGACCTCGGACCAGGTGAGTTCGTCACCTGGCTCGACCCACCGCGAGACATCCACAGTCAGAAGGGTGTCGGCGAACCGGCGTTGGAGCTGGTCCTCTTCGGCAAGGATGTGATGACGATTCCACGCAACTACTACAACCCCGAGACCGGAGAGGTCAGGAGCGCCCTGCCTCAGTAGCCACGCGTCTCCACCGGACCCCGTCCTTAGAGTCCTCAAGCGCGATGCCGCGCTCCCGCAGGTCTCCGCGGATCCTGTCCGCACGCGCGAAGTCACGCGCCTTGCGTGCAGCCTCGCGCTCGGCGATCAGCCGCTCGACCTCGGCCGCGAGTCCGGGCTCTTCGGCGCGCATCAGATCGAGGTGCTGGTCGACGTCGTCGAGGAGCTGGAGCAGCGCGGACTTGTTGCCCAGGCCCATGCGGTCCGCATCCAGCGCCGCGTTCGCCTCGCGGATCAGCTCGAAGACGAGGCCCATTCCCTGCGGCAGGTTCAGGTCGTCGTCCAGCGCCTCGCGGTAGCCTGCGCGCACCTTCTCGATCTTCTGCGCAAGTTCCGCGTCTTCCGAGCCGGCCGGCGCCGTGCGGTTCACGCGTTCGGCGAACTCGCGCAGACGCCGCACCTGCTCCGCGGCGGCGTGCAGCGCCTCGGGGCTCAGGCGCACGCGGGCTCGGTAATGCGCGTTGGCGATGAGGAAGAAGCGGATCGCGAATGGATCGTGCCCGGCCTCGACCAGGTCGCGCAGCGTGGTGAACCCGCCCGCGCTCTTCGACATCTTTTCCCCGGTCCCGTCGGTGAGATGCTCGGAGTGCAGCCAGACGCGCGACAAGGTCTTGTGGTTGGCGGCCTCCGACTGCGCGATCTCGTTCTCGTGATGCGGGAACATCAGGTCGACCCCTCCCGCGTGGATGTCGAGCGTCTCGCCGAGGTAGCGCTTGCTCATCGCGGAGCACTCGATGTGCCAGCCTGGACGGCCGCGCCCAAACGGGGCGTCCCACGCGGCGCCGATCTTCTGGTCGCCCGGCTGCGCTTTCTTCCACAGGGCGAAATCGCTCACGTTCTCTTTGTCGTACTTGTCGCTCGCCACGCGCGCGCCGGCCTTGAGCCCCGCGCGGTCGAGGTGCGAAAGTGCGCCGTACTTCGGGAAGCTTGCGATCCGGTAGTAGACGTCGCCGTCCGCGACGTATGCGTTCCCGTTCGCGATCAGGGTCGCGATCATGTCGACCATCTCCGGGATGTGTTCGGTCGCGCGCGGGTAGTGCTCGACCCGCTCCGCGCGAAGCGTCGCCATGTCCTCGAAGAAAGCCTCGGCGAAAGGCGCGGTGTACTCGCCGATCGTGGTGCTCGCGTGCATGGCCTGGTCGAGGATGCGGTCGTCGATGTCGGTGAGGTTCATCACATGCGTGACGCGGTAGCCGGACACGCGGAGGTGGCGGCGCACGATGTCGTAGAAGAGGAAGGCGCGCAGGTTGCCCACGTGCGCGAAGTTCCAGACCGTCGGTCCGCAGGTGTACATCCGAACGTGGCCTTGTTCGAGCGGCTCGAACGGTTCTTTCGAGCCGGTGAGCGTGTTGTGGAGGCGAAGCGTCACGCCGTTAGTCTCGCGTAAACGGGAGAAAGGGCCGTGAAGGGGGCGACTGAGATTCGCCAGGCGACCCCCTTGGCTGGTCTGGCTGAACTATTTGGCATGTAAATTTACTTGACTCTCAGTACGTTTGTTCGTACGATTTGAACGTGCTCGAGCTCTCTCCCCGCCAGGTGGATGTCGCCTACGAGATGGTCGGTGTCCGGCAGGCCATCGACGAGCTCGAGCTCCAGTTCTCCCGCCTGGCCGCCGAGTTCGACAAGGGCGACTACTGGGACCAGGAGGGTTCCAACAGGGCGGGTGGCAGCTGATCAAAACCGACGACAGCGAGATCGTGACGATCGCTCCGACGGTTAATTTCGGACTGCCTAGAGGGCCCGACTAGATCTCTTCGATCACCGCGATGGCCTGCGCCGCGATGCCGGCCTTCTGCCCCAGCGCCCCCAGTCCCTCCGGCGACTTGCCCTTGACGTTCACGTCGATCGTGCCGAGCTTTCTGGCCAGGTTGCTGCTCATCGCCGCGAGGTGCGAATGCAGCCGCGGCT
>WNFC01008386.1_pt1 | contig 11389 bp, 7 predicted proteins | sample 5400541 | NCBI WGS metagenome assembly WNFC01 (sample SAMN13153342, study PRJNA577476) | soil metagenome | isolation source: 120 cm saprolite under Douglas fir tree site 2 hole 2 replicate 1 | place: USA:California | collected 2015-04-18
AGAGCAGCGGCTGGCCACTGACGGCCGCCTCCTTGCGAGCATCCAGTTTGAGGATGGGCCTTTTCAAGCCCGACAAATCACCTTTCAGCATGGCGAGGTCCGCTACTTCGGAAATCTCCGAAACGCTGACGGGAACGCCTGCAGTCGTATCGGGAAAATAGGCGGTTAGATCCGCAATGCTCGGACTAAGTCCCTGGCTAGAGATGGCGGCGAGCTCGTCATTTTTCCACCATGGCTGCGCCACGTGATGATTGGTGAGTATGCGGCCGGGGCCAACGATAAACCCCGTGCCGAAGAAATCGGCGCGAACTTCAGGCGCGCGGCCTTCCAAGGTATACACCGGGTTGCCATCGCTATCATGGAGCGGCTCGCCATCCGGATTGATTCCTCCGTAGCGCAGGGGACGGCCCGTAGCCCGGTCGACGAAAGAGACAGACACGTGAATAAGGCACACGCTTGGCGCGTACGCACGAATCACTTCTTCAGCGGATTGCGACTCCGTCTCGACGCGCTTGAGCCGGGTGGTCGTTTCTTCGAGCTGCTTGCGTAGTGAGGACACGTCACCGGGATCCGCGCCGGATATTTTCTGACGCAACTCATCCGACTGCTGCTTGAGCTGTTCTTTTTGGGTGAGCACGTCGGATTGCTGAAGATCGGCACGCGCACTTCGGGCATCTGCCATCAATTGTTCTTGGCGGCGGGCGCCACGCTCGAGTTGCGCGATCATGGAGTATGCCCGGTTCGCTTCTTTGTTGGCACGCCGGGAGTAAAGGACAAAAATTCCCGCGATCACTAGTGCCACCGCGAATAGGGCAGACACGCCAATTTTCAGCCCACGCTCCAGAGAAAAAGCGTCTCGGGTCATTTTCTCGGTCACGGCAAGAGCCTGGAAGGCAGTCTGGGCAACCTCGCGGCCCTCATCGGCAATACGAGTTTTTTCCCGAAGCTCGTCAAAAGCGTGTTTTTCGCGCAATTGGACACGCATGCGAGCGAGCAATTCCGCAGCTTCCCACGGTGAAGTAAGGACCTCGTCCGCCCCGAGATCGAGGCCTCGCGCTCGCTCCGCTCCTCCACCTTGTGTCAGGAGAATCACTCGTGTCCCCGCGGTGGCCGCATTGCCTTTGACTTCGGTGAGGGCGTCGCAACATTGAACGTCGGCTAGATCGGCCGAGAGAATGAGCAGGTCAATGCTGGCGTCCTTTACAAACTTGAATCCTTCAGCTTGGGAGGAGGATGTGGCAACTTCATAGCCGGCCGAGCGCACCAGTTCTTCAATGCGGCTGCGTGAAGCGGAGTCTGGATCGACGATCAGGATGGTTTGATGGTTCGCAGGCAAGGTCGCAACCTCGGGTGTTGTGGACGACGCATCGAGTTTTCCTTCGGCTTCATCTTCCGTGCCGCCTCTTCTCGGAAGGCTTCACCAGAATAGCCGTAACACTCTTCTGATGCACGCTACTGGATTCTGACACAAACAATTTATTCACGGAAATGGGATGGGAGAAGGGATCAACCCTGTCAGTGGTTGATGCTGTAAAGGACAATACAAATTATTCAGAACTAGTACTTGCGGAGGACGCCGATGACGCGCCCCTGAATCTTGACGTCGTTCGCGGCCACCATGATGGGAGCCATTTCCGAATTTGCCGGCTGCAGGCGAATCTTGCCAGGCCCTTCGCGGTAGAAGCGCTTCAGAGTGGCCTCTTCGCCAATCAGCGCCACCACGATGTCACCGGCATTGGCGACCTGAGTTTGTTCGCAGACGACGAAATCTCCGTCCATGATGTGATCCTCAATCATGGAAGTGCCCTTGACTTGCAGGACAAAGGAATTGCCGCCACGCGCGAAATCGCCCAGCGAAATCGTTTCGCGTTCTTCCACGGCTTCCAGCGGACGTCCGGCGGCGATCCTTCCCACGAGGGGAAGCTCCTGCAATTTGCGATCGCTGACTTGATCCTTGACCGACTTCGGCAATTGGATGATCTCGATGGAGCGGCTCTGATTGTAGCCGCGGCGAATGAAACCTTTTTTCTCGAGCGTGGTTATGTGCTTGTGCACGGTGGCTAGAGAAGTGAGTTTGAGGCCTTTGCCAATTTCTTCGAAGCTCGGCGCGTAGCCGTGCTTGGTCTCAAAGGCCACAAGGTAATCGAGGACCTCTTTTTGCCGTTTGGTCAGAGCCATGCGCTGCCTCCCTCGCTAAAGATTCCCACAGGCACTTTAGGCGAAAAGAAAGCGAACGTCAAGCACCTTTTTTCCTTCAAGTTACCTTCACCGCTCCCTTCCCCACCTGCACCCGGAAGTGATATACAGACTTTCCATGGATGCTCCTCCCAAACGCTCTGCCTCTGTGACTGGCGCCGCGGTTGTCGCCATCTTGGGCGGCCTATTCCTTCTTCTGTGTTGTTCCATCGCATTTTTCGGAATGCTGATGATCAAGTTGCCCGGCACTGCCTCCGAACTTCCGCCGCCTGCGAGAACATTCGTGCTTGGCACTGAGGGCTTTATGATCTGTGTGTCCCTCTTCGGAATCGCGACCGGCATTGGACTCCTTTATCTTCGCAACTGGGCGCGCATTTCGCTTCTGATTTGGGGTGGCTTTTCGGTCTTTTTTGGCCTCATCGGGATTCCGATTGCATTTCTCACGCAGTTTCCCGCGAATCCGAATTCTCCTGCTCTGCCGGCGGAGAGCCTGCAAGTGGTTCGCTGGATCTTGCTCGTGATTTATGGCGTTCCCCTTGTGATTGGTGTTTGGTGGCTCATTCTTTTCAACCGCAAGACGGTCAAGGCACAGTTTGCCGGCCACGGAGAGTCTGCCGATCAAGGGCTGCCGCGGAAACCAGCATGCCCTCTTCCCATCGCCGTACTCGCCTGGTTTTACGTCGCCTCGGCCCTGAACCTTCTCCTTCTTCCCTTGCTTTCATTCCATTTGCCCCTATTCATATTCGGGCGCGTTCTTCCCGGTAGGACCGGTGGGGCAGTGTTGATGCTTAGTAGCCTGGCTTTTGCGATCGCAGGCATCGGCCTACTGAAGCTCAAGCCGTGGAGTTACTCGCTGACGATCGGTCTTCAGCTTTTCTGGCTTGCTAGCGGCGTGGCAACCGCGCTCACTCCCAACTACGGGGCGGTGATGGATTCCTATATGAAGGAGATGCAGGCCTCCTTTCATCTGCCTCAAACATACTCCCCTCCGTTTAGCTTCGCACAACACTACGGCTGGATGGTGGGCGGACTCGTTTTCGCCGGCGCAATCCTTGGCTTGCTCATCTACTACCGGCCGCGTTTCCTCGAAGAGGCTTCACGAGCCGCCTCTGTATCCTAGCGTCGCGCGGGCCGAATTTGTGCGCAGACAATGAGTGGGATCCGAGTGTCGCGACTTTCTTGTTAAGACACATCTCTCATCCAGAGACTCTCTCGCTGTGACGCGCATCCCGGTGTGATATCCTCTTGGTGTCGGCTCCTGGCGGGCTGCCTTAGAAGCCATCCTTTCACCGCACCGCCTCATCCTTATGATTGAGCCACACTCCCCCGTGGGGTACCTGGGAGTTCATCGAAGTGCGGAGGTTCGGACACGAATGTCTACACTCGCAGAAGTTCCACCAGTAAAAACCAGGCGTGAAGTGCTCGATCAGGCGGTCATACGCTTCGCGGGCGACTCGGGCGACGGCATGCAGATTACCGGCAACCAATTCACCAACACCGCCGCGCTCTATGGCAATGATATTGCGACCTTTCCGGATTATCCGGCGGAAATCCGCGCGCCTGCCGGCACGATTCCTGGTGTCAGCGGCTTCCAGTTGCACTTCTCGTCAAACGAGGTTTACACCCCCGGCGACGCCATCGATGTGCTGATTGCCATGAATCCGGCCGCGTTGAAAGTGAACATTGCCGACCTGAAGGCCAACGGCATCCTCATCGTCAACAGCGATAGTTTCAAAGAGGGCGACCTGCGCAAGGCGCAAATGACCTCGAACCCTTTGGAAGATCACTCGCTCGATAAGTTCCGGTTGTTTTCGGTCGAGCTGGAGCGGTTGACGCGCCGTTCGCTGGAGCATCTGGGTCTCGACGCCAAGTCCATGGATCGCTGCAAAAACTTTTTCGCACTGGGTATGTGCTACTGGCTTTACAACCGCTCGAGCGAGCCGACGGTCCGCTGGATTGAAGACAAGTTCAAGAACAAGCCGCTGCTTGTGGAAGCGAACAAGCTTGCGTTGAAAGGCGGCTATTCCTACTGTGAAGCTACAGAAGCATTTCAGGTCAGTTATGAGATTCCGCCAGCGCAGCTCACTCCGGGACTCTATCGCAGCATGAGCGGTAACCAGGCGCTGGCGCTGGGGTTTGTTACCGCGGCGCAGAAAGCCGGGCTGACGCTTTTTCAAGGCAGTTACCCGATTACTCCGGCTTCGGACATTCTGCACGAACTCTCCCAGTACAAAGACTTCGGTGTGATGACCTTTCAGGCCGAAGACGAAATCGCTGCGATCACTTCGTCAATCGGCGCGGCGTACGCCGGCGCGCTGGCGATTACGACGACTTCCGGCCCAGGCATGGCGCTGAAGACGGAGGCGATGGGACTTGCCGTGGCCGTTGAGATTCCGCTGGTCATTTGCGACATCCAGCGCGGAGGGCCGTCCACCGGCTTGCCAACCAAGACGGAGCAAGCCGACCTGCTGCAAGCGCTCTTCGGCCGCAATTCCGAAGCGCCGATTCCGGTGCTGGCCGCCTCGACGCCTGCGGATTGTTTCTGGGTTGCCATCGAAGCAAGCCGGATCGCCGTCAAGTATATGGTGCCCGTCATCGTCCTTTCCGACGGTTACCTGGCCAACGGCGCGGAGCCATGGAGGATTCCGGAGTTGAGTGACATTCCGGATTTCCCGGTGAAATTCGCAAGCGATCCGAACGGATTCCTCCCCTACAAGCGAGACCCGCAGACTCTGGCGCGTCCATGGGCGGTTCCGGGGACTCCGGGGCTGGAGCATCGCATCGGCGGCCTCGAGAAACAGGATCCCACCGGGAATATCAACTACGAGCCGCTGAACCACGAAAATATGGTGCGCGTCCGGGCGGCGAAGGTGGCGGCAGTCGCACAGGACATTCCTAACGTGCTCCCCGCAGGCGATCTGGAAGGCGACCTGCTCATCGTGGCGTGGGGCTCGACGTCCGGTTCGATTACGGCGGCGCTGAAAGCGCAGCGTGCCAAGGGCCGCAAAATCGGCCACCTGCACCTGCGTTATCTGAACCCGCTCCCGTCGAATCTGGCCGATATCTTCAAACGCTACAAGAGGATTCTGGTCCCCGAGTTAAACATGGGCCAGCTTTTGTGGGTTCTGCGCGCAAAGTATCTCGTTGACGCCGTTGGCTTGAACAAGATTCAGGGCCGCCCATTCAAGCAGGCAGAGTTGGAACAAAAAATCGAAGAGATGTTGGGACTCTAGGAGAAATCGACCATGAGCACAGCGACCCTGCCACCGCCTCTCACGAAGAGAGATTTTCAAACCGACCAGGAAGTGCGCTGGTGCCCCGGCTGCGGCGACTACGCGATTCTCTCCGCCGTGCAGGCCGTTTTCCCGGAACTTGGGATCAAGAAGGAAAATTTTGTCATCGTCTCCGGCATCGGCTGCTCCAGCCGCTTCCCGTACTATATGAACACCTATGGCTTCCACACGATTCACGGCCGCGCGCCCGCAGTGGCTACTGGTCTCAAGGCCATTCGTCCCGACCTGGAAGTTTGGGTGGCCACCGGCGACGGAGATGCCCTCTCGATTGGCGGCAATCATACGATCCACATGCTGCGCCGAAACGTTGGCATCAAGGTGCTGCTGTTCAACAACAAGATCTATGGGCTGACAAAGGGGCAATACTCGCCAACTTCGGAACTCAACAAGAAGGCGAAATCGACACCTTTTGGATCATTGGACCGGCCGTTCAATCCCGTATCGCTGGCTATCGGTTCCGAGGCTACGTTCGTGGCCCGCTCCGTTGACGTTTTCCAGGGGCACTTGAAAGAAACATTGAAACACGCCGCCGCACACAAGGGTTCCGCTTATGTGGAAATCTTGCAGAACTGCAACATCTTCAATGATGGCGCGTGGTTCTCATTGACCGACCGCGACGCCCGCAGCGAGCACATTCTACAGCTCGAACATGGCAAGCCGATGGTTTTCGGCAAGAATCGCGACAAGGGTGTACGCCGGAAATCGGACGGTGACTTCGAAGTCGTCCAACTCGGTAACGGCATCACCGAGTCAGATCTGATCGTTCACGACGCGCACCATCCGAGTCCTTCGTACGCTTTCCAGCTCTCGCACATGGAGCACCGCCCGGACTTCCCGACGCCGATCGGGGTCTTCCGAGCGTGGGGCGACGTGCCGCGTTACGAAGACATGATGAACCAGCAAATCAAGGACGTCATCGCCAAGCGCGGGCGTGGCGACCTGGCCAAGCTTCTTCGAGCGGGCGACACTTGGGAAGTAAAGTAGTCTCGATACTGCTTGCAGCCTTCCCTCGTCTCTTCAGGAGACCAAGCCTGTGGGTGGGACACTCCCTTTCCCGGCCGGAACCCATCTCTTCTATCCGAATGCTCGAGTAAGCCTGCGGAAGCCTGCTTGGAATTGAGGCTTGCACCAGATAATCAATCCGGCGCAGGCGACCAGGTACCAGGGGAGTAATCCCCATCGTCGCACCCAAGGTTCTGAACGGCCATAAATTTGCGTGACCGCATAAGTGAGCAAGAACGTTTCGGCGGTGAAGACGGCCACCATGCAAGTCAGCAGGTCCGTGAGCCAAAACAGCGCAGCGAGAAGCAGCATTTGCGCCACTACCCAGAAAAAGAACGGTGCCGTCGGCAAAAGCTCCATTCCGTCCAGTCCCGCCGCCGTCAGAAGCGCGAAAACTCCTGTGGCGCCCACCGCGAGCCATGGCTTTTTCGTGAGTCGATAAACGAGTGCAAGGGGCACAAGGACGCTCACCCAAGTGTCCAGAATGGGTCCCGACAGCGACCTTGAGATCGCTTTTACTAACCCTTCCGTTGCCGATCCGGTCAAAATGTCTGCTGGAGGCGTCCCAAACGCTGCTAGCCCGTACCGCGCGAGGATGTCGAGTAAAAGCACATATAGCCCGAGCAAGGCCCCGCCAAATAAAACTCCTCGTAGCACTGCCAACCCAACGCGGCGCGATCGGTAATCCCCGCGTGTGACCGCGTCAAAACTTGCTAAATGCCCCGGGCAGGCTTCTTTGGCCAAATGGTAAGGCGTGACCAAAACGAAGTAGAAAGTTACGCCCACGATGACCCACTCAAAGAGAAACATTGCCCAGCCTATTTCGCTGACGTATCCGGCGCCGTTATCTCCTTTCAGCGTCGGGCCTTCCTGGTGGTGTGAAACTCCAAGGGACGCGGCCATCGCAATGCTCAAACATGTCACCGCTACAATCACCCCAGGCCCATGCCGGAGAAACAACCGTTTGGCGATGGCAAGCACGGCCAGACCTACGAAGAATATCCCGACCGTGGCTTGGCTGAAGTACTTGTAGAAATGAGGACGCTCTTCATCGGTGGTGAAAGGAAGTTCGTCCCCCGAGCGTATCCGTTCAGCCGCTGCGAGACGGTCTGCCAGGAGCCAAATCCGTATGCCTTCTTCGTGGCCGGCGGGATCCCGCCATGACCATTCCACGGGCGTCGCTCCCGCCGCAGGCGAAGGGAGCTTTTCACCCCCGGCCCGGATCCACATTGCAGCTTGCGCGTCATACTGAGGTTCCTTCGCGCCGTTTGCGTCCAGCTCGATATCTAGAGCATCTTCGGCATACTTTGCGGCGTGCCGACTTATGGCATCCGGACTGGTCGGCGGGTCGCTTTCCTTCGCTGGACTTCGCGCGAAGCGCAAGAATGTGAGATTGCCTTGAACATCAAAATCAAATCGAGACGAGCCCGGCGAAAAAGCGTCCTCCGACTTTCCTGAATTGCTTAGCGAAACGCTCCAGGAATGCGCGTGCAAACGCGCTTGCTCAAGCGTCGCGTTTATGCCTTTTTGTGCCGCCACTTTGGGGAGTCCCAGCAACTGCAACCCCGCGTCGAACCGAGCCACATACTGGCCATGCCGCAGTTCTGGCGCGTAGGCACGCACCAGAGATTCAGCTTTGGCGATTGCCTGCGCGCGCGTGATCTCCAGCCGGTAGATGCTGTACGGCAGCACCTTCCCGCCGAGGATGAAAAACAGAAGGGCGCCCACAATTCCGCTGGCTAGGAATATCCAGTCGGATTTTTGCCAGTGCGCCGCCCGTATCGGTTGGAGCAATTCTTCGGTTTGCGCTGGCTGCAAAATAGGGGTGGAATCGGACTCTTGGGTCAAATTCTGCGCAAACTCCTCGGCGGAGGCGAAGCGTTCCTCTGGCGTCTTGCTCAGCGCACGAAGGATGGCCTTCTCTACTCGTTCGGGAATTCCGGGTTCGAGAGAGCGCGGTGCCGCGGGAACGTCGCGCACTTGCTTTAGCGCAATTTCCACTGGCGTGTCTCCGGAAAAGGCCGGACGCCCGGTGAGCATCTCGTAGAGAATCAAGCCCAAGGCGTAGACGTCCGAACGGGAACTGGCAGGTTTGCCCTCTGCCTGCTCAGGTGCCATATACGCGGGCGTGCCCAGGATCTTACCGTTCATCTGACTAGAGGCCTGCGGGGAGCAAGCAATCCCAAAGTCCATTAGCTTGATCTGTCCGTTGCGGTCCAGCATGACGTTTTCCGGCTTCAAGTCACGGTGAATGACGTTCTGCAGATGCGCTTCCTGGAGGCCCGCGCAGATTTGTGAGGCAATCGTCACGCACGTGCGCGTGTTCAGGGCCCCGAAACGGTTCAGGATTTGCCTGAGGCTCTCGCCGTCCACGAATTCCATCGAAATGTAAGCGCAATCGTCCGCCCTTACAAAATCGTGGATCCGGCATACATTCTTGTGTGTGACTTTCCGGGCCTGCCGGAGTTCCTCCTTGAACCTCTCCATCCAGATGGATTCACCGGCAAGCTCCGCCCGCAATACTTTGAGGGCAACGATCTCTCCAGTCTCCCGATCTCGGGCCTTGTAGACCACTCCCATTCCACCGCACCCGATTTCGGACTGCACTTCGTACCGCGCAGTCACTTGCGAAGGCACCGGGGTTCTGATGGCACCGACAGTTTCCGGCCAGTTCAAAACATTGGATTTTTCCGCTTGCTCCTCGCGCTCGATGCGCGCACGGCGGCCCTTCCACCATTCGTCCAATTCGCTTTTCAAGGCATAGACTGTGCCCTGTTTGTCGTGCTGGTGCCGGTGAACCGGCATAGCTTCGTTGCGCTCCCAGCGCTGCACGGTGCGTTTATCCCGATTGAAGTAGGCGGCAATTTCCTTCCAGGAATCGAGGCGTTCTCCGGGCGCTGAGTCCCGAGGCGGAGCAGCTGAGGATGAAGGAGAACCGCTCATTGGGCGGATTATAGCGCAGTTGACCTAGGCCGCTGGTATACGGAAGCCCTAACCCTTTCAATCTCTACAGTTAAGGCCCCCGCGACATAGTGCGACATCTCTCCTCATGGCCGGCTTGGCGTTCCTTGTCGCTTGAGCCTTAACTCCGCACCTCGTATGGTCATCGCACGGGGCAAATTCCCCCGGAGAAATCAAAGGAGACAGCGATGCGAAAAATGATTTTGTTGGCGGGAATGATCCTGTTTGCGGCAGCCATTTCCCGCGCACAGGAGACCCCAGGAGCCGAAGTGTCAGCCAGCTATTCCTACCTGCGCTTTGGTGTGAGCAACGGCGTGAACCAGAACGGCGCGAGCGTTTCCGTCGCGGGCAATTTCAATCATTGGCTCGGCCTGGCAGCCGATGTTGGTGGATACCACAAGAGTCAGGCCGGAGCCACGTTTAACACGTACACGTTTATGGGAGGGCCGCGATTCTCCTACCGCAAGGCTGACCACGTGGTCCCCTTCGCCCAGGTTTTGTTCGGCGGTGCACGCGGCACTCTCGGCGGAGCTTTCGGCTCGGGCTCGAACAACGGCTTCGCTTACAGCGCAGGTGGAGGCGTGGATCTGGCCTTGACTCGGCACCTCGCTCTGCGCCCGCAACTGGATTACATCGGGATGCGATTCTCTGGGAATAACGTAAACACCGTCCGTGGGTCCTTCGGGATCGTCATTCGCTTCGGAAATCACTAAGGATACGCGAAAGGAGGGGAGTCCATGATTTACGAGCGCTTGCACGTCACCTTCGTTGGAGTCGTCGCGACTCTGGTGGACTCCGTCGTGGTCGCGGAATTTGCCGGCTATTGGCTGCATCGGCTTCTGCACAGCGACAAGTTCCCATCCCTCAGCCGGGGCCATCTGATCCACCACTTCCTGATCTATGGCCCCCGGCAGCCCATGCGCGCCGGGGAGTACCACGACGCGACCGACAATCGCTTCTCCGTCGGCAATGTGGGGATTGAGTGGCTCGCGCCCTCGGCGATCATTCTGCTGTTTTGCTGGGGAGTGATGGCGCTGCTAGGAGTACAGCCGGTATACCAACTGCTCGCGCTGTGCATGTTGCTCGGCTGGCCCATCCTGATGTTCAGCTACCTGCACGACAGGATGCACACCGAGAGCTTCTGGATGACGCGAGTTCCTCTCCTCAAATCGTGGTTCCTTAAAGCCAGGAGGCTGCACGACATTCATCACCGCAGCGTGGACGGCGAAGGCTTCATGGATAGCAACTTCGGCATCGGTTTCTACTTTTTTGACCGCTTCTTCCGCACCATGGCAAAGAGGCACCGCCCCTTCAACTGGCGGGGCTACGAAGCAGCCATCGGGCGCTATGGATTGGAGGAAACGGAATTGTTGTCCTTGCGCAACTGCAGCCAGGCGCTGTTTCACAAAGAGCCCGGAAGCAAGACCGTCTCGCGCATGACTTGAATTGCCAGTGATTTGCCGAGCGGTGATCCCAACTCTGGATGACCTTACTATGCCACGATGCCCGTCCACGGAAGGCTACTCTCCTGTCAGTGTCCACCCGTTTCGGTCCCTTGTTTGAGATTTGCATTGTGCAACTTCCAAGGATTTGCTACATCCAATACATATCACGCGCCAGGCGCATCTTTCATGGCAGACCTCTCAAAAATCGACGCCTTTGCTCTATTGGGTGACGCCGACCCCGTCCCGCAGAGCCTGTTCCTCTCACATCCGGAGCAGGCCCAGACCCTCGCTCTGTTATACGAAGTCAGCCGCGAGGTCACATCCATCCTGGACCGCGAAGAACTCCTTCGACGCGTCGCCGAGCGCATCAAGAAAATCGTGAAGTATGACGTTTTCAGCGTCATGCTTTGGAACGAACAGTCGCAACATCTGGAAAGTGTTTTCGCCATGTGCTGTGGTGATTCCATTCCCGCGCGCATGCGCGTTGCTCTG
>WNFC01031229.1_pt1 | contig 11388 bp, 12 predicted proteins | sample 5400541 | NCBI WGS metagenome assembly WNFC01 (sample SAMN13153342, study PRJNA577476) | soil metagenome | isolation source: 120 cm saprolite under Douglas fir tree site 2 hole 2 replicate 1 | place: USA:California | collected 2015-04-18
GGGGGTATCGATGAAGACGACTTCGTGTCCGTCAGCGGTCTCGATCTTGTACGCGCCGATACGCTGGGTGATCCCACCCGCCTCGCCCGCGGCGACCCGCGTCTTGCGGATGGCGTCGAGGATCGAGGTCTTGCCGTGGTCGACGTGGCCGAGGACCGTCACGATGGGCGGTCGCGGAACGAGCTTGCTCGGATCCTCGTTGGCGACCGAGAAAAGCTCCTCGCGTGACGTGGTGACGACGTCACCCGCGCCCTCTGCCGATTCGACGGCGACGACGTCCTCACTCTTGACCGGCTCGACGGTGAAGCCGAACTCGTCGGCCACGATCTCGGCGGTGGAGAAGTCGATGACCTGGTTGATGGTGGCCAGGATCTTGGAGGCCATCAGCTTCTTGATGACCTCGACCGGGCTCACTCCGAGCTTCTCGGCGAGGTCCTTCACGGAAAGGCTCGGGGGCAGGACGGCCTTACGGTCGCCGTTCGGCTCGACCTTGACCGCCACCGAGGCCGGCTTGAAGGCCGAGCGGGCAGCCTCGATCGCCCCCGGCGCCAGTGGCGCCGCGGCGTTGCGCGTCAGCCGTCGTTGCTGGAGGAAGTTCACCAGCTCCTTTTGGCTGATCCCGAGTTCGCGTGCGAGTTCGTGTGCCTTCATGCCCGAACGTATGATTATGCCGCCCAGGGCGAATTCGAAACTTGGAGCCGGTTGTCCTAAGAGCCCAGCAGCGCCCAGACCTCAGGGCTGACGCTCGCCTTCAGAGCCCGATCGAGAGCCTTCCGCTTGCGGGCAATCTCTAGGCATTCAGGGTCGCGGTGAAGGTACGCCCCCCGCCCTGGTGCACGGCCGGTGGCGTCCACCGCCGCCGCTCCGCGGGCGTCGCGGACGACCCGCACCAGAGTCTGCTTGCCGGCCTCCTGCCGGCAGGCGACGCAGGTGCGGATGGGCTCACGTTGCCGGTTCGGCATCGATCTGCTCGTCGTTTTCGCCTGCCTTGATGTCGATGCGGTAGCCCGTCAGCTTGGCCGCTAGGCGCGCGTTCTGGCCGTCGCGGCCGATGGCCAGCGACAGCTGCGAGCGAGGCACCATGACCGTAGCGGTGCGCGAGCCCCGATCGATCGTCACCGACTCCGCCTTGGCCGGTCCAAGCGACGCGGCGACGAAGGCTTCGGGGTCGTCGGACCACGGGACGATGTCGACGTGCTCGCTCGACAGCTCGCTCAGGATCGCTCGGTGGCGGACGCCTTTCGGTCCGACGCAAGCGCCCACCGGGTCGATGCCGGGCTCGGTCGCGGAGACGGCGACCTTCGTGCGGAGGCCGGGCTCCCGCGCGATCGCCCGCACCTGGACGGTCCCGGCCTTGATCTCCGGCACCTCGGCCTCCAGCAGGCGATGCACGAACTGGCGCGCGGCTCGGGAGACGCGGACCTGGGCCTGGCGCGCGTTGCGTTGGGCGTCGAGGATCATGACCAGCACCGGACGCCCAGGGATCAGCAGCTCGCCCGGAATCTGCTCCTCAGGCGGCATCACTCCCTCGGCGCGGCCGAGGTCGACATAGACCGTCCCGGCCTCGGAGCGATCGACGATGCCGGTGGCCAGCTCGCCTCGGTGCTCCGCGACGTCCTTCAGCACCTTGTCGCGCTCGAGCTCGTGGATGTGGCGCAGGACGGCGTGCTTTGCGGTCTGGGCCGCCATGCGCTTGAAGTCCTCGGACGGGAGCGTGCGTACCAACTCGCTGCCGTCGGGGCGAACCGCACGGCTCGTGACCTCGAGCGCCCCGGTCGCCGTGTCCAGCTTCACGCGCACGTCCCCTGGCGGATTGAAGGCGCGGATGTAGGCGGCAGCGAGCGCCGTCTCGACGGTATGGAGCATCTCCTCGAAAGGAATGCCGACCTCCGCGCAGAGCGCCGTCAGGGCGTCCGCCAGGCTTTCGGTGGACGGCTCAGATTGCGACCGCGAGCCTGCCCGCGACAACGTCATCCCACGCAATGTGCACGATCACGGGAGCTCTCCCCCGCGCGCCCTGGGCGGATACCGCAATGCCGGCCGAGTCGACCGCCACCAACTGGCCTTCGATGACCGTTTCCGTCGGTCCGCTGCGATAGCGGACATTCACTCGCTTGCCGTTGAACCGTTCGTATTCGCCATGGGCTCGCAATGGTCTTTCGGCGCCGGGCGAGGAGACCTCGAGGTCGTAGGGTCCGTCGATGATCCGGGAGTTCTCCAGGATTGGACCTACGATGCGGCTCATGCGCTCGCAGTCTTCGATGGTGATGGGCTCAGCATGGTCGATCGATACTCGCAACGTGCGGCCGCCCGACCCCGACTGCTCGAGGGCGTAGAGCTCATAGCCCATGTGGTTGAGCGTGGGCTCGAGCAGCTCTTTGATCGACGGTATGGGCCAGGTCGGCATGTTCGGGGGATCTCCCCGATCACATTACCGGAGGGGTTGGAGTTTCCGCCAGACCACCAGGAGCGGGGCCGCGTTGAAGATCGAGCTGTAGGTGCCCGAGACGATGCCGATTAGCAGCGCCAGCGCAAACCCCTTCAACGTGTCCCCGCCCGCGGCCAGGATCGATACGAGGACGAGGACGACGGTGAAGCTGGTGATGATCGACCGCACCAGCGTCTGCATGATGCTGATGTTCACCACCTGGTCGAATGAGAGCCGCTGGCTGACGCGAAGGTTCTCGCGGACTCGGTCGAAGACCACGATGGTGTCGTGGACTGAGAAGCCGACGACCGTCAGCACCGCGGTCACGAAAAGGCTGTTGATCTCGCCGATCTTGAGGTGTAACCCGGTGCCCAGGATGGCGAAAACTCCCGTGAGCAGGAACACGTCGTGAAGGAGGGCGGCAAGGGCCGAGCCGCCGAACTGAAATCCCGCTCGCCAGCCGCCGGGCACGTTGCGGAACCAGAACGTGAGCAGGATGAGGATGAACACCGCCGCCAAAGCCACGGAAAACAGCGCGAGCCGAATGGTCTCTCCGGCGATCGTGCCGCCGACCTCGAGGACCTGCACCAGCGTGTAGTCCCCGAGCCTTGTGCGCAGGTCGTCCTCGACGCTCTTCTGCCTGGCAGGCGAGAGCACGGCCGCCCGGATGATGTAACCGCCGTTGCCCGTGGAGATGACGGAGCCGTCGATGTTCTCGGACGCCACGGCGCTTTCGACCTGCGCCTGGGACACGGCGCTGGGAGGGAAGCTGACCGTGAACTCGGTGCCGCCGGCGAAGTCGATGCCAAGCGCGAAGCCCCTGGCGATCATGAAATACATACCGGGGATGATGATCAGCAGCGAGAAGAAGAAGTACCAGTTGCGATGGCTGACGAAGTCGACCTTCCGAACCCGCGGCGGGGCGGGCGGTTTCTCGACGACCGGCGCGGCGGGCTCTTCCTCTTCCTCGGCCTCGGCCTCGGCTTCGGCCTCGGGCTCCTCGCCGTCCTCCTCCTCGAGCTCCTCCTCGTCCTCTTCAGGAGCTTCCGTGCCGAGTCTCCCCGCGGGCGTCTCGTCAGACGGATCGGACACGATCCACCCCCATCAATGCCGGACGCCTGAAGCGGCTGCCGGCCATGACGATCGCGAGGAGGTTATGAGGCTGGCGAAGACGCCGATGCCGAGCGTCACGGCGAAGCCTTTGACCGGCCCGGGTCCCACGAAACCGAGGATGGCGCAGGTGACCAGCGTCGAGAAGTTCGAGTTCCAGATCGCGGGCCAGGCCCTGCGTACCGCGGCATCGACCGCGGCCGGGATGGTCCTCCCCGCTCTTACTTCCTCTTTGAAGCGCTCGAAGATCAGGACGTTCGCGTCCACGGCCATACCCACGGACAGGATGAACCCGGTGATGCCGGCCAGCGTCAACGTGACGGGCACCACCTTGAACGTCGCGAATACCGCTCCTGCGTAGAACAGCAGGGCAAGGCTGGCGAGGAGGCCAGGCACGCGGTAGTAGATGATCATGAAGAGCACGACGATCGACAGTCCCAGAAGTCCGGCCGCGACGCTGAGCTTGACGGACTGGGCGCCGAGCGTCGCACTGACTTGCTGCACGCTCAGGACCTGCAGGTCGACCGGCAGCGAGCCGGCGTTGATGCCCGTCGCGAGATCGTTGGCCGCCCCCTGGCTGAATCCGGCCTGACCGCCGCTGATCGTCGCGTTGCCACCGTCGATCTCCTGCAGTGTCACGGCGTCGACCAGCAGCTTGGCGCAGGTGGTAGCCGGCGTTGGCGCTGGAGTTGGGGTCTCCGGGACATGCCGCGACGTTCTCGCGAGTGAGCCTCGCGAAAAGGTCAGCGCCGGCCGACGTGAACGTCACGTTCACGACCCAGCCGATCCCGTTCTGGTCGATGGCGGCCGTGGCGCTCTGGATGGCGTCGCCGGTGAGGCCGGTGAAGGCGGGCTTGAAACCGGGATGCGGGCCGCCCGTCACCTTTGCGTCGGGCACCCACTTGGTGTAGACGAGCCTGTTGACCGCGCCGATGACCTTCTGCGCCTGGTCTGCGCTGACCCCGGCGAGGTCGACCGTGATGCGGTCGTTGTTGGTGCCCGCCCCACGAATCTCGGGCTCGCTGACGCCCAACGAGTTGACGCGCTTGGAGATCACGCTGATGGTGCGCTGCTGGACATCAGCTCGTGATTGACCTGGCGGGAAGTTGATGAGCTGGTAGTCGATGTGGGTCCCGCCCGACAGGTCGAGGCCTTTATGAAAGTAGATCTGCCACCCGCCAAAGTTCGGCGGTAGGCCCTGGACGTTGCCCGTGAGCGGGAGGTGGTTGGCGAACCGATAGATGTAGCCGGCGCCGTCGACGAACAGCGAAAAGGCCAGGATGATGACGATGGCCAGCCGAACCGGCCAGCTCAGGACTAACTGCACAGCCGAAACAGTCTAGTGACTAGCGGTTTATCGATGCCGAAACAGGACGTTCAGGATCACGGTGAGGATGATCGAAAGGATGATGCTGGTCGCGATCGGGAAGTAGACGGTGACGCCGCCGCTCCTGAACGTGATGTCGCCGGGCAGGTGGATTCGCCCGAAGAGCATCAGCGCCCCGCCGATGACGATCATCAGCACCCCCGCCACCAGCAGCAGGCGCCCGGTGTCCGCCATGCGATCCAGTGTGCTCCGTCAGAGCAGGCGGGGTTGGTGCGGGCCGGGCTCCGGCAGGGCGATGCCTAGGTGGTGGTAGGCGAGCTCGGTGGCGACCCTTCCCCGGGCGGTTCGCGCCAGGAAGCCGATCTGGATCAAGTACGGCTCGTGCACGTCTTCGATGGTCTCGGGCTCCTCCGAAAGCGAGGTGGCGATGGTGTCGAGGCCTACCGGCCCGCCCTTGAACTTGGTGATGAGGGTCTGGAGCAGTTGGCGGTCGAGCGGCTCGAGCCCGAGGTCGTCGATGTCGAGCATCGCCAGCGCGAGCCTGGTCGTTTCCGCGGTGGCTCGACCATCGCCCCGCACCTGCGCGTAGTCGCGGACCCGGCGCAGCAACCGGTTGGCGATTCGCGGCGTGCCCCGCGCGCGCCGCGCGATCTCTGCGACCGCATCGTCGTGGATCTCGATGTCGAGGATTCGCGCCGAGCGGCGGATGATGCTCTCCAGCTCGGCTTTGCTATAGAAGTCGAGCCTGTACACGGCGCCGAAGCGATCGCGCAGTGGACCGCTGAGCAAGCCTTGCCGAGTCGTCGCACCGACGCACGTGAAATGCGGTAGCGGCAGGGTGGCGGCGCTCGCCCCCACTCCCTTCCCCAGCACGGCGTCGAACCTGAAGTCCTCGAGCGCCGGGTACAGCGACTCTTCGACCACGCTGTTCAGGCGATGGATCTCATCGATGAAGAACACGTCGCGAGTGGTGAGGTTCAGAAGGATCGAGCCGAGCGCGCCCTGGTGATCGATGGCGGGCCCCGAAGAAACTTTGATGGCGACGCCCAGCTCGTTGGCGATGATGTGAGCGAGGGTCGTCTTGCCGAGACCCGGCGGCCCGCACAGCAGGACATGCTCGACCGGTTCGCCGCGCCTGCGCGCCGCTTCGAGCAGGATGCCGAGGTTTTCGCGCACCTGCTGCTGGCCGACGTACTCGGAGAGGAGTCGTGGCCGGAGCGTGAGGTCGAACTGCTCGTCGTCGGCGCGAGCGTCGAGCACCGCGTCCTTGTCGGTCATTTGCGACCGAGGGCTTTGAGGGCGGTGGCGAGCGCTTCCTGGGTCGACGGCGACGATTTCCAGTCGACAGACTCGAGCCCCACTCGTGCCTCCTGCGACGAAAAGCCAAGGTTGCGCAGCGCCGACTCCACCGCCTTGGGCACGGCCCCATCACCGGCAAGCGCCGCCGCGCGTGGCACGACGTCGATGTCCGCCATCGCATCCAACTTGGGCTTGAGCTCGATGATCACCTTGGCCGCGGTACGCGGACCGACGCCGCTGGCGCGCCGGATCGGCGCTGCATCCTCGCTCACGATGGCTCGTTTGAGCACCTCGAGGCTTGCCGCGCTGAGGATGTTCAGCCCCACCTTCGGGCCGACCCCGTCGACCTGGATGAGCATCTCGAAAAGGTCGAGCTCTTCGACCGATGCGAATCCATAGAGGTTGAGCTGGTCTTCCCGGACGTGCGTGTGAATGTCGAGCTCCACGTCGCCGCCCGCAGCCGGCACCTTCTGCCTCGTCGTCGTGCTCACGCTGACCATGTAGCCCACGCCGCCGACATTGACGACTACGAAGTCAGGTCCCGCGCGCTGGACCTTTCCTCTGAGATAAGCGATCACCGGAGGGCGGCTCGCGAGAACTGACGGCTGCGGGCGTGACAAACCGCGATGGCGACCGCGTCAAGCGCGTGGTCATCGAGCTTTCCGTCTGGCAGCTTCACCTGAGCCGCAAGCATCCGCGCGATCTGTTCCTTGTCCGCCTTGCCGTAGCCCGTGAGGACGATCTTGACCTGGGCCGGCTTGTACTCGTAAACGGGTACCCCGCATTCCTCGAGCACCGTGAGGATGGCGCCGCGAGCCTGCGCGACTCCGATGGCGCTGGTCGCGTTGCGGCCCATGAACAGCTCCTCGAGCGATGCCTCGCCCGGCGGGTTCTCGGCCAGCAGAGCGCGCAAGTGACGCGTGATCTTGAGCAGGCGCGCGCCATCGGGCCCTGGGGTGGTGACTATGGTGCTGCAGGAGAGGACCAGGCCGGTGCCGGACAGGAGCGCGAAACCAGTGCCGGCGAGCCCGGGGTCGATGCCGAGTATCAGTCCGTTCTGGCGACCGGACATCTGTCCATCAGGTTCTATACCTGTGCTGAGACTCTTTCAAGGACGTTGGTTGGGATGTCGAAGTTGGCATAGACCTGCTGGACGTCGTCGTCCTCTTCCAAGGACTCCATCAATCGAAGCACGCCGGCCGCCTTGTCCTCGCCGACGGGCACTGTTTGCTTCGGCTGCATCGTGATCTCGGCGTTCTCGACCGTTATGCCAAGGGCCTCGAGGGCCGCCTTGACCTTCTCGAACACTGCCGGCGGCGTGGTCACCTCTACCGACTTGCCATCCACCAGCACGTCGTCGGCGCCCGCCTCGATGGCGGCGAGGCCGACCTCCTCGGGATCCTTCTTGCCGGCGTTGACGGTGATGACGCCTTTGCGCGCGAACATCCAGCCGACCGAGTTCGTCTCCCCGAGGTTGCCGCCGAACTTCGAAAAACGATGCCTGATCGATGCAGACGTGCGGTTGCGGTTGTCGGTGAAGGCGTCGACCATGACCGCTACTCCGGCCGGCCCGTAGCCCTCGTACCGGATCTCCTCCAGCTTCTCGCCCGCGAGCTCGCCCGTGCCCCGCTTGATGGCGTTCTGGATGCGGTCGGTCGGCATGTTGATCTCGCGCGCCTTCTGCATCGCCAGGCGGAGGCGGAAGTTGCCTTCCGGGTTGCCTCCCCCCTCTTTGGCGGAGATCGTGATCTCGCGGCTGGCGCGTGTGAACGCCTGGCCGCGCTTGGCGTCGACGATGGCCTTCTTGTGCTTGATCCCGGCCCACTTCGAGTGGCCAGACATCAGAGGCAGCCTCCGAACATGCTTTCGATGATTTTACGGCACCCGAACGCGAACAAAATAGCGTTTTCCGACTGACAAGACCTGGCCGGTCTTCAGTGAATAGTCGGGACCCACCTTCTCTCCGTCGACCCGGACTCCCCCTTGTTCACACAGGCGGCGCGCCTCGCTTCGACTGGCAGCGACCTCGGCTTCTAGAAGAATCGACAAGATTGCGCTTGTCCCAAAGGTGCGCGTCTCGATGTTGTCGGGCACTTCGCGCTTTCGGAACTTGACGTTGAAATCCTCTTCGGCTTCAGCCACCGCTTCTTCCCCGTGCAGGCGCTTCACCAGCTGTCGAGCCAATGCCGCCTTCGCGTCGCGCGGCTTGAGCGCCAGCACCGCCTCGATTTCCCGCTCGCCCAACCCGGAGACGAGGCGCAGGTATTTCTCGGTCAGCATGTCTGGGATCGACATGGTCTTGCCGTAGATCTGTTCGGGCGCTTCGGTCAGGCCGATGTAATTGCCGAGCGACTTCCCCATCTTCGCCGCGCCATCCGTGCCTTCGAGCAGCGGAAACACGGCGATGTCCTGCGGCTCCTGGCCGTAAGCCTTCTGGATGTCGCGGCCGAACAGCAGGTTGAAGAGCTGGTCGGTGCCGCCGATCTCGACATCGGCTTCGATGGCGACCGAGTCGTACGCCTGGTTGAAGGGGTAGAGGATCTCATGAGCGCCGATCGGGGTCCCCGCCTTCAAGCGATCGGCAAAGTCCTCGCGCTGCAGCACCTGCTGGAGAGTTGCCTTGCCCATCAGCCGGAGCACGTCAGCGCCTTTCATCTCACCCAGCCATTCGGCGTTGCGCCGAACCTCGAGCCGATCGCGATCCAGGACCAGGTGGATCTGTTCCAGATACGTGCGCGCGGCCGCATCGACCTGCTCGCGCGTGAGGATGGGCCGCGTTTCGGATCGTCCGCTCGGGTCCCCGATCATCGCCGTGAAATCACCCACGATCAGCACCACGGTGTTGCCTTCGTCCTGAAATGCGCGGAGTACGTCGAGGACGACCAGGTGGCCGACGTGGAGGTCGGGGGCAGTGGGGTCGAGCCCGAGCTTCACGCGCAGCGAATCGCCGCGCTCCAGGCGCGCGCGCAAATGATCTTCGACGTGGATCTCGACCGCCCGCCCCCGCAAGCGCTCGAAAAGTGCCCCGCTCACCGCCTATGGATTGACTACGCCGTTGCTGAAGTAGATCTGCGGGTCGGCGGGCAGCACCGGCTGGAAGATGGCGACGATCGGCCTGCCGAACACTTGCACCAGAGGCACGGCCAGATGCGAGCCCTTGACGGCGTCGCGAACGTCCTGCTGGACCCCGTCCAGCTGGCCGCCGCCGATCGGGTTGGCCGCGGCATTCAGCTCGAAGGTGACGAGGATCGAAAGCAGGAAAGCGGTCAGCACGCCGATGACGACCCCCGAGACGCGGTTGAAAACGATGGCCTGGATCTGGATCTGGCTATGTGCGAGCTGCGCGGCGCCGTCGATCACGATGAGGACCGCCGCCAGGATCCCGAAGAACGCATAGATCCTTGAATCCGGTATCGCCATGTTCGACGACTGCTGCAGGATGCCGCCCCCCTGCAAACCCATGTTGGTGGCGGCGACAAAGCCTATGTAGAGGGCGACGAGCCCTATGAGGCGGCGAAGGACGCCCGTGAAGTAACCGAGGACGCCATAGCCGATGAGGAGGGCGATGGTGATGAGGTCGACCCAGGTCATCTAGCGGCTCTCATTTCCGGATCCCGGCGTTGTGCTTTTTCTCCAACGCGAGCCGGATCTCGGCCATCACCTCGTCCATTTCGGCGTCCGTCAGGGTGCGCTCGGGGCTCCGGAAAGTCAAGGCGAACGCGACGCTCTTGTGTCCCTCGGGAACCTGCGCGCCCCTGTACTCGTCGAACGGGCGGGCGCTTTCGAGCGCGTCGCGACCCGCTTCCTTGATCGTGATGAGGAGGGCGCCGGCGCTGCGCGCGAATGACGGCGGCGGCGGCCAGCACAGGGTCGAGGTCGATTTCGATCGCCGCCAGCCGGCCTTCCAGGTTGGCGCCGGCAACCACGCTCGGGTGCAGTTCGCCGACGAAGCCGAGCTGCCGCGCATCGAGGAACACGGCCGCGCAGCGGCCGGGGTGGAAGAGTTGTGCCGCCGCGCGCTGATAGGTGACGGGCGGCGCGCCCAGCTCGCGGACGCAAGCATCAAGTACGGACTTCATGGCGTAGAAAGCCTCGCGACCCGAGTCGGCGGTGATGCCGCCGGTCGCGACCACGCCGAGGCGCTGCGGCTCCTCCGGCTGCTCCGTGGTCTTGTCGCCGACCCGCGCGAGGAAAACGGCCGCCATCTCGTAGACCTTGATTTCAGCGCTGCCGCGGTCGCGGTTGAGCGCGACCACGTTGACCAACGATGGCAGGAGCGTTGTGCGCAGCGTGTCCATGTCATCGCTAAGAGCGTTCGACACGCGCAGCGCATGGGCACCGACGTGCAGCTGCTCGAGCATGCGACCGGAAACCAGCGCCGGATTCCAGGTCTCTGTGAAGCCGGCGCCGGCGAGGACCTCTCTCGCAGCGTCAAGCCGGCGTCCGATGCTGGGCACAGCCGGGGTCCAGCGGTCGCGTCGCCGGCCCGGCAGTGTCGGCGGCACGCGGTCGTAGCCCCAGACCCGACCGACCTCCTCGACCAGGTCTTCGGGGATGCTGACGTCGAGCCGGAAGACCGGGGGGAGCACATCCCATTCCCCATCGCCCAGGATCCGCACGTGGAAGCCGAGGCGGATGAGGATCGCCTCGGAATCCTCGAGCGGCACGTGGACGCCGAGCACCTCGTCGACCAGCCACGGTCGCAGCCGGATGCGCACCGGCTCCTGTGGTCGTGGATAGACGTCGGCCCACTCCCGGTGCACCTCGCCGCCCGCGAGCTCCGCGATGAGCGCCGCAGCCCGTCGAGCGCCCGCCAGGGCCAGCTCGGCCGGCAGGCCCTTCTCGAAGCGGGCCGAGGCTTCCGTGCGGAGCCCGAAAGCACGGGCAGTCTGGCGCACGCTCGGGCCGTTGAAGGTCGCCGCCTCGAGGAGGACGTCGGTGGTGGCGTCGGTGACAGCCGTCTGGGCGCCGCCGATGACGCCCGCGATCGCGACAGGTTTGTCCGCGTCCGCAATGACGAGCATCTCGGGCGTCAACTCCCTGTCGACGCCGTCCAGGCAAAGCAGCGTTTCGCCCGCGCGGGCACGCCGCACGTGCACCCTCCCGCCGGCCAGCTTGGCAAGGTCGAATGCGTGCAGAGGCTGGGCGTACTCGAGGAGGACGTAGTTGGTGATGTCGACGATGTTGTTGATGGGACGCAGACCGCAGGTATGCAGGCGGCGCT
>WNFC01023291.1_pt1 | contig 11387 bp, 5 predicted proteins | sample 5400541 | NCBI WGS metagenome assembly WNFC01 (sample SAMN13153342, study PRJNA577476) | soil metagenome | isolation source: 120 cm saprolite under Douglas fir tree site 2 hole 2 replicate 1 | place: USA:California | collected 2015-04-18
CATGGTCATCGATGAGCCGACGCACCTTGCTGCCATACAGGGAGGCGTCGAACCCGGCCTCGTCGCGGTAGCGGCGCCGCGCGGCAAACGCAATCGTGCCGAACGCCTTCGCATCCGGCACGAACGGCAGCGCCTCCGGGCGGGGCAGCACGATCTCCATGCTCATGGTGAACAGCTTGAACGCGGCCTCGAACGCCGCCCGCAGCCGCTCATCCGCCAGCACCTCCACGCAGGCGTCCTGGTCGGCCTGGGTGTCGAACCGCTCGATGCCGCGGGCCTCGAACAGGTTGCGGACCCGCTGGCGGCGTTCGGCCAGCAACGGCACCTGGTCGGCGATGCTGGTCATCGCCCCTGCGACATCCTCCGCCGCGTAGGCGGCGAGGGCGACCTTCAGGTTCTCCGCCACCCCGTAGTAGTCCACGACGTACCCGGCGTTCTTGCCGTGCGCGGTACGGTTCACGCGGGCGATGGCCTGCAGCAGCTCGGCTTCCTTGATGTGCCGGTCTAGGTACATCACCTGCTCGGCGGGCGCGTCGAACCCGGTCAGCAGCATCGACTTGACGATCAGGAACGCGACCGTGCTGGTGTGCTCCGGGTCCGCGTCACCCTCAGCGGGCAGCGGGTTCTTGAACTGGGCGATGACCGTTTCCTGCTTGGCCGTGTCGGTCCATTGCGCCCAGTCCGCCGGATCGTTCTGCTCCCCGGAGATCACCGGGACGAAATCCAAGGCGGCGATCACGTCCCGGAACGGCCAGGCCCGCACCAGCCGCGCGGTCTTCCCCGGTAGCCGCTCCGCCTGGTCCGCAGCCCCCACAGTCTTCAGGGACGGGTCCAGACCGTCCAGTTCCGCGAGCAGCTCATCGCGGGCGGCCAGGAACGCCTCCCGGTACCGCACCGCGGCCACCCGGGAGGTCGCCACCACCTGAGCCTTGAACCGATTGGGCAGAACGGAGTCCACGTAATGCCGCAACATGCTCCGGGCCTTGGCGGCGATCAGCCTCGGGGCCTCCATGACATTGCCCCGGGTCGCCCACCGTCTCTTGATCGCCTCCAATTCCTCCGAAGTGTGGTCGGCGAACATGTCCTCGAACAGCTCATCCATGTCCGCCGCGTCCCGCACCGCGGCCTTGGCGGTCCGGCCCTCGTACAGGATCGGCAGGGTCGCCCCGTCCGCCTCAGACTGAAGGATCGTGTACTGGTCCAGGTACTCACCGAAGATCGTGGCCGTGTACTTGCGGCGGCCCATGATGATCGGCGTGCCGGTGAACCCGATTCTGGCGCAGTTCGGCAGCGCCTTCAGCAGGTTCGCGTGCAGCGCGCTGCTCTGCGACCGGTGTGCCTCATCGACCAGCACCACGACGTCCTGAGAGGTGTCGAGTACGCCTAGCGACTTCAGTGCCGCGTCAGCATCCTTCCTGGCTTGCGGGTTGCGGTATTTCTGGATCATCGCGAAGATCAGCGCCTTGCCCGGTGCCGACACCAACTCCTTGACCTTGGCCACGCTGGTCGCGGTCAGCACCGACTCGCCAGTCAGCGCCGCGGTGTTCGAGAGCTGGTCTTGCAGCTGGGTCCGGTCGGTGACCACGACCACCTTGAACCGCACCAGGTCAGGGTGGGTGCGCATTGCCCGGACCAGGAACACCATGGTCAGGCTCTTGCCCGACCCCTGCGTATGCCAGACGATCCCGCCCCGCCGGTCCGATTCGCCGTCCTGCGCGCGGGTCGCCCCAGTCGTCAGGCGATGCAGTGCCCGGTGTACCGCCCGGTACTGCTGATACCGGGCCACCACCTTCACTATCTTTGTGCCCGCCTGCATGAACAACGTGAAATGACGAACCAGGTCCAGCAGACGCTCCGGTGCCAGCATTCCCGCCACAAGGCGCTCCTGGCTCGACAAGTCAGTCACGCCCAGCGAGACGCAGATATCGGCCTCGGGCACCGGCTCGGTGGTCTTCCACTCCGCGAAATGCTCGTCCTCCGCGGTGAACGTGCCCACCAGGGCCTTCTCGAACGACGTCGCCACCACGAACTGGTTCGTGTAGAAGAGCCGCTCGTTGCCCTCTGGCTGCCCGCGCTGGTTGGCGTAGCGCCGCAACTGGCGGATCGCCTTGACCATCGGCTCCACCACCATAGGGGACTTCGCCTCGATCACCACCAGCGGGATTCCATTCACGAACAGCACCAGGTCGGGAGCAATGAACTTGTGCCCTTGTCCGCCCGGCTCATCCACCCGGAACTGGTTCACCACGAGGAAGTCGTTCCGCTCCGGATCCTCCCAGTCAATGAACTGAACGGTCCGATCCCGCCCGTGATCCCATCCTTCGACGCCATCGACGGTCGTGCCCAGCAGCAACCATTCAGTCAGTTCCTGATTGATCTCAATCAGCCTGACCGCCTTCGGCCGCCGCAGCGCTCCAACCGCTTGCGAAACCCGCCCCTCATCCAGCCAGGGCTTCCCATCCCGGCCGGGGTTGATCCGCTTCAACGCGTCTCGGAGGCGCCCCTCCAGGAACACATCCCGAAACGATCCCCGCCCGCTTACTCCCGGATCCGACTTAGATCCCTCAACGTGCGACCAGCCCAGTCCGTTAAGCTGTTCCAGCAGCGGCAACTCGACCCGCGAGTACTCAGGACCTCCGTTCACGCGTGGGCACCCACCCGCACCCGCCCGACGAGCAGGTCATCCATCAGACCCGTCTTCAGCAGCCGGAGCTTGGATACTTCCCGCCGCAGAACATTAAGACGCTCCCTGGAGCTTTCCAAGCTGGCGAGGATTCTGTATTGCTCTTGGATTCCCGGCAACGGGAGAACTAGGGAACGTATCTCGTCCTGGCTAATGTTCTTCATACTGCCGCTGCTGCCTGTGCCACTCGTCTCGATTTGGCGTCGCGAAGAGGATGCCTGAAGCAAGTATCCAATAAACTCAGCGACGGCGAAATTTGAGTCTATGTTCAGGCGCAAGGTCTTATCGCTAAGCATCAGGAATGGCCGCGGGTCACGCACATAGCAGACCAATCCGACCAATGCCGTAGTATTTGCGCGACTGATCAGCAAATCGCCGTTCCTGACTTCAATGCTCGGGTCGATCATAGACGGCGATATGACAGCTTTGTTTTCGGCTTCCTGCAATCCATCTGGGCGGATAGCGCTGACCTTGAGCACTCCCCACTCGCCTGCGTGGGCAGGCCGGTCGGGGAGATCGGGACTCTTCCCGGCGTCAATTCTAGTCAGGACATTGTCCAGAGGTCCGACGACCCACTCCTTGGGTACCCCCCCAAACGGGGATGCCCGGAGCCGATCAGGGTCTCGGAGACGACCAGATTCGTCGACGCCGCGGGTGAGGAGGTCGTGAAGCAGACCCTGCCTCACCTGTTCGAGCTTGGCGATGAGCCGCTCCATCGATCGGATAGCCTCATCGGTCGTGTCCAAAATCTCGATGATCCGCACCTGTTCGCGAACTGGCGGCAGGTTGATGGGATACGAAAGCCAGCGCTGTACATCGAAGTTCATTTTCTCGATAACAATGCCATGACTGGCATCAAGAAAATAAGCATACATGAGAGGGTGACGCGCAAGCCAAGCAAAGAATTCCGTAACACAGCCATCTTGTCCGGCAAATAGACTGTAACTGCTTGACAGTACGGCGCCTGCGAACTCGTCCGTTGCCAGAGCTGAAGCGCCGTGAATTATCTGCCGCCGCGCTATTGCAAAACTCCCAGGAATAACTTTCTGAAGATCTTTCGTGAGAATCTGTCGTCCATACAACTGGTTACGAAGGAACATCCCGCCGTTTCGGCGACGAATGCTGACAAGTTTGTAAAGTTCTGAGTTACGCATTCGCACCGGCTCCGATACCTCTCGCACAGCGCCTCCAATCGATACTCGGCGCCATCCGCGTGGAATATCACGAACAAATCGATCAATAATCTGACTACTCATAGCCAAGTTCCTGGAGGAAGCCCGCTAGCTTAACGGCGACGGAAGCACCTTCTGCTTCGATTTGGTGCAGGGGGACGACGTACTTGTTCAACCAGCTCTCCAAGACTGCAATGATCTGCTGGCGGTGGGCGCTGACGTAGCCGTCCAGGTGGGTCACCAGATCGTTTTTGGCCACGCGGAGGACTAGGTTGTGTTCCTGGGCTGCAGTCAGTTCGGCGCGGGCCTTGCCGAGCTTGGTGATGAATTCCTGTTGCATGGCTTTCTGCTGCTTCTTGACCGCAGCCAACTGCTTTCTCAGCACAGCAAGTTCGGACGGTGACAGTGCCTCAGCGTTGTCTGTGAGTTCCTCATCGTCCTCGTGGACCGTGCCTGCCCCTCCCTTGATCTGGGCATTGAGTTCGGCGCGGCGGGCTTCGATCGCGGCCAGTTCTTCCAGGTAGGACGGCAGCAATTCGAGGGCCAACTTGTGGTCGAGCGGATCAGTTTTGGTGTCGCTGTCCTCCATTGCCGTAGTGATAGTCGTGACCCAGCCGTCGACCACTCCGGTGAAGCCTTGGGCGACCAAGGTGCGCAGGTCGTACTGGTTGGTGTTCCACCAGCGGACGATTACCCCGGCCAACTGGAACCGGTCGAGCAGGCCGGTCGGCTGGAGTTCGGCGATGAAGCTATCCAGCAGAGTCCTGCGCACAGTCATCAGCGACTTCGTTGCGGACAGGTTGGCCACGAGTGCGGCGTGCTGGTCCCACCAGCGGTCCAGGGCGGTGTGCAGTTCAGTTTCGTGGGCCTGGACGCCCTCGTCGGTAATGACCCGCAGTCTCAAGTCTGCTTTGGCTAGCTCCGAAGAGAAGTCTAGATAGGCATCGTCACGCGCGGCAAAGATCCGTTCGGGTGAAAATCCGTGGGCTGTGAACAGGGGAGCCTTGGCGTCGACCTCAGCCCGCGGGACGCCGCCGTGCAGGTGGGCGCGGACGTCTTGTGGCTCGGGTGGGGGCGTGTTGTCGGCGTAGCGGCGGATGTTGAGGTTGTCGTCGTTGGCCGCCAGGTCCTTGCGGGTGACGACGGTGGCGTAGCCGGGGATGTCGGTGAACTCCCGGTAGGCGGAGACGATCTTCTCGGCATGCTCGGGAAGCAGGTAGTTTTGCGCCCGTCCAGCCGCGAACTCGGCGTCGGCGTTGATGAACAGCACCTTCCCGGCCCGTTCCGCTGGTTTGTTGCCCGGGGCACGCAGGACCAGGACGCAGGCGGGGATGCCGGTGCCGTAGAACAGGTTGGGGGCTAGGCCGATGACTGCGTCGATGATGTCGTCGTCCAGCAGTCGGGTGCGGATGTCGCGTTCGGCGCCGCCGCGGAACAGCACCCCGTGCGGCATCACGGTCGCCGCGATCCCCCGACCACCCTTAAGCACTGAGATCATGTGCTGGACGAACATCAGGTCGGCCTTCTTGCCGCCCTCGGGCGCCCACCCCCACCGGAACCGTTCCGGATGCTGCATGCCGTCGCGGGAGTAGTTCAGGGAGAACGGCGGATTGGACAGGACCCGGTCGAACCGGTCCAGCTGGCCGCCGTGGACGTGCATAGGCTCGGCCAGGGTGTCGCCGTTCTGCATGTCAGCGTCGGGGATGCCGTGGAGCAGCAGGTTCATCTTCGAGATCGACCAGACGCTGCCGTTGTACTCCTGGCCCGCCAGGTGCAGATTGCGCGGGTTCCCGCCGTGCTCCTCCACGTAGTCCTTGGACAGGATCAGCATGCCGCCCGACCCTGAGCACGGGTCATACACCGACATGCCCGCCTGCGGCTGTACCAGTTCCACCATCATCCGCACCACCGACCGCGGCGTGTAGAACTCCCCGCCCTTCTTGCCGGCTGAGTCGGCGAACTCGCCGATCAGGTACTCATACGCCGCGCCGAGCAGGTCAGGGAACTCGAAGTCCTCGTTGCGAAGCCGGTACGTGGAGAAGTGCGTGATCAGGTCGCGGAGCTTGCGGTCGGGGATCCTGGACTGGCCGACTGTGCGAGTGAAGTCGATGTGCTGGACCACACCCTCCAGCGCCGGGTTATGATCCTCCAGCGCGCCGAGGGCCCTGTTCAGCCCATCACCTACGTTGTGATGCAAATCGTCTCGCAGGTGTTCCCATCGAGCCGGAGGTGGGACAAAGAAAGTCTCGGCGTAATAACTGGGAGAGTTCGAGCGAAGCTCGGCCTCAGTCTGGCCCCGGCCCTCACCCTGGATCCTCGCGATCACCCGCTCGCGGGCGGCGTCGAACTCATCAGAGGCTCGCTTCAGGAACAGCATCCCGAAGATGTACTCCTTGAACTCCGAGGCATCCATCTTGCCGCGCAAGATGTCCGCTGCCGCGAACAAGTGCCGTTCCAGTTGGGGCAAGGTCAGTTTCCGCATACGTGTCATCCTTCATCGTGAACCCGCAGCATCATAGGGCCGGCACCGCCCCGGCACCCCGTCGTCGGCGCCGCTGGTGTGACGACGCCTCTCTCGTGATGCGGCCAGTCGCAGGCGACGGCCGGTGCGCGCCTCATGTGCTTTCTCCGGATGGGTCGCCGCTCTGGAGGTAGTCCTGTCGGATGCGGGACAGACGGATAGGGCCGTTTGGCATAACTACCCGCCAGAAATCCCACCCGTTCCATGACCTGACATGCAGCGCATTGATCGCTGCCCCTGACGGGGAGTCAAACTCACCTCCGCCCTCTAGCCGGATGCGGCCATCCGCCGTCACTGTGGCGGTCCACTGCTGGCCCGCGCGGGAACCCGTGAGAGTGGCCCCGGGGGAAACGAGACGGGCGGCGACAAGTTGCCGGAACGAGACTCCGTAGTGCTGCTGCGAGGACGCCTGTGGAACGGGACGATCGGGAACATTCAGGCCCAGCGCTGCCGGATCCCAGATCGTCTCGCACATCGTTTGGTAAAGCAGCTGCCGTTGCTGTATCGCCGGCACGGTGAAGTCGTGTGGGTACGCCTGGAAAGGCAGTTTCGGCTCGGTGATCAGCCTTATGAAGCGGGGATTATCGAACTCGGGATGGAACTCTGGGTGATTGGCCCAGATGTGCTCGATCTCGAAGGGATCTTTCACGTTTCGCTCAACGAGATCGGCGAACGTGGCCGTGCCGCCGCATTCACCTTCAAGCCATGCCGTCAGCCGGGCAAGCAGGTACTTGACGTGGCTGCTGTTGCGCTGATGCAGCCGATAATCGTCTACGACGGAGAAGTCACCTTCGAGGTCAGCGACCCGGCTCCCGAGTGTATCCGCTAGTTCGGCCAGGTCGAGGTCCCTGATCTCCTTGATCAGGTTGAACATCGTGTACTGCACGGTGTTGTAGCCGAAGTTGCGGAAGCTGACCATACGCCGGGCCACGAACAGGTCGATGAAGCCCGCCACCATGCGCACCTTGGCCTGGAAAGTCTCGTCGTCATCGACGGGGGTTACCGCCGCGAGGATAAGGGGGAACTGGAGCGTGAAGCCGTTCCACGCATTGTAGAACACCTCCTCCAATCCAGGAGTCAGTGTTGACGCGGCGCTCAGCAGCTGCAGGTAACGAGCTGAGAGACGTTTGAAGTCCCGGCCGATAAGGTCAGCGAAGTCACCGGCCTTCCGCAGGCCCATGTCGTCACGCTGATCGCGGACCCACTTATGCGGCGCGGTGCCGATCACATCGAAGTCAAGCGGAACGGCATCCTTCCGGCGCTCGCGGATGGTCTCGGCGTACTTGGCACGCAGCCAGTGCTTGATGAAATCGGTCTCGGTCTTTCCCTCGGCCGCGCAAAGTTCGGAGACACGCGCCCGCCACAGCCTGTTTGCCGACTCGATGAGGATCTTATCCCGGATGTTGGCGAGCAGATAGCTCTTGAGCATGTCGGTCGTGGTCAGCCGCAGCCCGCGGTCATTCATCGACTCGAAGATCTCGATCGCCATCTCCGGGTCGGAGGTGCCGATCTCGACGATTATCACGCGCTCAAGAAGCCAGTCCACGAAGAAAGGCAAAGCCAGGCCCTTAAGTTCCTCTGGGAAGAACTGGCACAGATCCTCGTACCGGTTCCACAAGTTCGTGACAGAGTCATCATCATCTGGCATCGTCGGAGCGCGGCCTTCGAGCAGCGCACTCATACAGGCCACCCGTTCCTCAACGTCCAGGACGAAGCTGTACCTGCCAAACCGGTGAGAGGCGATGAGATCGCGCACGTCAACCCGGTCCTCATCGCTGCGTCCCTGCTGGAGATGGTGAAGCAGGATAAGCAGGAGCGTCAGAGTGGTCAGGCGCTGCTGGCCGTCCACCAGGAAAAATGTGCCCTTGCGACTGTCTGTGACGATCGGACCGAGAAAATACGGACGATAGGCGGCAACGTCCGACCGCTCATGGGACTCGTCCCAGCTACCCAGGAACCGGCCTGATAGGTCTTCGACCAGCTCCCGCACGTTGGCTTCAGACCACCCGTACTCACGCTGGTAGTAGTCGACGCTGTAGCGCCGGCCCACGAAAAGCTCCCGGACGCTCCTGGGCTTGCCGTCAATCCGGTCGACCTCAACTATCGGCTCCACGCCGCCTCCCCCACGCCACCGTTCGCTACATTCATTGATAGGCGATCCACCTGCCGAGCATGGCCTGGATCCACGCGATCCGAAATAACGATTCGTACGATCCACGGGATCTTCCAGGCATCCTGGCCTCGACACCCGATGAGCTGATCCCTACGGGTAGGTCCGGCCACCGGGCTGAGGTGTGGCCGCGTTCTACACCCGCCGCACGTTCGCTGCTCGGCTCGATCCCCTGGTCCGGGCTGTGCAGACTCGCGGCCCGGTGGATGATCCGATCGCACCCGGCTACCGTCGTGGTCGTGGCCGATCGCGGCGAACCGGGCCTGGGCGATGTTGAGCTGGGCGGCGATCATGTCCTTGACGTCGGACTCCAGCGGGGTGTCCGAGCGCATGATGGGCGCGCGCAGCGCCGGCACCAGCGAGTGTTCCGCTCGATGACACCGATCTAGGCGCTGCCAGGCGATCGGCGGAATGCAGTGCTGCCGGGCGCGGACACGTGTCTTATTTTCCCAATCGCCCTGTTTGTTCCTGCCATGGGTCCCGAAGCATTGACTCCACTTGGTCGACGAGTTCGTCAGCCGGGGTTACCGGCGGCATGGCCTTGAGAAGGACGATCTCGATCCCGGCGCTTGACATGCCGAATCCTAGCCGCTGCTGCAACTGGTGCTGGCTGTGCGGCGGCGTGAACCAGACGCTCCTTGTACCGCTGGGTAGGGGTCGCTGGATATCAGCGAAGAACACAGGTGTTACAACGAGAACGCCGCCTTCCCGGAGATCCTCGGCTGCTGCCAGGCGTTCGCCCGGCGATGTACCTCCGGTGACTGCCGATACGGGTAGCTGAGGGGACCTGATGGCCGCGACAATGTAGTCGACCTCCTGGGCGAGGTCAGCGACAATCACCACGGGTCGTCCCTCGTCGCGTGCCGATTTTGCCTCTTCCATGACCGCTATAAGACGCTGATCCGGGGGCAAGTCATCGAATCGATCAAGCAGAATCCAGATTTCCTCGGTTATCCCGTGGTCGAGCGCGGGAGACCACGCTTCCTCCTGCTGAGGCTCCTTCAGGTCCTCGCGCAGGAGCAGCAACTGCTCCGGGGCCTCTAGCCGTTGCGCTAGGCGCAGCAGTGCGAGCTGGATTGCAGTACGCGTGAGGAGTAGCCCGAGCAATGGATAGCCCGCCCGGCGGAGAATGCCCATAGCCTCCTGCATGACCCCGGCTTCAACTGGATCGCCAGCATAGTCGTGAACGCGGGATGAGAAACGTGGCGCAACCCGCCTGCCCAGGCTGTCGATGAGAGGATACTCCCAGCGTCTCACCTCGTAAGCAGGGAACCAGGCGTTTTCCCGGGTACCCGTGACGATGACTTGACCAGCACGGTCCGCCAGTGCCCGAAGAGACCGGCCGAGATCAGAGCCTGCGGATACGGTCACTTCGTCAACTACGAGAAGCGCAGGGGTTACGTCCAAGAGCGTCTTGGCAGCAAGAGGCGTACGAACAACCGAAGAGCCACAAATAACGATCCCAGCCGCGGGCCAGGGAACTGCACCCGCGTCGAAGGCGAGCCTGAAATCAGATGGCGAAGCGTAGACGGTCGCAGGGGATATACCGATACTGTGGACTTGCTGCGCCCACTGCCGAACCAATGGCGGCGGCACCACGATAATCACCAGGCCACCTTGGGCCGCCCGCTGGGTCGCGATCACAGCCAGAGCGCGCGACTTTCCCGTGCCGACAGGCGCGTCAAGCGCTACAACGCGCGGAGCGGAACCCGACCCGTACTCCTCGACAAGTGCGCGCTGATGCGGGAAAAGAGGCTCAAAGGTACTCACGGCCTGGCACCGCCTCGAGCTTCGATGGTCCGCGCCTTGCGGAGTAGCCATGTTCTGGTATTCGTGAGAGTTCGCACATCCTCGCTGGTTACAGGTCTGCGGAAATGAAAGATCTCATTCCGGATGCGTGGAATTGGATCGAGGTATCCGCGGGCCGACTCGCGATTCCTGCCGAGGATCTTGCAGAATGCCTCTGTGTAATTGGCGCCGTGGGTCACGGTGAGAACCAGCTCGGCGAAGCTAAGATCGACCAGCTCGGCCGGTATGCGATCTTCCGCAGCGATGTACCGGCTGGAGACAGCCCTCCGGATTCGGGGGGGAAGCTCGTCTTTGGGGACAGCGGAACGGACCAGTTCCCGGAGCACCAGCTCGATCTCCTGGATCATGACGAACGGATGGGCGAAGCTGTACAAGTACTGGACGAGGTCCGTCGCCGTGGCCACTGCTACGAGCCGATCCGGGTCCCCGACCAGCACAGCCCCGTCACGATCCAGGCACTCGAACATCGCCTCTATCTCACCCGACACCCGGACGAACTCGAAATCCTCGAGACAGTCATCAACCTCGATGCGATCGAGGTCAGCTTTCCCTAGCTCCGCGGCCCGCGCCGAGAACGACCGGTACGAGAAAACGCCGAGCACCTCGTCCCCCTCCATCACGGGCACCTGTGAGAACCCGCGCTTTCGCATGAGTTCGAGGGCCTCGCGTACCAGGGTGCCTGGGCTCACCGAGACAACGTTCTGTTCATCGGGCAGAAGGCTGTTCACTCGATGGAACATCGCGACCACGGAGCCTCTGACCTGCTCCTCAGGCTCATCCGTCACGGGCTCCCCAGCCACAGACCCACTCATAGTATGGGAACGATAACAGCGGAGCCGGTTGAGGCACGGCCTAGCAGCGAACTCGGCATGCCGACGGGCGGGCAAGTCCGGGGTGGCCACAGCGGTGCCTGTACCTGCCGGGAGCCGGGGTGCTGCCGCTGGGTACGCCACGAGGTGGCCGCCGCGGACCTGGCGGGCACCAGGCCCGGGGGCCGGGATGTTAGCGGCGCGGCGGTCGGGCGCGCCTGCG
>WNFC01026717.1_pt1 | contig 11384 bp, 9 predicted proteins | sample 5400541 | NCBI WGS metagenome assembly WNFC01 (sample SAMN13153342, study PRJNA577476) | soil metagenome | isolation source: 120 cm saprolite under Douglas fir tree site 2 hole 2 replicate 1 | place: USA:California | collected 2015-04-18
TCATCGGCTTCATCAAAATTTTCGGGGAACTGACGCAGGAACATGGCGTGGACAAAATCATGCCGTTTGGCCGACTGTTTTTTGCGATTCCCATGGCCGTTTTTGGTTCCGAGCATTTCACCGCCACGGCGAGTATTGCGACCCTCGTTCCACGCTGGATTCCCGCGCATATGTTTTGGGTCTATCTGGTGGGCCTCGCTTTTCTTTGCGCGGCGCTCAGTATTGCCGTTCTGGTCCAGGCACACCTGGCAGCGGCTCTGGTCGGAATGACGCTGCTGATCTTCGTATTCGTAATGGACATACCAGCCGTCGTTGCCAACCCACGCAACAGATTTTTTTGGACTCTGGCCCTGAGAGAACTTGCCTTCAGCGGCGGCGCTTTCGCTTTCGCGATGTGGCCGTGGAGCACTCGGCCGAGACAGCCGTCGCCCTCACCGCCGACCGCGGCATGGACCGCCATTCCGCGATTCTTCGTGGGCATTCCTTCGCTATTCTATGGGGTGGAGCATCTGCTGCACCCGGCATACGTGCCGGGAATTCCGCTGGAAAAGCTCACTCCCGAGTGGATTCCCGGGCGACTTTTCTTGAGTTATTTTGTTGGCGTAATTCTGATTCTCGCAGGGGTCTGCTTGCTCGTGAATAAGAAAACGCGCATGGCAGCCACGTCTTTAGGGCTTACGATTCTGCTGACGGTGTTGTGGATTTACCTGTCGATGCTCCTCGCATCGCCCACCGACGTGGTTGCGCTGAACTATTTCTTCGACACGCTGCTTTTCTGCGGAGCCATTCTGCTGTTGGCGAACGCGATTGACAAGGAAACAGCCAGTGTGGCGCCAGGCGAATAAATGCGCACCCGGAAATGCCGAAGCCGCGGCCCCTCCAAAGAACTGCGATACAAACTGGACTAACAATCTGGTCGGCGGGCCGGGAGTCAAACCCGGATTTGCAGCTCGTCTCGCCACTGTGGCTCAAAATCATCCTTGCGATTTGATGAGTGATTTCTATTTTCTGGCACCTAGATGCCGATGTCAGCTTTACTCTCGGGGTACTTGATGCACGAAAGAAATCGCGATCGAGCCTTCCCCCACTGCAGACGCAACGCGCTTGACGTTGCCGCCTCGCACATCACCCGCCGCGAAAACTCCTGGGAGGCTGGTTTCGAGCAGGTATGGCCGACGAGCCAGAGGCCAGTGCGCAGTGCTCAGATCTTCCGGCGATAGGTCAGGACCAGTCTTAACGAAGCCTTTATTGTCGAGCGCGACACAACCAGCGAGCCAGTCTGTGTTAGGAATCGCCCCCGTCATCACAAACACATGAGGAATGTCTTTTTCTTCGGTCTCCCCGGTTTGATTGTTTCGCCAGGTCAGACGCTCGAGATGATCCGTGCCTTCGAGAGCGATGATTTCCGTGTGCGGCAGCAGGGTGATTGCAGGGGTCTCTTCGATGCGGCGGATTAGGTAGCGAGACATAGTGTCGGCCAGACCCGTCGATCTGATCAGCACGTATACATGCTTCGTGCTCTCCGACAGAAACACGGCCGCTTGACCTGCAGCGTTTCCCCCGCCGACGACAACGACTTCTTCGCCGCTGCATAGCTGCGCTTCAACGAAGGTAGCGCCATAATATACGCCGACTCCTTCAAAGCGCGACAGGTTTTCCAGCGCTAATTTCCGGTATCTGGCTCCCGTGGCGATAACAATCGCTCGTGAGGGGAGTCTGGTGCCATTCTCTAATTCGACGACGTAGGGTATCTGGGTACAAATGAGGCGCGTTGCGTTGGCGAGCAACATTTGCGCGCCGAACTTCTGCGCTTGTGCGTAGGCCCGACCAGCAAGCTCATTACCCGAGATCCCAGCGGGGAATCCAAGGTAGTTCTCAATTCTCGAAGTGGAACCCGCCTGACCGCCAGGTGAATGCGTCTCCAGAAACAAGACGTCGAGACCTTCTGAGGCACCATAAACCGCCGCCGCCAGACCTGAAGGACCGGCACCGATAACTATCAAGTCGCGCACCTGGGTTTCATCGACGGCCTGATTGAAGCCCAAGCATTCTGCGATTTGCTGATTCGTCGGATTGCGAAGAATGGTCTCACCGCGACAGATCAGCACGGGTGTGTCGCTGGTAGAAATTCGGAAGTGATCAAGCAGAGCCTGGACGTCCGCATCTCGGTCAAGATCTATGTAAGTGTAAGGGTGGCCGTTGCCAGTTAGGAATTCTTTAATCCGGAGCGTGTCGGCGGAGTGGCTGGAGCCCACGAGGGTGACGTCGCCCACGCCTTGCCTCAGCAACTCAGCACGGCGAAGAATAAAAGCGCGCATCAGAATCTCGCTCAACTCCGCGTCTGTCTGCACCAGGGCGAGGACGTTTTCGCGGCTGAGTTCGATCATCTCGCCCGGCTGTAGTGCGCGAAGTCGCGCGAGCGCGCGGCGTCCAGACAGGGTGTTGACCTCACCCGTGAACTGACCAGCACGAGAAACCGTAATAAGTGTTTCCGCTGTGGATGTGGGAAGCACAGCCTCTAATTCACCGGAAACCACAACAAAGATCGGAATGGCGCCGTCACCCTGCTCGACCAGAACTTCCCCGCTCTGGATCGCACGCATCCGACCGATAGCGGCGATCCGACTAATCTGCGCCGCCGTTAGAACCGGAAATATCTGTTCCGCGCGAGACCTGCTCAGTGGAAGCGGCGTCGTCGTATCAGGCATAGGGATTAACAGATCTCCCTCTGGTTTTGGTGACATACTTATCTCCTGCTTGTTTGCGGCCATGCCGGTACGCATCAGGTACCTAACCGCAAGGAACCCGATGCACGGAGAGAAGACTGGCCGGCCGTGTCGCCAAAAGGTGAACGGGCGAGCAGCGAGGCCAACCGCGAGCTCTAAATCAGGCAAGTTGACAGAGTAGTACCTCAGAGTGCAAAGCGAAGGACGATTCCTGGTGTACTGAGTGTCGTGGACATCCAGAAATTATTTCTGCACTTCCCTTCCGAGAACAAACCCTTGTGCTGCTCGATGTCGGCACTGGTTTGCGAATCAGCGAACTGTTTGCTTTGAAGTGGCGAGACATGCATCATGAGTAACCTATTCCGTCCCGCGACAGTGAAACTTGGTATCACAGAACGCATTGGTGGCACACGTTTTGTCACACGTATTCATCCCTGTTACCAGCCATCTCCCCCGAACGGGATGTATTTGATTGTATCCCCATGGATCTGTCCCAAGTGAACGATTACGGAGGAAACTCCAATCCTCCGCCCTCAGCGGAGGGAAATCACGGTTAGGCGTATTGCGGCACGCAAGCGGAATCCAATTTTTTGATAAACCACTTTTGCGCCATTCTCAGACTTGACGTGAAGAAAAGGAGTCTTTCCCGATGCCAGAATCTGAGCTGCGAGGAAGGTCGTGAGTGCCCGCGCAAATCCGCGGCCGCGAAATTCGGGATGAGTGCATACTGCGCTGATTTCAGCAAACGCAGTGGATTGTAATCGCTCGCCGGCCATTGCGACCAACCGCCCATCGCTCGCGCGTACCCCGAAATATCTTCCCATCTGGATTGCTTGCGGCAAGAACGGGCCGGGCTCGGTGGCAGCGGTGAGCTCCAGCATTTCGGGAATGTCCGCCGTCCCGAGTGGAAGCGGCGCGACAGGCGGGGGGGCCGGTGAAGCCTCACAAATCATCTGGTCGATCCACCGAGAGCGGTCGACTTGCCAGCCGCCGGGCACATCGAGGGAACTGGCAGTAAACAACGCGACGTGCTCGCCGGGACTGACCAGACGTTGTAAATCGGCGAATGCCGCATTGGTGGGATGAAGCAAAGCCGCCAGCGGTGCAACATCCGGTGGATATCGTCGCGCAAGGCCGTTCGAGCGGGCAAGGAGCTGGTGTTCCGTCGTCAACGCGAACCAGATCGGGTTGTCGAGAGACTCTAGCATTGCACTCACGCTCGCCGGTTATCAGCTTGAACCGACATGACCAAGAACAATAGATCGGTTTGATTGTCGCCGGGCAAATGCGTCACGTACGTGCCGTTCTGCCCATCGCGGCTGAAACCCTGCAATTCCTCCGGATGCGGAGTGACGACCATAATGTGAGGGCCCACGTGAAATTCCTTTTTCGTCTCGCCGGGCCAGTTCGGAACCCAGGCACCCGTATACATGTAGGCAACGCCAAGTCTATCGATGTGCTGAGGCCGTCCAGCAAGACCGTCCGTCGCCCACTGAAAGAAAACTTTATCGAAGCATCCGGGCTCGTCATGCGTGGCGCCGGGTGGTGGACCCGGAAGGCAAGTCCATTCACTCCTACCTCTACGGAGAACTCGAAATTCACCGCCCTTTTTGGCCGGCCAGTCCAAGATCGTCGCGTCGTCGGTTATGAAGTGTGGTCCGGCCCTCAGCGCGTCTGCAGTTTTCTCAATGTCCGTTACAGGCACGTGTTGGGTCGTGCTCTGAGCGCCCGCTGTGAGCGCAGCAAAAAGACAAAGTACGGTTAGCTTCATTTCGCACCTCAGGAGGAGTTCTTGCGCTACAGCTTCCAGTTCAACGTTGCCCGTCTGTGAACGCTACCTCGCGGAACCTTTCTGCTTTGCATGATCCTGTATCAGACGCTCGGTCTTCACGCCCGACTGGTTCACGCAAGTCAGGATCATGATCTTGGAACAATCACCGCACAGCCAGAAGTGTTCGAGCCGCTTGCCGCCTGTCTTTGTAGACAAAACTAACTGATAAACCTTGCCATCACGCAAGTAGTGGAGTTCCCGCCTGCAGTCCGGATTGGCGCATTGGCTGACCATCACACTCGGGCCTCGGCACCGCCCTGAGCGGTGTGGCTGATCTCCCACGTGTTCCGCGCACTCGGGAACTTAGAAAACCTCAGCCACAAGCCACGGACGCGATCCCATCGTGCCTTCCTACGCAGCAGCATCCTCTAGGACCTCTATCAACTTCTGGTCGAGCAGAGCTGGTACAGACGACGGACGTGTCTCCGGGAATTTGCTGAAGAATGCCGACGGTAGGTCCATGTCGATCCGGGTCTCCTCGCCGTCCCGCTGGGAAACGCAGACGCGCACGGGAGCGCCCAGGCCGGAGGCACCGGTATACTCGAACAGGCCACGCGCAATGACGGCGTTCCCAACCAGGTAGAACTTCGACTCGATTGGGATCCCCGCGAGGCGCATTGTGGAGCCCTGTTCGAAGTCCCAGAAGATTGAGAGGGGCTTGGAAGTGGAGTCGACGTAAGCTTCGACACCGGCGCAATCGCCATGCGTCACGTATTCCATCAGCTTTGGTATGTGGAAGCGCTGCAAGCTCCTCTCGATCGCCTGAGTAACCGCGAAGAAGGGCTTACTTGAACGTATGGTGAGGAGGACGCCATCGAACTTGGTCCTCGTCGTCTGTGCGGAGACTCCCACCGTTTTGTCTGTGCTTTTCATTTGTATGTACCTCTGCTTTCGGTTTCAATTTTGCTTTCGTATCGCATTTCGGCTGGTGCAAGCGGATCAGTCGATCGACCCGATCGACTCTCCACTCACCAGTCTTGGTTAACGACCGCGACAACCGAGCAATGCGACCACGAAGCTCGCGTAGTTCGCACTCATCGCCATCGCAATGACACACTATTTACTGGCTGTCGGCCCGCCATCGCTGAGAAGTAGATGAAGTGGGGTCAGCGGACCAAGTTCGATGAACTCGTGCTTCATAAGGCCCGCTTGGCCTAACGGCAATTTTTCCATCAGGGCACGCGCCTCTTCGAGCGGGGTCACGTTCAAGAGGAACACTGGGCCTGTCTGCGTCTGCCGAATCCACCATTGGTCGACCTCGCCGGCCAGATACAGTCGAAGCGTGGCCGGCACTTCCTTCGCAAAGAATTCGTTTATTTGCTCCGGTGTTGGAGGCTTCGTGAATTGTCCGATAGCCAGAATTTTTGTTGTCGGGACTATAGGGAAATTACGCTTAAGCATTTCCTTGGTGTTGGCCGTCTTGTCTTGAACGTCATCCATATCCCAGCTCCTATGCTTAAAAATTGACTGACTTGATTCTTCTTGCCTTCACAGAACAGAGCCTGGTTCTTGACGCGTCGACCACATCCGGTGTTTCACTTCCGGAGCCAGATCCTTGATGACAACAGGCATGCCGGGCCTGACGAACACGTCCCAGTTCCGTGAGTGGAGTGGAAGACCATTGGGTATTTGGACAGCCCCCTGCCAGCCTCCGCCAAGTGCCTTGTAAAGTTGCACCAGGCTTTGGTACTCGTTGCCTCGGGCCTGCGCTAGAGCAAGCTCGGCGTTAAAGAGCGATCGTTGCCCATCGAGCACCTCGAGGTAGGTGGTAATGCCTCCCCGATAGCGTACGAGGGAGGTACCGACTGTATCCTGCAGGTCCTTTACGGTCGTCTCCTGTGCAACTCGAACCTGATGACGTTTCTGATAACCGATCAGAGCATCGGAGACATCGCGGAACGCCAAACGCTCCTCCGCCGGAGCCGGTGAGAGAAATTTGCGGAAAAAACGCAGCTCTGGCGACGCCGATCTCGGCGTTAGAAGCAATCAGGTCTTGCTCGACCTGGCGAATGTCCGGCCGGCGTTCGAGTAGCGATGACGGCATGCCCGGCGGCACTTCCGGCGGAAACGGCTGCTCGGCCAACGGGCGCCCACGTCGTACACTCTCGGGATAGTGGCCAAGGAGAATACTGATCGCATCCTCTTCCTGGCCGATCTGTCTCTCCAAATCCGGGATCTGCGCGTTTGCGGTATCGAGCACCTGCTGGGCTTGCAGCATATCCAGTCTGGTGGCAACGCCGTGGTCGAGCCGCAGCCGCGTCAATTTGACGGAATCTTCCTGAGTCTTAACCGTATCGCGCGTGATTTGGAGTTCGAGATCGAGCTGCAGGAGCGTGAAGTAGTTACTCGCCATATCGCTGACAAGGGTGAGTATGACCGTATTCCGAGCATCTTCAGTAGCTAGGAGCTGAGCACGCGAGGCCTCAGTGGCGCGGCGCAGGCGACCAAAGAGATCTAACTGGAATGCCGCGTCCGCAGTCAGAGCCAAGATGTCGTATTTGACCCGGGTGCTTGGATCCTTTCCGCCGCTGAAATTGCCGCCCGCTTGCACCTGCGGAAATTGATTGGAGCGCGTGATGGTGACCCGAGCCCGCGCAGCAGCGATGCGCTCGGTCGCCAGTTGGAGGTCATAATTCTCCTTCAGGGCTGTGCGGATGAGTTCTTGCAATTGCGGGTCCTGGAAGACTTGCCACCAGGGAAGGTCTGCGAAGGACGCGGCTTGCTCTTGGGCCTGGAGGTTTTCGCTCAGGTCACGGTACACGCCTGGTGTCGGAACGATGGGCCGGTGGTAATTCGGGCCGACCATGCACCCCGCCATTACGATGGACGCCAAAATCGCAGCAAGGATCGCGGACATCAACGACGCCAGGTGTTTCATCACTATCTCCGCTGCTCGTCCCTCTTGTCCATACCGCAGTCGACCATTTCAGTCACCTTCCGCCGGCGCAGGGGCTCCTGGCAGTGCGGTGCGGACCCGCTGCTTCGCAGCGCCTGACCATTTCTCCACCAGGTAGAAGATGGCAGGCACGAAGAAGATTCCGATCAAGCTCGCAGCCAGCATGCCTCCGATGACCGTAGTGCCCATGATTTGGCGGGCAACCGACCCGGCGCCGGTCGCCATCCACAGCGGCAGGCAACCGAGTATGAATGCGAAAGACGTCATCAAAATCGGTCGCAGACGAAGCCTGGCGCCTTCGAGCGCCGCATCCGCCAGAGGCTTTCCTTCCTCGTACTCGCCCTTGGCAAACTCGACGATCAGAATCGCGTTCTTCGCTGCCAGGCCGATGAGCATGACCAATCCGATTTGCGAGTAGACATCGTTCTCGATCTGGACCAGGTAGGGCGGCAGGAAAACGCTCAGGAGTACGCGGCGCAACCAAAGGATTCCAAAGGCTCCGAAGATCGCCACGGGAGTGCTCAGCAGCACGCTGAACGGCAACGACCAGCTTTCATAGAGCGCCGCTAGAATAAGGAAGACGAATAGCAGAGAGAGTCCGAAGATCACCGTAGGGGGGACTCCCTGCCGCGCTTTCTGCTCCTGGAACGACATGCCCGAATAGTCGAAGCCCATCTCGCGCGGCATTGTCTGTTTGAAAACGTCTTCGAGGGCCACCGTGGCTTGGTGTGCGCTGTAGCCCGGCGCGGCGCTGCCATTGATCTGCGCAGAACGATATTCGTTGAAGCGCAAAATAAACTCCGGGCCGAGGCGCGGCTCTACTCTGGCAAGTGTGGAAAGCGGGACATTTTCTCCCTTGTTGTTGCGGACATAGAAATGCCCAACGTTTTCCGCTTTGGCGCGGTCTTCGCTCTCGGCTTCGATATAGACCTGCCACTGGCGGCCGAAGCGGTTGAAGTAGTTGATGAAATATCCCCCCATGAAGGCTTGAATCGTACGGTAAACATCGTTGAGGTTCACACCTTGCTTCAGCACTTTGTCGCGGTCTACTTCCACAAATTCCTGCGGGACGCTTGCCAAGAAAGTAGTGCTGAGACTGCCGATTTCCGGCCGTTTTCGGGCAGCCTCAAGAAACGTGCTGAGGTTTTTGGCTAGGAACTGAATATCGCTGCCGGAGCGGTCTTCGAGGATGAAAGTAAATCCGCCGGAGGTGCCGACGCCCGGAATAGCGGGCGGGGAAAAACCAAAAGCGACTGCTGCGGGCAACTTGCTCAACTGCTGGTTCAGATGTACCTTGAGCGATTGAAATTGCTCGTCTCTCGTCCTGCGCTCGCCCCAAGGCTTGAAGGTCACAAAAAAGGTTGAGTTGTAACTGGTACGAACAAAACTGAGCAAGCTAAAGCCGACGAAGCAGGAAACGTGTTCGACCCCAGCCGTATTCAACAGGATTTTTTCCACATCGGCCGTGACAGCCGTCGTGCGTTCGAGCGATGCCCCACTTGGTAATTGCACATTGACGTATGCATAACCTTGATCTTCGTCGGGAAGAAAGCTGGACGGGATTCGGTTGGCAAAAAAGAAACCCGCCACGCAAAAGACCGCAAGCAACACGACTACGACGACGGTTTTTTGGACCAATACTGCGCTCCAACGCACATAACCCTCTGTGGCTCTCTCAAATACGCGGTTAAACCACTCAAAGAATCTCCTCAAGAGTCCGCCGCTCGGCGTCCTGGGCTTGAGCAGCAGTGCCGCAAGGGCGGGGCTGAGCGTGAGCGCATTGAATGCGGAAAGCAGAACGGAAATCGCGATCGTGACAGCAAATTGCTGGTAAAGCTTGCCGGTGATTCCGGGAATGAAGGCGGTGGGCACAAATACGGCGGAGAGAACTAGCGCAATGCCAACCACGGGGCCGGAAAGTTCTTCCATTGCCTTCAACGCCGCGTCCTTCGGCGCCAGGCCCTCCTCGATGTGGCGTTCGACGCCTTCGACCACGACAATGGCGTCGTCCACCACGAGACCGATTGCCAGCACGAGGCCAAAGAGAGAAAGCGTGTTGATGGAGAAGCCGAGCACCGGGAAAAGCACGAACGTGCCGACCAGCGAGACCGGCACCGCAAGCAGCGGAATCAGCGTGGCGCGCCAACTCTGCAAGAAGAGGTAGACCACCAGGATCACGAGCGCGAGGGCAACTAAAAGCGTTACGACGATTTCCTTCATGCCTTCCGTGACCGCGCGCGTCGTATCCAGCGAAACAACGTAATCCATGTCCTCCGGGAAGCGCTGCTTCATCTGTGCCATCAGCTTATTTACGCCGGCGGCTGCCTCGACCGCGTTTGAGCCTGGCAGTTGGTAAGTGGCAACGATGGCGCTCGGCTTTCCATTAAAACGGCCGGCAACGCTATAGTCCTGGGCACCCAGCTCGATGCGAGCGACATCACGGACCCGGACCGTCCCGCCGTCGGGTGTCTCGCGCACCACGATCTGTCCGAATTCTTCCGGGGAGATCAGCCGGCCCTGCGCGAGCACAGAATAAGTGAATTCCTGACCCTTGGGCGCCGGTTCGCCGCCTGCCTTCCCGGCTGGGTTCACGGTATTTTGCGCTTGGATGGCGCTGACGATTTCCGGGACGGTGATGCCGAGTTTGGCCAAGGTGTCGGGTTTTACCCACAATCGCATCGCGTATTGGCCGGCGCCGAACACCTGAACGGTGCCGATGCCGGGCGAGCGCAAAATAGGATCAACAAGATTGATGTAGGCGTAGTTCGCCAAGAACTTGGCATCGTATGTTCCATGCGGGGAGTACACCGCGGTTAACGTGAGGGGTGCAGTAACGGACTTTCGAACCGTGACTCCGTAATTGGTGACGTCCACGGGAAGCTGAGAAGCAGCCTGTGTTTCACGGCTTTGCGCGAGAATGTAATCATTGTTGGGATCGGTTTTCGCGTCGAAGTTCACAATCAGGCTGCTGATCGAGTTGCTGTTTGCATTCAGCGAATACATGTAGTTCATGTTGTCCACGCCGCTCATCTGTTGCTCGATGGGCGTGGCAACTGCCTGCTCCAAGGTTTGCGCGTCCGCCCCGACATACGTAGCCAGGATTTGAATCTCGGGCGGAGCGATGCTGGGAAACAGCGCGACAGGCAAGCTCAGGATGGTGAGCGTGCCAACCAGCACCAGAACGATGGAGATCACCATGGCAACGATGGGACGGTTGATAAAAAACTTTGGCACGGGATTACCTTCCCTTAATTTCCAGAGCAAATGGCTTGGGGTTCACCTGCATGCCGGGACGCACCTTCTGCACACCCTCGGCGATCACCCTCTCGCCCGGCTTAATTCCGTCCGCAATAATCCACTGGCTGCCGACACGGTCGCCGACTTTGACCGCTCGGATGCTGACTTTGTTCTTGTCGTCCACGATCGCGATTTGATAGCTGCCTTGCAACTCCGAAACAGCACGCTGAGGCACAAGCAACGCATCCTGCTGGAGTCGCACAGCGGCGCGAACCTTGCCGTACCCGCCCGGACGCAGAATATTTCCAGGATTCGGAAATAGCCCGGCGATCCGTATTGCTCCTGTACTCTCATTTACCTGGCGATCCGCAAAGTAGAACGTGCCCTCATGCGCATACGTTGAACCGTCCGCCAAAATCAGTTCGAGGCGCAGATTCTTGTCAGCCGCTAGCCGACTAGTCTCAGTCGGGAAGCGTTTTCTCCATGCCAGGTACTGGGGCTCGCCGACGGTGAAATAAACTTTGATGGGGTCGACGGTTGACACCGACGTCACGGGTCCGCTGCCTAAATTGACCAGGGCGCCAACTTGCAGCTGGGCCTGCCCAGCAATGCCGTCGATGGGGGCCAGGAGACGGGTGAAATTGAGGTTGATCTTGGCCGTTTCCACGGCAGCCTCGTCCGCTTTTATCTGAGC
>WNFC01020914.1_pt1 | contig 11383 bp, 7 predicted proteins | sample 5400541 | NCBI WGS metagenome assembly WNFC01 (sample SAMN13153342, study PRJNA577476) | soil metagenome | isolation source: 120 cm saprolite under Douglas fir tree site 2 hole 2 replicate 1 | place: USA:California | collected 2015-04-18
TGAGCTCACCACCGCGCTCGAAGACTGGATCAAGCTCTGGAACGAAGCGGCCCGGCCCTTCACCTGGACCAAGACCCCCGACCAGATCATCGACCGCATCTGCCGCTACTGCTCACGCATCTCCGAACCGGGACACTAGGCGGTCAGAGGCGGAGCCTCACTGGTAGGGCAGCAGCACTTCGTGAGGATGACCGGTGTGGGGGTGACGTGAGGGCGGCCGCATCGTGATCATCGGGATGTGACTGCCCTTATTGACCACCATGCGGCCGTTGCGCCCAGCGTAGGGGAGATTGACCCCGCCGGGTGGCTGGCCGGGTTCGATGACATGTTCGCCGAGGTGGTCGCCCCGGCGTTCTTCCGCCGGGAGCCCAGGCTGCGGGCTCGCGGGTATCTTCTGGGCCTGGTGTCGGGGCTGGAGCGCAAGAACGGGTGGACGCTGGCGGAGTTCGCCGGCGACGCGACTCCGGATGGGATGCAGCGGCTGCTGGCCGCGGCCCGGTGGGACGCCGATGTGGTCCGCGATGCCCTGGCCCGGTATGTGGCCGGCCGGCTGGGCAGCGACCGCGGCGTGCTGGTGGCCGATGAGACCGGTTTCTTAAAGGCCGGGTCGTGCTCGGCGGGGGTGCAGCGGCAGTACACCGGTACCGCTGGGAAGATCACCAACTGCCAGGTCGGGGTGTTCCTGGCGTACGCGGTGCCTGGCGGCGGGCGGGCGCTGATTGACCGGGAGCTGTATGTGCCCCGGTGCTGGACCCAGGATCGGGAGCGGTGCGCGGCGGCGGGCATCCCGCAGGAAACCCGGTTTGCCACCAAGCCGCAGCTGGCCCGGGCGATGATCGGGCGGGTGCTGGCGGCGGGGATCCCGTTTGCGTGGTTCACCGCAGATGAGGTGTACGGGGACAACGGGCCGCTGCGGGAGTGGCTGGAATCCGCCGGCGTCGCCTATGTCGTGGCCGTCTCCTGTGACCACCGCGTGCCGGCCGGGGCGGGCCGGGTGATCCGCGCGGACAAGCTGGCCGCGAAGATCCCGGCGGCCGCGTGGCAGCGGGTCTCGTGCGGGCCAGGGTCCAAGGGCGACCGGGTCTACGACTGGGCACTCGCCGATGCCAGACCCGGCCATGACCTGCTGATCCGCCGCTCTGTCCGCAGCGGCGAGCTGGCCTTCTACCGATGCTGGGCACCGTCGCCCGCCACCCTGGTTGATCTCGTGCGCGTCGCGGGAGCCCGCTGGGCAGTCGAGGAATGCTTCGCCGCCGCGAAGAACGAGACCGCCCTGGACCACTACCAGGTCCGCAAGCACACCGCCTGGTACCGGCACGTCACGCTCGCAATGTGCGCGCATGCCTGGCTGGCGGTCACCGCCTCGGCCGCCCGTCTCCCGCCTGCCGGCCCCCGCGGCGAGGGCGGCCTGACGGCGGTGACCTGCCGCAGCGGGGGGCCACCCGCCTGCGAGCAGGCGTCCCGCCCGGCCGCCGCAGATCACCAGCCAGTCACCGGCGGCGAGCTGGCGTGCCTGACCGTGAACGAGATCCGCCGCCTGCACGCGATCTTCTCCCGGCCGGCGCACCCCGCCGTCCACCACCTGCGCTGGTCGGCCTGGCGACGCCGGCACCAGGCCCGCGCCCGGCACAGCCATCACCAGCGACGACAACCCCGCGGCCCATCACGGCCAGGCCGGCCGCGGCCATCCAGCCGGCCTGCGGCGCTCCCACCACGGTGACCCCGGATCGGCCAGCGGATCAGGCAGCGTCCGACGCAGGTAGACCTCGTCCACCTGCCTGACCACGCGACGCAGGCCCGGCTTGGCCCGCCGGGGCAGGTACCCGATCGCCTGCTCCAGGACACCGCGCGGCCCGGGCCCGCAGCACCCGGGAAACCCGCACCCCCCATTGGAGCCAGGACGATACACCGAGCCACCGCGCGCCAGCGCTTCCCAGCGGCACAGCTCACGGGCAACATCGCCAGGCTCGAGCTGCCCGTGCTCCACGATGGTGATCGCAGCGATCACGCCCGGGCTCACCCCGCGCACACGGTGAACTGCCCGATCGTGTCCCCGGCAGAGCGTCTCCTCACGCCGGACCACCTTCGGGGCCCTACGCCCCACGGTCCTTTCGGGCAGACAACATGTACCAACTATCACCAACGCACCCCCCGATTGTCGAGCCAGCTCACCCGACCCGGGCGCCGCGATCACAGCCCGCGCACCTCGTCACAAAGTGCTGCTGCCCTACTAGCGCGTCACCCGGCCACTTTGTGCTGCGCCTTGAGCTCGTACGCAAACCGGCCGCCGCCTTGATGGAAAGGTCCGGGGCTGGCAGGTGATGATCCGACGAGACCGCCCCGGGAGTCTCTGGCACCGGGTCGCCAGAACATCCCAATCTGCGCGGCGACAGCCATCAGTCGATCGCCGCCTCTGGGGGTACAGATCGGCGGCTACGGATCGCAAGTCGGCCGAGCGGTTGATCACGGTCCGTGACGTGCTGCCATAATGGTGCCGAAAGACGACCGCTGGATCGCCGACTGCGGACGGCTGGCCGCCGGTTCGGCTCAGCTCAATCATTCACCGGGTCGGGATGATCAGCGGCTGGTGCAGATTGCCGTGTTCGGCATCCGCTTCAGCAGTCTTGCAGATAACCCGCTCGGCGCTCCTAACGGCGGCTCCGGCACGTTGATTTAGGCCAGCGGCATTGGCCAGCGCCACTCGGGGGCTGCTGGCTGCGGGCGTGCCTGCCGCGGCCGCAGCCAGCGAGCCCGGCAACTGCGGCGGCAGGCCGCACGCTGGTTCGGCGCCGGACGCGGTTGTCGCGGGCGGGTTGCTCAGCTGCCGGCGATCGGGCGGCCGACAACCAGGGCCTGGCGAAGGCCGGGCTCTAGCTCGCGATAGCTGGGGTCGGCCCGGACACCGAGCGCGTCGAGGGTCTTGGAGAAAAAGCACCGGGCCGCCCCAGATCACGAAGCCGCTGCAGGTCTGCCTCTCCGATCGAGGTGGCATCATCGACGACCTGCTCAGCCAGATCCATCACCGCGACATCGATCTCGTCCAGGCCCGCGGCCCGGTGGTCGCTGGCAATCTGGGCTACCGGTTCACCGAATCGTTCCGCCAGCACTGTCCCGTGCGCCAGGCAGCAGTAGCTCGACCGCAGCCGCCTGGCGGCGGCCAGGGTGGCCAGCTCGTAGCGGCGCAGATCCATGCCCGCCTTGATCGCGCCGTTCAGCTGTCCCCACGCCGCGTATACCGCCGGGCGCTGCTCAAATGCCCGCTCGTAGTTCGTCGCCATGGCAGCAATTCTGGACCCGGAACGGATTCCTCACCAGGCCGGGAGGCCGCTGCTCACGGTCATCTCGAGTACCGGCCCGACCCAGACGATGTCGCCATCAAGCACAGACTCAATCGTCCGGCGGCGCGCAGAACAACCGCTCGCGTGCGCTCGCAGGGCCGCGCCCACCCGAGCGGACTAGCACCCCCATAGCGGCGGTGATGCCGCTCGTCATAAATGTCGAGCCAGGATCACTGACCGTGACCGCCTCGCAGGGGGGGCGCAGCGCCGGATCGCCGATTCGGCGCGGGTCTTGGTTCTGTCTCTATTGGGACAAGCCGGCTGCAGAACCCCCAGAGTGGGACGGCCCCGTCTTGATCGGCATCGAGTCGGCATCGACGCCGACCGTTCGTGATCCCTGCTGTAGGGACACGGTGGGTTACGGCGTCCGGGATGTGTGCGACTTGAGCCGAAGTCGCGTTTGCCGTACCTGGCAGCGACGGTGCGGTGCTGGCGGTGGGCGACAGAAGCGCACGATGGTGTTGCGCTGCTTGCTGGCGGTGGCCCGAAAGGCGGGTGAGTGTGGTCGGCCGGCAGTCTCCGGCAGCGACGCTCACGGCGGTGCCGAGGTCACCGACATCGCGAACATAGCCGCGATCGCCGTCATCGATGCCCGGGACGCCACGTGCCCAGCGGGTGGGTCATGTGCTCTGGCATGGATAATCCGGCGACGGAACCAGCATGACGGCGTCCCAGCGGGGCAGGACCCGCTCATGCGGTATGTGGAGTTGCGCCGGCACACCGACAGCGAGGGTGATCGCCTGACACCACGGGGTGTGGCAGAGGCCGAGATGATTGGCCGGGACTTGCTGCACCCGCCCTACGCCGCGTTCGTGTCCACTGGCGCGGCACGCGCCACCCAGATGCTGGAAATCTTGCGGCACGCGGCCGGCCAGGACCACACCCCGATCACCGCGGCGCCGGGGCTGCGCTCATCGGTGGAGGACCGCTGGCGCGGCGCGGCCGAGGCGGCGGGCAAGGGCGCGGACCTGGATGCCATCCGGGCAATTGATCCGAACCTGGTCGAGAAGGAGTCTTTGCTGCTCGCCTCGGCGCTGCGGCAGGTGACGGAGGGGCTGCCCGAGGGCGGCCGGGCGCTGATAGTGGGCCACAGCCCCACCAATGAGGCCGCCGTTCTCGGGCTCGCCGCCCAGATCGTCCCGCCGCTGGGCAAAGGCAAGGGGATCCTGCTGATGGAGGATGGCGGGGACTACCGGGTGGAGCCGCTGGACTGACTGGCGCCTCACGGGAGACGCCCAACGGCCAGCAACCGCCAGAGCGCCAATGCATGGGTGACAGACATCTGACGCTTGGTGGTGAGCTGGCTGCAGGCAGTCGGCGGATGGCTGTGAATGAGCGCGCGCCAAGTGGCCGTTCCGTGGCGCACGGCAAGGGCCCAGGGCGGTGAACCGTGAGCCCCTTTTGCCGTAGTCAGAAGCTGCGCGAGAAGACGTCCGCCTGGTTTTCGGTGACTCCGGTGGTGGTGGTGACCACGTTTCGGTTGTCGCCCCAGGTGGCGAAGCGGCGCGTGCCGTTGGAGGCGACCTGGTTGTAGTCCCCCATGTAGCAGGCCGCGATGATGGGGTCCTGGTTCGGATTGGTCTGGTAGATCGGGAACGGCACGGTGCTCAGCGACGCCTCGCCGGAACTCACCGGTGCAGCGGTCGGCGTGGCCAGTGTCAGGTTCTCTTTGTCCTCGCGCAGCAGGTCGGGCCCGCCGCTGGGGTTTTGGACCCGTTCGTACCAGGTGGCGTGCAGCCCGCTGGTGTCGGTGACGATAGCGGGCTGGTACCGGTCGTTCATGAACGTAGTGTTGACCGGGCCGCTGATGACCTGCGGCGTGCTGAAGGTCCTGGCGCCGTCAGTGGAGTAGCTCAGATAGATGCGGGTGGCGTTGCCGAAACCACCGCCCGGGCCGTTGGGACGGTCGTTCCAGGCGAGGTACAGGGTGCCGTGGGAGTCGATGGTGCTGGCCGGTGCCTCGAATTCGCGGGAGTCGTGGCCCGGCGCGGTTTCGATCACCCCCAGGTCGGCGAACCCGCAGAACCGCAGCACGTCCCCGGCACCGTGCACCCGCGCCACCGCGGTGACACGCTGCACCGTGGCGCTGGCCACGTTGACCGTGGCCACGAACTGCGTTCCCGATGTCACGTCCGGGTTGGTGGTGCAGGCGGCGGGGTCAAACTGCTCCCACGTCACATACAAGGTTCCCCCGGCCGGGACCGGGTGCGACCCCGGTGTGGTCGGGGCGCAGGTGTCGGGGGAGGAGATCTGCGTGGTCCGCCAGTGCACCCCGTCGGTGGAGTCCGACAGCATCACCGGCCCCTGGACCGACGAGTGCGCATAGAACGTCCAGGTCAGGTAGAAGTGCAGCTTGCCCTGCGCGTCCCGGCCAATGGACAGCAGTTCCTTGTCGGCGAAGAAGGACTTGGCGCTGCCCACGTTCACCGGAACCGACAGCAGGCGGAAGGTATCGGTGCCAGCCGGCATCTCGTAAAGCGCTATCAGGGATTGCGCGGACCGTCCCTGGAAGGCCAGGGTCGCGTAATATATATTGCCCTGGCCGTCGGTGGCCAGCGAGGGGTCACCGAGGGGCTGGACGTCGCCGCTCCACGGCAGGTCACCCTTGTCGGTGAAGCTCTTTCCGCCATTGGTGGACACCGAGTACCCGCTGAGGTTGATCGCCGGTCTGCAGCACACCAGGGAGTCATTGAAGCCGGCGACGACCTTGCTGCCGACCGCCACCACAGACGTCTCGCTCTGGGTGTTCTGCGGTGAGCCATTGTCCTCGGCGCGGCAGTTCACCTGAACATCGCTAGTCGAGCTGGCCTCAGCTGGGCACGGCGTCCCCGCATTCACCGGCGACGGCTGCCGCAGCCGCCCGCTCAACACCCCGGCGAGCACGTCGCCGACCGCAGAGACGTGATTTTGCGGCAGATACCACTCAGGATTCCCGCTGCCGCCAGCCGCAGAAGCCACGCTTCCCGACAACATTCCTACCGCCAGCGCCGAAGTGGCCAGCACGCTTAGCCATGCGTAGGGCTTCATCGCCCACCCCTCTCGGCAGCAACCTCACCAGATGAAACACGGCCAAGACGGGGACGAGCTAACCGACAGCAGATCCGACAGGCCGGACGCAGGAGGCTGCGCGTACGGATTCGACCTTCCTCCCGGCCAACCACGCTGTCAACCCCACCGGCCGGACAACCGCCAACCCCGACCCGCCCGCGCCGACCCGCATTGGCGCACGCTGACACGGTCTCATAGGACAAAGCAACGAAAGAAACGCTGACCCATTGGCTAGACCAGAGACGGCGAGCAGAACGACCTGTTATGCGCCGCAATGACCTAACAGGCAGAACGTCCGAGAGCCGCCCAGATCGGCGGTTATCTGAAGCCGTCCCTGTCTACGCCGGTCCTGACCAGGACGTCTGCGGCGTTGACATGTAGCTAAACAGCGTTCACGCGATAGCTGTTTAGTTCTAAAAACGGCAACGACAAGGGGGTTGGCACCGGGCCTGCGGCGGAGACACTGTTCAGGTAATGCGTCCACCGCGCGGGAAAAGCACACAAAACACCCGCGGCGGCTACAGCGAAGACACCCAAGTGCGGGCTTGAGATAACGGCGGATCTGCGAGCGTTGCCTCGCCGAGGATCCGTTACGTTCGGTGACCTGTCCGCAAGCGAACCCGACGGCAGCGAATGGATGCCATCCTGCCTGGTGGCAGCCCGGCGGCGACGGCAAGGCAGGAGCCCAGCCAGCCCGCAGGCCCGTGCCACCAGCGGCGGGATCGTGCGGTGAATCGCCCCGGCGAGTCCGGAGACCCATCCCGCCGAAGCGGCGCCGAAGTGTGCCCATTGCCAACGAGGTCGTCTTGTCGTACCTGACGCATTAGGCACACCTCTAGATCACAACGATGCCTGGGGCACGTTCGCTCGCATGACGTCTCCGGGGCCGCTGGAGCGCTGGCCACAGCCGGCGCCGGGTGAGAAGATGCGGCCATGGCCGGTGACGGAGACGACCCGGTACGGCAGTTCGCCGCTGCCCGGGAGGCTGCCGCAGCCGCGCTGGGCGAGTGGGCCCAGCGGGTGACGGCCGCCACCGCTGAGGCGCTGGGCAAACTCGATCCGGCTGTCCGCGCGGCGATTGGCGCCGGGCGCTCTGCGCTTGCCGGGGACTGGCGCCGCTGCCACTGCCCGTGCGGCGAGGCACACCCAGATGACATGGGCGTGTGTGACGGCAGAGCTGTCATGACCCGGCAGCTAGGCGACGTGGACGTGCGGCTGTGCACCGTGTGCGGTGGCGCAGGGTGTCGCGGAAATGGCCCGTTAAGCCCCAGGCTGCCTCGCAACTACTCCCTTGAGGGCCCGGATGTGCAGGAAGAGGGGAACCCGCATCCAGCGCGCTGGGCAGGGCCGCGGCGACCAGCTTGCTGCTAGACCTCACCTTTCGAGCGGCCTTGATCAGCATGCCCGAGGCCTACGCCAGCGGGGTAGGCGCCTGCTACGCAATGTGAATGCGGCAGCGGTCCCTGAACGCTCGCAGGCACGTATAACGATGCTCCTATGCTTGTCAAGGGCTTCGCGTGACATTGTCCCAGTTCGGCGTAGGTTCCGTCGGCCGGGTTAGGGGTGGGCTGGTTGGCCCATGCCGTTCCGTTCCACCGCTCAGCCAGGGTGAAGCGGCCGGAACGCCGCTGCCGGGCCCAGCCCGGTGCGGGACGCCGTTATCACCCCGCCTTGCATCGCCATATAACGACGATATCGCCCGACCTGCCTGGCTCACTGGCGCAGGGCAGCCCGGGCCCGGGGGCTGGCGGGCTGGCCCGAACGTCCCGTCGGCTGGGATCTTCGGCCTGCCGCCGGCGAGACTGCGCCGGGAGGACGCTGGCCAAGGGCAGGGTGTTTGCTAAAGGCGCGAGGGACGGTCATGCGGACAGCGACCGTGCTGGTGGCCGATGACGAGCGCAAGATCCGTGACACGGTGCGGCTGTTTTGGAGCGGGGCCTCTGTCCGCTCGTCCGCCGGCGATCGTACGGTAGGTGTGAGGTGCTCGCGGCGAAGGAGAGGCGCGATGACACGCACACCCGAGGAAGTCTTCCAGCACCACGCCCAGGCGCTGGGCGCAGGCGACCTGGATGAGATCGTCGCCGACTATGCCGACGATGCCGTCTTCATCACGCCCGCCGGCGTCAGGGGCGGCATCCGGGCGGCGTTCACACAGCTGCTCGCCGATGTGCCGAACGCGTCCTGGGATCTGAAGACCCAGATCTACGAGGACGACGTGCTGTTCCTGGAGTGGGCCGCTGACGCCGCCATGACCCGGGTCGAGGACGGTATCGACACCTTCGTGTTCCGCGATGGCCTGATCCGGGTGCAGACGGTCCGCTACACGCTGCAGCGCAAGGGCTGAAGGGCAAATCCGGGCGTCAGGGCGTCAGGTGGCGGGTGAACCAGTCACGCGCCTGGCTGCTGGAGGCTTCGAAGCCTTTGGTGTAGGCATCGAAATGACCGCCGGGCAGGATTATCAGTTCCTTGGGCTGGTGTGCCTTGTCGAAGGCAGCGATGGCGAGTTCGGATGGCACCAGATGGTCGCCTGCGGCCACCAGCAGCAGGAGGGGCGTGGAGCTGATGTAAGGCAGGTAGGTGCCCGGCTCGTACTCGGTGAACATCTCCACACTCCGCAGCGTCACCTCGTTGCGCCAGGCGGGCGCGCGGGTGCTGCCGGTGTCGGTGAACCACTCCCACGAATCCGGCGTCGGCAGCGCCGATGGTGCCAGCGGATCCTTATCCACCACGGGGACCATGGCCGGCCGCCCGCCGCGGAAGCGGGCGAGGCGGTCGGCGTCGAACTGTTCACGGAACCCGGCGATGAAATCGGCCCGGACCAGCGCGCGCAGGTTGTCGTGGCCACTGACCAGCGGCACCTGGCTGACCACCGCCTTGACCCGCCGGTCGATCGCCGCGACCACCAGCACATGACCACCGGAGTAGCTGCTGCCCCAGATCCCGACCCGCTGCCGGTCCACCCCCGGCACGGTGCTGGCATAGGTAATGGCGTGCCGGTAGTCCCGGATCTGAGCCCAGGGATCGATCTCCTGCCGGGGCTCACCGTCACTGGCGCCGAAGCCGCGATTGTCGAACACCAGCACATGCAGCCCCGCCGCGGCAAACACCTCGGCGAAACTGTCCAGGTACATCTCCTTGACCGCGGAAAAACCGTGCGCCATGACAACCGCCGCTCCAGGCGCTCCGCTCCCCTCAGCCTCATAGAACCAGCCACGCAGGGTGACGCCCTCCGCGTCAAACTCAACATCTCGCCGTGTCATCCCAGTCTCCTCTCCGCCCAGGTTTCCCTTCAATAGTGCGGTCCGGGTCACTCCACCCGGGCGATCACTGTGCCTTGCCGGGCAGTCTGGTCTTCGGCGACCAGCAGGCGTACTCGCCCGGCCGCCGGGGCCAGCACCTCACCCGAGACCTTCTCCACCATCACTTCGCCCAGGAGCTGCCCGCTCGCCACCTGGTCGCCGTCGCCGACGAACCAGGTGGCGAGCACGCCCTCGGCGTCGGGCTGCTCCTGCGAGAGCTGCGGGAACCTGACGTCGGTCACGGTCAGGCCCCCACCAGCTCCCGTGCAGCCGCCTTGATCCGCTCGCGCGTCGGCAGGACTGCGCTTTCCAGCGAGCGGGCGTAGGGGATCGGGACGTCGGGCACGGCGACCCGGCGCACCGGGGCTCGCAGCATGCCGGGGTCGGTTTCGGCCACGGTGGCCGCGATCTCGCCGGACAGGCCGAACGACTCACGGTGACCACGGTCGCGTCCCCGCCCTCGCGGGCGATGGACGCCTTCCCGATCGGCGTCTCATACGGCTCCTCCGGCACCGGTGCGATCGACCGGGCGTTCTTCGCCATCCACGGCAGGCCCATGATGCCCTTGTGGAACATGTACACGACCGGGTTGTCGTCGCGGATGGCCGAGATCATCAGCCCTTTGGCGTCGGCCGGGTTGCTCGGCACGACGACCTTCATGCCTGGCAGGTGCGCGAACGTGCCCCACAGGCACTGCGAGTGCTGCTCGGCGTCGGAGTAGCCGGCGCCGGTCGCGGTCATCAAGACCATGGGCACCCGGACGTTCCCGCCGGACTCGAAATGGATCTTCGCCATGTGGTTGTAGATCTGGTCCATGGCCACGCCGAAGAAGTCCGCGAACATTAGCTCGACGATGGGCCGCATGCCCTCGATCGCGGCGCCGATGCCAAGGCCGATGAACGCGGTCTCCGAGATCGGCGTGTCGATCACCCGCTGGGGGCCGAACTTGTCGAGCAGGCCCGTGGTGGAACTGAAGATGCCGCCGTATTTGGCCACGTCCTCGCCGAGCACGACGACGCCCGCATCGCGTTCCATCTCCTGGGAAATGCCCTCGACCATGGCCCGCGCCGTGGTCAGCCGGCGAACTGTGGCCCCGGTCGGCGCTGTGGCGGATTCGGTAACGCTCATCTGTGTGCTCCCTTCACGCGAACACGTACTCGAGCGCCGTCTGCGGCGCTGGCACCGGGCTGGACTTGGCGAATTCGATGACCTTCTCCACCCGGGCCACCGCCTCTTCCTTGATGCTGCGGACCAGGCCCGCGTTGAGGATCCCGGCGTCGGTCAGCCGTGCCTCGTACGCCGGGATGGGATCGCAGCCCGGCACATCGGCCAGGTCGGGGCGGTATCCCTGGGCGTCGCCCTCGAAGTGGCCCCACAGCCGCACGGTGTGCACCTCGATCAGGGTCGGCCCCTCACCGGCCCTGGCCCGCGCCACTGCGTCACCGGCCGCCGTATACACCGCCTCGACGTCGTTATCCTCGATCCGCTGGCCGGGGATCCCGTAGGCGGCGGCCCGGTCCGCGTTCGAGCTGATAGCCGTGGACACCTCCCGGGACACCGAGATGGCCCACTCGTTGTCCTCGATCACGAAGACCACGGGCAGCTTCCAGAGCGCGGCCAGGTTCAGTGACTCATGGAATGCGCCCTGGTTGGCGGCCCCCTCGCCGGTGAACGCGACCGCCACCCGGCCGCTCCCCT
>WNFC01026046.1_pt1 | contig 11382 bp, 12 predicted proteins | sample 5400541 | NCBI WGS metagenome assembly WNFC01 (sample SAMN13153342, study PRJNA577476) | soil metagenome | isolation source: 120 cm saprolite under Douglas fir tree site 2 hole 2 replicate 1 | place: USA:California | collected 2015-04-18
ATGGACGGCGAGCGTGGCTGGCGACCGTTGCCGGTCACACGTCGGACGTAACACTGGTGGCACGCGCAGGCGGTCCTTAAAACGGGTGAGTGGCATCGCTACGGACTGCTCCCTTCTGGCAGGCTGCACGACGGTTGCGCCAGGAAGGCCCCGCTAAGGAGTTCGTCAACGAATACTTGCAGACCGTTCACTCGTAGCAATGCCTCGAGCCTCCGAAAGCACGAGCGTAGCCAGCACGCCGACAATGAGGATTGCGCCCATTCCATCGCGAAGCGGTTCCAATCCATCCACCTTGTTGATCAGGGCCAGGATGATCATCGTCGCCGTGACGCCGATCAGAATGACTATGTCGCCGACAAAGAAGTTGTAGATGGCCAGGATTACTTTCACGATGATGTGGGAATTCCTCTCCATGTGCAGGTGTCGCGCCGGACGTCTATGGCACCGGCTCGGTCACCACTTCGGTTGTTCGATTTCTGATGGTTGTGATCAGGACGGCCGATGCGAAAAGGTAACCCAGTCCGAGCAGGACTAATGCGAGGTCGGCGAGAGGCCATTCGATACCGTAACTTTCTCCCGCCCAGAACGTGCCGTAAGCAGTAAGCAAGATGCCGACGACAAACTTCAACGTGTTCTCTGGAATGCGTCGAAGCGGAGCCTGCACAAACGTGCCGACTGTGACTACCACCACCGCTGCTGACGCGACGCCGAGACTGGCCACTGCAAGGGCGCCCATTCCCCCACCCGCAAACGAGATCGCGACGAACGCTCCTTCCAGCCCCTCCAGCAGTACGCCCTTGAACGCAAGCAGTACGCCGAACGAATCGATGCTTTCTTCAGGAGACGGCCGTGCTGGTGCAGTGTCCACATTCGACATAAATACGGCTTCCTCATCGCGCTTGCGCTTCAGTCCGGTGTAGCGCTGAATCGCATCCTTCAGCCACTTGAGGCCGAACAGCAACAATAGAAAGCCGATCACGAACCGCAGGACCTCGAGAGGGACCAGGGTGACCAGTGCGACACCAAGGGTTACAATCAGCAGCGCCAGGACTGCAAGCGCAAGCAACGCTCCCACAATTGCACTTCGTCGGTTGGTCGATACAGAGGCCGCCAGTACCAGCGTGAATGCCTCCACCCATTCAACGCCGGCGGCCAGAAACGCAGCTGTGAAAATGGCCCATTGCATAGCATCGAGCATTGCGCAGCCCTCTGCTCCATCGCATCACTCAAAGCACCGAGTGAGGCCGTTCTTTCGGGTGAGCAAAACAGCTACGCCAGAGCGAGGGTGAAACTCTGTGAAGGCGCATTCGGAGCGAAGAAGGTCGCCGTCGCGTAGCTCGCAACATCAACGCGTGCACCGATAGAAGGTGTGGCAACGAAGATGCACTTCGGGCATCCTCCGGTGCTCAAGCGCGGGTGGCCGCGTTCGCGCGCGGGACGAGCAGGCTGAGCAGAAAACCTCCCGCGGCGACCAGCACAATGATCGGTCCGGTTTCCTGTTGCAGCCATGATGCTATGAGAGTGCCAATCGTCGTTGCCAGAGCTGCGAGCGCGACGGTCATCGACAGCATCTGACCGATGTTGCGGGCAATGCCTTTGGCGGTCACCGCCGGAATGATGATGAGCGCTCCCATAAGCAGGACTCTGAGGTAGCGCAAGCCGATCCCGATCGTGATCGCGAACATCAGCAGGTACACCAGGTCGAGTCGGCGAACGTTTACGCCCGCTGTGCGGGCCAAATCTGACGACACGATCATCACCAGCAACCGATTCCGCTCCCGGATCACGAACGCGGCAATAGTGAGTGCCGCAAGAAGAACGAACACGGTCTCAGCCACACTCGGTGTTCCGCCACCGCCAAAGAGTGCATCAATGAGGTTCTCGCCAGAGGCACTAAAGCTGCCGATCGCGAGTGCCGCGGAAAACACGACCCCAATAGTCGCCTCTGTCGTCGCTCGAGCCTTGCCCTGCAGCACCCACACCAGGAATGCTCCGAGCAACAAAGCCGCAACGGCGCCGAAGAGCGGCTCGCGATGCAGTGCCAGAGCAACACCAATCCCAGGTAACGCTACGTGTGAAATCGGATCGGCCGCCAGAGACATGCCTCGCATGACTGCAAAGCTGCCTATCAGTCCGGCTGCGATCGCCGCGGCGACCGAAAGAAGCACGACTTCAGTGGTCATGGACGTGAAAGCGCACTGCCATGCCGAAGGCGTCTTGAAGAACCTCCGGTGTCAGGATCTCTTCTGGACGTCCGTAGTACGGCTGCCGGCCTCCCAGACACAACACCATGTCGGAGTAGCTGCTCACCACCGAAAGATCATGAGAGATGTACAGGACTGTGAGCCGCCGCTCCGCGCGCACGCGGTTAATCAACGCGGTCACTTGTTCTTGTCCCCGCTCGTCTACGCCGGCACTCGGCTCGTCCAGCATCAGCACAGTCGGTGTCCCCAGGAGGGCAAAGGCGATGAGCAGCCGCTGGAACTGGCCACCCGAATAGGTGCCAATCAGCCGGTCGGCAGTCGCTGAGGGAATCCCAACAAGTGCAAATGTCTCATCCAACTTGACATCGGAGTCGCCCGCCAGCGCCAGCCTGGCGCGAAGCAGATCACGTCCAGTCATCGGCACGTCGCGCTCCAGGTCGAGCTTCTGTGGAACGTAGCCAATGCGTGTGCCCGGCGCCCAGCGAACGCTCCCCCGCAACGGGATCGACCCGAGTAGCGCTCGCAACAGCACTGTCTTGCCGGCGCCGTTCGGGCCGATAATCGCCACGACACTTCTCTCGCCCACAGTGAACGCGAGGTTTTTGAGCACGTCACTTTGGCCGAACCGTACCGATAGGCCATCGACCTCGAGGATCGACGTGGCCTCCGGTACTCCATCCGACAGTCTTTTGGTGCCTTGTGACTGAACGGCGGCAAGGGACGTCTCCGACATTGAGGACAGCATCGCTGCGAAATCCAGTTGGATTCATCCGCCGGTCGAACGAGTCCGGTCCCACGTTCGGATGAGGATGCACCGCGCCCTCGCCCCAAAGCACTAACTGGTTTCACCCAACTGGGCGACGCGTCGTGCGCTGCCCGGGGTTGACCCTGAGGATATGTGAGGCGAATCGCTCGAACCGGTTGACCTTACCGCGAGTGCACGAACCTCGGTTGTCGCTCGCATTATCGGAATGGAGTAGCTGATGAGAAATAGCGCAGAGTTGCAGCGAGACGTGCTGGATGAACTACTGTGGGATCCGAGCATCAACGCGACGAACGTCCAGGTAGCAGCGAACGATGACGGAGTGACGCTGAATGGCTCAATTGGGAGCTACACCGAGATGCACGCCGCCGAGCGCGATGCCAGGCGTGTCCGCGGTGTGTTCTCCGTGGTCAACCACCTCGAGGTACGGCTGCCACCCGCCGACGAGCGAACCGATGCCGATCTGGTAGGAGCGGCCAAGGACGCGCTGCGTTGGAACACGATGGTTGCGGGCGACCGCATCTCCGTTTCCAGCGACAACGGCCGACTGACGCTCAGGGGAGAAGTCCCTTACGAGTATCAGCGGGAAGCAGCGTACAACGCGGTCCGTTCACTGGTCGGTGTAAAGAGCGTGGACGACCAGATCACGATTACCCCGTCGGTCAGCCCGGGTGAGGTCAAGACGCAGATCGAAAAGGCGCTCGTCCGCAATGCGGAGACGGATGCGTCCAACATCCGTGTCGACGCGCAGGATGGCAGCGTAACGCTGCGTGGAAACGTGCACTCATGGGCTGAACGCGACGAAGCCGGCTGGGCGGCTTGGGCTGCGCCGGGTGTGCGCGAAGTGCACAACGATCTGGCTGTTAGTGCGTAGGTCTGTCCCAAATTTGGACAATGGGAATCATCCTTACTTCAATTTCGCGTAACTGGTGGCTGGCGGTACTCCGCGGGCTCCTCGCGGTCATCTTCGGAGTCGCTGCGTTTGTCTGGCCCAGGCATCACCTTCGACGTTCTCGTCTTGCTGTTCGGAGCCTTCGCCTTTGTGGACGGCATTCTGCTATTTGGCTTCGGGCTGTTGGCGGCTGGTGAACACGACCAGTGGTGGCCGCTGGTGCTCAGCGGAATCCTTGGAGTCGCCGTGGGCGTGCTGACGTTCTTCCAGCCGGCGGCGGTCGCCCTCGGGTTGGTATTTGTGATCGGGATCTGGGCGGTGGTGACAGGGCTGCTCGAGATCGTGGCGGCGGTCCGCCTGCGCAAGTTAATCACGACCGAATGGCTGATGGCTTTCACCGGCGTCGTGTCGATCATTTTTGGTGTGCTGGTACTGGCGCAGCCCGCGTCTGGTGCGCTGGCGCTGGTCTACCTGTTCGGCTTCTACGCCGTCCTGGTGGGCGTCTTGCAGATTAGTTTCGGACTCCGCCTGCGCCGTGCACATGAGCGCTGCCCACATTCGAACGCAACGCGCGGCAATATCGAGGTCAATCTCCAGGTCGATGGCGTCGGTGTAAACGCGCCGCAGACCAGGCACATCCGTCAGGTGGAGCTGCGCCAGTGACGCCGGAGGTCCAATCCTTCGAGTCCATTGCCTGGCTAATCGTGTTGGTGATGGCAGTGATTGCGGCCGCACTGGGCTCCAACCCTTCCGAGAAGGCGGTCGAATCGTCCGAGAGACCGTCTGACGACGACTTCCGTTGGCGGCGATAGTTCTGGCCGACCACCCGTTGGAGACCATCTGCTGCAACATGCCACGGTGATTCACTGACGGACAGGTACACGCGCAGGCGTACTCAGGCGAACCGAACTGAAGGACTGACGCTGCCGACACCACGGTCGGGACGCGCGACGCTGGAGTACGAAGGCCATCGGCTCCGAATCTCGCGGCCTCGAGCGCCTCCCAGCGGCTGCGCGCTCCGACCGACATTGCTAGACTGGGCGAGGCTTCCCAGGGCCCCGTAACGGACAGCTCGCATGCACACCTCGCAGGCACCTCAGTCTTTTCGCGACCTGCTGTTGCGCCTGCGTGGGCGGACCGGACTGACCCAGGGCCAGCTCGCACAGCGCCTGGGCGTGAGCCGGCGTTCCGTGCAGGACTGGGAGGCGGGGGTAAACCACCCCGCGGCCCAACGCCTGCAGGCGCTGATTACAACTCTGCTCGAGGCGGGTGCGCTCACGGTCGGTCGGGAGCTGGCTGAGGCGAAACAGATGTGGGACGCGGTCCTGAGCGAGTCGCCGAGGATGCGCATCCCTCTAGATGAAGAGTGGCTTTCGAGCCTGTTGGCCGGTCACAGCGACCGAGTAGCCCCCGAAGTCCTGCACAAGATGATCCCGGTCACGCCTGAGGCAAGCCAAATCGGCCACGCTGAGGACTGGGGCCCTGCGCCAGATATGCGCGGATTCGTCGACCGTGCGAAAGAGCTGGCGACCGTGCGCGGTTGGGTACTGGATGGGCGCTGTCGTCTTGCTGCAGTGCTGGGCATGGGAGGCATCGGCAAGACGGCGCTGGCTGCTCGGATCGCGCAGGACGTGGCGCCAAACTTCCAGCGCGTTTACTGGCGTAGCCTTCGGGATTCACCATCTGTCAGTGAGTGGGTAGCAGGAGCGGTCCGCTTCTTATCAGACCAGCAGATCGTGCCACCTGACGGCGAAGCGGGCCGTCTCGAGGTGCTTCTCCGGCTCCTCCGAGAACGGCCGAGTATGTTGATCCTCGATAACTTCGAGACAATCCTCCAGCCAGGCGATCCGGAGGGCGGATACCGGGATGGTTACGCCCGGTATGGCACGCTGCTACAAGCCATCGGCGATGGGCGACATCAGAGTTGCTTACTACTGACAAGCCGCGAGTCGCCGCCGGAATTCGTGCTACTCGACGATAACGCCGCACGCGTGTTTCAGCTTGGCGGTTTCGAGGTGGATGGCGGTCGTGCCTTGTTGACCGGCAAGCGGCTTTTGGGCAACGCGGACGAGTGGGCTGGTCTGGTGCAGCGATTCGCCGGCAACGCTCTGGCGCTAAAGTTGGTGAGCGAGAGCATCCGCGAGGTGTTCGGAGGCGAGCTCAGCGCCTTTCTGAACGAGCCGAACTCACCTACGGTTTTCGGAGGTATCCGGCGGCTGTTGGACGAGCAGTTCAACCGCAGTTCCACCGTCGAGCAGAAGGTACTGCTCATACTGGCCGTGGAGCGCGAGCCGGTGAGCGTCGCGCATTTGTTGGCGATCCTGCGGCCAGACTACGGCGGCGGCGCCGTCCTGGAGGCAGTCGAGGCGCTGCGCAGGCGCTCCCTTGTGGAGCGCGGGGATGCGGCTGGGGCGGCCGCGATTACGCTGCAGTCAGTCGCGCTGGAGTACGTGACGGACCGATTGGTGGAGCACGTTGCCGAGGAGATTGCTCGCGGCCGCCCGCAGCGGCTGGCTGAGCTTCCGCTTATCCGGGCCCAAGCAAAGGATCACGTGCGCCGAACCCAGGAGCGGCTGATCGGCGTGGCGATCCTGCAGCGCATGAATGCCCAGCGTGGCCGAGCTGGCACACAGCAGGCCCTGTTACGGCTGCTCGACGACTGGCGCGCTCGGGCCGCCGACGAGCAGGCCATGCGGACCTGGAAACGTGGTGAACCTGCTGCGGCTGCTGCGCGGCGATCTGTGTGGTCTCGACCTGTCGCGCCTGGCGATTCGGCACGCCTACCTGGCGGAGGTGGATGCGCAGGACGCAAGGCTTGTTGATGCGCACCTCGTCGATAGCGTGCTGGCAGAGTCGTTCGATTACCCTTGCTCGGTCGCACTGAATGGGAATGGCGAACTGCTGGCTATCGGGACTTCGACCGGCCAGGTATGCCTGTGGCACCTGGCAGACCGAACCCTGCTGTGGGCGGTGCAGGGCCATACTGGCATCGTCTGGAGCCTGGCGCTAGCCACGGATGGGCGGCTGCTGGCCAGCGCGGGCTTGGATGGGGCGGTCCGGGTGTGGGCAAGGGACAGCGGACGGTTGCTGGCGACCCTGCAGGGCCACACTGGGCCCGCCTGGGGCGTGGCGATGTCCGCTGACGGCCAACTTCTGGCCAGCAGCGGCGGGGATGGGAGCGTGCGACTGTGGGACACCGCCACCGGCCGAGCGCTTGCCATCCTGAAGGGCCACACCGGCGCCGTCTGGCGCGTTGCGTTGACCGCTGACGGCCAACTCCTTGCAAGCAGCGGTGAGGACGGAACGGTGCGGTTGTGGGATACCGCTTCCGGCAGTGAGCGCGCGACGCTGGAGGGCCACACCGGCCCAGTTCTGGGCGTGGCGCTGCCTGGCGGCGGCGAGCTGGTGGCCAGCAGCGGTGCCGACGGGACCGTGCGGTTATGGGAAACCGACACCGGGAGCCCTTTATCCATACTGCAGGGTCACACCGGCTCGGTCTGGAGCGTCGCCCTGGCTGCAGACGGACATCTGGTGGCAAGCAGCGGTGGCGATGGAACTGTTCGGGTCTGGGAGACCGGCGACGGGCGGCCAGTGGCGATCCTGCAGGGCCACACCGGCACCGTGTGGAGCGTCGCGCTAGCCGATGACGGCCAACGGGTGGCCAGCGGCGGTGGGGACGGGACGGCGCGACTGTGGGACACCAGGACTGGACAGCCGGTTACGACCCTGCAGGGCCACACCGGGGCGATCTGGGGCGTGGCGCTGTCCGCCGACACCCGGCTGTTAGCGATTGGCAGCCTGGACGGTACGGCGCGGGTCTGGGAGACGCACACAGGACGCCCGGTTGCGACTTTCTTGGGCCACACGGGCGCGGTCTGGGTTGTGGCGTTGTCCGCCGATGGCCGCGTCCTGGCCAGCGGTGGTCCGGACGGAACGGTGCGACTGTGGGACACGGCCACGAGGCAGCCCCTGGCGATCCTGGAGGGCCACGCGGGCGCGGTCTACGGCGTGGCGCTCTCCGCCGACGGACAACACCTGGCCAGCGGTGGTGCGGATGGTACGGTGCGACTGTGGGACACGGCCACGAGGCAGCCCCTGGCGATCCTGGAGGGCCACCGCGCGTCCGTCTGGTCCGTGGCGCTATCCGCCGACGGCCACTTGCTGGGCAGCGGCAGTGCCGATGGCACGGTGCGACTGTGGGATACCAGTAGCCGAAGTTCAGTGACGACCCTACGGGGCCACAGCGGCTCCGTCTGGTGCGTCGCGCTGTCCGCCGACGCGCAGCTCGTGGCCAGCGGCGCGGAGGATGGGACGGCGCGCCTCTGGGATCCACACAACGGAAAGCCTCTGGTGACGCTGGAGGGCCATACAGGAGGCGTCTACGGCTTGACGCTGTCCGCCGATGGCCAGCTTCTGGCCAGCGGCGATACGGATGGTACGGCCCGTCTCTGGGACAGAAGCACCGGACGCTTACTGGGCACCTTGCGCGGCCACACGGGCGTGCTTTGGGGCGTGGCACTGTCGGCCGACGGCCAGATCCTCGCCAGCGGCGGCCGTGAAGGGACGGTAAAGATCTGGGAGACCAACAGCGGCGTCTGTCTGCGCACCTTGCGCCCCGACCGTCGCTACGAACGGGTGGACATCACCGGTTTGACCGGCATTAACGAGGCCCAGCGCCAGGCGCTGCTGGATATGGGAGCGACCGAGCAGCACCGGACACCAGCCATTTAGTTCCATTCGTTCCGGCGCCGGGTCCGCGGGTATCTACGAGCCCGCGTTAACGGGTTAGTAACCACGCGACCCCGAATGTTGGATGCTCGGCAACTCGGCCTTGGCTCTCGGGGTGGTCGTGCTGTAATGCTCCGCGACCACCGCATGCTGACCGTTCAGTTTGGCGGCGCCAGAGCATCGTCCATCCACTAGATATTGTTGCGGAGCCAGGCCACACCGGCGTAGGCGCCGATCACCACAGTGGCCAGCGTCACAAGCATGCCGATGGTAATAGGCATCGTCGGAATGACCGGAATGACGAGCCAGCCCCAGCCGGGCGGAAAACCGAGTAGCCACCAGCTGATGCCAGCTAGTGGCAGTATCAGCAACCAGGGATTCGCCACGTTCACGTTCTCTCAATCCAGCTTTAAACGCTCTCTGATATTGGCCACGCCCAGCATTGATCGTTGCACACCTCCCAACTCGCTTGCATCAGTCAAAACACTGAGTGAATTCCGTCTTTTTGGGTGAGGCCCACGCACGTTGCCAGAGCTATGGTGGATTGGTGAAAGGAGACACCAATGGCTGAAAACTCAACCGTACCGGTGGCCAAAACTGACGGCGCGCTACGCCGCGTAGACCCTATCGAAATGTTCAACGCGATCCAGGACGACCTGGAGCGTTTCTGGCGAGATCCGTTCCGTTTTGGGGCACTCGCGTTTCCGTTCCAACGCACGCCGAAGTCCACCGCCAGCTTCATGCCGCGCATGGACATTTACGATAAGGACAACGCCATCGTCGTCAAGGCAGACTTCCCCGGCCTCAAGAAAGAGGATGTCCAGGTCGAGATCGACGACGACAACAGTTTGATAATTCGAGGCGAGAGACACGCTGAACAAGAGATCAAGGATGAGGCGTTTTACCACGTCGAGCGCAGCGTCGGACGCTTCTACCGCCGATTGCGGTTGCCGTTCGAGGCTCACCCCGACCAGATTCAGGCCAGCATGACCGACGGTGTGCTGGAAGTGCGCATCACGCGGCCGGCGGAGGCACAGTCGGAGCCGAAGAAGATCCCGGTCGCATAGATCCAAGTCAACCGAGTGTATTGAAAGAAAGATCAAGTCATGACTGAAACATGGAAGAGGTGGCAGGATTGGGCCACCGTGGTGCTTGGCGTGCTGTTGTTCATCACGCCCTTCATTTTTGGCGCGACAGGTATGGCAGCAGTTGCCTGGACTGCGTACGTCGGGGGTGTGCTGCTCGTAATTGCCGGTTTGTGGTCTCTCTCGGCACCGTCAATGCACTTCACCGAATACTCTGAAATCGTCATCGGAGTACTGGTGTTTGTCGCGCCGTTCGTGTTGGGTTTCACTGGCATCACTTACATGGCGTGGAGTGACTGGATCGCTGGCATCCTGGCGGTTCTGCTCGGCGGGTCGGTGGTGTTCAGCCAGGGTGGGATGCAACAACTCGCCGGCCAACGGTAAAACACCCGCAACGCGGCGCTCGCACGTATGGAGTATCTGCTTCCCGACCTCCAGCGCGCGGGCGCTCCAGCCCTTGGGCTTCTTGCGGGCGTCGTGTTCATCGGCACGGCTCTCTTTGAGGCGTTCGAAATAATCGTGCCCGCATGGGTACCCGAGCCGGGCGCACAGGACAACTGGGAGACGACCGCGTGGGACCTCACCTCACCAGCTCCGCTCCTCGGACCAAATAGCCCGTTCGCGAGTGACCCGTGTGAGCTGCTTCGTCCAGAAGTAGCATCAGGTTTCATCCGAGTGGGTGAATCATTCTGAAGCTGCCAGAGTCACGCTTATGAATATGCAAACCATTGAGCAACAGACCGAGGTGCGGGCGGCCATCGAAGCGGCCACCCGCCAGCTCATCGACGCGTTTGGGCAGCGGGATGCCGCCGGTTGTGCCAGCCTCTACACCGAGCAGGGCGCCATGCTGCCGCCCAGCGCCGATATCGCACGGGGACGGCAAGCGATCCAAGAGGTCTGGCAAGGAATCTTTGACGCGGGGCTGACCGCCTTCCGTGTCGAATCGCTCGAAGTGGAGAGCGCGGGCGACTTGGCCTACGAGATGGGGCGCTACACGCTGTACGCGGGCGACAACGACGCCGCCGACGAGGGTAAGTACATCCTCATCTGGAAGCGCGAGGCCGGGCAATGGAGAATCCACCGCGACATCGTGAACAGTAGCCGACCGGCCTAAGGAGCCTCACAAGGCATGACGTTCATTTCACCTGGATTCCGCGGAAAGCCGCGCGACCAGAGCACCGCGGGACGCCTCCCACCAGGCCAGTACGTGGTCAGAGACTTTCCCGTGTTATCGGCCGGTCCGACGCCACATACCCCCCTGGATCACTGGACCTTCTCGATCACCGGAGAAGTCGACAACGAAAAGCACTGGAGTTGGGATGAGTTCCGCAAGCTCCCGACCGAGAACATCACCCGCGATATTCACTGCGTCACCAAGTGGAGTAAGTTGGGCACGGAGTGGCAAGGCGTGTCTGTGGATACGCTGCTGGGAGGCATCGAGACGTCTGCTGAATTCGCAATGGCGTATTCCGACGGCGGTTATACAGCAAACTTGCCGCTGGAGGACCTCACCGGTGGGAAAGCGTGGATCGCGTTCGCATTCGATGGCGCGCCGCTCGAAGCCCAGCACGGTGGTCCGGCACGTCTTCTGGTGCCACACCTCTACTTCTGGAAGAGTGCGAAGTGGGTACGCGGGCTTCGGCTTATGGCCGAAAACGAACCCGGCTTCTGGGAAATGTACGGCTATCACATGTACGGCGATCCATGGCG
>WNFC01010801.1_pt1 | contig 11381 bp, 11 predicted proteins | sample 5400541 | NCBI WGS metagenome assembly WNFC01 (sample SAMN13153342, study PRJNA577476) | soil metagenome | isolation source: 120 cm saprolite under Douglas fir tree site 2 hole 2 replicate 1 | place: USA:California | collected 2015-04-18
ACTACGACGTGGTGAAGGCCGTCGTCGAGCAGATCGTGAAGCATTCACCCAACTGCATCATCATCGTGGTGACGAATCCGCTGGATGCCATGGCGCAGGCCGCGCTCAAGGTCAGCGGCTTCCCGAAGAACCGCGTGCTCGGGATGGCGGGAGTGCTGGACTCAGCGCGCATGAGCGCATTTGTCGCGATGGAGTGCAAGGTCAGCGTGGAAAACGTGCACTCGTTCGTACTCGGCGGTCATGGAGACGACATGGTGCCGCTGCCGCGGTATTCGACGGTGGCAGGAATTCCCCTCCCCGATCTTTTGCCGAAGGAGCGCATTGACGCCATCGTGGAGCGCACGCGCAAGGGCGGTGCCGAGATCGTGAACTTGTTGAAGACCGGCTCGGCGTACTACGCGCCGTCCGCGGCGGCTGTGGAGATGGTGGAAGCGATCCTGAAGGACAAGAAAAAGATTCTTCCCTGCGCCGTATATCTCGACGGAGAGTACGGGATCAAAGGACTATTCGTCGGCGTGCCCGTGAAGCTGGGCGCCAAGGGCGCTGAAGAGATCATTCAGATCAAGCTGACCGCGGAAGAAAACGCGGCGCTGCAGAAGTCGTCCTCGTCGGTGCGGGAATTGGTGACCGTGCTTGGATTGTGAAGCTTTTTAGTCGTTTCCCGGAGTTGTTCGCGAGGGGAGAAATACAATGAAATTTTTCATCTCCGTATTTGGGCTGGTCCTCTATACCCTCCTTTTCTTCGCGATTCCCATCTACCACCTGGTGACAGATCGCGACATGCGGCCAGCGCTCACAATCAATTTAGATAGCTTGTCGATGCTTGTGGGGTTACTGGGAATCGCCGTGATCACCTCGGTGGCATCTCTTCATCGAAGGATCGCGTCACTGGAGAAAACTGCCTCGACGGGACCTCAGGGCAGCAAGGTTTAGCGCAGGGACACCCGGACCGGCGCGCGTCACGGTTTTTTTGCGTCGCGGAGCTAAAAGCCAAAAAGCCTGTCCGCACCAATTACCAAGCCAAGAGTAAAGGCGGCGATCACCACTTCGCCGATCGCACCGACCAGGAACGGCCGGAGGCCCTGCTTGCGCATATCGCTGAAGTTGGTGCGCAATCCGACCCCCGCAAAAGTGAGCAAAAACGCCCAGCGCGAAAGATTGGCGAGTGCTCCGACCTGATCCTTGTTAAAGAAATGATAGGTGGCGAGGACCGAGATCAGCAGGAAGCCGAGGACAAACTTCGGGAACTTCTGCCACAAGAAGGCCGCCTTGTTCCCTACCGCCTTGGCTTGGCCCTGGCTGGCCCAGTAGATGGCGTAAGCGAGCCTTGGCTTGGCCCTGGCTGGCCCAGTAGATGGCGTAAGCGAGCACGACGAAACCGATCATGGCGTTGCGCGTGGACTTGACGAGAACGGCGAGTTTTCCGGCGGCGTCGGAGTACAACGCTCCCGCGGCAGTAGCCTCCGCGGTATTATCCACCCCGAGGCCGGCCCACAGCCCGTACGCGCGGTCGCTCAGATGAAGGACATGCCCGATCACCGGAAACGTAAAAAGAGCCAAAGCGCCAAGGGCGAGAATTGCCGCAATGGAGAAAGAAGAATCCTCGTCGTCGGCTTCAATCGCGCCTTTGGTGGCGATGATGGCGCTCACCCCGCAGACGGCCGAGCCGACGGCAAGAAGCGTCGTCAGCTTCGGCTTGAGCTTGAACAGGCGGCCGAGAAAGGTCATGAACGCGAGGGAGCCGGCGATTTCGATGGCGACGAGAACGAGGCTGATGCCGCCGAGCTTCAAAATGTCGCCAAGCAAAAAGCGCGCGCCGAGCAGCACGATCCCGGCTTTCAGCCAGAATTCATAGGTGGCGACGCCCGAGCGGAAAATTTCCGGGACGCCCACTGTGTTGGAGATCAGCAGCCCCAGAATGATGGCCCACAGGACGTATTCAATGTTCGGAAACGTCCAGTGATGGGCCTTGGCGTAGGCGCCGACGTTTTGCTCCAGCAATTTGCCCGCATAGCCGACGGCGGCAAGCAGCAGCACGCCGGGGATGACGCGCAGAAATCGCAGCGCCGGCTGGACCGGCTGAGCTTGCGGAACCGTGATTGCATCAGCCATGTTTCGCTATCTCCCTTTTTCCAGGAATCTTCACCAGGGGATGTGCTTGAAGACACCCGCGCGGACCAACAGCGCCAGAATAAAAGCCACCAGCACCGCCCAGGTGTCGAGCGACAGCTTCCAGCGGCTTCCAGTCTTCCCTGCTACGACTTCTGCACTCATCGGTATGCTCCTGACGAACTAAATTATCGATGCGCGTTCCAATTCCGGGTCCCTTCGATTCGTGCCCCAGAACGACGCGCTGATCTTCGCAACGTCGCGCGACGCCACTCGGCCAACAATCAACAACGCCGGCGCCGGAAGTTTTTCTTCACTGGCGAGGCGCGCTACGTTCGACCAGCGCACTTGCTGTTGCGAATCCGTGGCATGGGAGACGATCACGCACGGCAGGTCCGCCGGAAGTCCGCCTCCGAGCAACCGCTCTGAAACTTCCGCATAATCCGCCCCCGGCATGTAGAGAACCAGCGTGGTTGTGCTGGTGACGCAACCCCAATCCATCACGCTGCCGTCGATTCCGCGGGAAAACGTAGTAAGGAGAATTTGTGAGGCCACCCGGCGATCGGTGAGCGAGATTCCCGCCGCCGCCGCGGCTCCCAGCGCGGCGCTGATGCCCGGAACGATTTCGTATTCAATTCCGGCTTTGCGAAGGGCTTCGATCTCTTCCCCGGCACGGCCAAAAATCGATGGGTCGCCGCCTTTCAGCCGGACAACGGTCCGAGGCGTCCGGCCATACGAAACCAGGAGCGCGTTGATTTCATCCTGAGTAAGGAGTTTGTGGCCGGCGCGCTTGCCCACGTTGATGATCTCGGCAGCGGGCGAAATCATCGCCAAAACAGCATCGCTGACGAGCGCATCGTGCAGAACAACGTTCGCGCCAGCGAGCAGGCCCGCCGCTTTTAAGGTGAGCAGTTCGGGATCACCCGGTCCCGCGCCAACGAGATAAACCTTGCCCATCATGCCACGCATTCTCCGCGGCCCAGTTTCAGCGAATACGTTTCCGTATCGCCCCAGTCCACAAACAAGTCTTCGGGCGCCTTGCTCACATCCACCAACGGACGAAGCCGCTCCGTAATGGCCTTGTCCGGCGTGCGCGTGACCCAGGAGGAAAACGTCTCACCCCGCTGGCGATCCTGCTGATAGAAGCTCAAGAGTTCGCGGATTATCCCTGGAATAGGTCGCGCGGGGACCGACAGAATCTGCCGCCCGAAGCGCACGCCGTCCGCATTCACTTTGCCGCCCAGCAGCAGCTGATAGTACGGGGCTTGCTGGTCACCGATCTTTCGGACGTTTCCGTAAAATCCAATATCCGCGATGTGGTGATGCCCGCAGGAATTGGGGCAGCCGCTGATCTTGATGCGCAGCTTCTGGATTTCCGGGTCGTTGTAGCCGTTCAGCTCGCGCGATAGCACATCGGCAAGCGTAAGAGAGCGCGTGATGCCTAGATTGCAAGTCGTGGCGCCCGGGCAGCCGGTGACGTCGGAAATGGTGCGCGCGCCGGGCGCGGCCAAGTCGAGAGCGAGCAGCGCGTCGTAGACGGCGCGGACGCGATCAAACGGCACCCAGGGGACAACGAGATCCTGATTGACAGCAATACGCACACCGGCCAGTTCGTTCTTTTCCAGAACATCCGCAAGGCCGCGCATTTGGTTGCTGTGAAACGTTCCGGCGGGAAGCTTGATCCAAACTGTGCCGTAGCCTGCCTGACGCTGGGACATGAGGTTGTGCTCGGCCCAGCGATCGTACTCCGGATCGGACTGGGCTTCCTTCATGGAAGATGACAGAGGGGTGGGAGCGATGGTGACGAGCGCCGGTTTGATCGGCGATGGCACGGTGAAAGCTTCTGCCGGGGCTTGCGAAACTTTGCGCTTCTCGGCAACCAGGCGGCGCAATTCTTCAATGCCCTTTTCCCGCAGCACGAATTTCAACCGCGCCTTCAGCTTGTTCTTGCGGTTCCCCGTCTCGTTGAATACTCGCAGCACCGCTTCGATCGTCGGAAGCAACTCCTCTTCCGGCAGAAAATCATGCAGAACGGCGGCTTCCGTGGGTAAACTCCCTAGCCCGCCGCCGACGAGAACTTTGAATCCGCGATGCGACGTGCCGTTGCTGCCGCGGACTTGCGCGATCAGGCCGACGTCGTGGATGCCAGCAACCGCGCAATCGCCATCGTTTTCGCAGCCGGAGAAGGCGATCTTGAACTTGCGCGGCAAGTCGTGAAAATCGGGATGGCGCAGGAGATACCGCGAGACGCCCAGGGCGTGCGGTGTGACGTCGAAAGCTTCGCCCGGGCAGATTCCAGCCAGCGGGCAGCCCGTGACGTTGCGCACGGTGTTCCCGCAAGCCTCGCGCGTGGTCAGGCCCGCATCGGCGAGCAAGCGCATCGCGGCGCCCACGTTTTCGAGTTTCACGAAATGGAATTGAACGTTTTCGCGCGTGGTGAGGTGGCCGCGGCCGGTCGAGTATTCGTCGGCAATACCGGCCAGGACGCGAAGCTGCGCGGGCGTGAGCACGCCCGCTGCAATCTTGACGCGCAACATTTGGAAGTCTGGCTGCCGCTGGCCATAGGTACCGTGTTTCAGGCGGAAAGGGCGGAATTGTTCCGCCGTGATGACGCCGCTCTGAAGCTCTCGGATGCGCTCTTCAAAACGGACGATCTCCGCCTCGATGGCTTCGCGGCTGTGCCGTTCTTCGACCTCGGTTAAGGCTGCCACATTCATAATTCCTGGCTCCCAAGTTCTTGGCTCTGAAAATTCGTCAATCCAAAACAAAAAGCCCACATAACCAGGCGCTCTGGCATGTGGGCTTCGGAACTTTTTGATTCAGCTACAGCTTAAGTCCAAAAACTCCTCTGGCCAGAGATGGGTGTCATGCGACACGCAGCGTTTTGCGCGCACGGACAACACATCAGCTGGCAACAGGTCATCATGAAACGCAAGGATACTTTCCCGGCCGGTCCCTTGTCAAAGAGACCGCCCTACAAAGATTAGATGCATGCCATCCAAAAAAGTAATCAATGGCAACCGGGAATGATTAGGGCTTCGCGGCTGCTTGGGCCGGCCCTAGCAGCGTGGCGGTCTTTATCGAGTCGAGCTTGGGCCAGCCCTTGTCGAGATAGGGTTTGCCCAGCTTGGAGATTTGATCCTGGTCGGGACCGGCGCTATCTCCATATTGGTCGTAAAGCATGTCGACCACCTTCATTCCCTGAGCGTCGACGAAACCGAACGGTGAGAACCCTTGGCGGTCGAGCCCGGCGTTGTCCTTCAAATTGATGAAAATTTGCGTCGAGCGGGTATTTGGCATGCTCGTTTTCGCGTACGTCAGGTAGCCGCGCTTGTTGGACTGTGTGACTGGCTCATCCTGGATATTGGCCTTTTCCCACGCGGCCGCAACGGGCGGATAGGCGCTGATGCCGAACTGCACGACGAAGCCGGGCACCACGCGGAAGAAGCTCGCATTGTCATAAAAGTGGTGCTTCACCAGATTGTAGAAGCGGTCGGCGCCAATGGGAGCCCAGGCACGATTCACGGTCACAACAAAGTCTCCGCGCGTGGTCGTGAACTTCACCAAGAACGTCTCCGGCGCTTTATCTTTCAGAAGCGCCGCGCGAAGAAGTGCGCGGTCATAGCCCGAACGTGGCGCCGGTGCGGGCGCGCTCGCCGTTGCCTCCGGTTGCGCTGGCGCAGGTGCCGGCGTTTCTGCCTTCGGCGTGACCGGTGCCTCGGCCTTCGGTTGCTCCGGCGGCGGTGCTTCCGCAGTCTGCTCTTTCGCCTTACAACCGACAAACAGCGTTCCCATTGCCACAGCGGCGACAAACCACTTTACACGACTCATTTCCTTACACCCCCTATGTATCCTTCTGAAATCTTTTCGGTCGATATCATTTCCCAGAATTCAGCTCGCGACTGACCCGTTCGACTTCCGTCATGACACGGAGAGTATTTTCGCCGAGAATTTTCTTTACGTCACCCTCGGAGTAGCCTTTTTGCAACAGTGCTTCCGTGATTTTCGGAAGCTTCGTGGCGTCCTCCATGCCGTAGGGCATATTGGCGCCGTCGAAGTCCGAACCCAGGCCCACGTGGTCGATGCCTGCCACTTTCACGGCATGGTCGATATGCTCGATAATCTCGGTGAAATCCACACGCGGGAGTTTGCCCTGCTCGACGTACTCGCGGGTGATGCGGTCGCCCTCGATCAGCTGACATCCTTCATTATCTCCGCAGCGTTTCATGACTTCCGCGCTGATGGCCTTGTTAATTTCCGGATTGGCCTTCTCCGCGTCGCGGAATTCTTGGCTGAGAAAACCGACGTGGTAGTTGATCTGCATTACGCCGCCCTTCGCGGCGAGATCCTTCATCATCTGGTCCGTCATGTTGCGCGGCGCGTCGCAAATGGCGCGGCAGGAAGAGTGCGAAGCGATGAGTGGGGCTTTGCTCGTTTCCAGCGCGTCGTAAAACGTCTTGTCGCTGACGTGGGAAATGTCCACCATCACGCCGAGGCGGTTCATTTCGCGGATGACGTCTTTGCCGAAATCCGTGAGGCCGTTGTGCACGGCCTTGTCCGTGGAAGAATCCGCCCATTCGTCGTTGCCGCTGTGAGTGAGAGTCATGTAGCGGACGCCCAGCGCCGCGTAACTGCGCAGCACCCCGAGGTCGGAATTGATCATGTGGCCGCCCTCGACTCCCATCAGCGCGGCGATCTTGCCTTGCTTGCGGGCCTCACGAATTTCAGCTGCGGTAGTAGCGAGAACCAAATCGTTCGGATGCTTGCGGACCTGTTCGCGGACCGCGTCGATCTGAATCAGCGCGCGATCCACGGCTTCCGGTCCGGTCACCTTGCTGGGCATCCAAATAGAAAAGAAAATCGCGCCGAGATTCCCTTCGCGCATGCGCGGAATGTCGATGCTGCCGGTGGAGCTGCGCCCGCCAAGATCGAACTTGCCGTCGAGTAAGCGCTGCGTGGTGTCGTCGTGCGTGTCCACCACAATGCATGAGAAATGCAGCTTGCGCGCTTTTTCAGAGATGGAATCGGCGGAGACGGCGAGTCCGACCAGGCAAACCGAAGAAACACACACTACAACGAGCAACAGAGCTCGGACCATGCTTTTCCCCCCATGAGGCGATTGATGGTAACGGAAATTAGTTTAGAGTGCCACGCGATTAACCGACTAGCCAGCCCAGAAGCGCTTGTTTCCACGCGTCGCGATTCACTTCCGCGATGGACTCGGTCAGGGGAATGCCCTTGGGGCAAGCATGCACACAGTTTTGCGCGTTGGCGCATTCCTGGATGCCGCCGGGACCCATGAGCGCGCTGAGCCGCTCGCTCTTGTTCATCGCTCCCGTGGGATGCATGTTGAAGAGGCGCACCTGGCTGATGATGGCCGCGCCCACGAACTGATTATGCTCATTCACCTGCGGGCAAACCTCGAGGCAGTTCCCACATGTAATGCAATTCGAAAGCGGATAGCCCTTCTCCTGAATTTCTGGGGAAACGCGCGGGCCTTCGCCGAGATTGTAAGTGCCGTCGATGGGAATCCAGGCCTTCACGCGCTTGAGGCTTTCAAACATGAACTGCCGGTCAACCGTGAGATCGCGCACCAGCGGAAACTTCGACATCGGCTCGATTCGAATGGGCTGTTCAAGTTGATCGACAAGCGCCGAACACGCCATGCGCGCCTTGCCGTTAATGAGCATCGCGCAGGAGCCGCAAATCTCCTCCAGGCAATTCGAATCGTACGAAATGGGCGTGGTCTTCTTCCCGTCGCGTGTGACGGGATTCTCGGCGATGTCGCGCAGGCAAATGATGACGTTCATGGAGGGCCGCCACTTGAGAGAAAATTCCTCCCAGCGCGCCGCCTCCTTCGGTCCGGCTTGACGTTTTACTCTGACGATGACCTGTTTTGTTTCTGCCATAATCCCTCGACCAGCACCTGCCTCAGGCCCGAGCTACTGCTTCTACTTCGCCGCGTCGTAACGGCGCGGACGCGGCTTGATCAAAGAAATGTCCACGGGCTCGTACGTAAGCTGGATGTCGTTGTTCACCCACTTCGCGCGCGTGGTCTTCAGCCAGTTGGCGTCGTCGCGGTCCGGAAAATCCGGCTTGTAATGCGCGCCCCGCGATTCATTGCGGGCCAGCGCGCCGAGCGTGACGACCCGCGCCAGGACAATCATATTTTCCAATTCGCGCGCGAAGTTCAGCGTCTGGTTCGACCACTTCGAACGGTCGCTGAGGTTGATTTTCTTGTAGCGCTCCTGCAACGCGCGAATCTTCGCGTCGGCCATTTCCAGGTTCTTATTGATGCGCGTGACGGTCACGTGCTCCGTCATCACGTCGCCCAGTTCGCGCCAGATCGTGATGGGGTTCTCCGAACCGTCCTGGCTGATGAGCTTCTGATTTTTTTCTTCCTGACGTTTCCTTTCGGCGTCAAAGACTGCGGACGGCGTGGACTCCGCCCCCTTTTCGAGATTCTTCGCGTACTTCACCGCCGCCGGACCAGCGATTCCTCCGCCAAAAATGCAGGAGACCAGCGAGTTCGCTCCGAGCCGGTTGGCGCCATGATATTGATACTCGCATTCGCCCGCCGCGTAAATGCCGGCAACATTGGTGGCCTGATCTTCGCCATTCACCCAGATGCCGCCCATGGTGTAGTGCATGGCCGGAAAAACTTTCATCGGTTCGACGCGGGGATCAACGCCCAGGAATTTTTCGTAGATTTCCAGAATCCCTTCAAGCTTGCGGTCCAGCGTTTCGCGCGGGATGTGCGTCACATCCAGGTACACCGCCGGCTGACCGTCGATGCCCAGTTTTTCCTGATAGACGATGCGGTGAATCGCGCGCGTGGCGATATCGCGCGGAACCAGATTCCCGTACTTCGGATACCACTCTTCCAGGAAATAAAAGCGTTCCGCCTCAGGAATGCTCCTCGGCGCGCGCTTCTCCGCGGGATTGCGCGGCACCCACACGCGGCCGCCTTCGCCGCGCGCCGATTCGCTCATCAAGCGAAGTTTGTCTTCGCCAGGGATCGCCGTCGGATGCACCTGGATGAATTCCCCGTTCGCGTAGTCCACGCCCTGCTGAAAAAGCGCGGCCTGCGCCGAACCCGTGCAGACTACCGAATTCGTCGACCGCCCGAAGATCGCACCATTGCCGCCCGTCGCAAAAATCACCGCGTCCGCCGCGTAGGTCTTCACTTCCATCGTGCGCAAGTCCATCGCGCAGATGCCGCGGCACACGCCCCCTTCATCGATCACCGCGGAGAGAAACGTCGCGCCTTCGAACTTCTTGACCTTGCCTTCAGATTCGTGGCGGCGGACCTGCTCGTCGAGAGCGTAGAGCAGTTGCTGCCCCGTGGTTGCTCCGGCGAACGCCGTGCGGTGATAAAGAGTGCCTCCGAACCGCCGGTAGTCGAGCAATCCTTCCGGCGTGCGGTTGAACATGACGCCCATGCGGTCGAGTAGATCGATGATCCCCGGCGCTGCCTCGCACATCCGTTTGACCAGCGGCTGATTGGCCAGGAAGTCGCCACCATAAATGGTGTCGTCGAAGTGCTTATCGACCGTGTCGCCCTCGCCCTTCTGGTTCTTGGCCGCGTTGATGCCGCCTTGTGCGCACACGGAATGGGAACGCTTCACCGGCACGATCGAAAAGAGATCGACCGGGATGCCCGCCTCCGCAACGCGGATTGTCGCCATCAGGCCGGCCAAACCACCGCCCACGACTATTATTTTTGGCTGTCTCATTTGTTTGGTAGGTAGGCAGAGAACGGATGCCAATCGAATCGGAAACTAATAATAATCAGGATTCCGACGACGCTGAACGCAACTCCTACAAGAGCGCCAAATCTTCCTGCCGCTTGTTGCGCCTTGACGGTGGCCGCCAGCCCCCACTTGCAGAGGAAATTCCAGATGCCCGCGCCGAGATGGAACGAAGAGGCGAGCACGCCGACGACAAAAAAGGCCAGATACCACGGATTCTGCATGTCCTCGGCGACGTTTGCATACGTCGACCTGCCATGAGTGAGCCAGCGCTCCGTGTAAAGATGCCAGCCGATATACGCAAACGCGATGATGCCTGTGTATCGCTGCGTCGCGTACAGCCAATTCCCTACCCACGGATATGCCGAGACGTTTGATTTGCCGCGCAGCCAAATGTAAATGCCATATCCGCCATGGAACAGCATGGGAAGAAAAATGGCTCCCCATTCCACGATTAAGCGGAATGGAATGGTCTGCAGCTCTTGCGAAGTCGCGTTGTATTTCTCCGCGCTCACGAGCGCGGCGCTGTTGGACCAGAAATGCTCCGCCAAAAATGCGCCAACGGGAAGTAGGCCGGTAAAGGAATGCAGCTTTCTGAGGAGATAACTTGTGTCTGGCTGGGTTGCCGTCGAAGACATGCCCTCTCCGCCGCGTAAGTCCCAGCCGATCAAACAGAATGACTCGGGAGGAGCGTTGAGAATCCGCGGCGGAATCAGTATAGGCACATGATTCCGGGGATGCAAGTTGGACTGTTCCTTCTGCGAGCACAAACAATTCGAAATCTTCTTGCGGCGGCGGCAGGAGTGCCGGAAAATAACGTCTTGACGGATGGGATTCGCTAGGCCCTAACCTCTCCAGGTCTCAGCCCCAACATTCGCCCACTTGCCATGAGCACAACACTGACTCTGGTCTCGGAAATGGAGCGCCTCGTCAACGCCCTCGGCGCGGAACAAGGGGACGCATCGCAAGTTTCTCTTTCCACCGTGGCTGAGAAAATCGCCAGGAATCTGGGCGTTAGGAATAATGAAGTGGCCATCCTGGCGGTTTCCACGCGCTGGCGCCACCTGCACTTTCTGGTGCCGGAAGCCCTAAAAAAAGTTGGTTTTGTTCCACTGTCCAGCAATTCGGCCCTCGCGGCGCGCACCGCCCGCGATAGCCGGCCCGAGATCGAGAATAATTTTGCCGCCGCGCGGCACGCGACCGTCTTCGAAGGCGTGAAAATCACAGGGGAAACTGCCGAAGCCATTCAGAAGATGATCAGCGCGCCGATTCTGCTGGATGGCAAGGTCATCGGCGTCATACAAGTCAGCCGGAAAGGCACAACTGCGGCCAGCGCAGGCCCTGACTTCACGGCGGAAGACCTCGGAAAAATCCTGGCGCTGTGCAAGCCTCTTGGCAAGCTACTGCGCCACGTCGCGGGCGAATGATCCTTCCTCGCCCGGCGGAGTTGTCATCCCACATTCATAATTTTTTCGCTCTTCCCGCGTTGCGGGTCGGAAATGCGTTGACACTGCAATACCT
>WNFC01011055.1_pt1 | contig 11381 bp, 13 predicted proteins | sample 5400541 | NCBI WGS metagenome assembly WNFC01 (sample SAMN13153342, study PRJNA577476) | soil metagenome | isolation source: 120 cm saprolite under Douglas fir tree site 2 hole 2 replicate 1 | place: USA:California | collected 2015-04-18
ATCCGAGAAATTGTGAACCAGTTCCGCCTTCGAATTCCTGTATTACTCAAATGTCATTTTCGCGGAAGCTGCCCTCTCAGCAGTCGAGCTACTGGCACGCCCGCTCGCGTATTCGGGGCTAAAAGCTGTGTGCGTATGAATGAGTCTTCATTGTGGGTCCGGCGTTGACCTCGCGGTTTCGTGAGACAATCGGGTACCGAGGCAATCTCAAAAGTGAAAGAGCTTCCCCATGATTTCACAGCGTAAATCCGCTTTGGTTTTGCTCCTTGGCTTGGTTGTCGCATCGGCCATCACCGTGCCGGCCACGTCGATCGCTGATACGGACGATCCCCCGACGCGCGTCGCGCGTCTCGGTTATCTGGAAGGTTCGGTCTCATTTCAGCCCGGGGGTACGGACGAATGGGTTGCCGCGCCGCTCAATCGACCGATCACCACCGGCGACAAGATCTGGTCGGACCGGGGCAGCCGCGCGGAGCTGCAGCTGGATGGCTCGGCTCTGCGGCTCTCGAGCAAGCCCTACGGCCCGGAGCCGGATTCGTTCGATGCGTGGAGTCAGGGCCGAGACAGCCGTTGGGACAACTCCGACTCCGCGCGCTATGTGTCGTCCGATGTCGTGGGCTATGAGGATCTCGATGGCCAGGGTGCGTGGGAGTCCACGCCTGATTACGGCAACGTGTGGTTCCCGCGCAGTGTGGAGCCCAGCTGGGCTCCCTATCATGACGGCCACTGGTCTTACATCGAGCCTTGGGGATACACCTGGGTCGATGATCAGCGCTGGGGATTTGCCCCGTTTCACTATGGTCGATGGATTTCCGTGCGGGGAGCCTGGGGGTGGGTGCCGTGTCCGCCGCGGGCATTCGGCGCGGTCTACGTACGTCCGGTCTACGCGCCGGCGCTCGTCGCCTGGGTTGGCGTCGGCGCAGGGGTCGCCTGGTTTGCCCTTGGACCGCGGGAGGTCTACGTCCCCTCGTATCCGGTGGAACACGACGGTCATCAACAATGTCTACAACACCACCATCATCAACAACAAGACAGTCAATGTAACGAACGTCAACTACGTCAATCGTCGCGTACCCGGCGCCGTGGCCGCGACCACGTCCCAGGCGTTCACCACCGCGCAGCCGATTGCTAGAAACGCCGTGCATGTCGATGAGCGCGCGATCGTGAGCGCGCCCGTCCGGGCGGTGACGCCGGCGGTGGTTCCCACGAAACAATCGCTCCTCGGCGGAAGCCGATTGGCCGCGGCAAGACCGTCGGCGACCGTACAGACGCGGACGGTGGTTGCCCGCGTGGCGCCTCCCGCGCCGCCGCCGGCGTTCGAGCGGCGGCAGGAAGCCATTCAGGCGAACGGCGGAAGACCGTTGAGCGTCGGCGCAGTCCGAAGCATACCGACGGGACCCGTGCCCGCGCCATCGGCTAGGGTGGAGCCCGCACGCCCGCCGAGCGCGGCCGGCGAGGGTTCCCGGCCTGCGGCCGCTGCGGTCCACCCGCAAGAGCTGCCGCAGGTCTCCCGCCCGCCGTCGCCGGGCACTGCCAATACCGCTCTCGAGCGTCAGCATTTGCAGGAGCAGCAACAGCTGCTTGCCCAGCAAGCGGCGGAACGGCAGCGCGTGCAGCAACAGCAGGAGCGCGACCACGCGCAGCTGGCAAAGCAACAGGCGGATGAGGCAAGGAGACAGCAGCTCGAGCAGCAGCAGCGCCAGCAGCAAGCTCAACAGTTGACGCAACAGCGCGCTCAGGAGCAGCAGCAGGCAAGGCAACAGGCGGACGAGGCAAGGAGGCAGCAGCTCGAGCAACAGCAGCGCCAGCAGCAAGCTCAGCAGTTGGCGCAACAGCGTGCTCAGGAACAGCAGCAGCAGCAGGCAAGGCAGCAAGCGGACGAGGCGAGGAGACAGCAGCTCGAGCAGCAGCAGCGCCAGCAGCAAGCTCAGCAGTTGGCGCAACAGCGTGCTCAGGAGCTGGAACAACAGCACCAGCAGCAAACTCAGCAATTGGCGCAGCAGCACGCTCAGGCCCTGCAGCAACAGCAGGAGCAGCAGCAAGAACAGAGGCGTCAGCTGGAAGCTCAAGCACAGTCGCGCAATCAGAAACCCGCGCGGCCACCCAACCAGAAGCCCTAGCAAGTTTCCGGGCGCGCTCCGCAAAGCGCCGTCCGGCGCACCGCAGTCATTCTCATCGACTGCGGTGCGCTTCGAAGCGCCATCCGGGGCGGGTCAACGTGATCAGGCATAGCCCGTTACCATAGTGGTACCAGAAGGATCATCCTTTGACCGTGCTTTAGGGGCAGCCATGGAACGACGATCCGCCCGCAAGGGCTCCGGGCAAGCAAGACTACGCGCGGCGTCGGCCGCGCTGTCCACGATCTTGTTGCTCGCCTGCGCGGGCCCCGGAGCGCGTTCCGACTTGAACCGAACCACGGGTCCGGCGCCCGGCACGGCCGCGGCGGTGCTGCCCGTCCTGCGTCGCGAGGATACCTTGTGGCTTGAACGAGTCACGTTCGGCCTCGACAGCGCGAGTGTCGCCGAGTATCGCCGGCTGGGCCGCGAGCGGTTCCTCGAGCGTCAGCTCGTTGCCGGGGACGGCTCTCTGCCGGCCCCGATTGCCGCGCAGATCGGTGCGCTCGAGGTGACGCACGCCGATCCCGCGCGCTCGCTGGCGGAGGTCAACGAGCGATACAAGACCACCAATCTCATGCCGGATGGAGCGGACAAGGAGCAGGCGCGAAAGACGCTCAACGATCAGGGCAACAAGCTCGCGTATGAAGCCCAGCGGCGCGGTCTGCTGCGCGCGGTGTACTCGCCCAACCAACTCCAGGAACAGATGATTTGGTTTTGGCTCAACCATTTCAGCGTGCACCAGAACAAGGCCAATCTGCGCTGGTTGATCGGCGACTACGAGGAGCGCGCCATCCGTCCCCATGCGCTCGGGCATTTCAAGGATCTGGTGCTGGCGACTCTCGAACATCCGGCGATGCTGCAGTATCTGGACAACAATCAGAACGCTGCCGGCCACGTCAACGAGAATTACGCGCGCGAGCTCATGGAGCTGCACACTCTCGGCGTGAACGGCGGCTACACTCAGCAGGACGTGCAGCAGCTCGCCCACGTGCTCACCGGCGCGGGCATCAACGCCGGCAACCCGCCGAAGCTCAAATCCGAATGGCAGCCGCTGTACGTTCACCGGGGTGCCTTCGAATTCAATCCGGCTCGTCACGATTTCGGGCCCAAGGTATTGCTCGGCCACGCCATCAAGGGCAATGGCTTCGAAGAGATCGAGGAGGCCGTCACGCTGATCGTCAATCAGCCTGCCTGCGCCCGCTTCATATCGCGGCAGCTCGCGAGCTACTTCGTGGCCGACAATCCGCCGCCGCCGCTGGTTGAGCGCATGGCGCAGACCTTCATGCGCACCGACGGCGACATCGCCGCGGTCTTGCGCACGATGTTCACGGCACGGGAACTGAACGCCGCGCTGGGCGGCAAGTTCAAGGACCCCATGCGCTTCGTGGTGTCGGCCGTGCGTTTTGCCTACGATGGCCGACCGATCAGCAACACTCGTCCGCTGCTCAACTGGCTCAACGGCCTGGGCGAAGCGCCGTTCGGTCACCAGACCCCGGACGGATATCCCTTGACGGAACTGAACTGGGCGAGCTCAGGCCAAATGAGCCGGCGCTTTGAGATCGCGCGACTCATCGGTTCGGGCGGCTCCGGTCTATTCGACGCGGAAGACGGCGGCGCCGCGACCATGAGCGGCTTCCCGCAGCTCTCGAACCGTCTGTACTTCGAGGCGGTCGAGCCATTCCTGGCGGCGCACACGCGGGATGCCTTGAATCGCGCCAATTCGCAGCAGGAGTGGAATACCTTCCTGCTGTCGTCGCCGGATTTCAGCTATGAGTAACGCCCGGCAGCAATTGTCCGAGGCGCATCGATGAGGAGGGTTATGAATCGTCGTCATGTGCTGAAAGCCGGCAGCGCCGCCTTGTTGAGCGCCGGCGTCGCCGGCCGGCTATTCGCCGCACCGGTTTCCGGGCCACGGTTTCTGTTGGTGTTCCTGCGCGGCGGCTACGACTCGACTAATTTGCTGATCCCCTACTCGAGCAGCTACTACTACGAGGCGCGGCCCAATATCGCGATCGCCCGGCCCGATGCGGCATCGCGCACCGGCGCCTTGGCCTTGACCGCCGACTGGGCGCTCGCTCCGGCCGTGCGCGACACCGTCGGCGCGATGTACCTGCAGCGGCAAGTTGCGTTCATCCCATTCGCGGGGACGGATGATCTGTCCCGCAGCCACTTCGAGACCCAGGACAGCATCGAGCTTGGGCAGCCCACGAACAGTGCGCGCAACTATCGCTCGGGCTTTCTTGGCCGACTCTCCGATACTCTTCTCGGCTCAGGCAACGGTACCGCGCCCATTGCATTCACGGATGCGTTGCCGCTCGCGTTCGAAGGGGCGAATACCGTCCCGAATCTCTCATTGAAGAGCGTCCGCAAACCTCCCTTCGATGAACGCCAGGCCCGAATTCTCAGCGACATGTACGCCGGTCACCATTTGGAAACGGCCGTCAAGGACGGATTGGAGCTGCGTCAGCAGGTCGCACAGGAGATGGCGGACGAAATGCGCACGGCGAATCGCGACGCAATCAATACCAAGGGCTTCGAGCTCGAAGCCGAGCGCATGGGCCGCCTCATGCGCGACAAGTATCGCATTGGGTTCATCGACGTGGGCGGTTGGGACACTCATGTGGGGGAGGGCGCCGCCCAGGGCGCCCTGCCCTCGAATCTCGCCAGCCTCGGCCGAGGACTGCAGGGGTTCTCGCAATCGCTGGGCGCCGAATGGAACAACACCGTCGTCGTCGTGCTGTCGGAATTCGGCCGTACGTTCCGTGAAAACGGCAATCGCGGGACGGATCATGGCCACGGCACGGTGTACTGGGTGCTGGGCGGTGCGATCGACGGCGGCAAAATCGTCGGTGAGCAGAGGCGGGTGGCTCGCGACACCTTGTTTCAGGATCGGGACTATCCGGTGCTCAACGACTACCGGGCGGTTCTCGGCGGCCTGTTTCGCACACTGTGGGGCCTGTCGCCCGAGCAAAGCACCCGCGTTTTCCCGCAGGCGGCGCCCACGGATCTGAAGCTCGTCTGAGTCATCACAGCGGATGCGCGCGGATCACCGCAGCTGACTGTCCTTGCTCCCGCGCCGGTTATATCCGGCGAACTTGGCATTGTCGCGATCGACAACGTCCTGACAGGAAACGCACAGCCGAACACCGCTGAATGCGGCCCTTCGTGCCTCCGGAATCTCGTTTCCACATTCGGCGCAATGAGTCAAAGAAGGCCCCTGAGGCAAACGACTTTGCACTCGGCTGACGCCATCTTTGACGGTGGCGTCGATTTGATCTTGCACTGCGCCGTCGCCCGCCCAACCTGTCGCCACGATCCGCTCCTCTCACGAGAACTAGTCACCTGACCTAGACATCACTTATATCGATTCGAATCGTCTCTTTGCAAGCAGGCGTCATCGCAGGATTTGCTTCTGATTGGCAGATCCCATACATCATAAATAACTTGATATAAATACTATAATATATTAATTAATAACATATTATTATGCGGTGATCGACGATAGACCTCGCCAGCACCTGCGTGGCGCCAGTGATGCCATCCCTGGCTGCCGGGAAACACTACGATCCTTTGCACCCTCCAGGGCCACCCGGTTCGTATTCCTATTTAAAGCTTGAATTGCATACCCCAAAGCTCGCCCGGAGATAAGTACATGAAAAATCGCGTCGTCGAACTCGCACTGGCCTGCCTTCTACTGCCCACGTGGGGCGCCGCTCAAGAGGCGAAGCTCAAGCTGCCGGATTTCAGTTCTCTCGCAGGCAAAGCCACGGAGTCGGTGAATGTCAGCCTCAACCCCTGGCTTCTGCGCATCGCGGCAGCGTCCATGGACGACAAGGATGCGGACAGCGCTGCGACCAAGAAGCTCCTCTCTGGAATCAAGTCGGTCGAAATTCGGAACTATCACTTCGCCACCGACAATGCCTACTCCGCCGCGGACATCGATGACGTCAGACGACAGCTGGCGGCGCCCGGTTGGAGTCAGCTGATGCAGGTCCACAATCGCAAGGATGGCGAGAATGTGGATATGTACATCTTGGTCGAGGATGACCGTACCCAGGGGTTTGCATTGATCGCCAGCGAACCACGGGAGCTTACGATCATCAATATCGTCGGCTCGATCCGCGTCGAGGATCTTCCCAGGCTCGGGGATCACTTGCAGCTGCTCAAACTTGCCGTGGGCCAACCCCATTTAATGATGTGACTCGGTTGGGGCATTGCGTATCCTGTGCGCTTTGCTAAGGATATGCTCACGTTGACTGAGGCGGCGGCACCGGGTTTTTCGGACGAGCAGTTGGCCAGGGCACGCTCCGGCGACGCCGCTGCACTGGCATCGCTGATCCGGGCGCATCAGCGTTTGGTTTACACGCTGGCGCTGCGCATGCTGGGTACCCGGGAGCTCGCGGAGGATTTGACGCAGGAGGTGTTCATGCAATTGAACCGCAACCTGAAGTCCATGGCGTCGAACACGCACCTGTCGTTTTGGCTGCGCAAAGTGACCACCTACCGGGCGATCGATCAACTGCGCCGGCGATCTCGCATCGAGATGATGCCTTTGGATGACGAAGTTCCGCTCCACAGCACCGCCGACGGCGGCGATCCACTGCTGCAGCGACACCTGCAGCGGCTGCTGTTGGAATTAAGTCCGCCGGCGCGCGCGGTGTTGCTGCTGCGGTATCAAGAGGACCTGGACCCGATCGATATCGCACGAACGCTGGATATGCCCATCAATACGGTAAAGAGCCATTTGAAGCGGTCCCTGGAAATATTTCGGCAGAGAACTCCGAACCCTGACCGGAGTCGCTGCGAGGATCAATCGACATGAGCGACGACTTGGAATCCCGGCTGCGGGCCGCCTTACGGCCGGTGGCACCCAGCGAAGAGTTTACCCAGAAGCTCATTGCGCGCGTCACTGCGGATCAAGGTTCAGAGACCCATGCGCGTGGCGCGGGTCGGCGAAAGCCTAAGGCGTCGGCATGGTGGCTGTCGGCAAGCCTGGCGGCGTCACTGCTCGTCGCTGCGGGCGTTCAGCATCACCTGCAGGAGCGGCGCGACAGAGAGAGGGGGCTCGAAGCACGGCGGCAGGTCATCGAGGCGCTGCGCGTGACCAGTCAGAAGCTGAATCTGGCGTACGAAGTGATCAAGAGTGAATCGTCTTCGCCGGCCGATGATGAGCCGGGCGTGTAGATAGCGATCGAGGTTGCCTTCATGAGAAATTGCAGTTTGCGCATATTCTTCGCGCTGTTGGCGCCGGCTTTTGTATGGGCCGCGCCCAGTCCTCGATTGGTGCTGCCGGAATTTTCCGCATTGGCGCAAAAAGCCACCGAGTCCGTGACCATTACGCTGGACGCGGCGCTGTTGGCGATGGCCGGCCGCTTCATGAACGGTAACGATCCGCAAGATGCGGCGACCCGGGAAATCCTCAAGGGGTTGCAGGGAATCTACATCAGGAGCTATACCTTCGACAAAGATGCGGCCTATCAGCAAGCCGATATCGACGCGGTGAGAAGTCAGCTGTCCGCGCCGGGTTGGAATCGCTTGGTGCAAACTCGAAGCCGCAAGTCGCAGGCCAATGTGGATATCTACATCATGGTCGCGAACAATCAGGCGACGGGTCTCGCTTTGATCGCCAGCGAACCGCGGCAATTTACCATCGTGAATATCGTCGGGGCGATCGATCTCGACAAGCTGCACAAACTGGAGGGCCAGTTTGGCGTGCCGAAGCTCGACATCGACGTGAAGGCGCCTGCGCCCAATAATAAAAAATAACCCGCGACGTTGGGGCGGCGATGCCTACGCCGTGACGTGCCGCTGCAGGCCTTTCACCAGTGCATCGAAGGTGACCCGGCAGCGTGGACTGTCGCGCAGGTCTTGGTGCATGGTGACCCAGGTTTCCAACGGCAGCGAGAACTGTTTCGGAAGGATTCGCACCAGCGCGTCGTCGCGGCGGGCGATGGGAACCTGGCAGGCGCCGATGCCGGCACCGGATCGGATGAGGGCGAGCTGGGCGAGGTCGCTGTCCGTCCGTATCGCAAAGGCTTCACGGCGCCAGCCGGCCAAGGCTTTGCTGGCGTTGCGGACGAAGGCCGTCGCTTGGTCGAAGCCGATGAGCGAATGCTTTGCCAGGTCGGCGACGCTGCGGGGTGTGCCGTGCTGCGCGAGATAGCGCTGATGGGCGTGCAGCCCCACCTCGATCTGGCCGATGCGGCGGGCGACCAGTAATTCTTGGCGTGGCCGTACCATGCGCACGGCGATGTCGGCCTCTCGGCGCAAGAGATCCTGAACGCGGTTTGAGAGCACGAGTTCGACGGTAAGATCCGGGTGGCTATCGCGCAGGGCGGCGACGATGGGCGGCAGCACCTCGACGCCGATGACGTCGCTGGCGGTCACGCGAACCGTACCGCGCACTCCCGCGCCCTGACTCGCTGCGGCGCGCTCCAGCGCGGCGGCCGTGCTCTGCATGGACTCGGCGAAACTGCGCAGCGACAGCGCCGCGTCCGTGGGAATCAGGCCCGTCTGGGAGCGGGTGAACAGCGCGAGGCGCAGGGATTTTTCCAGCGCCGCGACGTGCCGTCCCACCGTCGGTTGCGCCACCCCGAGCGCACGCGCGGCGCCCGACAGCGACCCCTCCTTGAGGACTGCGAGAAACGAGCGGTAGAGCTCCCAGCCGATATCTGAGGCCATACATAAATGTATAGCTGCCGGCACCCTTTATGCAATTCCATTAATGCGACCCCGAGCCCAGAATTCCTCCATCGGCAACACAGGAGACAGGCGATGGCGAGCAGCAATTCGGTTCTGGTCTTGGGCGCAAACGGCGGCATCGGCGGCGAGGCGGCGCGTCAGCTGCGGGACGCCGGATGGGATGTCCGCGCTTTGCAGCGGCGGATGGCGCAGCCGGTCGAGCAACGGGAGGGGATTACCTGGATTCGGGGCGATGCGCTGAACGCCCAAGACGTCATGGCCGCGGCGGAAGGCTGCTCGGTCATCGTGCATGCGGTCAACCCGCCGGGATACCGACATTGGTCCACGCTGGTAGTGCCGATGCTGGACAACAGTATCGCCGCCGCATGCCCCAAGGGCGCAACGCTCGTATTTCCCGGTACGGTCTACAATTTCGGCCCCGAGGCCATGCCCGTGCTCACCGAGGCCTCCCCTCAGAACCCCGTCACGCGCAAAGGCGCCATCCGAGTCGAGATGGAACGCCGGCTGCTCGCCGCGAGCAAGAAAGGCGCTCGAGTCCTGATCGTGCGCGCCGGCGATTACTTTGGACCCAAGGCGGGCAACAACTGGTTCGCGCAGGGGCTCGTCAAGCCGGGAAAACCTGTCCGCGCGGTCAGCAATCCCAGCCGCCGCGGGGTGGGACATCAATGGTCATACCTTCCCGACGTGGCACGCACGATGGTGGAGTTGCTCGCGCGCCGCGAGTCGCTGGAGCCCTTCGCGACGTTCCACATGGCCGGCCACTGGGATGCGGACGGCTCACAGATGGCCGAGTCGATTCAGCGCGTCGTCAAGCAGCGGACGGGGAAGGCGCCGCGGATCGCCGGGTTCCCCTGGTGGCTGGTGCCGCTGGTCGCACCCTTCAACACCACGTTTCGCGAATTGCTCGAGATGCGCTATCTCTGGCGCGAACCGGTGCAGATGGACAACGCTCGATTGACCGCGGTGTTGGGGCGCGAGCCGCACACCCCGCTGGACGAGGCGGTCGAGGCGACGCTGGTCGGACTGGGTTGCCGCGGCGCGCCCGGTGGAACCGAGGTAGCACCGTCACGGTCAATCGCATAGGCTCAAGACCGCGCAGCTGGTCAATCGATATGCGAGGAGGAATCGCGATGAGCAAAAGCGAAACGCGTTACACCGGCGGGTGTCTGTGTGGCTCGCTGCGTTATGAAGCGCAGGGCGAGCCGCTATACATGGGTCACTGCTACTGCGCCGACTGCCGCAAGGCGTCAGGCTCGGGTTTCATCCCCTACATGGGGTTTGCGAGCAGCGCAGTTCGCTTCCGCGGTGAGACACTATCGTTCACGTCCAAGGCGGCGAATGGCGGGGATGCGGTACGCAATTCCTGTCCCGTCTGCGGCAGCCTGGTGTTCGGGGGAAAAATCGGCAAGGACGATTCATTCACGATCTATGCGGGTACCTTGGATGATCCTTCGGCCTTCCGTCCTCGGACCGCGATCTTCACCCGCAACCGGCCCGCCTGGGCTGTCATTCCGCCGGACCTCAAGGTCTTCGAGACGACGCCGTCCTAATTCCTGACTGTGGTGAGTACAGCGCCGAGTTGCGCCTCCTCACGGCTTAGCCGGCGCCCAAGAGGTCACCCAGTTCGTGGGCGCAGAAGTCGTTGGCCGCACGCTCCACCTCTTTCAACCTCGCACCGCCGTTGGCCTCGAACTCATCGACCTTCAGTTTATATGTGCTGCCGTGCAGGCCGCTCTGGTTGCATCGGTGTTCCCAGACGACCTTGGATTGCGCCACATCGATCAGGCGAAGGCTTGCGGACAACCCATAGTAGTAGGTCTTCCAGTTGAACGGCATGTAGGCCGCCCCGAGGCGGTCTACCGAGAGTTCCAGGACGTAAGAGTCTTGGGTTTCACCGTGATACGCGCCCGGATCACGGCTCCAGAGCCGCTCGTGCGGGTGATCCTCTACGTGGAGCTTCGAGGCGACGCTTCCCGACTTGAGCCGCGCGACCAGCTGGCTCGCGATTTCGCTGGAAGCGTTCGGGATCTCAAACGCCCTCTCCATTTCGCCGCCGTCGGGTAGCTGCGACGATTTGGTACCCGCGGTGACGAGATTCGCGCCGCCCGTCATGGCCGGCGTCGTCACGGACATCCCGGGTGCCCTGTAGTACACGAAGCCCACGGACGGCGCCGCCTCGAGGAGTGGACGGATATCGGGCTGGCCACCGGCGATCGCGCCAGCGCAATACAATCCGAGCGCCGAGGTGGCGAGCAGACGCAGCGCCGGCACCGACTGCAAACGATATGAGAAATGGAACTCCATGGGAAGGCATGCTCCTGTTTCAGGTGGTCTTGGGATCGATTTATTCATCGGGCACTGAGCTCGGGAATGGCCGTGGGGTCGGTTCCGCGGTCCACATAGTCCGGCTGCAAGTCTTCGCAAGGTAATTGCTGCGACACATTTCACAATTGTGTCCCGCGGGCACCGCCGCACGACGTCAACTAGAGGCAATGCTTGAACAATCCGTCTCGAATCGCGCCCAGCATCAGCATTTACACCAGCCGCGCGCAACCGTAGGAT
>WNFC01008395.1_pt1 | contig 11380 bp, 8 predicted proteins | sample 5400541 | NCBI WGS metagenome assembly WNFC01 (sample SAMN13153342, study PRJNA577476) | soil metagenome | isolation source: 120 cm saprolite under Douglas fir tree site 2 hole 2 replicate 1 | place: USA:California | collected 2015-04-18
AGAGCGTGGCGCTTCGCTACGGACTCGCGGTCGCGCTCTCGTACACCGACCGCGGGGACGCCATCCGAGAGTTCCAGTGGGTGTTGGCGAAGGCCCAACCCGGCTCGCGGGAACGCGTTGAATCGCACGCGTGGCTCGCCCGGGCTGGGGTCCTGCCCAGCGTCCGCACGGCGTCCAGCCGGTCAGCCGAGCCTGAACGCCAGGCGGGTAACGCCGTGCTGGTGGGCCGGGCGCTCTTCGCCGAGGCGGCCGCCAAGCCGGAGCCGATGCGACGTCTCCAGTTGTTTCTGATGGGCCAACCTGACAGCTCAACCAAGGAAGAGCGCTACAATCTCCGGACGGACGAAGATGGAGGCTTCAGGTTCCCCAACGTTCCACCCGGGCCGTACATGCTGACAAACCGCTTGGCGGGCCAGCCAATCTGGCGGCTTCGGGTCGAGCTCAAACCCGCCGAAGAGAAGCAGCTCGACTTGAATCCTGGCAATAGCCTCTCCGTTCGCGACGACTTCCCCCAGCCCCGCTAGCCCCTCCGATCGACCGAGAGTGCACGATGGTGGCCCAACGGGCCATACGAATGCGGGGCTGCTTACGCTCTCCAGGCGGCCTTCACTGTCCTTCCCGTGCGCTGCAATGTCACCTGACCGATGCCTTCCCATCCGGACTGCCTCGAGCGGATCGAGCGAACGCAGCGAGCCAGTTCACGAACCACTGGAGTCTTGAACGGGCCCACGCTGCTCATGTCCGGTCATTGCACGGGCCCGCGATCACCTGCAGGCAAACGGGTCGCTTTGTTTCCGGTTCGAAATAGTCGTCTGATGCGGTTAGCGTGGCCCCTTGGGGCCACCATTTCGATTTTGCTAAGGTTGGAACCTGCCCGCGACGGATGGCGGGGAACGACCCCGCCGATCGCCTGCCCTCTACACCAGCTTCCGATCGGCGGAGAGGCGGTCGCCCATGGCTGATCTGAGCTGGAGCATTACGGTCTGGTGAACCCTCACCTCAAGGAACTGCAGGTGGCTCATAACGTAGGCTCGCACGGGCGTTCGGGTCACCACAGTAGCTGTGGCCGGGTTGAGCACCATCATGCTGATCTCGCCAAAGAAGTCGTTTGGCCCCAAGGTGCGTCGGTGGGTGCCACTCACGAACACGTCCACCTCGCCGTCCGCGAGCAAGAAGAAGGCATGGTTGCCCATTCCCTCGGTGATGAGCGCGCTGCCCGCAGGAACGATGATTTCGTCCATCTTGGTGGCGAGGAACTGCAGGTCACCGTCGGAGAGACGCGAAAAGAGCGGGATCTTTCGGAGGTTATCGACTGACGTCGTCACCGGTCGCGCCTCAGGTCGAATGCATCATACCATGCGCCGCCTTACTGGTACACGGTGGTGGGTGTCTGCGGCGCTTTCATGCTCGTGGTCTTTCGAAGCTCCGAGTGCTGTGGCATTGACTCCTAGATGCTCCGAGAGCGGCCGGTGTCTGAGTGTGGCACATTACGTCACGGGGATGGGACCCATGGACGGAGCGACTGCTGCCGGAGGTCGTTCGTGTTGCCTATCCTCCAGACGCTGTCCACAGTCATTTCCTTGTGGGCCGTCGCCACGCTGGGCAGCCGCACCCATAGAAATCCGGGGTTACACTCGCCATCTTGAGAGGGTTTTTGGACCCGGGCGCCGGCCTTACTGGATGACCTCGTCCGCCCGCCCCAGCAGCGACCGCGGGATCGTCAGCCCGAGCGCCTTCGCCTCCTTGAGACTGATCACCAGCTCGAATTGGGTCGGCTGCTCCACCGGGAGATCAGCCGGCTTGGCGCCCCGGAGAATCTTATCGACGTAAACCGCGATCCGGCGGTACTGCTGTTCGTAGTTGATAGCGTACGACATGAGACCCCCAGCATGCATGAATGCCTTCGTTGGGTAGATCGACGGCAGTCGGTTCTGTAGCGCAAAGTTCAGGATGCGCGGCATGTTCTCGGCTATGACGTTGGTTGGCCACACGGCAAGGCCGTTGGCATGCAGCGTCGTAATCCGGGCAAACGCCGCGTCGACATCACTTGGCTGTCGTATCTCGACTGAAAAGAGCCTGAAGCCGAGTGTCCGGGCAGCGACCTCCGCATGCTTGTAGAACGGCATGAAACCGGGGAAAGCGGGATCCCAGACGACTGCGACACGAGAGAGCGGGGGGACGGCTTGTTTGAGCAGTTCCACCTGTTTCCCGCCAAACTCTGGTGGCTGGATCGTCATCCCCGTGACGTTCCCGCCTGGTCGTGCGAGACTCGCAACAAGCCCGTTGCTGACTGGATCGACTGAGCCCACCATGACAATGGGGATGGAACTTGTCGCCTGTTTGGCGGCGAGGGACTCTGCCATGAACCCTGCCACGATGAGATCGACGTTAAGCCGGGCGAGATCGGCCGCCAGTTCGGATAAGCGCGCCTGATCCCCATCGGCGAAACGCCATTCCATCGTGAGGTTCTGTCCCTCAACGTAGCCTGCCTCGTGCAAGGCCTTTGGCAAAAGCCGCGGCACGGCTGAAGCTTGTCGGGAGGTGGCGATGAGGATGCCTACGCGATACCTCTTCCCCGCCTGCTGCGCGTCGGCGGCGACCGGCGCGGCGAGAACGCTGAGACCCAAGGTGCCTAGGAACGTTCGGCGTTCCATCATCGGGTCGGCCCTTAGGCAGGCGATCTGGGGGTCGGGGTCAACGGGGGAAGGCTGGTGACTGCGTCCATGGCCGCGCCTATCCTAACCGAAGACCAGCGGGTGCCGCCATCAGGCGCTCCGGTTCCAAAACCCCTCCAAAGAACGCGAGTGCAACCCGGTGCTTCTAGGCCTGCCTCTTTCTAGAGTGGCTATGGCTCAAAAAGAAAGGGTTGTGATTGGGGGGCACCATCAGCCAAGTCCTACGTGAGTGCAGTCTCCTCCCTTTGAGTCCGCCCTCTCTAGCCAGAACCGCATGTCCATCTCGCGGTACATCGTCGTCGCGGTGGCGAGGTACTCTTGAGCCTGCTCGCGCTGGCCGGTGCGCCGGTAGAGCGTGCCGAGGCCAAGGTGGCAGTGGGCCACGAGCGGCCGCATCCCCAGCTCTTCGCCGAGGTCAATGGCCTGCCCGTAGGCGTCCTCCGCCTCCTCAGCCGCTGGCGGATCGCGTCGCGAGGCGATCTCGCCGAAAAGCCGAAGGGCCCACGACTGGTTTCCGCGCTCCTTGCGTTGCCGGGACAGCTCAAGGGCGCGCCGAGCGAGCCCAAGGGCATCGGTGGGCCGTCCGCCGACCAGGTAGGCTTCGCCGAGCCACGCGCTCCGGAGCGAATGGCCGGCCATGATTCCCAGCAGCGCGGCCCGTTCCAGGGTCTGCTCGAGGAGCTGCATCGCTTCAGGGAGTGTCCCGGCCAAGAGATACCCGTAGCCCAGGGCGGAACCGATCGACGGGTACCAGAGGGCGAGCTCCCCGCTTCGGCACAGCGCGAGCCCGCGCTCGAGCACTTCCAAGGCCCGGGGGATCTCGCCCTTGCGGAGATAGAGACATCCCAGCTCGCGACACGCGTCGGCCAGGCTGAAGGCGTGGTCCGCCCTCTGCGCAATTTCCAGGGCTTCCTCGGCCCGCGCGATTCCCTCGGGGAACTCCCCGACCTCGGAGAGGCTCCAGGCGAGCCAGCCTCGCGAGAGCGCATGGGCGAGGCCTGCCAACCCGAACCGGTCCTCCGTCGGATCGCCATCGAGCGCCTCGAGGTTCCCCCGCAGGACGGCGATCGCCCGCCGGTAATCGCCGCGGAAGTGGTAGACCTGCCCGAGGTAGAAGCCTGCCGCGATGCCGAGCGCCCGATCGTCGAGGGCACGGGCAATGGTGCGCGCCCGCTCGCCTGATTCCACGGCGCGATCGGACTCGCCCGCCAGCCAAAAGTAGTTGGTCATATGGGCGGCGACCCGCCCGAGCCGAGCCTGGTCCGCCAGGCCCCGAGCCGCCTTTTCGGCCTCGACGAGGTTCGCGCCGGTGCGCTGGGGCTCGCCGAGGGAAATCAGCGCCTTGTGCAGCTCTAGCCGGATGTCGATGCCCTGTTCGACGGTCTCGCGGCTTCCGGGCAAGTGTCCCAGGGCGTCCAGCGCCTGCTCGTAGCACGCCACCGCCTCCCGATTCGCCAAGCGGGCCACCATCTGGGTGCCGGCGCGCCAGAGATAGCTCGCCGCTTTGTTCCAGACTTCGCTCTCGCGGTAGTGGACCGCGAGTGCCATCGCGTGAGGCCCCACGTTGCTCGCATGGAGCGCCTCCAGCGCTTCGGCCACCCGCCGGTGCAGGAGCTTATGCCGGGGCGGCAGGATCTCGGCCAGCGCCACCTGGCGGATAGCATCGTGCGTGAAGTCGAAACGCTCCCCCACGCCGTGCAGCACGCGGCGGCGAACCAGCTCTTCCAGGCCCTCGGCAGCTTCCCGCTCGTCGAGCCCGGCGGCCTGCTGGAGGAGGGCGAAGTCGAACTCGCGCCCAATGACGGCCGCGGCGGACACGAGCGGCCGGCTCCGCTCGCTGAGCGGCTGCAGGCGGCGCACGAGGACCACTCGCACACGCTCGGGCAACGAGCGCCCCGCCGGCACCTCGGCCGTCCCTGCCTCCTCGGAGGCTTGCACGCTCTCGACCGCGATGAAGGGATTCCCCTCGCTCGCCAGCCAGACGTGCGCACCGAGCTTCTCCAGGGCGCTCTGGTCGCTGCCCGTTCGCGCGAGCGTCCTCACGAGGGTCCTGGTGTCGGCCCGCGAGAGCGGCCCCAGGGGGAGCGTCACCAGATATTGCTCGCGGCTCAGGTCCTCGAGCGCGCGGCGGAGGACGGGGACGTCACCCACCTCCTCCTCGCGCGCGGTCACGAGCACGAGGGCACGCAGCGGCTGAAGCCGCCGCGCGAGGAATGCCAGGAGCCTCACCGTCATCTCGTCGGCCCAGTGAAGGTCTTCCAGCACCAGGACAAGCGGCCGGCGGGCGGCTAGTATCCGGATGAGCTCGGCGATGCCTTCGAAGAGCTGGAGGTAATCTCCACCGCCGCTGGCCGGCGGGGTGCCGACCTCGGGGAGGAGCCGGGCCAGCTCGGCGCGCCAGACGGGAGCCAGGGCCTGGAGCACCTCCGCGTCGCGCGTCACGTAGTCACTGCGGAGCGCGATGACCCACGGGCCGAAGGGGAGGATCTGCTCGGCCTCGTAGGAGCGGCCGAGGAGCACTCGGGCTCCCCGCTGGGCGGCGTCGGCCACGAGCTCGGTCAGGAGGCGAGTCTTTCCGACCCCGGCTTCGCCAATGATCGCGACGCAGGCGCCTCGCCCGGTCCAGGCGCTGTCGAGCGCTGTGCGGAGCTGAGCCTGCTCGGGTTCGCGCCCGATGAGCCTGGACACCGGGCGCGGAAGCTCGGGCGCAGCGTGGACGCCGAGACCTTGCTCCGAGTGGGGGGGCGAGCTCTCGGACGGCCGGACGTCGGACGACAAAGGTGTGGACCCGCGGCGCAGCATCTCTTGATAGAGCTGCCTAGTCTCTGCCTCGGGCTCCACGCCGAGCTCCCGCTGAAGTACCCCGACGCAGTGTTGGTAGTGTCGGAGGGCGGCGCCCCGTCGCCCCCGCTCGGCATACAGGCGCATCAGCGTCCGGTGGACGGGCTCCTGGCATGGATCGAGTGAGAGGAGGCGGAGCGCGGTGTGCACCGCCGCGTCGGTCGCGCCCTCCGTCCGCTGGTGAGCGAGGAGCCGGGCCAGCGCCTCGACCGCCAACTCCCGCAGCCGTTCGCGCTCGGCCATGAGCCACTCTTCGAAGGGTGTTTCAGCCAGGACCAGGCCATCAAGGAGGTTGCCCCGGTAGAGTGCTGCTGCTCGTGCGAGGGCCTTGGGCGTTCCCTCCGCCACACCGCGCTCGAAGGCCACCACGTCCACCTCGACGAGGGAGCCGTCCAAGGCGACGGTGTCCCCTTCGAGACGGAGCACGGCTGGGTGGACCCCACCCAAGGCTTTCCGGAGCACGAGGAGCGCTTGGCGGAGACTCTTCCGGGCCTGCCGCTCGGGCACCGTCCCCCAGAGCACCGCCGCCAGCTTGTCGCGCGGATGCGCCTGGCCGGGAGGCATCGCCAGATAGGCCAGGATTGCCTGGGCCTTGCGGGAGACCAAGTGCAGAGGCTGCGCGGAATCCAGGCGGGCCTGGAAACCGCCAAGCAGGGTCACGCTGAGGGGCGCCATGAGTCCGGTAACCCTAGCACTCCTGAGCAAAGCGGGCCATAGCCGTCTTTGTCGTATCTTTTGACGTTTTTTTGTCGCTCGCGTTTCCGAATCTTTGGCGCCGGCCGCATAGAGTGAGCGCGGAGGGGGGCTACGAATCCATGAGACAGCGCATCCGATCGCACCTCTGGGTCTCTGGCTTGGTGGTCGCCCTGGGCCTCGCGCTGATCGATGGCGACCCGGCGCACGCGACGACGTTTGATCTGACTCACACCGATCTGAACCTTCCCGGTCTGAGCATCCTCGTACAGGTGACGCCGGAGACGTGTCTCGGGAACCCCTGCCTCGCTGTCCAGTACGTCAGTTCAAACCTGACAAATACACCTGCCGGGATCCACGAGATCTTCTTCAATCCGGCACGCTTCCAACTTGGCAATCCTCCCCTCGTCGTGTCCTCGGATCCTCCCGCATGGCTGAGCTCGACGTTGAAGTGCCCTCTTCCGGGCCTGTGCCAGGCCGGCGGCTTTGGCAGCTTCGATATCGACTTCACCGCGCTCGCAGCTGAGGCGGGCGATCTCGCTGTCACCTTGACCCTGGCGGCCGCGGTGTCGAACTTCGGCCCCAACGACGCCCCCCATCAGGCAGATTTCGCGGTTGCCCTGGATTTCAGCGGACCGGACTGTCACTTTGTCGTGTCCGATGGTGTTGCTGATCCGTTATCCGCGGCGAATGGCTGCTCCCTTAGAGCGGCCGCTCCGACACCGGCACCCGGGACGCTGCTCTTGATTGGAGTCTCGCTCGGCGGCGTGCTGGGGATGCGGTGGCTGGCGAACAAGGGGTTGTTGCCGACCAGCCTTGCCCGATCGTAGGCGCGGCGACCCCCCAGGCGCCGTCGTCAAAGCTTGCTCCGTCTCGATGATCACCAGCGGGGCCTGTGCCGCGAGCTGTGCCGCACCCGGGTTCCTGGACACTCGTCGGAGATATCGGAACCGCCGCTAAATTAGCTTGTCGCGCGGATGTGCCTGGCCGGGAGGCATCGCCAGATAGGCCAGGATTACCCGGGCCTTGCGGGAGGCTAGGTGCAGAGGCTGCGCCGAATCCAGGCGGGTCTGGAAACCGCCAAGCAGGGTCATGCTGAGGGGCGCCATGAGTCCGGTCACCCTACCACCCCTGGGCAGAGCGGGGCATAGCCGTCTTTGGCGCATCTTTTGACGCTTTTTTGTCGCTCGCGTTGCCGGATCGTTGGCGCCAGCCGCGTAGAGTGAGCCGCTCAGGGAGGACCTTATGAACACGCCACCTTCGAAGACGACGCACTCGTTCCAGCGCGCCACGTGGCCTCTCCGTTGGGGATTGGGCTGCTGCGTGGGCGCTTTGCTGCTGACGTTGGCGAGCGCTCCGGCGGGCGCGGCCACCCTCGCCACCTCGTTTCTGATCCAGACCGAGGTCGCGATCATCTGGCAGACCCCGCCCTTCGCCCCCAGCACCTTCACCGGGACCTCGGCGTTTGTGCGCGGGCACTTCAACGCCGACAACATCTTTTTCGGTGCCGCGTCGTTCGGTGGCAGCTCGTTCACCAGCGTGCCCATCCAGCCCCCACAACCCATAGACATCCTCTATCCCCCATCCCCGGCCTTTGCGGGCGACGCCATCATCTGGCAGTTCGGGGGCGCGGCGGCTGCCGTCGGCGGACCCTTCACCATTGACGCCTTTCCCCCCACGCCCGTCGTCCCCCCCACCGCCCCGGCGGCTCCCCCGCTCATTGAGTTGGCGCGCAATCTCCAGCCCGGCTTCGCGCCGTTCGAGGTCACGGGGCCGATCATCGCCTTCGACGATCCCGTCCAGATCGGCACCTATGACATCCGCGTCCGGTTCGTGCCTGCACCGCCGACCCTACTCCTCCTGGGCCTTGGGCTCGCGGGACTGGCCGCGCTACGAAGGCGCAAGGTGAGCGTTCGGGCGCAGTCCTGAGCGAATCCCACGGCGCCCACTGCGGCGGATCGGCAACGATATCGAGGAGGAAACAGGAATGACAGGCACGTTTCTCGCCGCGCTCGCGATCGCTGCGCTCATATTACTGCAGCCGCTCCGAGTTGCAGCCGAGCCGGTCATCTCGGCCCCGTTTGTGACTGTTGCTATCGGGGACACCTTTACGATTCCCATCTCGATCACGGGCGCCACGACGTGACGTCCTGGCAATTCGACCTGGCCTACACCCCGAGCATCGTGAAGGCCAACGCCGTGACGGAAGGGCCGTTCATGTCGGCCTTCGGCCTCACGCTGTTCACCTCGGGGGTCATCAATAGCGTCACCGGCCCGATTAGCCTGGTGGCCGACTCCTATGTCGATCTTCCGTCGAATCCGTCCGGTGCGGGAGTGTTGGCGAATATCGAATTCACCGCGCTCGCGCCGGGGATCTCGCCGCTGACCGTGGCGAACCTGTTTGTAACCCTCGCGGGCCCGCGGTTTGGGTCATGCTAAAACTGCTCTGCCTCGCTAGTCCAAAACTGCGCGGCGACAGAGCTGAAGCAGTGGCGCAGGGACTGTGGTGGAAAGGGTCAAGGAGTAAATCCCTCGCTGACCACCCGGACAAGGAGGGCATCCCGGTGCGCCGGAAACCAGTAGCCTTCGTCTCACGAGAACATTCGCCACGGGCACTAGCATAGTGCGCGTTGAGCGGAGTCAACCCCGGGGTCCGGAGGTGAACGTCATGTCCTATCTCGGATATTCTCAGTGGCGACGTATTGCCAGGATCGTCGGCGCCGTCGCCCTGGGTTATGTTTCAATCTGGGATCCCTCCATCGCGGCAGCTGAACTGATCGGGATGATCCAGACTGGCGGTATAGTTAATCCCAACTTCTTTGGCACCATCGACCCAGGCACGGGAGCCGTTGCGCCCCTCGGCACTGCCACATTTGCCAGCGGCAAATACGCCACCACGTATGATCCCGTCCGCGATATTTTTTACGTCAGTGACCTGCCTACAAGTAATGGGAGTTTTATTTCGAGCATCATCCGGGAGATCAACGGCAAAACTGGCGCCGAGACCGACATTTTCGCTGTCTCCGGCGGCCGGTCTGCCTTTGTCGTCGGTTTGGAGGTCAATCCCACGACTGGAATGCTGATCGGGATGATCGAGCCGAGTGGCGGTCCCAACTTCTTTGGCACCATCGACCCAGGCACGGGAGCCGTTGCGCCCCTCGGCACTGCCACATTTGCCAGCGGCAAATACGCCACCACGTATGATCCCGTCCGCGATATTTTTTACGTCAGCGACGTGCCCACAAATAATGGAACATCGTTTTCGAGCCAAATCCGGGAGATCAACGGAAAGACTGGCGCCGAGACCGACATTTTCCTCTCTGGAGCTGGCGGGTTTGCCTTTCTCGTCGGTTTGGAAGTGAGGAATACAGGTATCGCCGCAGCCCCAGAGCCGCCGACGGTGCTGCTGCTTCTAGGTGGTCTACTCGGAATTGTGCTTTATGCTCGGCGTGGACCTCGGTCCACCCTTCGGTGAAATGAGCTTTAGGCTAGTTCCCTCTCCGAAACTGACGGTGCTCGCGCCGATTACAGAGGCGAACGAGTTTTCGACTATTGTGCGAACCAAGGTTACGTCGCGAGATCAGTGGGGTTCCCGCCCCTCGTGCGGGGCGAGTCTCAGGCAACGTTTCTCCGGGGATTGAAGAGCCCTCCGAATTTGAATCGCCGGGGTGCTATTTGAGTCAACCGCCCACAACTGCCGGAAACTGTTGAAAAAGCGTATGGCAGACTGTAACCACGGGTTTCAGGCGATGACCTCGAGCCAGAATGCCCATGACCAGTTCGCCTGCAGGTGGTTGCGGGCCCCCGCAACCACCGAAGTCGATCCTGGAAGCGGACGGCAGATGCGCCGGATTCTCTGTCCTCACGTCTCGTGCCTACGCTCTCGACCAAAAGGTTCAGTTGCAGAAGACCCCCCAGCTATCCCCTGGGGTGGCCGGCCCCCTATCCCGCAGAGGGTATCCCCCCTATCTCACAGGAGTATCCCCTATATAGTATCGGCTATATAGTTTTAAACGGAACTATGTGGACGGCGGGGAGCTGCGGGATGCCGAGTCCGTCCTCGCGCTGCTCAGCGGCTGGATCGAGGCCTACAACACCCGCGCGCCCCACTCGGCGCTTGGATGCGGAGCCCGGTTGACTACCGGGCGGCAATCACCCTAAGCTCCTCGCGGTGAGCAGGACTTTGGGGAGCACTCCATTCGCCCCTAAGCCGGGCCTGCTCCGCTATCTTCTTCTTGTAACGTCGTTCTCAGGGTCCCTTCGGTCCAGAGTCAGCTGAAAACCTCCACAGCTTCTCGTTCAGGTCTGCAAGGACGATCTCCCACTGTTGCTTCGCAGCGAGTTCTGCCTCCAGCGAACGAAGCTCCAGGGCTTCAGGTTCCTCTGCCGCGTATAGCTTCTCATTCGTGGCCACAATCCATTGATCGATCCAGCTGAGTCGCTGTTCCATCGATTCCTCCGTGGCGCGAAAGCTAAGCCGGTCCTCGCCGGGTCTGAGTGTGACCAGAGACGGGGAAAGCTCTCCATTCTTCGCCTCAGCGACCTCCTCCTCGTCATAGTGAAGAAACGCCCTCACCCAAGACTCTGAGGCAATGAAATTCAGCATGACTTCAACCTCGATGGTTGAGGGTTTACCATGAAACCAGGTAACTATCCCTTGGCGGAAGGTAGTATACTCCGGGGCAAGAAAGAGACCTAAGCTCCGGAGGGACGACATGACCGTGTGTATAGCCGCAGCCTGCCGATGGAAGAACTGGTCGCTAATCATTGGGGCGTCCGACCGCATGCTGACCAGCGGGAATATCGAGTTTGAGCCCCCGCAGACAAAGGTGTTCCCCCTGACCAAGAACGTCGTGGCCATGATCTCTGGGGATGGCTCCAAAATGCTGACTATCTGTCAGCAGGCTTGGACGGATCTCCAGGCCAACCCTCAAGCAGATGTGGCAGGTGTTGTGGGAATAGTTACTGCAAGGTTTGCGGAACTCCGGAGAAGTGAAGCCGAGGCGAGCATACTTACTCCGATCGGCCTCGACCTGCCCAAGCTTCTCCTCGGGCAGAAACGGGGAATGGATAAGGAACTGGTTGCATCCCTGCTCCGGGAGGTTAGGCAGTACAGTTTTGATAGCAACCTAATCATTACCGGGACTGATGGCTCTGGGGCTCACATATAT
>WNFC01008398.1_pt1 | contig 11379 bp, 13 predicted proteins | sample 5400541 | NCBI WGS metagenome assembly WNFC01 (sample SAMN13153342, study PRJNA577476) | soil metagenome | isolation source: 120 cm saprolite under Douglas fir tree site 2 hole 2 replicate 1 | place: USA:California | collected 2015-04-18
GACGACGTCCGGGCGGCGGGCCGGAAGAGCGCGGGGCTCGAGGACCTGCACCTCACGCTCAGCCGGCTCCTCAACCAGCACCACACAGTGTTCGAGGAGTCGTGGCAGCGGCTGACGCTGGCCCAGCGCGCGGTGCTGCGCGCGATCGTCCTCGAGGGCGGCCGGGAACTGCTGTCGGCGGACGTCCGGTCGCGCCACCGCCTGCCCGGCGCCTCGAGCGTGCAGTCCGCCCTGGCGGCGCTCGTCCGCCAGGACATCGTCATGAAAGAGCAGGGACGCTACGTCGTCAACGACTCGCTCTACCGCGAGTGGATGGCCCGGAGGACGTTCTGAGAAACGGCAGGTGTCGTCGATGACGATGGCCACCCTTCGCGCCCCGGTGTAAGCTAGGTCAAAAAGGTGAAGCGGTACCACGACATCGTCGGCGACGGAGGGTCACGAGTCCTCGAGCAGGTTGCCGAGCAGCGCACCCGTATCACCGACGGGCTCGCCGGGGTGCGTCATCTCGTGGCCGTGGGCTCCGGCAAGGGGGGCGTCGGCAAGAGCACGTTGACGCTGCATCTCGCAGGCGCCCTGCGCGCCCGGGGGCTTCGGATCGCGATCCTGGACGCCGACTTCAACGGCCCCTCACAGGCGCGCATGGCGGGTGTCCAGGGGGCGCCGTTGGTTCCCGGCAGGCACAAGGTCGCGCTCCCGCGGACCACGAACGGGATCGGGATCTTCTCTATGGGTTCGATGATTCCGGAATCGCAGTCGCTCGAGTTCGAGAGCGCGGCGCACGGAGAGTCCCACACGTGGCGGGCGACGAGGGAGTTCGCCCTCCTCGGCGAGATCCTCGGGTCCGTCGAGTGGGGAGCGCTCGATCTGCTGATGTTCGATCTGCCGCCGGGAGCCGAGCGGACCGTTCAGTACGCCGATTTTCTCGGGCCCCGGACCTCGTTCCTGCTCGTGACGATCCCTTCCGAGGTGTCACGGGGCGTGGTCGCGCGCTCGGTGGCTGCTCTGTCGAAAGGACCCAATCGCATCCTCGGTTACGTCGAGAACATGAGCGGCTACTACTGCAATGACTGCAACGCCATCAAACCGCTGTTTGTCTCACCCGAACCGTCGAGCCTTGAAATCCCCTGCCTCGGGACCGTTCCATTCGATCCCGAGCTTGCACGGCACTGCGATACGGGGATTCCTCTTGCGGAAGTGCCCGACACACCCGTTGGCCGGGCATTGGAGCATGTGGCGCGGCAACTTCTGGACAGCCTCGAATCTACTACGCCCGCCTCCGCTCATGGCTCGAGTGAGCTACGGGCGGGCAAGCCAGCCTCCGCTCATGGCTCGAGTGAGCTACGGGCGGGCAAGCCAGCCTCCGCTGATGGCTCGAGTGAGCTACGGGCGGGCAAGGAGCCTCGGCGATGAAGTTCCTCTGCGTCCCCTGCGACAGCCCCATGAAGCTGCAAACGGTCGGTCCGCCCGAGCACGGCTCGCTCGCGGTCGTCTACTCGTGTCCTGAGTGCGGCTACGAGATGGCGATGCTGACTAATCCATACGAGACTCAGGTGGTCCAGTCACTCGGCGTGCGGATTGGTCCCGACGCGTCCAGCACCGAGAGTACGGCCACAGCCGGCGGGAAATGCCCGTTCAGCGCGATGATCCCGACGATGGAAGGGGCGCAGCCCGCTGAGCCGATCCCCGTCAGGTGGACGGACGCCGCCGAAGCGCGGCTCGCGAACATTCCCGAGTTCGTCCGCCCCATGGCGCGCACCGGCATCGAGAGATTCGCCCGGGAGAAGGGAGCCTTGGAAGTTGACGAAAAGATCCTCGACGCGGCCCGCGACTTCTTCGGCATGTGATGCAACCCGACACGAGCGGGTTCGGCAGGCCCTACGTCGTCTCCTGGAACCTCACCTACCGCTGCAACCTCGCCTGCGAGCACTGCTATCTCGACGCCGGCGGCACGCCCCTGGTCGGCACGGAGAACTTCGCCGATCGGAGCGAGCTCGGCACCGAGGAATGCTTCAGGGTCATCGACGAAATCGCCGCCTTCGCGCCTGAATGCGTGACGATCCTGACGGGCGGCGAGCCGCTCTTACGGCGCGACATCCTCGAGATCGTCCGGCGTGCGGCGGCGCGTGGACTCTGGGTCGTCGTCGGCACCAACGGCGTCAGCATCACGGAGAATGTGTCGAGGCGCCTCGCGGAAGCCGGAGCGCGGGGACTCTCGCTCTCTCTCGATGCACTCGATCCCGATCGTCACGACCGCTTCCGGAAGGTGCGGGGCGCCTGGCGGAACACGGTGGAGGGAGCGGAGATCCTGAACAGGACCGGGCTCCCCTTCATCGTGCAGACGACCGTGGGCTCGCACAATCTCGGCGAGCTCGACGCGATCGCCGACTTCGCGCACGATCGCCTCGCCGCCAAGGTCTGGAATCTCTACTTCCTGGTGCCGACGGGGCGCGGGCAGTTCGTGTCGGACATCACCCCCGCGCAGTACGACGAGGTGCTCGCCTCGCTCTACCGGATCCAGAAGAAGTACAACGGCCGGATGCTCGTGAACGCGAAATGCGCTCCGCACTACATCAAGACCGTTCTGGAGAATGGTGACACCGGCGCCCAGATCCGGACCTACTCCGGTGGAGCCGGTGGATGCCCCGCCGGGACGCATTACATGGGGATACGGCCGAACGGCGATGTCACCCCCTGCCCCTACCTCCCGGTCTTCGCGGGGACCCTTCGCAGCTCGAGTCTTGCGGATCTCTGGGCGTCCTCGGCGCTCTTCACCGACATTCGCCGCCGCACTTCGCTCGGCGGACGATGCGGGGAGTGCGAGATGAACGGCCATTGTGGGGGCTGCCGCGCGCGCGCGTACGGGATGAGCGGCGATCTGATGGCCGAGGATCCGCTCTGCACGCACACCCCCGGCACGTTCGCCGGGTCTCCCCTTCTCACGCTGCGCGGACCTGCCACTGCGACCGGCGCTATCGAATACGGCCCCGAATCGGCTACAACCATCGCGTGGGACGATGCGGCCGCCGCGCGATTGAAGAAAATCCCCGCGTTCGTCCGAGGGATGGTGGTGAGGGCGGTCGAGGATTCGTGCCGCAGGAACGGCATCGGTCGCGTCACGGCCGAGGAGTTGGAGAAGATCCGCGCGCGGATGCCGACGCCGAAACTCTTCGGGTAGCGTGTGACGATAGTCCGGATTAGAGCGTTTTCGGGTCATCGAGTAGCTCGTCATGATGTTCACCAAACGTCTTCGGGAGGGAATTCGACGCGGGAGGATCAGGTGCAGCGTTCGCATCTGGACGCAGCCTCACGTCAAGGTCGGCGGTCGTTACGCCATGGACGAGGGGCAGATTGTGGTGGATTCGATCATACCGATTGGTATCGCGGACATCACTGATGATCTGGCGCGCGAGTCAGGTTTCAACAGCTTGAAGGACTTGCTTCAGACCGCAAAACACGGCAGCGGTGACAACGTCTACTTGATTCGGTTCCACTACCTGCCCCCGAGCGCCTGGGACGTGCCGTTGGGCAGAGGCGTCGGAAAGGCTTTACCTGGGAGGGAGAGGAGCGGCCTGACAACGCGCTGGAGCCGTCGGCGCGGAAAATGAGCCGATGCGGCAACTACCGGCTGGCCGACCATTTCAAGAAGCGGTCGCCGGTTGTGCGGCAACTTTTCAATCAGTGGCGGGCACTGGCGCGCGCATGCGGGCCTGTGACCGTGTACGCACAGAAGACCAGGATCGTGTTCCAGGCACGGGTCCGGTTTGCAGGCGCAGTCGTGCACAACGATTGGCTGGATGCAGCTCTCTGGCGGCATTCACTTTCGCTTGGCCACATCGACGGACGTGGACAAGGATCTCGAACTCTTGATGCGGGAGGCGTACACCGAGAACGCCCCTGCTCGAGACAGAACGCAGCGGGTGCGTAACAAGCGCATGCACCTGACGGCCGCCGCCCGCTGACGCTCCGAGGGACGGGCTAGGGACGCCCGCGGAGGTCTCCGAGCTTGCGCAACAGCGAAGCGTAGCGGTACTGGCGCAGGTTCTGCCGCGCGTTCAACAGAATGAGGAGCACGACCACCGCACGCACCCCCACCGGGAAGCTCGGGTCCGTCCATCGCCGGTACCCGTAGAAGACGCTCAGCGCGAGGGCGATCGAGACGCCGCCCCAGGCCAGCGCCAGAAACAGGCGGCCGCGGCGTGCGGCACGGCCGGCGAAGCGGATTTCCGAATCGGTGAGCGGCGACGGGCTCATCAACGTCGCGATTATACCGAACGATGAGGATCCCCTCGCGGATGCGCACGGTCACACGTGGTTCACCTGGTTCAAGCCACGCGGGCACAGCGGCATCGGACCCGATGTGGGCGTTCGCTAGACGAAGCCGGGCGTGGACGAGGCGCGGGGTGCGCGGCGCTGACTACTTGAAGGGGTCCGGCGCGCTCTGATCTTTGATCTTTTCCTCCAGCCACTTCTGGAACTCCTCGGCGGCCAGGACGGTGACAAATCCCCGCATCTTGGCGTGGCCCAAACCGCAGAGTTGCGCGCAGGCAATCTCGTACTGAAACTCGGCATTCGCCGTCCGGGTCCGCATCTCCGCGGTCGTGACGTTGGGGATGAACCAGATGGGGATCGTCAAGCCGGGCACGGCGTCCTGCTTCACGCGAAACTGGGGCACGCCGAAGCTGTGGATGACGTCCTTGCTCCTGAGCCTCACGATGATCGGCCTGTTCACGGGCAGATAGAGCTGATTGGTCGTCGTGACGTCGTCCTTCGCGTCAGGATCGGAGCGATCGAGTCCCAAGGGGTTCGACTGGGCATCGATCAGTTTGATGTCCGTGCGGCCGAATTTCCCGTCGGGGCCGGCATAGTGGACGTTCCAGGCGAACTGCTCGCCTGTGACCTCAACGAGCAGCGCTTCGCTGGCCGCGGGCATGCGTTCGACCCTCGCGGCCCACATCGGGATCGCGAATCCGAACAGAAGAATCCCTTCAATCACGGCGACGCCGATCTCGGCATAGGTCGACCTGCTCGACTTGACACCGGTGTAGTTCGCCACCGGATGCCGCGATCGCCTGAAACGGACCAGGGCGTAGGCGATGAACCCTCCCCAACCGACGAAGAGGATGAGCATGAACAGGTGGATCCAGCCGAGGAGGCCGTCGATCTGCCCGCCGTGAGCCGTGGCGAGCGGCGGGAGTCCAAGCCAGTTATTCATGATGTCCTCGGCGACCCTTGGAGCTCCGACCATTCGGTGTCGAGCTCGACGTCCGCATTGAGCTTCGCGTGCTTGCGGAGATAGAGAAAGAAAGCCACGAACCCGCCCTGCACCGCAAACAGGATGGCCAGCAACACCAGCACGCCTAGCCTCGTCCCGTCGATCATCGAGGTCTCCTGCGCTCCGAAGCACATCGCGCAGGCTAGTACAGTTTTCATCGCAGCGTCCTCGTCTTGCGGAGGAACCACGAGTCGTAGACAACCAGGCCGATCGACACGGCGAAGGCCGCGACGGCCGCGAGCAGGCTCGCCCGCCCGTAGCGCGCCAGGCACCAGACACCGAACAACACCGCGAGGGCCGCGGACAGAAGGATCAGCACCGCGTGGACCCACCTGAGGTTCATCAGTGAATCCAGTAGCCATTGCGGACGGTAAGGACGGGAAGGGCCAGCAGCGCGACGAAGAAGGCCACGGTCAGCAGGAGGACCGCGTAAATCAGCTTCTTCTCGGAGACCAGATGCATGAAGTAGCACGCCACCAGCGATCCCTTGATGATCGCGACGAGCATCGCCACCGTCACGGCAATGTGTACGGGAAGGTGGAGGCGGGAGATCGCCACCGTGATGATCGTCAGGGCCATCAGCGCGACGAAGACGGTGATGTAGACCTTGACGTGTCGGTCGATGTCAGCTGCTGCGTGGCTGGTCATGGATGCTGCCTACAGAAGGTACAGGGTCGGGAAGAGGAAGATCCAGACCAGATCCACGAAGTGCCAGAAGAGGCCCGAGTTCTCGACCCGATTGATGAACCACTCCGGGTTCGTCTTCCAGAGCTTCGAGCCGGGGCCCCATAAATAAGCGTTCACCGTCATCCCGCCGATCACGTGGAGCATGTGCAGGCCGGTCAGGGTGAAGTAGATGGCGAGGAAGTTGTTGGTGCTGGGAAAGAGCCCGTTCTCGAACTTGTGGCTGTATTCGAAGTACTTGACCACGAGGAAGACGAACCCGAGCAGGACCGTCGCCCCCAGGTAGATCCGGAAGGTCCCGAAGCGGCGGCGCATCAGCGACGCCCAGGCCATGACCATCGTGACGGAGGACGAAATCAGGACAATCGTGTTGAACGTGGCGAGCGGGACGTTCAGAATCGTGTCTCCCCGCGGCCAGCTCGGCGCCCCCGTCCGGATCAGGATGTAGCTCGCAAACAGGGCGCCGAACAGCATGACCTCCGAGGCCAGGAAGAGCCAGATGCCGATCTTGCCGTTGGTCAGACCGGTGTCCCGGCGCACCTCTACGGTGTAGGGAATGTCCATCTGGAATCAGGCCTCGCACTGCGGCACGAAATCCCTGGCCGCGCCGGGAACGCTGTACTCGTAGGGTCCGCGGTACGCTTCCGGGGCCGCGAGGAAATTTCCGTGCGGTGGCGGCGAAGGAGCGGCCCACTCGATGGTCGTGGCCTGCCACGGGTTCGCGTCGGTCTTCTCCCCCTTCCAGATGCTCCAGAAGAAATTGAAGATGAAGGGAATCTGGAAGATCGCGAGGACCCACGCGCCCCAGGAGGACACGACGTTCAGGTGGAGGACCGGCTGCGCAAACGCGTAGCTCGCCCCACCGTCGTACAGTCGCCGCGAGACGCCGGCCAGCCCCATGATGAACATCGGCATGAAGACGACGTTCATGCAGACGAACGAGCCGAAAAAGTGGATCTTCCCGAGCGTCTCGTTCATCTTCCGCCCGGTTGCTTTCGGATACCAGTAGTAGATCCCCGCGAAGAGGGCGAAGATCGTCCCCGGAGCGACGACATAGTGGAAATGGGCGATGACGTAGTACGTGTCGTGCAGCGGGATGTCGGCGATGTTGAAGCCGAGCGGAAGCCCCGTGAGCCCGCCGATGCCGAACATCGGGAGAAAGCCGACCGCGAAGAGCATGGGCGTGTTGTAGCGGATCGATCCGCCCCAGAGCGAGATGATCAAGGCCGTGAGGATCACGACCGATGGGATCGAGATGATCATCGTGGTCGTCTGAAAGAACGCCGCCATTGTCGTCCCCATGCCGGTCATGAACATGTGGTGCGCCCAGACGATGAACGACATGAAGCCGAGGAAGACGAGCGAGTAGACCATCGAACGGTAGCCCCACAGGGGCTTCCGGGTGTTGTTCGCGATGATCTCGGCCACGATGCCCATCGCGGGCAGGATCAGGACGTAGACCTCCGGGTGCGCCAGGAACCAGAACAGGTGCTGCCAGAGGAGCGGGTTGCCTCCGCCGGCCCGGGTGAGGATCTGGCCGCTGACGACGAGGCCGGTCGGGAGGAAGAAGCTCGTGCCGGCCAGACGATCCATCAACTGCATGACCGCCGCGGCCTCGAGCGGCGGGAAAGCCAGGAGCAGGAGGAAGGCCGTGACCAACTGGGTCCACACGAAGAAGGGGAACCGCATGAAGGTGAGCCCCTTGGCGCGCAGCTGGATGATGGTCGTGATGAAGTTGATCGCACCGAGCAGCGACGAGGTGATTAAGAAGATCATCCCGATGAGCCACACCGTCTGACCTGTGCCCGCCAGGATGGCGAGGGGCGTGTAGGAGGTCCACCCTCCCTGCGCGGCTCCCCCGGGAACGAGAAAGCTGAGCAGCATCGTGACGCCACCGAGGAAGAAGGCCTGGTAGCTCGCCATGTTCAGCCTCGGGAACGCCATGTCCGGGGCTCCAATCTGGAGCGGGACCACGAAGTTCCCGAATCCGCCGACGGCGAGGGGGACCACGCCGAGGAAGACCATGATGGTGCCATGCATCGCCCCGAGCTCGTTGTAGAACTCCGGAAGCATCGACCCGCCCGGCATGCGCGACTCGCCGAAGAGCCCGCCGAGCAGCGGGAGCGCGGCGCCCGGGTAGGCGAGCTGCCAGCGCATGAGCATCATCAGCGAAAAGCCGAAGAGGAGGAACAGGAGGCCGGTGATGGCGTACTGGATGCCGATGACCTTGTGGTCGGTGGAGAAGACGTACTTGCGCCAGAAGCCGAGCTCCTCGTGATGGGCTTCGTGCGCGCCGTGCGCCTTCGGCGCGGCGACAGCTGCTGACTCACTCATGCGGCTGGTCTCCGGATCGCTACTTCGCGGCGGGGCTGGCGAACTTGAAGTCCTGGATTTTGCTACCGCTGGCGCCGACCGTGACCGAGGCCGTTTTCGTCCCCAGCCTCTCCTGCCAGGCGGTGATCTCGTAGGTCCCCGGGTCGAGGCCCGAGATCGTGAACTTCCCGTCCGCGCCCGTCACCGTGTAAAAGGGATGCGTGAAGACGCCGACGTAGGCGATCATCCATGGGTGGACGTCGCACTTGATATTGAAGATCGCCTCCGGCTTGTCAAACTTCGTCGTCGCCTCCTTACGCGTCGCCGGAAACGCCTGGTTGAACGACGGGTTGACCTTGGGCAGCGTGTGGATATTGTGGAGGATCCCGTCGGAGTTGAGGATCTTGTACGGCTGACCGACCATGATCCCCATCACGTGCGGCTTGTACTGACAGCCATTTTGATCGAGTACTACCGGAGTCGTGGGAGCTGGGTATGTCTTCCCGGCGGGGAGTCCCTTCGAGACCCAGACCACGACGTTCCCCATGGTGTTGCCGCTGCCGAGGACCAGCATCTCGCTCAGTGCGGGTGTCGGGTGCTTCTTGGCGCACACGGGGTCGGCGTCCATGGTGAGCGGCTTGAGAATGGGGGCTTTCCCGTCGAAGGTGACGGTTCCGGTGATGGACGAGGCGGCGACGGCGACGCCCGGCCATAACGACACCGCGACCAGCCCAGCCGCCAGCCACACTCTCTTCCCTGTCACGCGCATGTTCGGCTCCTTGATCATCGCAAACTTCGTCTCCGTCGGCGCTGCCGACCGCCCATCCTGGAGTCGGGCGACTCTACACCGGGCAACGCCGTCCGTGCAACCCCCTCCACCTCCGCCCCGACGTCGCCCCTCGGATGCGTCGGAGGTACGGCGGACAAGTCAGCTGTTCTCGAAGGCCAGCGATTCGGCAAGCCTCGGATCGCGCAGTGGAACGAGCGCCTGCCGACGCATCAACCAGCCCGCCGTGGCCACGAAGCACCCGCCGATGGCAGCGAGCGCGGCCACGTCCAGGGCCGACGGACGGAACCCCTCGGGATGGAGCGTCGGCATGACCTGCCAGTAGAGGTCCACGAAGTGCATGGCGAGGAGCCACGCTCCCCCGACCGCCAGGGTCACTCCGTTCCGCTTGACGGTCCGCCCCATCAGGTAGAAGAACGGAGCCACGAAATGTCCCGCCATCAGGAAAAGGGAGACCGTCATCCAGGACCCGTCCATCCGCGCCTTGTACCAGATCGTCTCCTCCGGGAGGTTCGCGTACCACATGAGGAAGAACTGGGAGAAGCCGATATAGGCCCAGAACGCCGTGAACGCAAAGAGGAACTTTCCGAGATCGTGCAGGTGCTCGGCGCTGATGACCGTGTCCAGCAGCCCCGCCCGGCGCATCGCCACGGCGACGACCGAGAGAAGCGAGATGAACCCCACGAAGGAACCCGCGAAGAAATAGACGCCGAAGATCGTCGAGTACCAGTGCGGCGTGAGCGACATGATCCAGTCGATCGAGGCGAAAGTCTGGGTCAGCGCGAGGACGATGATGGCGGGCCCGGCGAGGCGGCGCAGCCGGGCCGACACCCCGGGATCCCCCGTTGCGTCCTGGCTGCGCGAGCCGCGGTAGTAGAGGAGGGCGATGAAGGACCAGATTCCGAAGTAGAGCGCTGCCCGGATCAGGAAGAACGGCACGTTGAGGTATGGCGCCTTCCAGCGAAGCAGCGCATCGTGCTCGGCGGCCCCGGGGACGGTCCACGAGTACAGATCGTGCAGACCGAGGAGCACCGGGAGGAAAAGGGCCGCTATCACGGGAAGCGTTGCGAAGATCGTCTCCCCGATCCGTCGGAGCACAATCCCCCATCCTCCCTGGGACGCGTACTGGATCAGCACGAAAAAGAGCGCGCCGAGGGTCAGGCTCAGAAAGAACAGGAACGACACGAGCCACGAGAAGAAGAATTGCTTCGGATTCGCCGGCCCCAGAATCGCGCAGGCCACCGCCCCCAGCAGACCGCAGCCGGCGCCAACGACCGGAAGGCGGTTCCACGGGTGCCCCGGCGGGATCGTGGCCTGATCGGGCCGCAGCGCCACGCGATCGTGTTCGGGGGTCATTTTCTAACCGAGGGGCTTCGCCCCTCGGTCTCCCCTACACGGTCATTCGCTCGCCGCTTCGCCGGCTCGCTCCATTCGCGTGGCTCACTCGCTGGCGCTCGTTCGCGCTGGCGCACTCCGCGTGTTGCGGACTTCGGATGGATCATTCAGGACTCCAGGAGCTCGACGCTTCGTGCGCCCAGGGACTCCAGCAGCTTCCCGGTGGCCGACGGATCGAACCGGGGATCCCACGATTCAATCGAGATGAAGAAGCCGTCGTCGGTCACCCGCTCGAAGACCCTGGATCCGAAGAGCGGATGGTGGTGCATGGGGAGCCTGTTCAGGCCGAGCATGCCGAAGACGGCGCCGAGCGCGCCGAAGAGAACTCCGAGCTCGAAGGTGATCGGAATGAAGGCCGGCCAGCTGAAGAACGGCTTCCCGCTGATCACGAGGGGGTAGGCGGAAGTGTGGACCCACGCCTGCAGGCCGAACCCGAGCGCGGCCCCCGTCAGTCCCATGACGAGGACGATCCAGGGAAGCTGGGAGCGCCGGAGTCCCATCGCTCGGTGGAGGCCGTGGACGGGGAACGGGCTGTGAGCGTCCCACCGCGTGAAGCCTGCGTCACGCACCCGCTCGCAGGCGTGATAGAGGTCCGCCGGCGTCGCGAACGCGGCGAGGGTTCCGTAATAAGGCCCCTTCGGGAGCCGCGGGACCAGCGGGATCTGGAGGCTCCATCTGGGGCCCGCCTTCGCGCCGTTGACACGAGTCGGCGCTTCCGCCTTCGCCAAGGCTTCGGCGGACCGCCGTAGCTTTAGCGGAGGCTGGTCGCCGCGCAGGCGTTCGGGTCCGGGTTGCCCATGCGGATCGGCCTGCGGCAGGACCGTCTTGACCTCGGCGGTTGCCACCAACGGAAGAAAGCGCACGAACAGGCAGAACATCGTGAAGAAGAGGCCGAAGCTTCCGAGCAGGCACGACACGTCCCAGATCG
>WNFC01009974.1_pt1 | contig 11379 bp, 6 predicted proteins | sample 5400541 | NCBI WGS metagenome assembly WNFC01 (sample SAMN13153342, study PRJNA577476) | soil metagenome | isolation source: 120 cm saprolite under Douglas fir tree site 2 hole 2 replicate 1 | place: USA:California | collected 2015-04-18
GCGATCTGGATGCTGGTGGCGGCGCGTCTCGTTCTCGGACTGGCGATCGGGCTGGCCGCCGTCGTGGCGCCGCTCTACATCTCCGAAAGCGCGCCGTTCGCGATTCGCGGCGCCCTGGTCTCGACCTACCAGCTGGCGATCACTGTCGGCATCCTGGTGTCGTACCTGACCGGGCTGGTCATCACCGGCGCGGGCATGTGGCGCCACATGTTCGGTCTGGGCGCGGTGCCCGGAGTGTTGTTTCTCGTTGGCCTCTCCTTCTTGCCCGAGTCGCCGCGTTGGCTGGTCCTGAAAGGACTTCCCGAAGGCGCGCGCGCCAGCCTGCTACGGCTGCGCGGCCGGGGCTGGAATGTCGACAGCGAACTCGACGAGATGGTTCGTACCGCGCAAGCCGAGGCCGGCCGAAAAATCGGCTACCGGGCGTTGTTGGACCCGGCCATCCGGCCGGCGCTGGTGGTCGGCATCGGCCTCTTTTTCCTGCAGCAGCTCAGCGGCATCAATGCCGTGATCTACTACGCGCCGGAAATCTTCAGTCACGCCGGTTTTGACAGCGCCAGCACGCAGACGCTGGCCACGGTCGGCATCGGAATGGTCAATTTCCTGACGACCATACTGGCGATGTTCCTCATCGAAAAGATGGGGCGGCGTTCGCTGCTGATTGTGGGCTTCACCGGCGCCGCCACCACGATGCTCATCATCGCGCTCGCGGTCATCAATCCAACGCTTGTGCCGTCGTGGGTCGTCATACTGGTGCTGCTGCTCTACATCGCGTCTTTCGCCATCAGCCTGGGTCCGCTTCCCCATGTCATGATGTCGGAGATCTTCCCGCTCCGCGTCCGCGGACCAGGCATGAACTTCGTCGTGGTCTTCGCCTTCCCGTTGATGCTCGCCGGACCTGGCCTTGCGTTCACCTTCACGATCTTCGCGGTCGTTTGCCTGGGAGGAATTCTGTTCACGCTGATGCGGGTGCCGGAAACGACCGGGCATTCGCTCGAAGCCATCGAGATACATCTCATGTCCGGTCAACCATTGGTCGCGTTGAAGCGGGTAGTCGCGATCCGCGTCGCCGTCGTTTCCAAATGAGCATCGCCATTGCGGGGCGCTACTGCGAGCGTAACCTTTGCCCGCAGTAGCGCGCCGCTCGGCGACGATCTGATTCTGTCTAGCCGGAACAGGCTCTGCCGGGCTCGCTGCTTTGCGATCCTTGGCGGGTTGCTGCTGTTTTGCGATGCCGCGTTCGGCCAGCAAGTGGTCGGCGGCATGATCCTGCCAAACGGCGAGGTCGTGAACGGCCCGGTGTTCCGGCGGAACGGCACATCCATAGCCTCGATCACGACCGGCGCCGACGCCAACGCCTACATCCTGAGCGTGCCGCCAACCCTGTCCTTCGTCGACAGCGCGCCGGCCGCCGTGGTCAGGACGTCGGTGGCCAGCCTGTACGTCCGCGCCTATACCGCGGGCGTCACCAATCCGGTGGGCGGTTTCATCGCTCCGATCAACGCGATCCGCGGCCTGACGGCCCAGCAGGTGCGCGACGTCCTGGCGCTGCCGTTCCTCCCCGATTCGCTCACCTTGGTCCAGGTTCCGGCCGGCACCTGCGTGCTGTACGGACAAGCGGCACCCATCCTGGGCAACTTCCCGGCCAGTCCGCCGGCCATTCCCACAGCAGGGCCGTGGGGGCGCGGCGGCGTACTGCAGGGAACCCTGATCGGCCTGTCGTCCGACCCGAACTGCAGGGATCCGGGCTTCGTGCCGACGCAGAACTTCATCAATCGCCAGTCGATCGGCGGCTTTGCGCTGGCCTACCGGCCCAATGCCGGAGCCGGCAACACCTACGCCGTCGCCTCCGCTCTCGATGTCGGCGCATTCCCGGCGCAGTTCTCCGACATGGACAAAGTCTATGAAAGCCTCGACCTGCTGAACTACGGCTCGCCGGAAAACCTGCAGGCGGCGCTGAAGCAGCTCGACGGAGAATCCTATGCCGACTACGGATTGATGCGCATGGCGGCGGCGCGCGTGTTCCTCGATGTCATGCACCAGCAGATGCGGGGCGCCCGCCTCCGTCAGGCCGCGACGCCGTCGAGCGCAGAGGCACCGACCAGTCTCACGGAAGCGCGACGCCTGCCGACGGAGCTGGCTGGCGAATTCAAGCCGCAGTTGGCCGGCGCCGGCGAGAGGCGGACCGAAGCCGGCGGCCTCTGGTTCGCGCCCTATGGATCCGTCGGTACCGTCTACGGCGATGCGACGAACCACAGCGCGAGCTACGCCTTGCACGGCTTTGCCGCCGGCGGCGACCTCGCAATCGCCGAAAACTTTCTGATCGGCGTCGCCTTGAGCTATTCGAGCACCGCCTTCTCGACCAGCATCCCCATCGCCACCGGCAGCAACGAGGCCGTTTCGGTCGCTGCCTATGCCAGCTATTCGCCCGGCCCTTGGTACGTCGATGCCGCTTTGGGTTATGCCTACAACTGGGGATCGCTTTCGCGCACCATCGCCTTTCCCGGAATCTTCCGCATCGCCCAGGGCAATCCGACGGCCAATCAATTTCTCGGCAGCGTCGAATCCGGCCTGGTAGTACCGCTCGACCGCCGTCTCGCCTTGACGCCGTTCGGACGACTCGAAGTCACCAGCGCCACCCAGAACGGCTTCAGTGAAAGCGGGGCAGGGGCGATCGGCCTGAACGGCATCGCCCAGACGACGACGGGCGTGCGCAGCATCGTCGGGCTGCAGCTGTCGGGTCCCCTGTCGATCGCGGAGTCGCAGAACCTGTGGCTGGCTCTTCGTCTCGGTTGGGCGCACGACTACGCCGATCTCTCGGGAACGCTGACGGCGAACTTCCTCGGCAAGCCGGATACCAGCTTCACGGTGGTCGGGCCGACGCCCGATCGCAACGCCGCCACGGTCGGGGTGAGCGCAAACCTGCCGTTGTCGTTGGGCAAAGCCTTCGTCAACTACGATGCAAATCTGTCGCAAAGCTACTCGACGCATGCGGCGTCGCTCGGACTGAAGATCGCCTTTTGAGTTGCATGCGCTTGAGAAAAATCCGCGCGGGCCCTACGATTGCCGACGAATTTTGGAGCAGGGGGAGATGACCATGAAACCGATCACACGCCGGACCATTCTGATCGCCGCCGCCGCCATGCCGGCGGCCTACGCTCCACTCGCGCACGCGGTGGACGCTCTGCCAGATGCGCGCTTCGTCGGCTTTGCGCAGGCGGTCAACGATTTCGAGGTCGCCTCGGGCCGGCTGGCACTCGCGAGGTCGTCGAACGAGAACACCCGCGGCTATGCGACCCGGGCGATTGCCGAGTACACGGAGGCCGCGGAATCGCTGCGCAAGTCGCGCTCGGAGGCGGGCGTGTCGTACGCGCCCGACGGGAGCATGGGGCCGAAGACGCAAAATCTCCTGGCTCAGCTCAATTCGTTGCAGGGGCCGCAGTTCGACACGGCTTTTGCCAACGCCCAGCTCTCCGTCCAGACCGACGCGGAGGCGCAATACGGCGCCTACTCGCAGAACGGCAAGAGTGGCCCGCTGCGGCGCTACGCCCAACTGATCCTGCCCAAGTCCAAGGTGCACCTGGAGTACGCCCAGCGCCTGGCCGGCGGCCGCTAAGCGGCGTCGCTCTAACGGCCGAATATGCCGGGAATGTGCGGCGCGGGAATGGAAACGTTCGGAAGCGGAACGTGCGGCAGCACCTGGCCGACGTTGGGCAGAATGCTGGTCAGGCCCGGCGGATCGTTGGCGCTGCCGCGCGTCGCATTGAACGACGGCCCGGCCAGCGGCCCGTGTGCCGTGACGATCAGGTAGGGTGCCGCCGGATCCTCGGCGAGCATGAAGTTGATCGTCGTGTCGGTCGTGGCGTTGGCCAGGTTGGTGCGCGTGACGACGTGCGCCGTGGCGCGGTTGCCCTGCATTTGCAGGTCCCGATCGGTCAGTATGCCGCCGGCGATGTCGACTCGGCCCGAGAGCGCGTTGTCATGGTTGACGAAGCGGTTCAGCACCAGCGAGATCGCGTTCAAGAGGTTGCCGATGCCGACGCCGCCTTTTTCGCCGAGCACGCTCATGACATTACCCAGCGTATTGTCGATGACACCACCCGCCACGCCGGTTGCGGCCGAACCCAGCACCTGCAGGAACCTGTCGGCGCGGGCATAGATATGGCCGCTCAGTTGAGCGCCTCCCGCCATTGAACTCCTGAGCTGCGCGATCGTCGTTCCGGCGCCGCGCAATTCAATGCCGCTGGCGTTCAGGCTGCCGTCGATCGCGATCTTGATGAGGCTGCCGATCTCGTTGCTGCCTGAGCTGCTGCGCAGCATCTCGGCAAGATTGATGCCGCTTGCATCTCCCTTTAAATCGAAGGAAAGCGACGGCTGGCTGCCGTTGATCACGCCCGACAGGTTGAGCGTGCCGCCATAAAGCCCACCCTTGAAATGCGCGACGGTGAGCACACCGTCCTTCAGGGTGGCGGCGATCTCCGCATTGCCGACCCGCCCCGACGCACCGCCCAGGCTTGCGGCGGAAACCTTGAGCGTGCCGTCCATGGCGAGGAGCGGCGTTCCGATCGCCGGCGACTCCGCGGCGGGCTGGCCGTGCCCCGGCGCCCGCGATGCGCCACCGCTCGCGCCGAGCTTGTCGAAATCGAGCACGTCGGCCTTGAGATCGGCGGCAATGACGGGCTTGCCGCCGGCGAGGTTGGCATCGATCGAGGCTTCGATCGGCTGGCCGTTGACGAGGATGTTTCCGTTGTAGGACGCCGATTTGATCGTGCCCTCTGCCGCGCCCGATAAAACGAGAGAGCCGTTTGCCTTGACGTTCCATCCCATGGCGTTCACGGCGCAGTCGCGCACGGTGAGCTTCGCCCAACCGCCCGCGACGCCGCCGCTCGCAGCCAGCGCGCCGATGCCGGCCGGCGCGGCCCCCGCGAGCTTCAGCACGTGATCGACGTCGGGCGCTTCGACATTGAAGGCGAAGTCGGCCCGCGGCTGGGGCGTCCAGTAGTTGGCGACCACGCCGCGCACGGCGAGCCGCGCGCCCGCCAGGTTCGCCACCCTGATGTCGTTCATCCGCAGCGTCCCGGCCTCGCGCGACACGTCGACATCGACGCCCATGATCGCGTCGCCATGGTAGTTGATCCTGGCCACCTTGAGCTTGAGGCCGATCGACGGTCCCAGCAGGGCCAGGATCGGCGTGACCGACGCGACAGGCGAGGCGGAGGCCGCCGGCCCCTGGTTGGCCGTCGGCAGGAAGGCGTCGAGATCGAGTGTCTCGATCTCGATACGCGTCACGACCGACACGGGGACGGTGAGGGACACCACGATGCCGCCCGCGCCCTCGAGGTCGTCGAGCTCGAAGACGGCATCGTTCACCAGCACGTTGCCGGCGTTCGAGGCCATCCTGCCTTTGACGCTGAGCTGCGTAAGCTTATTGGCGGCCACCGCCGAGACGTCGACCTGCAGCCACGACAGGGTCTCGCGCAGCTTGGGACCGACCAGGCTGAAGTCGCCGGACACGATGGGTCGCGCCGGATCGCCCGACATGGTCGACTTGGCCTGAACGACGAGATCACCGGGCAAGGTCACGGTGAATTTCGGCACGGCGACGGCGCCGCCGCGCGCTTCGAGCTCCAGCGCCAGGTTACGGATTGGCTTCTTGTTGTAGATCACCTCACCGGCCTCGAACGCGAGCTTTGCGGTGATCGAGGCCAGCCAGCTGGGCTCGGCCCGAGGCGCGGGCGTCGCGGCCGGTTCGGCAAGAGGCGGGGCCGCTAGGGGTACCGCTTCCGCCGTCGACAGCGGCGGCAACGCAATCGTTGCCAGCCATCGATCGAGGTCGATCCGCGATGCCGTGACCTTGGCCTCGACGGCCAGCGCGGGTTTCAGAACAAGCGCCAGCGAGCCCGAGCCACTGTCCTCCCCCAAGGCCAGTTTGAAGTCCTTTGCGGCAAAGGCGGTCTGCGAGAACTCGATCGGGCCGTCGAACTTGAATTTGCCGGCCAGCAACGGCGGCAAGGGAGGCAGAGGCTGACCGGCGATCTGGATCAGAGCCTCGGCGAAGGCGACGAGGTTGTCCGCCGAAGCCGACACCATGCCGGCGAGGCGCGCGTCGGGCCCGAGCTCGCTCAAGGTCCCCTTGTAGGACAGCCTGCCGCCGCCTGCCTCCAGCGCCACCTCCGCATTGTGACCGGTTGGTCCCTTGGCGCTGACGGACAGGTCGACCTTCAACGGCGAGCCGTTGATGGTGGCGCTGCCCGCGAGTGAATAGGGCCCGTCCATCGAGCCGACCGAAGCGCTGAAATTTGCCTTTTCCGCTGCGACCGAAAGGCCGGCCTTGGAATCGCTGAAGATCAGCGTGCCGTTGTCGATGGTGAGCCGCCCCAGCGACAGCGGCTTGGGCGAGCTGGGCTTGGCCGCCGCGGGCTTGGCTTCGGCCAGCGAGGGCGTGAACTCCCAGTTCGGTTTGCCCTGGGCGTTGATCTCGAGAACGATCTTGGGTTCGACCAGGGTGACCTTGCCGATCTCAACATTGCCGATCAGCAGGGCAAGCAGCGAGGGATGCACGGTGACCGACTTCACCTCGACCATGTTGGGATTCTGCGATCCCGGCATGTTGAAGAACTTGACCCCGTCGACCCGCACACGCGGCGTCGGCAGCAGCGACAGGCGGATCGGACCGTCGATCACGAGGTCGCGACCCGTCGCCCGCTTCACCTCAGCGACGATCTCGGGCTTGTAAGAGTCGATATCGACCAGCAGAGGCACCACCAGGAGTGCCACGATCAGGAGGCCGACGAGGCCACCGGCGCTGATCAAGAATCTCTTGCTCGTGGACAGGGTCATGAAACGCCCCCCGGTGCCTGACGCCCCAACACTAGGGCATCGTCCGATGGCGGGACAAGATTTTCAGCGACGATCATGCCGAAAATCGACGTGCCGAATTTGCTCGTGGTCAACAGGGACTTGCCGGTGGAAAAGGCCACCGACTGATTGCCGTGCGAAAGCCCGTCGGTTAGACTCGTGAAATCAAACAGCCGCGGCGCGGGGGAGCGTTGTAGGTGGTGCGAGCGTTTTGCCGGCGGCTGGCCTGCGGGGGCGGGCTGGGCCTCGTTCTTGTGGCGAGCTTGATAGCCGCCGCGCCACCGATTGCCGCCCAAACCGTGGACCAGGCGGTCATCGCCGGGGCGCGCGAGGTCATTGCCGACCAGAACGCGATCATCCGCCAATACAGTCCGCCGCTCAGAAGGCCGCCTTCCATCGGGCTCAGGGTCACCGCTCCAGTCGCCGGCATTGCGCCTGAACGCCTGGCCGAGACCCGATTCCGGCTGACCGCCGTCGATATCGTGGGCATGACCTCGCTCGATCCAGCGACATTCGCCTTTCTCTGGCAGGGCCTGATCGGCAGGGAGATCTCGCTGCTTGATGTCAAGGCCCTGCTGGAGCGCATCGAGAGTACCGCCAGGCAGAGGGACTACCTGGTTGTCGCCTTGGCGCCGACGCAGGATTTTTCGACCGGGCGCCTCCGTATCGTGGTGAGCGAAGGCTACATCCGCGACCTGGTCGTCAAAGGCGATATCGCCAGATTTGGCGGACGCCTCGAACCCTTTCTCGCCCGCGTCGCCGCGATAAGACCGCTCAGGGTGTCGCAAGTCTATCGCCAACTTCTGATCATGGAAGACCTGGCGGGGGTATCGGTCGATGCGCATATGTCACGCATCGAGGACGAGCCGGGAGCGGCACGTCTCGAGCTCACGATCAGCTTCAAGCCCGGCGAGCTCAATATCAAGCTCAACAACTACGGTGCGGAGGGCATCGGCCCGCTTCAGGGAGGCGTGGTCGCCGACATCAACGATATGTTCGGACTGTTCGAATCGACCGAGTTCCTCGCGGTCACCAACCCGGCGGCACCCCAGCGACTGACGTTCGTCAGGCTGAGCCAGAGCGTTCCGCTGGGTCCGACCGGTTTCAGCTTCAGCTATGGCATCGGGCAATCATGGTCGAACCCCGAAACCCCGGAAGCCAGGGCGCTGCGCCTCCATGCCGAAGTCCGCACCGCCAATGTCGCGCTGAACTACGCGCTGCTGCGTGCCGACGAGCGCAACGTCATCGTCAGCGCCGCGGTCAATGGCAACAATACCAGCCTGGACATCGCGGGCCAGCCGGTCCTCCGCGAACGCACGCGCTGGGTCTCGTTCGGCGCCAAATACAACGACCAGATCGGCGGTGTCCACTTCATCTTGAATCCGGTGTTGATGCAGGGAGTCGATGCACTCGACGCGAACGTGACACATTCGCAGTTCTCTGCAGCGGCGATTTCCGGGAGGATCACGGCGAGCCTCACTGAAAGTCTCGAGGCGACGCTTCTGTTCAACGCCCAGTACGCCTTCAACACGCTGCCCGCGGCGATGCTTGTGAACTACGGCGGCGATACCTTCGGGCGCGGTTTCGAGCCTGGCGCAATCCACGGCAACAGCGCGGTGCTCGGGTCGCTGGAACTCGCTCAAAAGATCGACACCAGGCTCTCGTGGCTGCCGGGCTTCAGCCTGTGCACCTTCGTCGATTATGGTGCGGTGTGGAATCCGCCGGAATTGTCCGTCTATGAATACGCCTCTCTTTCATCGATCGGCTTCGGCATCCGCACCGGTGTCGGCCAGCATCTGGTCGCCTCCGGCTTCGTCGTGCAGCCCCTGGGATACAACGTCCAGCTCGCGGCCCTTGGACTGGACCAGAGCCTGAAATTGCGCTTCACGCTGGGGCTGCGCTTCTAGTGGAAGCTGTCATGGAACGTCCCGTTGCTATCGGGCCGTGAGGCCTAAAAGATAAGCTTCGGCGCCCACCCGGTCGGACACGGCACCGGCAAAGCCGACATAGCCGTCGGGGCGGACAAGGCTGAGGTCCTTGGCGTCGGCCCGGATGGCGGCAGGCGGTGCCTGCACCAGCCGCGGAAATTTTGCCGCCAGCTCGGCGACAACATCGGCCGGACCAATGGCGGTGAACCGTGCCTTGCCCGCGTCCGCCGGCAGGCGATCGCGCCAGCGCGCGCCCGCCTTCGTTCCGTTCGGGCGATGCGCGCCGTTCACCGTCAATGGGCTTTCGGGATAGCCGATATCGAGCTCGGCCAGGGTGTTGGCGGCGCGGTGCCCCAGTTGGGGAAACCCGAAAGCGAATTTGACCACGGCGTTGCGCAACCCTTGCGCGATCGGATTGCGCATGACGGCGGCATCCGTCATCCGGCCGGCATTGCGCAACACCATGTCGCCGACGGCACTGCGCTCGACGGAATAGCTGTCGAGAAGCGACGGCTTGCAGACGCCGCCGATGACCAGCGACAGCTTCCAGGCAAGGTTGAACGCGTCCTGCATGCCGGTGTTCATGCCCTGGCCGCCGGCCGGGCTGTGAATATGGGCGGCGTCGCCGGCCAGGAAGGCGCGGCCGCGTCCGTATTTCGAGACCTTGCGCTCATTGATGCGGAATGAGGCAAGCCAGTAGGCGTCCTTGATGACGAGAGCGTCCGAGCCGCGCCGCGTCAGGAGCGACTGGATCTCCTCCAGGGTCGGATCGGCGTGGTGGCCTTCCGTTTGCGCCGGTCCGAGGTCGGCGACGACCCGCCACCGCCCCTGGGTGATCGGGAAGAAGGCCAGGATGCCGTCCTTGTGCCAGTAGATGTGCAGCCGGTCCTGACCGTCGAGCCCCGAGATGTGGCCATCGGCGAGGTACCAGTCGCTGGGCTGCGTCGTACCGTCGAAGGTGAAGCCCAGCCCGTGCCGCACGGCCGAATGGGCACCGTCGCAGCCGACCAGCCAGTCGGCCGTGAGGGTCTCGCTCTCGCCGCTCGTTTTGCGCAACACGGCCTGAACCTTTTCGCCCGGATCGACAAAACTCTCCAGCGCGACGTTGCGCTCGACCTTCACGCCTTGCTTCTCGAGGCGCTCCTCCAGCACACGCTCGGTCTCGCTCTGGGGGATCATCAGGGCGTAAGGGTAGATGCAGTCGATGTCGTCGAGGCTGATCCGCGCGATGACCTCCTTGCCGTTGGAGATCTGCGCGCCATGCGCCGGCATGCCGGCCGCCAGGAATTCATCGACGTATCCGGCATGGTCGAACAACTCCAAGCTGCGGCTCCACAGCACCAGGGCTTTCGACTTGTCCGTCCGTTCGGCGGCTTTATCGACGATGCGGACCGAAACGCCGTAGCGCGTCAGCTCATTCGCCAGAGTCAAACCAACGGGGCCTGCCCCCGCGATGAGCACGTTCACATTTCCCGCCATTCGATGCTCCCCTGCACTTCAGTTTGGTACGCCAATGTCCGGCTCTCTTGTCGTCTCGCGCGCGGTCACCCCCGCGCTGAAGCGAAGCGAAGGATGACAGGTGGGTGGAAATCTTAAAAGTTCCGTCACAGCGCCTTCACGGCCTGCAGCACCTCGTTGACATGGCCCGGCACCTTCACCTTGTGCCAGATTTTGGCCACGGTGCCGGTCTTGTCGATCAGGAAGGTCGCGCGCTCGATGCCCATGTACTTGCGGCCATAGAGGCTCTTTTCCACCCAGATGCCGTATTTCTCGCAGATCTTGCCGTCCTCGTCGGACACCAGCGGGAAGTTGAGCCCGTACTTCTTCTTGAACTTGTCGTGCCGGTCGACGCCGTCCTTGGAGACGCCGATCACCTGCGCCTTGACCTTGGAGAAGTTGGGCAGCGAATCGCGAAAGCCGCAGGCCTCGGCGGTGCAGCCCGACGTGTCGTCCTTGGGATAGAAGTAGAGTACCACCGGCTTGCCCCTGAGGTCGGACAGTTTCAGCTTGTTGCCGCCGTCGGTGGTCGCGCTGAAGTCCGGCGCCTTCTTTCCCTCTTCGACACTCATCCATCGCCCCCTTTGTCCTCGCCTCTCGGTTGCCAGCCGGCGGCGCGCGCCGGCTCCTCGACGATGCGCCGATATATAGCACGCGCGGCTGCGGTTTCCGCCGCGATGCGCGCGCGCAATTCGGCGAGGTCGGCGGCGCCTTCGGTGGCGGCGATCAGGCGCTGCTGGCCCTCCGGTGCCTTGCTCTCGTCGAACGCTGATTCGTCGCCGTCCAGGGTGAGACGCAGCAGGCTCTGGACGTCGGAGAGCAGGATGCGCGTCGCGCGCAACCGTTCGGCATCGGCGCGGTCGATGAACCCGGCGGCGGCGGCGCGGCGCAGCATCTCGGCAGGATGCGGGTCGAGCAGGTCGGGCCGCTGGTTGGCGTGGCGCAACGCCAGATATTGCGCCACGAAGTCGATGTCGAACAGGCCGCCGGGCAGGTGCTTGAAATCCCACGGGCTCCTGGGCGGCGCGTGGCGGGCGATGCGGTCACGCATGTCGGCCACGTCGCGCACCAGCGTTTCGCGATCGCGCGGTCGGCAGAG
>WNFC01019186.1_pt1 | contig 11379 bp, 7 predicted proteins | sample 5400541 | NCBI WGS metagenome assembly WNFC01 (sample SAMN13153342, study PRJNA577476) | soil metagenome | isolation source: 120 cm saprolite under Douglas fir tree site 2 hole 2 replicate 1 | place: USA:California | collected 2015-04-18
TTGAGGAAAATGGCATCGCCGCCATCGGCTATCACGGCCAGATGGAGAGCAACGCGCGGCGCGAGAACCAGGAAAAATGGATGGCCGACGAAGTGCGCGTCATGGTCGGCACCATGGCCTTCGGCCTGGGCATCAATAAAGCGGCCGTGCGCGCGGTGATTCATCTCTCGCTCCCGAAGAGCGTCGAGCAGTACTACCAGGAAGCGGGCCGCGCCGGGCGCGACGCACTCCCCGCCGATTGCTTCCTCTTCTGGCAAAAAAAAGACACCGGCTTGCACGTCTTTTTTATCGGCAAAATTGAGGACCCTGGTGAAAAAGACCGCGCCTGGCAGCGCTACCACGAAGTCGAACGTTTCGTGCAGTCCAAGGAGTGCCGCCAGCGTCACGTCTGCCGCCACTTCGGCGAAACTCCCAAGTGGGAATCCTGCGGCAATTGCGATGCCTGCGCGGCCGCGCCCGACTGGCTGGAAATCGAAGCGGATCAAGGCAAGCGAAGTCGTGCCAGACCGCGCGCGACGCAGCCGACACGTCCAGCGCAACAGCGAGTCTCTGGCACGATCGCTAAACCGTCGGTCGATAAAGAGTTGAATGAGTTTTTGCGAGAGTGGCGGCGGAACATCGCGAAGAATCAGGGAATTTCCGCGTTTCTCGTCTTGCACGATTCTGCTCTGGAGGACTTGTGCCTCGTGGAGCCATCGAATCTGCAGGAATTGCGGCGCGTGTCTGGATTCGGCGATAAGAAGGTTCAAATGTACGGGAAGCAAATCCTCGAGGCGATTCAAAATTTCCGGCAAGGGCAGCGCGCGGATTCCAATTGGAAGGCAAAACCCTCCCGCCCGGCCGAAGAAACCCTCAAGTTGTTGGAAGAGGGGCGCACGTTTGATGAGATTGCTCAAATTCGCCAGAGAACCCTTCGCGCCGTCGTCTCCCTAGTCGCCGACCTCATCGAAAGAGGCGAAGCCGAATTCCAGCCCAACTGGTTGCCCGTCGAACGCTACAACCAGATCGCAGCCGCCTGCCGCCAATTAGGAATGGACCGCTTGAAGCCCCTTAAAGAAGCCCTCCCACCCGAAATCCCCTACGAAGAAATCCGCCTCGTCATAGCCCGCCTCCGCACCGAAACCGCGCCAAATACAGCTTAACCTCGATTTCTAGCAGCAACACGAGCCCGCGAGACACAAGCTCGGCGTAGCGCCAGCGTCCCTGCTGGCGGTGCAGCCGTTAGAGAACTAATGGCGGTGCAGCCGTTAGAGAACTAAGGAACGCGTAGACCGACCGCGGCCGCGAGCTTGGCCTGATTCTTATCGAACGTGCAGAAGGAACTCGCTCGAAGAGCGAGAGCAGAAGCGACGTGCAGCACGTCCAAAGCGCGAGTGCCGAGCACCCGCGTCTGGGTTCGCGCGATGCGCCGCGCATGCGCGAAGGTGGCAGCGGAAATAGGCACGATGCGGATGAGGCCGTCGTGCACATCCATGGAAAACGAAAGCAGAACGGCTTGTACTTCCGAAGCTCGCAGCTCCTTGCGGAAAATGCGCCAGTTGAGCGCATTGATGAACTCGAATTCGGCGAAGTCGGTGGCGACGAGCGGTGGCCCGATGCGCTTCATGATTTTTGCAGCCGCGGAGGAGTTGGCGTCGGGGACGTAAAGCGAGAAGAGGAAGCTGGTGTCCGCGTAGACGATCAAAAGCGTTCCCGCTCGGCAGCGAGCTGCTGGGCCCCGGAAACTTTCAGGCGCTTCTTGCCAAAGGTCTTTTTTTGACGCGCGAGGAAGTCCGGGAAGGCCGCCGGGGCGGCAGGATCCGGCGGGAGCAGCCGGGCAATGACGCGCTTGCGCTTGGTAATGTGGATTTCCTCGCCGTCGCGAAGCAGGTCTTCGACAGCGGAGAATCGATAACGAAGATCGCGGACGCTGGCTTTCTTCATATGATACATTTTAGCATCACATGTTGCGAAATGGAAGAAAGACTTAACGCAGAGACACAGAGCGCACAGAGAAAGGACAGGGGAAAGAGAAGAAGGACCCACCCTCAAAAAATCGAGGAGGGGCACCAGGCAGCAAAGAGCGAATTCGCGACGTTCTTGGCCTGGTGATCAGGTGTCTTTTGTGATCCCTTATGGTACTGACGTGTCGCGATTTCGGTGGTCGAAGAAACAAGAATGGCGACAGCGAAACCTGTTCGCTGTCGCCGAATACCTAGGGGGACTCGAACCCCCGACCTTCCGCTTAGTAGCCGGCCGCTCTTCCTTCTGAGCTATAGGTGCAAAATAAGTATAACATTAGATATCCAGAATGTCTACTAACCGGATATCATTCACCTTTGCGCCCGCGGGTGGGCCAGCTCTTATCCGTTCGGGCAATCCGGGTGGCCTTCCCTTGCGGATCTGTTTTTTACAAGGGCGGGGCATGCTTCGTCTAGCATCCGCCAGCGACGTTCAGCTCCCTACGCGACCGTTCAATGCGCAATTTCTCCGTTTTGCTACTAATCGCTTACCCAATCGATATTGGCATGCTATTCTAACCCGTGTTTGCCAGTTCACACTTTCGGATTCCATCCCGCCCTTCGCACGCTCTACTCGGCTGTCCGTCTAACTCCCATGGAATCATATCGTTTGCGGACCCCCACCCTCTAACCCTTTTGGAATCATATCGTTTCAAAAACATAGGGGGGAGGGGGGCACCTCCACCTTACAAGGCTATGAACGCAGAAGACCACGGCGCCCATCTACCTTTTCTTTCAATGACTTGTGTAATGCCCATTTTGCAAGTCCTTTCTTTTGAAATACATCCATCTAATGGGGGGGTGTACCCCCCTGGTGGCTCTCCCTCAATACTCAGGTCCCACCGTCCCTATCTCCAATTCCCTATTCCCTTTATTTTCATATCCTTGCGGACTCTTTTGCACTCACCCAAATCACAACTCTTTTATTCTCAAGCGATTCCACACTCTTTACGCAAAACACCCGGGTGGGGGGGACATTGTGTTGACTAACCATCCTTCCTCTGAGTTCGCCCAGTGTCTCCACGCTAAACTCCCGTTCACCGGTCACGTAACACGGATCACGGACCACGAGTCACGAGTCACTGGTCACTAGTCACGCCGCCGGAAAATGCGGTACCCTCTGCCGAACAAATTCGCCGTCTGGATTCAAACGAGGCCAGCGAACATTACCTCCAACACCTGCAAAACCAAAGCCGTACGCGCGGCCGTGCGCAAGGCCGCCCTGCTTCCGTTCGTCTTTGTGATGTACGCCTACGCCACCGGCGGCCCCTTCGGCCTCGAAGACATGGTGACGACCAGCGGGCCGGGGCTGACGCTGCTCTATCACCTGCTCATCCCGTTTTTCTGGTGCATTCCCGTTTCGCTCGTGGCGGCCGAGCTGACCACCGCGATTCCCGTCGAGGGCGGATTCTACCGCTGGGTGCGCGCGGCCTTCGGCGACTTCTGGGGATTTCAAGCAGGCTGGTGGAACTGGAGCGCTTCATTCCTTCTGGCCGCCGCCTACGCTGTACTGGCGACCGACTACCTGAGCTTCTATTTCCCCGCGATTGTGGGATGGAAGCACCACCTGGTGAGCGTGCTCGTTATCGCTGTGATTGCGTGGATCAACGTGCGCGGAATTCAGATGGTCGGGGCGGTTTCCACGGTACTGTCGATTTTCGTGCTGCTGTTGGTCGCGGCGCTGTGCGTGATCGCCGCAACGAAGTGGCACCACAATCCATTTTCGCCGCTGGTGCCGCCGCACGTTCCGCCGTTTCAAGTCTTCGGAGTGGGGCTGGCGCTGGGCTTGTGGCTCTATTCCGGCTACGAGCAAGTGTCCAGCGTCGCGGAAGAAGTGGAAAACCCGCAGCGGAATTATCCGATCGCATTGGCAATCGTCGTGCCGCTTTCCATCGCCACGTATTTTCTCCCGACGATGTTTTCGCTCGCGGCGCTCGGCGACTGGCAGAAGTGGCACACCGGATATTTTTCCGATGCCGCGCAACTGATCGGCGGGCCCTGGCTGGGCTTTGCGATGACCATCGCGGCGATGATAACCAATCTTTCGCTCCTGAACGCCACGGTGCTGACGAGCACGCGCATGCCGTCCACGATGGCGGAGGACGGTTACCTTCCTGCGGCGTTTTCGGCGCGCCACCCGCGCTATGGCACGCCGTGGATCGCCATCATCGTGTCTTCGATGATTTACGCGCTGTTGGCGCAGAAGACGATGGTGCAGCTTCTGACCGTGTACGTGTGGCTGCGGATTGGCGTGACGATATTGACCGTGCTCTCTTCGTGGCAGCTACGCAAAACGCAGCCGGATTTGCCGCGGCCCTTCCGGATTCCCTGGGGCCGCACCGGACTTCTTTATGTCATCGTTGCGCCGCTAGTGATGAGCGTGGTCGCGCTGGTCGCAAGCGAACCGTTCGCGCGGAAGTGGGGGCCTGTGCCGCTGCTGCTTGGGCCCGTGATGTATTTCGTGTTCCGGAAAAGACAGATGCCGGCATAACGAGGCTTCTACTGCCTGATCGATCTTGCCTTGTAGGGGCGCAGCATTCTGCGCCCCTACAGCAGAGAAAAGATCAGGTGAGGAAATCGAGGATCCGGTACCACGCGCCGGCAAGAGGCAGCGCCCAGGTGTTGCCGCTGCGCAGGCCAAGCGGAGCGGCAGGAAACTTGATGCCGTCGAAGGGAATGTTGTTGGGATCGCCGCAGATCAGCCCGGCGAGCTTCGCGCCGAACCAGGTGGCCGCGGCGACGCCGTGCCCCGCGAAGCCCGTGGCGAAGTGCATGCCATCGATTTTTCCCGCGTGCGGCATGACATCCAGAGTGAAATCGAGCGTGCCGCCCCAAACGTATTCCACTTTGACGTCACGGAGTTGCGGGTACACGCCGATCATGCCGCTGCGGAGAATTTCCGCGCTCTGGCGAACGGTGTTTTCGGTTTCCGGAAAGAAGGCGGCGCGGCCTCCGAAGAGCATGCGATTGTCCGGCGTGAGGCGGTAGTAGTAGAGAAAGTGTTTTGAGTCGTAGATCATGCGGTTGCGCGGGCTGAGTTCGCGAGCGACCTCGGCGGGTAGAACTTCCGTTGCGATGATGTAAGAGCCGATGGGAATGATTTTTTTTCGAAGCGCGGGAGTTGCATCGGTCGTGTACGCGCCGCTTGCGAGAATCACTTCGCGCGCGGTGATGGCGCCTTTTGAAGTTTGCACGCGAAATTTGCGCGCGCCGTTGTTTTTCTCTAGCTGGACGGATGTAACGCGCGTGTGATCGTAAAGGGATGCGCCGGCGCGCTGCGCCGCATGCGCGAGGCCGGCAACGTAGCGCGCGGGATTCAGGCCGGCGCTGGTTTCGTCGACCATGCCGCCGAAATAAATGTCCGAGCCGATTTCACCGCGCAGCTCGCTTTTCGGGATGATGCGCAATGCGTGATTGAATTCGCGCTTGACGAGCGCAGCGGATTCTTCATAACCATCGAAGTGCGACTGCTTGCACGCCACTTCCAGATGGCCGCAACGCGAAAAATTACAGTCGATATTTTCTTCGCGGACGATCTGCTCGACGCAATCGATCGATTCGAGCGACGCGGCGTACATTTTGCGCACGGCTTCCCTGCCGTAGCGCTTGATGAGCGTGGGCACGGGCAGCTTCATGCCGGTGAGGACCATGCCGCCGTTGCGGGAGCTGGCGCCCCAGCCGAAAGTTTCGGCTTCGAGGACGGCGACTTTCACGCCGCGCGTCGCGAGCGTGCGCGCAGCGGAAAGTCCGCAGAAACCGGCGCCGACGACGGCGACATCGATGCTGTCCGGCAAATCCCGCGCCGATTGCGCCGGCAGCGTTGTCACGGTCTCGAGCCAGTAGTTTTCTTCTTTGATTGTCATGGTGTGAGATATGGAACGCGTGAAATCATAACATTCATCCGCGCTCGCAGGAATGTGCCGCAGATTCGAACGGACAGAAGAAAGCCGAGTGAGGAGAGATTCTTTAGTTGAATTTAAAAAGAAAAAACGGCAGAGACGCCGGCGCCTCTGCCGTTTTTTCTGATGTGAACTACAAGAAGAAAAGATCGCGCGGCGCTACTCTTCGTCGCCGTCGAGGCCGTCGACGGGCGTGATGGTGCCGAAGAGGCCATCCGTTTCATTGTTGATGCCGGCGGTGAAAAACAGGGTGTTCGCCGGGCCCGCGTTCGCGTCATTGCCGAAGGTGAGGGACCAAAGTCCATCGATGGTGAGAATGGAATCGTCAGGATTCTTCACGAAGCCGATGAATTTGTGGGTGAAGCCGTTGAAGGCGGCAATGCGGCCGCTGCCGAAATTGCCGACGAGAATGGCGTTGCTGAACTCGCCGAAATCGCGCGTGGTCCACACAACTCCCCAGGGAGCGTTGAACCAGTCGCCGTGTTGAAGATGGCCGATGTGCTTGCCTGCGGGCGTGAAGATTTCAACGAAACCCAGACCGTCGCCGGCCACGTCATCGTGCCGGGCAGCGTCCTGCTTGGCGTAGGTGACGAAGAGCGTGCCGCCGATGTTCTGAATATTGAAAGGTGCGAAGCCGTGTGGAATTTCCTCGGCTTCGAAGGCATCGTCGCCTAGGCGCACGGGCTTGAAATTGGTGTCATAGATTTCGACGCGGGCCTTGCGGAAATTGGTGACATACAGGAAGCGGTGGCCAGCGATCTCCCCGCTCGTGGCGCCTTTATAGACGGCACCATCGGGACCGCCCTTGTCGGAGTTGTCGACTTCGAGAACGGCATTGGTGGAAGGCGGATTGCCGCCGGAAGGGATGTTGACGCCGGGATTCCAGCCGGAAATAGTGCCGTCTTCCGTAGCGAAGATGAAAATGGCGGACTTGCCGGCGGGTGTGCCCTTATCCAAAATGAAATCCGCCGGGCTGCCGTTAAACACGACTCCAGTAGGAGTCGATTGCGTGCCAGGGGCGAAACCGGGAGGCGGAACCACAACAAAGTTCCCGACAGCGCCACCGGCCTCCGTGAAGATATTGATGGGATTGCCGCTGCCGTTGAACAGAGTGGAGGTACCGGAATTGTTGTTGCCGACCCACCAGGGGCTTCCGCCTGGGGAGCGGGTCAGCCCCCAGGGATTTTTCAGATTGGGGTCGACGGTCGGGGCCATTCCGGCAAGGTCAGAGACGAGGTTCGTTTGTTTGTAATGTTGCGCTTGTGCTAGTGCGGGGAGTAAAAAAAGCGAAAGAGACAAGACCAGAAGAGACTTCCAGAACTTTCTTATGGACAGCATTTGAGAATCCTTCCAAAGCGAGATTTTCGACGCGAAACACGTCCCACGCGTTCGCAGACGAACTTCCGCGGACTGGACTCAGGACGCAATGTTGCAAACCAGATTCCACGCAAAATTGTGTACAGAAGAATCGTCCCACGATTGAGAACAGGGAACTTGCGCTTTCGAACGGCAAATGGGAAGGGTCCCACTCCAAAAAATAGAATCCGGAAACCGGTATGAATACCAAACTCGGAAGGTATTTAGTTCAAGGTTCGAAGAGAAGTCGAAAAAGTATCTGGCGTTAAGGCGGGAGGCTAGGCGCGGCGGAGGACGATGAGACTGATTTCGGGAGGGACACCGAGGCGTACCGGGGCGCCGACGGTGCCCAGGCCACGATTCACGTAGATATGCGCCATGGGAGCCGATGACGAGGCGAAGAGCGAGGGACTGAACGCCCGGTTGGCGGAAGCGTTCGAAGCAGCGCGTTCATTGGGAGCAGGGGCGAAGAGTGGACGCTGGTAAAGGCCGGCGATGTAGTCGGTGATGAAGCGCGCGGGGCTGAGGCGATGGTCGAGGATTTCGACCTGGATCTGTCCGCCGTGGGTGTGACCGGCGAGAGAAAGCTCGATGCCGAGCTCGGCGGCGCGATTGAAAGAGTTGGGATTGTGCGAAAGCAAAATGTTCGTCATGTCACGGCGGACCAGCGGATCGACATTCGAAAGGGTCTGCTGTCTCTGGCCGTTGCTCATCCGTTCGCGCTGGTAATCCACGCCGATGAGATTGAATGAGGCGCCCTTGAAAGTAATCTGTGCGTTTTCGTGGCGCAGCAGTTTCATGCCTGCCTGCGCATAGAGATAAGCCGCTTCGTCTTCCGCGCGCGCGTAGATTTCGTGGTTGCCATTGCAACCCCAGATGCCGAGGGGAGCGTGCAGATGGCGAATCTCGTCGACGCAATCGGCAATGGGATCGCCCGAGCCGGTAATGAGATCGCCGGTGATGACGGCAAGATCGGCGCCGAGATCATTGGCCATATCCACGGCGCGGCGCACCTCTGTGCGAGACATGTAGCCGCTGAGGTGGATGTCGCTGATTTGCACGATTTGCATGCCGTCGAGAGCGGAAGGCAAATTGGGCAAGGGAATCTCGACGCGACGGACCTGATAGTTGAGGCGCTCGGCGGCGAAACCGTACATGGCAGTGAGAAAAGGAGCGGCGCCGGCGGCCGCCGTGGCGGCGCGGAAAAAGTAGCGGCGGCCGGGATCGGCAACCATCTCAGCAAGGGCGGGCGTCGAGTGCCCAGAAGTTGGCTGGGGTAAAGCCTTTTTCGCCGAGGCGGCGTGCAGCCATCTCCAGAGTCGTTCCAGCCCGTGAACGGTCTTGACTGCTAGATAGGCGAACAGGGCGCTGAAAAACCAGAGGCCGGTGATAACGGTCATCGCTGAGCTTTGGCGGGCGAAGCCTCCACGGCCGAAGACCAAGCCTTGAGACATGGTAACGATTACCAGGAGGAGAAGAACAATGTAGGCCAGCCTGGCGCCAACTCGGAGCGGTAGCCGCCCCCAATGAGATGTAACGCGCCACGGTAGCCGCCCCCAATGAGATGTAACGCGCCAGAGAGAGCGGTACCAGAAGCGCTGCGAGAGAAAAAGCAGCGTCAGGATGCTCAAAGCGATGGCGATGCGCAGCAGCAGAAAGCCCCAATTCACAGTGACGGCGCCCCCAAGTGCGAGTTACAAGCTTACCATGCGGGGGCTGGGAAATTTGCATGACGAGGGCGATTTTACTGCGTAAGATGAACCCCCGCGGAAGGCCGGGTGGGGCAATCCCATCGAACCTTTATTTGGGGAAACGCCTGGCAGAGCGGTGCGTCTGAAGGAGAGAACGTCCGGCTTCCGGGCGTAACGGAGGATAGAAAAAATGAAGAAGCTAAAGTGGATGGCGGGTTTGGCTTTGGCCACGGGGTTGGCGGTGCTGCCGGTACTGGCGCAGGAGGCGGCAAAGAAAGAGCCGCCGAAGCCGGCGCCGAGCCCGTCGCAGGCGGTGCTGGAACAGTGGAACGACATCGGACGAAAGTTGATTACCATCGCGGAGGATTTGCCGGAGGATAAGTACGATTACAAGCCGAATCCGGACTCGAGGACGTTTGTGGCGCAATTGCTGCACGTGTCGGCGTCCATGTATTACTTCACGGACACCGCGCAAGGACAGAAGCCACGGTACCCGGACGATCCGAAGCGCGATGACTTGAAAACCAAAGCGCAAATCATGGCGTTCGTGAAAAAGTGTGTGCAGGATGGCGCGGACGTGATCAAGGCGAAAGGCGACAAGGGGTTGAACGAAAGCGTGAACGACGGCGGACCCCATTTGAACCGGCTCTATGACCTGGCGTATGGGTTGATCGAGCACTCCGGGGAACACTACGGGCAGTTGGTGGTGTATTACCGGATTAATGGATTGGTGCCGCCGGAGTCGCGGCCGAAGAAGTAAGAGTGACTGGTGACTCGTGATTCGTGACTGGTGAACGGCCGGCAGTCACGAGAGCCGCGATTGAAATTCAAGGCAGTTGTTACCGGGCGCGGTGCGTGAGCATCGCGCCAGTTTTTGTTTTAAGGAGAAAATCAAATTGGCATTCTGGGCTGCCATTGTGGCGGTAGGGCGTTCGAATCGGCTAGGAAGTGGCGGCGCCGGCGATGCCGTTTTCCAGCAGGGCGATCAGTTGTTCAGGATCGGTGGTTGGAGGCAAACAGGTGGTGCCGGAGCAGACGACGGCGAGAGCTTTGCCGGCGGGGAGATGCGGGAGAGTTTCTTTGAGGGCGCCGGCGAGGTGGAGTTGTGGAGTTTCGGGAGTGACACGGAGGACGGATTTGCCGAGGCGGAAGATGCGGTGGGCGGCGGCTTCGAGGGCTTGCGCGGCAGGATCATTCGAATCGCCGGTGATTACGACCTGGATCGGGTGATGTGCAAAAAGCGTGGCGGCGAGGCCGTAGGTGGCGGCGAAGAGGCCATACTGTGGGGCGATGCCGGCGAAGGCTTCGAGCGTTTTTTGGGCAAAGGCGTGGTAGCGTTCAACGCCGATAAGAGCGTGCATTCGAATCAATGCGATGGCGGCGGCGGAATTGGCGCCGGGCGTGGGGGAATCCTGAAAGGGCTTGCGGCGAACGTCGAGGCCGCCCATGGGCGCCGCATCGGAGGGACGGTCGAAGAAGCCGCCGCCTTCGGCGTCACCGTAGCGGACGATGGCGAGGTCCATGGTTTTTTGCGCGGCGGTGAAATAGCGGGGATCGAGCGTGGTTTCGTAGGCGTCGAGAAGCGCGAGGACGCTGAAAATTTGATCGTCGAGCGAGCCTTCGAGGGCGGGGCCGCCGATGCGGTGGCCGAAGCCGCGGGAATCGCTCCAGACTTCTTTCAACATGCGGTCGAGTGTTTTCAGCGCGAAGGCGCGGCAGCCTGCTCCGAGTGGGCCGCCTACAACCCGCGCGGCATCAAGATAGGCAGAGACGAACATCGCATTCCAGGAGACGTACATCGTTTTGTCAATGAACGGCGTGGGACGCGGGAGGCGCGCGGAGAGCATCTTCCCTTTTGCCTTCGCGATGGTCAGGCGGACAATGGTTTCGTCGAGGCCGAGCTGTTTCGCGATATCCGCGGCGTCGCGCGCGATCCACAGAACATTTTTTGCGGGATTGTGGTGCATTTCGCCGTGAGCCTCGACGTCGTAGTACAGCTCCATGACGCGCGCTTCGTCGGGGGAAAGCGCGGCGCGGAGTTCGTCCAGGCTCCAAGTGAAATAGTCGCCGTCATCATCAAGCGAATAGTCAGCGTCCTGACTCGCGTAGAAGCCGCCATTTTCTTGATCCGATAAAACTTCGTTCACCCAACCGGTGATGCCTTCGGCAGTCTCGCGCAGAAATGGGTTCTGCGTGACTTGCCAGCCGTGGAGGTAGTTTTTCAGAAGCTCGGAATTGTCGTAGGACATTTTTTCGAAGTGGGGGACGAGCCAGCGTTCGTCGACGGAATAGCGATGGAAGCCGCCGGCGAGCTGGTCGTAGACGCCGCCGCGGGCCATTTTTTCGAGCGTGGTTTCGGCCATGGCGAGGAGATGCTTTTCTTTTGTCTTCTGGTAGCGCTCGAGGACGAGGTCGATGGCCGAGGAGTGCGGG
>WNFC01008400.1_pt1 | contig 11378 bp, 10 predicted proteins | sample 5400541 | NCBI WGS metagenome assembly WNFC01 (sample SAMN13153342, study PRJNA577476) | soil metagenome | isolation source: 120 cm saprolite under Douglas fir tree site 2 hole 2 replicate 1 | place: USA:California | collected 2015-04-18
CCCTGAGCACATCAAGCAGGTAGCCGAGGCGTCGCTCAAGCGGCTCAAGGTTGATGCCATCGATCTCTTCTACCAACATCGTGTCGACCTGAACGTGCCCATCGAAGACGTAGCGGGAACGGTGAAGGAACTCATCCACCAAGGTAAGGTGAAGCACTTCGGTCTTTCTGAAGCAGGAGCGCAGACAATCCGTCGCGCACACGCGGTTCAGCCGGTCACCGCACTTCAGAGCGAGTACTCGCTCTGGTGGAGGCAGCCTGAAGAAGCGGTGTTGCCCACACTTGAAGAACTCGGGATCGGATTCGTTCCATTTAGCCCACTTGGTAAAGGTTTCCTCACGGGCAAAATCAACGAAGACACGAAGTTCGACAAGACCGACTTCCGCAACAGCACCACTCGCTTTAACCCAGAGAACCGTAAAGCGAACCGGGCTTTGGTGGACCTGCTCAGCAAATTTGCGGAGCAGAAGAAAGCGACACCTGCTCAGCTCGCCCTGGCTTGGCTGCTTGCAAAGAAGTCTTGGATCGCGCCAATTCCAGGTACAACCAAGCTGCATCGCCTGGAAGAAAACCTCGGAGCGGCGAACGTCGAACTTACGCCTGAAGATCTCCTTGCCATCGAGAGTGCTTCCTCAAACATCAAGGTCGAAGGGGCTCGCTATCCGCAATGGGTTGAGCAGACGACTGGACGGTGAGTGGCGTTTTGGGTGCACTCCAAGAAAGGAGAGAACAATCCCTCATGTGATCGTGAAGCTGCGGGAAGATCAAGCTGTTACTTGGCCAGTCCCCGGCTGAAATCGTTGCCACGCTAGTACATGAGCCTAGCAGCGATGTCTTGGGCTGTCCCGACGAGTTGTCGGATTACCTCTCCACCACGCGGTAAGGGGGACGCTTTGACCCACACCCATCGGACTTCCCCGTCCGGCCTCACGATTCGGAACTCTTCGTCGAAATGCCCGGAGTGCACGGCATTCTCGAGTTTTGCAAAGACGTGTTCCCGGTCACCAGGATGGATTAAGTCCGCATACGACGAGGGGTCACTAACAATCCAAGCGCCCGGGCCCGCTACAGAGCTATGGGACTTAGGATGAGGAGGCGGTCGATTGTTTGCTTTACAGGACGAGAAGGAAAACGTAAATGTCTTCCTGTGGACACCGACTGTCGGCCTAGAGCACAGAATAATCTAGGTGCTGGCATGTTCACGGAGTGCTGCAATGGAAAAGCTGGCCGTACAATCACAGAGCCCCTGGAGTCCTCTGTCAATTCCGATCTTTCGTAATTTGCTGGTCGCCGATTTTGTCTCGGACGTTGGCACTTTCCTGCAAGGCGTTGGAGCGGCGTGGCTGATGACGTCGCTCACTTCAAGACCTGTCTACATCGCCCTGATTCAAACGGCAAGCGCGTTACCGTTTTTCTTGTTGGCCCTGCCGGCCGGTTCAATTGGAGACATCTGTGACCGCAGAAAATTAATCTTGGGCACGGAATTATGGATGGTGGGGATTGCGATTGTCCTTGCGGCGACCACAATCACGCACACTGTGACGCCCTGGCTATTACTGGCGTTGACTTTTGCGTTGTCGGCAGGCGATGCGATCGAGTCTCCGAGTTGGCGTGCGATTTTTCCCGACCTCGTACCGAAGGAGGATCTCGCTCCGGCGCTGGCTCTCAACGGTATCGAGTTCAATCTAGCCCGCGCGGTCGGTCCGGGTCTGGCGGGAGTGATCATTGCGGTCGCAGGCGTTGGCATCGCATTTATTCTCAATATATTTTCGTTCGTCGGTGTTATCTGGGTCATCACAAGTTGGAAACGTCCCATTCGAAAAAGTAGGTTGCCGGCTGAGACTCTGGTGGGGGCTACACGCGCGGCGTTGCGCTATGTCCTCTATTCACCGGACATCCTTAAGCTACTCGTTCGTTCGGCTTGTGTGATTTTCTTTGCGAGCGCTTTTTGGGCGCTGCTTCCTGCGGTTGCAAAGAATTTAACGGACAGTTCGCTTGGATATGGTTTGCTGCTTGGTTGTTTTGGTCTCGGCGCAGTCGCGGGCGCGATCGTATTGCAGCGCGCAAGGGCCTCGTTCTCACTGGAAAGTATGGTGTCGGCAGCTACGGCTGTTTTCGCTGTGGCCACGTGCGGGATCGCAGCCCTGCATGCGCTATGGTTGCTGTGCATCCTGAGTTTCTTCGCCGGCGCGGCGTGGACCGTCTTCATGTCTACCTTCAATACCATTATTCAGAAACTAGCGCCTGATTGGGTGCGTGCGCGCGTGCTCGCGATCTATCTCCTGGTATTTCAAGGAAGCATCGCTCTTGGCAGCGCGTTGTGGGGGGTGGCCGCCGATCATACAAGCGCCAGCGGCGCCCTGATGTTGTCGAGTGTGGGGATCGCTCTTTGTCTCGTCCTCGCATTTGCTGCGCGATTGCCAGAGCCTGCAGGCTCACTGGACGTATGGAATCACTGGAGAAAAGTTTCGATGTTTGCAGAGCCCGAACCCGACGACGGGCCAGTCCTGGTTACCGTCGAATACAAGATCGATCCGGCCAAAGAATCCGAATTCCTCAATGCGATCCACGACTATCAGAGGATTCGCCGGCGCGATGGGGCTTTCCGCTGGGATATTTTTTACGATTCAGAAATTCCGGGTCTGTACCTGGAGACTTTTCGCGTGGATTCGTGGGGCGAACACGAACGGCAACATGATCGCTTCACTGTTGCCGATCGTGAATGTGAAGAGCGCGTTTTGCGATTTACTCTCGCGCCGCTAAAAACGCGCCATTTTCTTTACGCCGATAGAATTGAACCGCAACGCGGCGGGCAATAAAGTGTCGGCGGGCGGATCGCACGGACAGTTACAATTCCGCCAGAGCGCGGTGAATGAGCGAGATGGAAATGGCTCCTTCCCCGACTGCGGAAGCTACGCGTTTGACGTTGCTCGAGCGAACATCGCCCACCGCGAAGACTCCCGGAAGGCTGGTTTCGAGAAGGTTAGGAGGGCGCGTGCCGGACCAGGCCAGCTTCCCCGTTGTACCGTCCAGGTCGCGGCCGGTGAGAATGAATCCTTTGTTGTCGAGGGCGAGACAATCCGTTAACCATTCCGTTCGCGGTGAAGCTCCGGCCATGATGAACACGTGGCGAATCGCGCGATCCGAAGTTTCGCCGCTTACCTTGTTTCGCCAGGTGATGCGCTCGAGATGCGTGTCGCCTGCAAGGCCGACGATCTCGGTTTGGTAGTGCAGCTCGATTGCAGGGTTTTCTTCGATGCGCTGAATGAGATAGCGCGACATGGTATCCGACAACTTGCGGGAGCGCACCAGCATGTAGACCTTGCGCGCCGTTTGCGAGAGAAAGACAGCCGCTTGTCCCGCGGAGTTGCCGCCACCGACAACTGCCACGTCCTCTCGTTCACAGAGCTGCGCTTCCATGAAGGTCGCGCCGTAATAAATTCCCTGACCTTTGAACTTATCGAGGTTGCCGAGCGGCGGCTCGTTGTACTGTGCGCCTGTGGCGATGACGATGGCGCGCGCCGCGAGACTGTTTCCGTTGTCCAGAACCAGCTTGAAGGGCCGCCTTGCGCATTCCAAGCGCACCGCGCGGTGCGCGACCATCATCCTTGCTCCGAATTTTTCGGCTTGCACAAGCGCACGTGTCGCCAGTTCCTGGCCGGAGATTCCTAATGGGAAGCCCAGATAATTTTCGATTTTGGAGCTCGATCCCGCTTGTCCTCCGGGTGCCGAGTTCTCGACCACCAGCACATCGAGACCTTCCGAGCCTGCGTAGACAGCTGCTGCCAGGCCGGCAGGACCTGCTCCGACAATAATTAGGTCGCGCACTTGCGACTCATCGATGGTGGCGTTGAATCCCAGACAATCAGCAAGTTCTTGATTGGAAGGATCGCGCAGGACAGCGCGAGCGCTGCAAATGACAACGGGAATCTCAGAAGGTGTTACTTTAAATCGGTCAAGAAGCTCCTGGGAAGTGCTGTCCGTGTCGAGATCCACGTACTTGTAGGGATATCCATTCCTGCTCAAGAATTCGCGCAGTCGCAAGGTGTCCGCCGAGTGCCGGGAACCCAGCAGGATGACGTTGCCCTGACCGTGGCTGATCAGTTCCAATCGGCGGAGAATGAAGGCCCGCATGAAAATATCACTCAGTCCGGCGTCTCTGGCCACAAGCGAACGCAAGCCGTCGCCTGTCAGTTCCAGGAATTCGCCGGGTTCGGTGACGCGGCCGCGAACAAGACAGCGCCGGCCCGAGATCATGGTCATTTCGCCGGTGAACTCACCCGGACCGTGTTTTGCAATCAGGCGTTCGCCTGCGAGATCCGGTTGCACGATCTCCATTCTTCCGCAAAGAAGTACGTAGAAAGGAACGTTCTCATCGCCAGGCTCGAAAAGTATGTCGCCCGCGGCGACGTGCCGCGACCGGCTACAGGAACGAATGCGATCGATCTGGGAAACGGAAAGAACCGGAAAGGCTTGCGTGCGGGCGTCGAGCGCGCTGGGTAGTAGCGGTGAAGACATCCTTCCTCCGAAGCTTCAAGATGGTTGCCCGTTGCCAGAAAACAATCCTACCGCATCAGCTCATGCACGTCGCAGACCGTTCGGAAGGCGGAGGTACGCACGTGAAGGCCACTAATGAAGGCTGATCGCGTCCCGCGCTAACCACATCCGGCGGGCCGCACTCTGCAACATTTCAAGGCTTTCGGTTTTTACCCGAATGCTCTGAAAGGCGACTAGGAAAAATGCGAAGGACAGTTCAAATCAGGCTTTCGCGATGAGGAATTCTTGCTCTAAGGCTCAACCAAAGCGTCGTAATTCTCATCTTTAAAGACAAAGACACGCGAAGAATTCTTGTTGAAAGATCGGGTGTTCTGATCTGTTGAGAACGTCGCTTCAGGCTTTGGATCAACCGACTGCTTACTGGACCAAAGCGCTTACGGTGCGTTGAATTGCCTGCGGCGACTGCCCGAATGTTCGGACGAACGAACGTCGCATCCGCTCGCGATTTCCGAAACCGTTCTTCGTGGCTATTTCCTCGGCGGAAAACCGGCCAGACTCCATCATCAGCCGCGCAGATTCCACGCGCAGCCGTTCGATCGCGTTCGCGGGTGACCGCCCTGTTTCCTCTCGAAACAGTCGGCTGAACTGCCGCGGGCTGAGAAAGGCGGCGTTCGCCAAGTCATCGACGGACAACGGAGTGCTCAAATGTTCTTTTGCGTAGGCGAGGGCGGTCTGGATGCGGTCGGAAGTTGCATCCAGATCTAACAACGCCGAGAACTGCGACTGCCCGCCGGCGCGACGGTGATAAACGACCAGCAATTTGGCGACTGCACGGGCGATCTCAGCGCCAAGGTCGTTTTCCAACAGAGCCAATGCAAGATCCAGTCCAGCACTCATGCCGGCTGATGTCCATATTGGTCCATCAATCGTAAAGATACGATCTTCCTCGACGGCGACCTTGGGGTAGCGCCGTTGCATATTTCTCGCGAAGTGCCAATGAGTGGTTGCTCGTCGCCCGTCGAGTAATCCTGCCTCAGCGAGAAGGAGCGCACCAGTGCAGATCGAAGCGATCCGACGGCTTCGATGAACAGCGGATCGAAGATAGTTTAACAACGCTGGAGTCGCTGCCGGAGGTGCGATCCCGCCCGCAATGATGAGGGTGTCGAAGATACGGCGTTTGAACGATGACGTCTGAATCTCATATCCCAGCGAGGTGGCGACCGGGCCGCCGTGCTCCGAGAGCAGCGTGACTTCGTACGCCTTCGACCCAAGCTTCCAGTTCGCCGTTTCGAACACACTCGTGACGGCAAAGTTCATCGGAGAGAATGTGGGATAAATGATAAAGCCAATTTTGCGCATCGAATTTCTCGGGCCTGAGTGTACACCGCTGCGTACTGGATGGCCGAAAACGTTGGATATATGACCGCCGTGCCATGCAGTACCGCGCTATTGTGCTTGCAGGCCTCGGCAATATCGCGGAGTTGGCACCAAGCTGAGGTCTGTTTCCTTCGCCGAACGGAGAGCTTCTATGGCAGGAAAGAAAATTCTGATTACTGGAGCAACGGGAAAAACGGGTGGGCATGCCATCAAAACGCTTCTGGAACTGAACCTACCCGTGAGAGCGTTGGTTCATCGGATAGACGCTCGATCCGAGCAGTTGAGCGCCGATGGCGTTGAAATCGCCCAAGGCGATCTATCCGATTTTGAGGTGGTAAACGAAGCATTGAAGGGGATCACCGGGGCCTATTTTGTTTATCCCATTGAGGTGCCGGGCATCCTGGAGTCCACCGCCTTTTTCGCCGAAGCCGCCTTGGAACAGGGTGTCGGCGCCATCGTGAACATGTCGCAGATCTCTGCGAGACGGATTGCGAAGAGCCGCGCCGCCCAGAATCATTGGATCGCGGAGCGCCTGCTCGATCGCTCGGGCATTCCGGTCACACATCTGCGGCCCACCTTCTTCGCCGAATGGCTGATGTATTTCTCGCAGAGTATCAGGGAGCAGGATATGTTCCCGCTTCCCTTTGGCGACGCTCGTTATGCTCCCATCGCGGCGGAAGATCAGGGTCGGGTTATTGCTGCGATCTTGAAGGATCCAGCCGAGCACGCAGGAAAGACTTATCCCCTCTACGGTGCGAAGGAATTAACGCAATACGAAGTGGCTGACATCCTCACTCAGGTTCTCGGAAGAAAGATTACCTACGCTGCGCTCGAGATCAAAGACTTCATGGAAATCTGGAAGAAAACGGGGTTCTCCGCTTACAACCACCAGCATATAGCTGCCGTCGCTCAGGATTGCCGCGACGGACTCTTTTCCGGAACAAACGATTTGGTAGAACAGCTCACCGGCCAAAAACCACTCGGGATGATGGAATACATCACTCAGAACAAGGCGCTGTTCATTAAGCCTGAAAAAAGAAGCGAAGCACTTGCGGCATCTCGCTGAGCCATGGTCGAGTTTTTTTTCCGAGACGAGAGAAGCAAACAAAACGATTACTTGATTCTCTCAAAAGCGGAACTGGTAGCAACTTTAACGACTGGAGTAAACCATGAAAGTGATGGCCATTGGTACGCTGAAATCTCTTTCGCCGGAACAAAGACAGAATTATCTGCCGAGGGAAGTCCCGGCGACGTTGCAACTCTATCTCGACGGCAAGATGGAGCAATTCTGGCTACGAGACAAAGAGGCGGGCGTGATCTTCCTGATGAACGTAGAGTCGGTCGACGAGGCAGGACGGCTTCTTAAAGCATTACCGCTCGGTGGAGACGATTTGCTGACCTTCGACCTGATGCCGATCGGACCACTACTGCCGCTCGGCTTGTTGATGAAAGCGAAATAGCGACGGTCCGGGCGTTGCCGCTGGCCAAGCGCACAGAGGACAAATGGTTGCGACGCCTTTCGTCGGATTTCTGGCGTTGCTGTTGAAAAACGGGGCATCTGAATGCTGACGTTCGAAACACGAACACATGCCGCAGGATAACAAAGGGAGTAAGAACATGACCCACGATTCAACAAAAGCGAAAGACAACAACCGCATGAACAGCACACCATCCTTCGTCGAGTACCATGTTCCGCGGGAGGGGGGAAACGTCTACGCACGCGACTACGAAGGCGCTGGTCCTGCCTTTGTGCTCATGCACGGCTTCCCCGATAACCTACACATCTGGGACGATCTGATCCCCTACCTGATAGCTAGCGGGCGGCGCGTCGTGACGTTCGATTTTCTGGGCTTTGGCGCGTCGGACAAACCGGTCGGCCCTGCATACAGCTTCAAGCAACAGTTGGGCGATCTTGAAGCGGTGGTCGAGGGGCTGGGCCTGGGGAAGATCGTCCCTGTCGCCCACGATTCCTCCGGGATCGCGGCGCTCAACTACGCGCTCGCGCACCCCGAGGGCGTCGACTCCGTAATCATGCTGAACTCAGCCTATGCCGAAGACTCCACAGTTCTTTGGCCGGAGATGATCACGCTCTTCGCGACCAAGAGCCTCCCTGCGCTGGCGACTTCCATCGCCCAAAGCCCCGAACAATTCGGCTGGCTGCTGAACTGGCAGAAGCAGAAATTCCTGGACGCGCTTCCGGAAGTGCAGAAACCGCATTTCACTACGTTCCTCGGTCCGCTGATCAGCGAGAACTTCCTCGCCCAGCCCGGTTCGGGTCCCGCATTTGTGCAGTTGGCAGCGCAGTTCTTCGATGCGCACACCCAAAACGCCAAGCGTCTGCAGGAACTCAAGGCACTCGACGTTCCGGTCAAGCTCATCTGGGGACAGTTCGATCCCTACATCACTGTGGCCGTGGCCGAGCGGCGTAAGTCTCAACTGCAGCACCCCTCCCTCACTGTCGTGCCGGCCGGCCATTGGCTGCAGGTCGATGAACCCCAGCAGGTGGCCAAGGCGATGCTGTCAGAGGTCTGGACGACCGCCGGTAAGTAGTGCGATTACGAAGAGCGCGACTTGTTCGAAGTTCGGGTCGCGTTGATGGGTTATCAACGAACAGGAATGACCGCTACGCTCTTTGTCGGATTTGTGGTGATGATGGCAGCGATAGTCGTAGCACTTGTCGCCCGCTACCTGAATGGCCGAGCCGCATTCCGCGTGCTGGCTGGGCTATCCGTGTGGTTCATTTATGCTGGCCTGCTGGGATACTTCGGCATTGTCAAAAACACGGCGATGCGTCCCCCGGGAATCACATTTGTCGTCGTTCCTATTTTTTCCTTTCTTTTCCTTTTTATCGCGTTCATCGTGCGATCCTCGGTCGGCGCACGTCTCGCACTGGCTTTCCCGCTCTGGATAATTCTGGGTACTCAATCCTTTCGCATCGCCGTCGAGCTGTTCCTGCATCAGCTTTGCATCGACGGTCTAGTTCCCAAGATGCTGACCTTCGAGGGCGCGAACGTGGACATTTATATCGGAGCTTCAGCACCTCTAATCGCCTGGCTATCCACGCGAGGGCGAACGGGTATGAAGTTCGCGCTTGCCTGGAACGTGCTTGGTCTTCTCGCGCTGACGAACGTTGTGACTCGCGCCGTGCTGACGGCGCCCGGTCCGTTCAACCTGATCCACGCCGAAGTTCCCAATCGGATGTTTGGCACATTTCCCTTCCTGTTTATTCCAGGATTTTTCGTTCCCCTCGCGGTGGTGCTGCATGCGCTTGCCATACGTGCCATCGGCAGCCCGTTGCGTGCGGCGGTTTGAGGACCAAATTGTGTATCAGCGACCAACCGGAGAGAGTTAGCGCTGAAACGCTCCATACCAAGTGACTCTCAGCCCTAATGGGTCTGTGTGGGCGATCGGATTATTCTCAACATAACTATAGAAGTTCGGCCTCCTCCGAACCTGATTGGATCTTCAAAGATGAAAACGGCGCACGTCTCGATTATCGCCACAAGGGTCGAAGGAATACTACTGCGCCGGGCCGAGAGCAGTCACCGGATGAATCTCCCAACATGTGGCTCTCCAGTTGTGTGCGCCGCCGGGATTCGTGTTCTCCGAAGCGTTGCAATGCTCACGATCAAGCATCATCCAGCCCACAACGATGATCTTGTGGCCAAGCAGAGTTCGCCGCAAATTGTTCGTTGACCAGTCCTTACCTTGGGCAGCCGTTATTGCACGCTCGCGCGGACTGACTTCGACGATCATGTGCTGGATCCCTTTTGCTTCTCCGGCGTTCAATGCTATTTCAATATGGGTATCGACGTGAGGAGGATCCGTGGCTCCGCAATTTACCGTTTCTGCGCCGCCCGGCTTTACATTGATGACATAACCGGTAATGATGGCGCCTTGCGTGGCACTCCAGCGCGTGACGTCATTCCCCGGAGCAAGGACCGCGGCGAGGGTAATGCCAGGGTTCACGTTCGTTTTCAACGGAGCGACCGTGCGGTTCTTTAAGCGATTGAGCGCCTGCACAGCAGAAACCTTGGTTTTTCCCTCGAGCGGGCAGTTGTCGAAGCTCCCCGGTTCCTGGGCGGGACAACTCGACACGCACAAGGTCAGCACTACGATGGGTAGCAAACGCATGCGGTCTCCCTCCGGTACAGGCGAGAGTTAGCTCGGCTTAATAGCTTAGTATTCAAGTTTTCAATAAAATAGAGAATATCTAACCGGTAAATGTAATAGAAGGCTTCTATCGGAGCTAGCTTTTTCGACGCGATTAATGATTACGGCTTCCAGAATCTCTTGAGTCGTTCAGATCCTCGATGGCTTGTTCTATCCGAGGGAACATAAATCCGCAACTGCGGATTGCCGTAGCTCGACACGCTCATCCGAGTGCGGTTTGTTTACTTGAGCGATGAAATCCCGGGATGCAGCCAGGAAAACACAAAATCCGTAATTCCTGGGAACACCCTGTTGAGAAGTCCAGCCAGGGGAGCAAAGCCAAATCCAACAATCTTGAACCAAAATTCCAGTCCCAACTCTCCAGGCTTGGTGTTCGTGACATGGCTCAACGTGGCATCGCGATGCATATCTGCATACACCTTTACAATCACGACGCCTACGATAATGAAGAGAGCAATCAAGACAGCGCTTAGGGCCTGGCGTGGGTCAAACGGATACGTGGACATTGCAACGGTGGATGCCACGAGCAGCACCGTGATGGTCATGGCCATCGTCCTGAGCCGACCGAGGACATTCTGAACAAAACCGAGGTAGTTTCAGGCATACAAATTCTTCCGCATTGCGAATATGCTCGTGCCCAGCCTGAGGCGGCGCAGTTGGAGCAGTGGAAGGCCCTTAGGGCTTTGCGGACGACGGCTGCCAGAGCTCAATCTTATTCCCATCCAGGTCATAGATCCAGGCAAAGCGACCGTAGGATTCATTCATTCGTTTGGCGTCAATCTTTACTCCCTCTTGTTTTAAGCGGTCGAGCAAAGCATCCAGATCGTCCACGATGTAGTTGACCATGAACGGTGCGTGGCTGGGATCGAAATAGTCAGTGGAGGTGGGAAAAACAGTCCAAACTGTAACGTGTTCCTTTTGCGGGTCGTCGTGTTCGCGCCACGGAAGCATCACGCCTCCGCCTTTGTCAGCGAGTCCAAGATGCTTCGAATACCATTCGCGCATCTGATCACGATTAGCGGATTTGAAGAAGACACCGCCGATTCCAAGGATGCGCCCGCGCTGCTCCACTTTGACGGGCGGCTTCGGCTTTTCAGGTTGCGAAGATTGCGCTCCCTGTCCTCCTGTTGAGGACACCGACATAAGCAACAGCGAGCCGAGCGCAATTCTGCTCCAGGGTATTCCTAGCATGCGTGGATTATAACAAGTTTCGATTCGAATGGAGAAAACGGTTCGCTCAAGGTTCGCCGCGATTCACCCTTTCTAGAGCGTGCATGAGGTCTGGAACTGGCTTGGAATCGCCCGTAGAAAACCAGGCTTGCGGGATCGCTT
>WNFC01008404.1_pt1 | contig 11377 bp, 14 predicted proteins | sample 5400541 | NCBI WGS metagenome assembly WNFC01 (sample SAMN13153342, study PRJNA577476) | soil metagenome | isolation source: 120 cm saprolite under Douglas fir tree site 2 hole 2 replicate 1 | place: USA:California | collected 2015-04-18
TGGGGAGATGATCCCTTTCGAAGTGGTTGGGGCGGCGAAGAAGGATGAACCGGTCATTAGGAAGGAAACGTATCAGGAGGAAGGAACCTTATGCGACCCAGTCGAGGCCTTTCTTGTCGACGAGGGTGAGGAGTTTGAGTGAGGCGCCGCTGGGCTTTTTCTCGCCGCGCTCCCACTGGGAGATGAGATTGATAGAGAGGCCTAGATGCCGGGCGAAAACGGATTGGCTGACTCGCTCGCGTTTGCGAATGTTGGCGATCTGACGCGGGGTAAGAGGCTTGACCGGAGTGAGGCATAGCTCGTCCAGATCGCGGATGGTCTTCTTGGGGAGCATGCCAACGGAGACGAGCTCCGTGGCAAGCGAATGAGCTGCTTCGAGTTGTTTGCTACGATATTTCGTTTTCATCGCAGAGGACCTCGATCAATTTACCTTCATTTAGGGCGGCGCGCATCGCGGCCGGCGCGGTGAGAAGTTGTTTCGCGATCAATCGCCAAGCCTTAAGCTCATCTGGCCCGATATTGGCACGCTCACTCTTGGCGAACCCGAAAACAAAGATGCCAATCGTCCTCCAACGCAGGAGAATGATGGCCCTGAAGCCGCCGGACTTGCCTTCACCAGAGCGTCGCAACCTCTGTTTATAAACGCCTCCGCCTAGTTCCACATCGACTGTTCCGGAGTGTATCTCAGCCATGGCACGACAGAGCACTGCGTCGCCGATCTGGTTCTTTCGTGCAAACCGGGCGAATTCTTTACTTTTGAAGACTCGCAATTCGCTCCGTGCTCTCAGCAGAAATATAACACTGAGTGTTATAGATGAAAAGTGCTATTTGATGATGCCGCGTTGCCTCAGGTGCAGGCTCAGCCGACTGATTGACTTTGCCTTAATGCATCAGCTGGAGCGGCTATCAATGATGCCGAATCTCGGATGAGCGCCAAAGATCGAGGATGACGATGCTGTTGTGGTGTGGCGTGTTTTGTGAACGGTCAGTGTGGGTCGGTGAGTGGATTGGAGGAGGTGGCTTCCGGGTCGACCCAGTAGCTCGTCCTTGCCGTGACCGCCAGTTTCGAGTAGTTGGGCAGAGACAGGTTGATGACGTGGAGGCCAGGGTGTGGCGATTGCGGCTGGAAGCTGAGTACGTAGCGGTTGGGTATGTGGTTGGAGATGGTGGCGAGGCTGCGTTCGAGGGTCTTTGCGTCGGTGAGTTTGAAGTATTCGCCGCCGGTGAGACGGGCCACGGTCTCGGGAACGTTGCGTTTGAGACCGTCGGTCGCGGCTATCGCCGCCATTTTGGCGAGGGCCAGTGGAGGGACAAACTGGGTGAGGCAGTCGTAGGCCTGAATGGCTTTGTTGTGAGTCGCGTCGGGATCCGGATCGGGGTCTTTGCCCATGCAGCCGCCAGGAGGGTTGGGGTGGTGGTTTTCCATCCATAGGCCTCCGGGCTGAGTGGGGAGTTCGCGGGCGGCGTAGTGGGCTGCTTCGGATTTTCCGGTGGAGTAGCCGATGCTGTAGATGACGGTGTTGGTGTCGCTGATGGCACGGAGGGCATCTTCGAGCTTGAGATGGCTCCCTCGGTCGAGGGTTTCGCTGATAAGGAGGACGGCGCGGCGGTACTCGCGTGGCTGGTTCCGGAGGAGGTCGACGGAGAAGCCGAGGGCGTCGAGGATGGCGGCGCCGTTGTCGCCGAGGCCGAGGTTGTGGATGGCGAGCGGGGAGGCGCAGTCGTCGAGGTGATGTTGGCGGGAGCAGCCGGGGGTGAGGCTGGCGATGGCGTCTGCGGCAGAGTCGAGGTCGGAGGTGAAGTCCTGGAGAAGTGTGGGCTGACTGTCGAAGGCGACGACGGCGACTTTGTGAGGGACGTCGCCGACGATAGAGGCGAGCATTGGAGCCAGCGGGGGAGCGATGGAGTTGAATTTGTTGAATTCGCGGGCGCCGGCCCCGCCGATTTCGATGACGACGACGAGGGCGAGAGGCTCGCCACCGGTGTCCTGCTCGAGAGTGAGCTTCTGCGGGACTCCGTCGTCGGTCAGGACGAAATCGTTCGCGGCGAGTGTGAAGACGAGATCGCCGGCCTTATCGCGGACGAGAGCGGGCGCGAGAACAAGCGTAGAGCGAGTGCTGAGCAGAGAGGTTTTCGGAGTCTCCTGGGCAACGGATTGCGCGGAGTTGAGAAGCCCGTGGGACGATGGGGGCGCCGTCTGCGCGAACAGGGGGACGCCCAGCGCTATGAGAATGCTTGGAAGGCACCTCTTCATGTGAGCAAGTATAAGGCTGGTGGAGAGCGCAATGCGCTTACTTGATGATGCCGCGTTGGCTGTTGGCGATGAAGTCGGCGAGGTAGGCTACGTGTTCGCCTGCGCGGCCAGTGGCGATGGTTTCGCGGATGGCGGCGAGGGCTTCGGTGGTGTTGAGCTTCGAGGCGAGAAGGGTGCGGTAGGCGGTGCGGAGTTCTTTGAGCTGCTGCGGGGTGAAGCCTTTTCGTTCGAGGCCAACTTTATTCAGGCCGTAGGCGTGGTTGTTGCGCTCGATGGAGGTGAGAGAGTACGGCAGTACGTCCTGGGTAATGGTGGTGCCGCCGCCGATGTAGGCGTGGCGGCCTATGCGACAGAACTGGTGGACGGGGCAGAGGGCGCCGACTACGGCGTAGTCTTCGACGGTGACGTGACCGGCTAGCGTGGCGGAGTTGGCGAGGATGCAGCCGTTGCCGATCTGCGAGTCGTGGCCGATGTGGGTGTAGGCCATGATGAGGCAGTCATTTCCGATGCGGGTGATGCCGCCGCCGCCTGCCGTGCCACGGGAGATGGTGACGTACTCGCGGATGGTGTTGTTGTCTCCGATGGTGACGCGGGTGGGTTCGCCGGCGTACTTGAGGTCCTGGGGGGCGATGCCGATGCAGGCGAAGGAGAAGATGCGGTTGTTGCGGCCCATGGTGAGGTGGCCGTCGTCTCCCCCACCCAGGACGACGTGGGAGACGAGTTCGCAGTTTTCGCCGAGGATGACGTTGGGACCGATGGTGCACCAGGGGCCGACCTTGCAGCTTGCGGGAATTTGCGCGCCGCTTGCGACGATCGCTGTGGGGTGAATGCTCACTCTGCTGTCTCGACCTTGGCTTCGACTTTGGCTTGGACTTTTGGGGCTACGCGTGGGACGACCTGGCACATGACCACGGCATCACAGACGAGTTTGCCGTCAACGGTAATGCTGCCGCTCATCTTCACTGCGCGACTGCGCCAGTTGAGGACTGTGACCTCGATGCGGAGCTGGTCGCCGGGCGTCACGGGACGGCGGAAGCGGGCGTTTTCAATGCTGGTGAAGAGCATGAGCTTGGAGTCGCGGTCGGGGATTTCGCTGAGGAGAAGAGCGCCGCCCGCCTGGGCGATGGCTTCGACCATGAGAACGCCGGGCATGATGGGATAGTCGGGGAAGTGGCCCTGGAAGTGGGGCTCGTTGAAGGTTACGTTCTTGATGGCGACGATGCGCTGCTTACGCTCCATCTCGACGACGCGGTCGATGAGGAGGAAGGGGTAGCGGTGCGGGAGGAGGGACATGATTTCGAGGATGTCCATCGTGGTGGGCGCCGCTGGCTGCTCGTCGGGGACTTGATGGGGCGTTGTGTCGGGCGTTGGGTCGGGCGTTTCATCGCTCATGGCAAGGATGAGTATAAACGGCGCGTTGATGAAGGAAAGCGTGGCTCATCGGGTGGTGGTGAGTTTCCGGATCGCCGGCCATGCGGGCTGTCTCGTCGAGTTCGCAGCTTTGGTGGGGACCTGCGGTGCCGGCGGCGATGAAGGTTTCGTGGGATGTGCGATTGGAGGCGTTATCCCGGCAAAGCTGCCAGTTGAGTTGCGTGCGATGGGACAGGAAAACGACAAAAGCGAACGCGAAGGAACGCAGAGGGAGACGCAAAGTTCGCCGCACCCACCGTTGATAAGGATCGACCACTTGGCGAATGTGCAGATGATTGCGGTAGTTGTTTTGCTACACTGCCCGGCATGCCTTTTAAGCTTGCGTTTATGACGGTGGGAATATTGCGTGAGGCAGTGGGCCATGCGCAGGTGCAGGGGTTTGTGGACCGCATCCCAAGCGTGTATGGCGCGGCTGAAGCCAGTGACGGATTTCGCGACCGATCGATTCGGGACGTGGGGACGTGGCTGCATTCGTGGGGACCAGTCGAACTTCCCGATTGTTTTCCGGCACCACCGGAGGATACTCAGATTGCGATGACGCTCAGCCTGTGGAAGGACTTGGAGTCGGTTGCGGCGTTCACCTACCACGGAGCGCATGGAGAGGCTTTGACCCAGAGGAGGGAGTGGTTTGAAAAGTACAATCTCCCGGTCTATGTGGCTTGGTGGGTGGCAGACGATCATCCGATCGAATGGAAGGAAGGCAATGCGAGGCTGGAACATCTTCACAGCCAGGGGCCTACAGCGTTTGCGTTTAATTTTGCCCGGCCCTTTGATTCGGAGGGAAATGCTTGCTTGCTGGATCGGGAGTCGGTGAAGGCTAAGGCGGCCTTGAATGCGCGGGGGGCGTGATAACCATCGCCTGCTTGGACGGCGGGCTTTCGGTGAATTTTGAGGTTGGAGTTGGAAAGGAAGGCATACCCCAGGGGCTGAAGCCCCTTCTTTTTTGTGGTGGCTGAGAGACCCAAGGCTGAAGCCTTGGGCTACCTAGAAGCAAAGACAACGGCAAAAGCAGATTCCTCCGCTGCGGAATGACAAACAAAGGACAGGCAACGACAGATGCAATGGCAAAGGCAACCCACCCTTTTCGATAAGGCTGAAAAGGATGGGCCACCCGGCTTCTGTGTCGCTCGTTCAGGGGATCGGCTATCCGACTTCCGTGTCGCACGTTCAGGCTGCTGGTGGTGGGAGTTGGGCGCTGGGGGTGGAGCGGGAGAGTTCGAGTTCTTCGGGGGTCATTTCTACGGGGACTTCGGCGAAGAGTGGAGTGCTGAGGTAGCGTTCGCCGGTGTCAGGCAGCATGGCGAGGATGGTGGAGCCTTTGGGGGCTTCGGCGGCGATCTTCAGGGCTCCGGCGAAGGTGGCACCTGAGCTGATGCCTACGAAGATGCCTTCCTTTTTGGCGAGAGCCTGGCTTTGGGTCATGGCTTCGGGGTTAGTTATGCGCAGGATCTGGTGGATGCGGTGGGTGTCTACGGCGTCCTGTGCGAGCTTGGGGATGAAGTCGGGGCTCCAGCCCTGCTGGGGGTGTGGGGTCCAGGAGGGGTGGCTGGCGGAGGGGGAGCCGTCGGGGTTGCTGGGCTGGGCGATGCCGCTTGAGACCATGGGGGCGGCGTCGGGTTCGCAGAGGATTATTTTTGTGTCGGGGCGTTTGTCGGCGAGGACGCGGGAGACGCCTTTGAGAGTGCCGCCGGTGCCGAATCCGGTGACCCAGTAGTCGAGACGGTCGCCTTCGAAGTCGCGGAGAATCTCCTGCGCGGTGGTGCGGGAGTGGAAGTCGGCGTTGGCTTCGTTGGTGAACTGGCGGGTGAGGAACCAGCCGTTTTTCTCGGCGAGCTCCTCGGCTTTTTTGACCATGCCGGTGCCGCGAGCGGGGCCGGGAGTGATGACGACCTTCGCGCCGAGGAAGCGCATGAGCTTGCGGCGCTCGATGGAGAAGGTTTCGGCCATGGTGACGACGAGGGGGTAGCCTTTGGCGGCGCAGACCATGGCGAGGCCGATGCCCGTGTTGCCGCTGGTGGCCTCGATGACGGTCTGGCCGGGCTTGAGGGTGCCGCGTCGTTCGGCGTCTTCGATGACTCCGAGGGCGAGGCGGTCCTTTACGGAGCCCAGGGGGTTGAAGGCTTCGATCTTGACGTAGAGGTTGATGCCGGCGGGGGCGATGTGGTTGATGCGGACTGCGGGGGTGTTGCCGACGGTGCCCAGGATGTTGTCGAACTTGTGTTTCATCGGTGCTCCTTGATTGGCTCGAAGGGCGTTGGGAAGCCCGCCGGAGATGTTCTGTACAAAACTACACCGGAGTGGAAGGAATGTCCCTCAGGGGCGAGGCCCTAGCCGACAGAAAAGCAAGAGCAGAAGCAGATCCCCTTCGGGGATGGCAGACAGAAAAGCAAGAGCAACAGCAAAGGCAAGAGCAATAGCAAAGGCAACAGCAGATCCCTACGGGATGACAACAAAAACGCAAGGACAACAGCAGATCCCTGCGGGATGACAACCGGAAAAGCAAAGGCAAGAGCAACAGCGTTGACGTGAGCCGTACTACTGTTTTTTCTTGAGGAGGATATCGGGGTTGAAGGTGTCGGGGGACAGGTCTACGTCGTATTCGACCTTGGTGTAGAAGGTCTGGCTGGCCATGTCGCCGTTGTGATAGCGGGTGATGGTGAAGGCGGTGGGCAGGCCCTGGATGGTGTGGTAATCATCGTACTCTTCGGCGTCCTCGTCGCGGTCTTTGAAGGTGATGTTGCGCCACTCGAAGGTGCGGCGGCGGGGGAGATGGGTGGCGACGTCGATGTCGAGGGTGACGGCGTCGTTGTTGTCGCTGAGGATGGTGACGCGTTCGGTGAGGCGGCGCTCGACCATGGTACTGCCTTCGTCGATGACGACGACGCCGGGAGCCTTGAGCCAGACGCGATAGATGGATTCGATGGAGTGAGCCTGGCGGCGGTAGTAGTCCTCGATCTGGTCTTTGGGGAGGGTGATGTTGCCCTTGTAGGTGACTTCGTGGCCGGTGTTGTTGATCCAGATCTGGACGATGTCGATCTTTTTGCCGGGGAGGATCATGCTCTTGTCGGTGATGAAGCCGATGCGCTGGGCCTCGGGGCGGTCTGGGTTTGAAAGGCCTGGGCTGGCGAACTGGTGAGTGGCGGTGAAGTCGATGACGATGCCGTTGGGGGCTCCCTGGAAGAAGCGGCCGAGATGGCCGAGCACGCGGACGTTGCGGCGGTTGAGCCAGGCGTCGCCGCCGAGGGCTTCGAGCATCTGGTCGAGGAGCTTGCGTCCGCGCTGCTCCTGGGTCTGGTCTGCGGGGTGGGTGGGCCCGGCGCTGGGGATGTCGCGGGCTTGTGCGCGGAGGAACGGGGTGGCGGTGATGAGGAGGCCGAGCGTAATCGAGAGGGTTGCTTGTTTCATTCCGACTCCGTTCAAAACAGTTTCCCGCCATTGGGAAGTGGCTGATTTCGTGAAGTGCCGTTTCTCTTGAGAGAAGACGGCCATAACCTAAAAGCCACCCGATAGCCCGCGGGAAAACTGCTAAGTGTCCTATGTCTAAAATTAGCGGCAAAATCGCGACGCGTAGCATAATTGCTAACCCACGCAAACAGCAGATCCCTCCACTCCGCTGCGCTCCGGTCGGGATGACAATTTCTTTGCCAATCAATCATTCGAGTTTCAACCATTGTCGGTACCCCAAAATTTCAACCATGGGTCGATACATCCTAGCCGACGAGGACAGCGCCGCCGTTGACGTTGAAGATCTCGCCGGAGATGAAGCCGGCGAGGGGGGTGCAGAGGAAGAGGATCGGCGCGGCGATCTCGTCGACGTGCGCGGGGCGGCCCAGCGGGATGAGCGACAACAGCTTCTTGGACGTTTCGGGGTCGCTAAGGACACCGGCGGACATTTCGGTGCCGACCCAGCCTGGGGCGACGCAGTTGCAGTGGATACCCTGGCCGATGAGTTCGGTGGAGAGGCTCTTGGTGAGGCTGATGAGAGCGCCCTTGGTGGCGGCGTAGTCGGCGTGGAAGGCTTCGCCGCGCTGACCGGCGGTGGAGCTGACGAGGACAATGTGACCTCTTACTCCATTCGCGAGAGGTTGGGATTGCATTTGGGCGACTGCGGCGCGGACTACGCCGAAGACGCTGTCGAGATTGGTGCCGAGGGTGTCTCGCCATTGGGCGGTTGTCATGGAGGCGATGGGGGCGTCGTGAGAGGGCCAGATGCCGTGGTTGAGGATAGCGCAGTCCAGGCGGCCGAAGGCGGCTACGGCGGCGGTGACGAGGGCCTGGCCGTCTTCCGGGGTGGAGAGGGGTTGCTGGATGGCGCGGCAGAGCTCGGGGCCGCCGCACTCCTGGACGAGGGCCTCGGCCTGCTGGGCGGCGGAGAGATAGCTGAAGACGACTTTTGCCCCGGCCTGACGGAAGAGGCGGACGGTGGCTGCGCCGATTCCGCGGGAGCCTCCGGTAATCAGGGCGACTTTACCCGCGAGCGACATTACGACACCTGAGTCCATGTTATTCGGCATATACTCGACGCTATCGAATCAGTCTTCCTCACGCAAGTTACGCCGGCACTGAGAGTTTTCTACCAATTCTTTTTGAGGAGCTAACAGCCAAATGAAGATCGCCGTTATCATCGCACGGATTCTGCTGGGACTTCCTTTTCTCATCTTCGGACTCAACGATTTCTTTCACTTCATCCCGATGCAGCCGATTCCGGGCGACGCGGGCGTTCTGGTGGGAATCTTGTACACGCATGGATGGCTCATATTCCATGGCCTGCTGTATGTGGTCGCCGGCGTGTTGCTGTTGGTTGGGCGGTATGTCCCGGTGGCGCTTGTAATCCTTGGGCCGATCATCGTGAACATCCTGGTGTTTCACCTTACGCTGGCGCCTTCGGGGATTGGGCCGGGGTTGGTTTGTGCGGTGCTGGAGTTGTTTTTGATTTATGCGTACTGGCCGGCTTTCCGGGGGATCTTCATTCCGAAGATGGAGGCTTGGTAGCTGCGCGATCGAGGGTCTTTGGAGGAGAACAGACAACTGCAAAGGCAGATGCGGGGGGGTCTTCCCCTCCGACTTCGCACAGGGTCAGAATGATGAAGAGGCAACGGCAAGTGCGGAGTGGTGGCTGAGTAAAACTCAGGTAGAGAAGCAGATTTCTCCACTGCGCTGCTCACGATGAAGCTGTGAGCAGCTTCGGTCGAAATGACGGTTGTTCGTTTTGGGGTAGGGAGAACAAGCAACGACAACGGCGTTATGGCGGTCTGATAGCTTTCATCCCACACCCGTGCTTTTGCGGCCGTTCGTGTCGGCGATCCAGGCTAGGTGAGGACAGGGAGTTGGAGCGTGGTGCCAATGGGGACGTTGTTGGGGTCGGCAATGTTGTTGGCTTTGGCGATCTGGGGGTACTTGTTGGCGTTGCCGTAGAAGAGCAGGCTGATGGCTGAGAGGGTGTCGCCGGATTTGATGGTGACGGGCTGGGTTTCGCCGCCGCTGGTGCCGATCTCGTGCTTGAGGTCGGAGTAGGTGGAATCGACTTTCTTGATATGGTCCCAGACACGCTCGAGAACGACTTTTGATGGTACGGTGCCTTTGATGTGGAGCTGCTCGCCGGCGAGGTCAACGGCTTCGAGGGTAGCGCCGTAGGGGGCGAAGCGCTGGATGGATTCAATGACTGGGGCGTATTTCTGTTTCAATGCGTCTAGATCTGCCATGGCACACCTCTTTATGTCAGCGTGGCTGACTGTGTTGTTGTCGTGCTGGTTGTGGGGCCCTTGTGCCGGTTGGGCCAGAGAATTGGCCCGCTCAATGAGGCACTATTTGAATTTGCTGAGAAGCTGCTGCGCCATGCTGCCCATGGAGCTGGTCGGAGTGGCCTGACCGTTGGGAGCAAAGTGCTGGATGACCATCGGCAGGATAGTGGCGAGCGCCATCTGGACGACCTGTGGGGAGACACCGGCTTTCTCTGCGGTTTTTTCGATGAGGCCGGTGCCGCCGAGACCCTGCTGAACCTGCTCGGGGGTTGCGGTGGCGGCCTGACCTGCGCCCCAGGAGTTGACGTGCTCGGCCATGCCGTTATTTTTGAAGGCGTCGAGGACACCCTGAATGCCTTCAGGATGCTGGGTGAGGGCTTCGATGAAGCCTCCGGCTACTTTGGCCTGGTCGGTTCCGGCGGCCTCTCCGGTCCGTCCGGCGAGTGATTGAATCATGTCCATAATTCCCATGGGATTCACCTCGCCCCCATAGTAGGCCCGTTTTTCGGGGAGCGCCGCGGCGAGATGTAAATTTTTATCGATTTCTAATGGCTGGATTTCTCATCGGATCAATTTTGATGGATGGCTTGTCTACTTTCAGGGCTTCAGCCTTGGTGGCGCCACACGCTGGCGCTCATACGCATTGAAATCAAAGACGAAGTGCTAGTAGTTTTGGGAGTTCGCCCGAGCACAGCACCCGGATATCCTTCAAAACATCGTGGCTTTCAATTGGGATATAGCTGGTGGCCATTCTGGCCCGGAGCGCGATAGGAGACCGATGCAACTGCATTGGCTTGGTTCTGTTCCTGAGGACCGGGAGAAAGGTTCGAATGAGAACCGTGCAAATCGCTCTCAACTTTCTCTTTGAAGGTCACACGACCTGGAGCGCCGACTGGATATGGGGCTGCCCTTTGATCGTATTGACGGTAATCATCCATGTCCTGGGCCTTGGGTACATAAGCCAAAGAGCGATCTTGATTCACGGCGATATAGTGAAACACCGCCACCCAACAGCTACATTCGCAGTTGTGGTGGGTGCAACGGCCCTCCTGGCAACTGTTCTGCATGCGATAGAAGCAGGCTTTTGGGCCATTGCTTACCTCGTCATCGGGGCTATGCCAAACGTCAAGTCTGCGATGCTCTATTCACTTGGCGCGATGACGACTTACGGACATCAGAGTCTTTTTCTGGAAGACCCTTGGCGACTGATGGGAACGATTGAGGCGCTGAATGGGTGGCTGCTCTTCGGATTGTCCACGGCTTTTCTCTTTTGGCTGATTCAGGAAGTCTCGCCCAATAATCGGACTGGTCACTAGAGTGGCTCTCGACAACTGTTGCCTTTAGAGTAAATCTCCACTGCATGAAAGATCAGATAGCTTCAGCGCTTTGCTTTCGGCAGTTCGCTGGCTCCGAAACGGCTGTGACTCGACGGAAGGCAGTGTTAATTTTCACGGCACGAGGAACGAGATAAACTGAGGCCATGAGTGATTTAGACAAGGTTGCGATTTCTACCAAAGGGGCCCCGGCTGCTATCGGGCCGTATTCCCAGGCGGTGTGGGTTGGGGACCTGTTGTTTGCGTCCGGACAGGTTGCGCTTGACCCGGCGACTGGCCAGTTGGTGGCCGGGGGGATTACCGAACAGACGGTCCGGGTGCTGGAGAACGTGAAGGCTGTGCTGACCGAGGCCGGACTGCATATGCACAACGTGGTGAAGACGACGGTGTTCCTGAAGTCGATGAGCGACTTTGCGGCGATGAACGAGGTGTATGGGAAGCATCTGGCGCCCGATGGCGTGGTGGCGCCGGCGCGATCGACGGTGGCGGTGGCGGGGCTGCCGAAGGATGCGTTGGTGGAGATCGAAGTGATCGCCAGGGACCCCCGCGGAAGGTACGGCACCGCTTGAAACATAATGGGCAAATTGGCATCTAATCTTCAGAACCTAATGAAAAAA
>WNFC01008405.1_pt1 | contig 11377 bp, 14 predicted proteins | sample 5400541 | NCBI WGS metagenome assembly WNFC01 (sample SAMN13153342, study PRJNA577476) | soil metagenome | isolation source: 120 cm saprolite under Douglas fir tree site 2 hole 2 replicate 1 | place: USA:California | collected 2015-04-18
CAACTTGGCAGCGTCTTGCGCAGGCGGGATGTGGGGGCGTTGCGGGCGTTTTTGCTGCAGTCGGCTTCGCGGTTTGGGGACATGAAGCAGGTTCTGGATGTCCAGGGCAAATCTGAGGACGAGATGGAGGAGCTGCTGCACCGCATGATCGTGGCCCGGCCCGATCTCGAGGATCTGCATCGGGCAAGCCGCGAGTGGCTGTTCCGCCACGGGATCGACGCGTACGGCGAGGACGACGGGCGGCGCAACTAGACCGCCAGGCCTTAAAGCTTTCTATGCACGGCGATTCTGCGAATTGGTCACATTCGATCTTTGATGACCCTGACGGGACCTGCCGGGTGGAAGTCACCGATGAAGATGGGGAAGTCTGGCCAGTCGCGCGGCAAGTGACTCACGGCCAGGCCGAGCGCCTCATCGAGCGCATCGCCGAAGAGTCGCGGACGTCGCGCAAGCCGATCAAAGTCGTCATTCGCGACCCGTACTTCATGGCCGCCACAGTTATCACGCTCAAGCGCCAGCCGATCTAAGCTCGGGAGGTGCAGCCGGGCGATCCGCGGGCAGATCCGACGATTGTCGACCTGATCGAGTTGGCGGGGCTGTGGGTGGCGGCGGGGGACTGGCCGGCGCTGGGGCGGACCCTCGCGCAACTCAATGAGCAGCTTGAACAGCGGTTTCCGGATGAGGCGGAGTTTGCCTTGCGATTCCGCGAGCTGCAGCGTGTGATTGATAGCGATCCACTGAGCGTCGAGGAGATTCGGCGGAGCTACCGCCAGGCGACCTTCGGCTAGCTTAGACGAGCCAGGCTTCGGCTTCGCGGACGGGCGAGGCGAAGGCGCCACCGATGCCCAGCGCGACCACCGCTAGCAGCGAGAGTAGCGGGGCCACATCAGCGCCGACGATGCGCATCACCAGGCTGGCGATGCCCGCCAGGCCGGCCGCGGCGAGCCAGCTCGTACGCGGGTAGCGCGCCCAGATCACCAGCAGCGTGAGGCTCGCCACCGCGGTTGCCAGCATGCCCAGACCAGGCACGGTTGCTGCCGGCTGAACTATCGCCAGCAGGTCCAGCGCGGGCGCAATGAGCGTCAGCACAAGCACCACTGGCGGCAGCGCGGGCGCCACCAAATGTGCGCGTGCGCGGGCACTGGACAGAGCAGAAACAGCCATCAGGTCAACAGAAGATGAATGCAGGACGTATGCCAATTAACGGCAGACGCGCCCGGATTCGTAGTGAGAACGGCGGCGGACGCCGGGAATTACTTAGAGGCCTGTAAGCGCCGAGGTCATCGACTCGTGAAGCAGGCCGTTGCTGGCCAGCACCTGGCCTGCGTCGACTTTGAACGCCGAGCCATCGGTGGCCGTCACCGTGCCGCCAGCTTCGAGCACGATCAGCGCGCCCGCGGCGATATCCCACGGTTTGACCAGGTGCTCCCAGTAGGCGTCGAGGCGACCGCACGCGACGTAGCACAGGTCGAGCACCGCGCTGCCAGCGCGGCGGACCGCCTGGCTCTGCATGCTCATCACTTCAAAGCTTTTTAAAGCACGGGGAAACTGCGCGCGGTCGTACGGGAACCCGGTCGCCAGGAGGCCTTCAGAAAGCTGAGAAGTACCAGACACCCGAATTGGCCGATCGTTCACCAGCGCCCCGCGCCCCGCTTCGGCCACGTACAGCTCGTCCAGCGTGGGCGCGTACGCCACGCCGAGCATCAGTCGGCCCTCAACCTCGAGCCCAATTGAGACGCAGAAGAACGGAAAGCCGTGGGCGTAGTTCGTCGTCCCGTCGAGCGGGTCGACGATCCAGCGAAAGCGGGTGTCGCTGCCGCCGCGCAGACCGCCTTCTTCACCCAGAATCGAATGGGTCGGAAACGCGGCCGAGAGCGTGGCGCACACTTCCTGTTCGCTTTCGAGATCAACGTCAGTGACGATGTCGACCGCGCCCTTGTGGCGCACTTCGCGAATCGAATCAACCCGCCGGCGGAGCAGCGCGCCGGCAGAGCGCGCAGCTTGAATGCCGACTTCGCGCGCGCGACGCAGGTCAAGATCGAGCGTAAGCGAAGTCGCCGAAGAAGAGTCTGCGTCCGGCAACGCTGCTCAGCGCTGAAAGCGAGCGGCCGCGGCCGGCGCGACGTTTTCCGGCGGACGTAACACGATGGCACCCTTATCGCACGCGGCCTCGCACAAGTAACAGGAGACGCAGGCCTTGGCGTTGGTCAGGGCAGCCACGGCCATCCACGGCTTGTCCTCGTTGACCATACTCAGGCACTCGAAGGGGCAAATGTCGACGCAGTAGCGGCAGCCGCTGCAGATCTCCTCCTCGACGACCGGCCGGGCCCACTCGGTGCGCCGAACTTTCTCAGCGGTGTTGCCGTAGGTATCGAAGATCGCATCGTACGGGCACGCGCGACCGCACGCGCCACAGTCGATGCAAACCTTGGGGTCAATGAAATAGAACTCCTTCTTTACGCCGTTGATCGCCGTGACGGGGCACACGGTCTCACACGCCGTGCAGCCCACGCATTTGTCGTTGATGAAATACGCCATCGGATGTCGCCGCAGTTTAGCATCATGGGCTATTCGAACCATGCCACTTGGTGCTCACGTTTCAACGGCCGGCGGACTGTCGACCTGCGTCGCCCGCGCGCAGGTCATGGGCGCCGAATGCATGCAGATCTTCCTGTCGGCGCCACAGCGCTGGCAGCAGCCACGCCACACCGACGAGCAGGTGGACGAGTTCTGCCGGCTGGTCGCCGAGGCGGGCATTGGCCCCAACTACGCCCACGCGACGTATCTGACCAACCTGGCCACGACCGATCCCGGAATCCGCCAGCGGACCGTCGACAACCTGCGCGCTTATACGGCGTGGGCGGACCGCATCGGGCTCGCCGGCATCGTCGTGCACGTCGGTTCGGGCCGCGGTCAGCCCATCCCCGAAGCGGAGGTGCAGGTCGCCGAGGCCCTGGCAGAGGTGCTCCAGGGCGGTTCGACCAGTGCTCTTCTGCTGGAAAACTCGGCTGGCTCGGGTGATCTGCTCGGATCACGTTTCGAGCAGATCGGCGCGCTTTTCGACCGCCTCGGGCGTGACGCACGGTTGGGCCTCTGTCTCGACACGGCGCACACGTTCGCTTCAGGCTACGACCTGCGGATCGACGAGGGCATTGCCCGCGCCGTCGACGAGATCTCAGCTCACATTGGCATCGATCGATTGCGGCTGATTCACGCCAACGATTCGAAGGTTGGACTCGGCAGCGCGGTCGACCGCCACGAGAATATCGGCAAAGGTCTGCTCGGCGAAGAGGCCTTTGTGCGCATGCTTGCGTACCCGGTCCTTGGATCGCGATCGGTGCCGTGGGTGCTCGAGGTGCCTGGCTACGACGACAAAGGGCCCGACAAGCCCAATCTGGACACGCTCAAGCGTCTGGCTGGCCGAACCTACTCAGGCTCGAGTGCCTGAGCCAGGTCGGCGATCAGGTCTTCGACTTCCTCGATACCGACCGACAGCCTGATCAAACCGTCGTCGATGCCGATCTCTGCGCGGCGCGCGGCCGGCAGACTGGCGTGGGTCATCAACGCGGGCAGCTCGATCAGGCTTTCGACGCCGCCCAGGCTTTCGGCCAAAGTGAACAGGCGCGTGCGGCGGGCCACCTCGCGCGCAGCGTCGACGCCGCCCTGGACCTCGAACGAGAGCATGCCGCCGAAGCCGCCGACCATCTGGCGACGAGCCAATTCGTGCTGCGGATGGCTTTCCAGGCCCGGGTAATAGACGTTTTTGACGCGCGCGTGGTTTTCCAGGAAGCAACCCACTTGCAGCGCGTTGGCGGTGTGTTGACGCATGCGCACCGCCAGGGTCTTGAGTCCGCGCAGCACCAGCCAACTGTCGAAAGGCCCGGGCACACCACCGACCGCGTTCTGCAGAAACTTCAGCCGATCGTAGAGGTCATCGTTGGCCGTGACCAACGCGCCACCGACGACGTCGGAATGTCCGCCCATGTATTTCGTCGTGCTGTAGTGGACGACGTCAGCGCCCAGGTCGAGCGGTCGTTGGCAATACGAGCTGGCAAAGGTGTTGTCGACAGCGACGATGATGTCGCGCTGGTGAGCCAGACGCGCCACGGCAGTGATGTCGATGAGCTTCAACAACGGGTTGGTCGGACTCTCGAGCCAGATCAATTTGGTGCGGTCTTCGAGGGCGTCTTCGACGTTTTCTATGCGCGTTGCATCGACAAACGTGAAACGTAGCCCACATCGCTCGAGCACCCGATGGAACAATCGAAAGGTCCCACCGTAGACGTCGTCGCACGCGACTATGTGATCGCCAGTTGCGAACAGGTGCAGCAGTGTATCTTCGGCGGCCATCCCGCTGGCGAAAGCCAGGCCATACCGTCCGTTGTCGAGCGACGCCAGGCAGGCTTCCAGCGCGGCGCGCGTCGGATTGGCTGTGCGTGAGTAGTCGAACCCTTTGTGCACGCCCACTTCGGACTGGGCGTAGGTGCTCGTCTGATAGATGGGCACGATCACCGCGCCGGTCGCCGGGTCAGCGTCCTGACCGACGTGGATGGCGCGCGTGGCAAAGCCGTCCGGCGTAGACGGGTTGTCAGCGTTCATTGGTGACTGTGCCGTGGGCGGCGACTGTGCTGGGCAACAAACTCGAGCAAGTCTAGCTTGGTGATCATGCCCACCGGCTGATCGTGGTCGGTGACGACGAGTGCCGGCGCGCCGGCGAGCAGCATGTCGAACGCGTCGTCCATTTCCGCGGTGCGGGCAATGGTCGGAAACGGTGGGTCCATGGCCGCGCCGACGGCGGATTCGACCAGCGTCGGATCGCGGTAGACCCGATCCAGCAGCGTACGTTCCTGAATCGAGCCGACCATGCGCGTGTCCGAGCCTGCACCGTCAATTTCGACCACAGGCAGCTGGCTGATGCCGTACTGCTGCATGGCGTCGATCGCCGCGCGAACCGTATCGCGCGCCTGCACGCCGACGAACGGCGGCAGGCGGCTTTCGATGGCGCGCTGGCTGACGACCTCGCCCACCGAATGGGTCGCGAACTGCTCGAGGAACCCGTTCGAGCGCATCCACTCCTCGTTGAAGATCTTGCTCAGGTAATTGCGCCCCGTATCTGCCAGGAGCACGACGATCAACGCCTCGGGATCGTCGATCTCGCTGGCCACGCGCATCGCCGCGACGACGGCCGAGCCCGCCGAGCCACCGACCAGGATGCCCTCCTCGCGGGTAAGCCGCCGCGTCATGAGGAAACTCTCCTTGTCGTCGACGACCTCGACACGATCGACCAGGCCCATATCCATGGTGCTGGGCATGAAGTCTTCGCCGATGCCCTCGACTTTGTAGATCTTGGGCGTGAAGTCGGCCCCGGCCGAGTAGATCGAGCCAACCGGGTCGGCTCCGACGATCTGGATTGATGGCTTGTGCTGCTTCAGGACTCGCCCGACGCCGCTGATCGTTCCGCCGGTGCCCATGCCGGCGACGAAGTGGGTAATGCGGCCGTCCGTCTGCCGCCAGATTTCTGGGCCTGTCGTGGCTTCGTGGGCGGCTGGATTGGCCGGATTGAAGTACTGATTGGGCTGGAACGCGCCCGGGATCTCGCGGGCGAGCCGTTCCGCGACGCTGTAGTAGCTCTGTGCGCTCTCGCGCGGCACCGCCGTGGGGCAGACCACGACTTCGGCGCCGTAGGCGCGCAGCAGTGCGATTTTTTCACTCGACATCTTGTCGGGCATGACGCACACCAGGCGGTAGCCCTTGAGCGCGGCAGCGATGGCCAGGCCGGTGCCGGTGTTGCCCGAGGTCGGCTCGACGATGGTCGCCCCGGGCCGCAGCTGGCCGGCTTGCTCGGCGGCTTCGATCATCGCCAGGCCGATGCGATCCTTGACAGATCCGCCCGGGTTGAGGCTCTCGACTTTGGCCACCACTGGCGTACGCGTGTTCGCGGCCAGGCGCGACAAGCGCACCAATGGGGTGTTGCCAACTGCGTCGAGTATCGTCTCGAGGATCTCGGCCGGCATGGCGCTTCATCGGAGCATACGGCTTTTTCGGCTGGCTATCCTGGCATGCAGTGTCCACCAACACGGCCGATCCCGAGCGTCCCGCACGCGTAGCGAATGCGTTGCTGGCGTGGTACGCGGCGAACAAACGCGACCTGCCCTGGCGTCGGTCGCGCGATCCGTACGCGATCCTGGTCGCCGAGGTCATGCTGCAGCAGACCCAGGTCGATCGGGTGATTCCCAAGTGGCACGCCTGGCTGGAGCGTTTTCCGAGCCTGGTCGACCTGGCCCACGCCTCGCGGGCCGATGCCATTCGCGCCTGGCAAGGCCTCGGCTACAACCTGCGCGCCGTCCGTTTGCACGACATCGCCTGCGAGGTGGTCGCGCGGCACGACGGCCAGCTGCCCGCCAACGTTGAGGGCCTGCGCAGGTTGAAAGGCATCGGGCGATACACGGCTGGCGCGGTGGCGTGCTTCGCCTACGAACAACCGGTGGCGATGGTCGATACCAATATTCGCCGGGTGCTGAGTCGCGTCTTCGAGGTGCGGCCAACTGAAGTCGAGGCACTCGCTGATCAGATCGTGCCGCACCAGGCGGCGTACGCGTGGAACCAGGCGCTCATGGATCTTGGTGCGACGCTGTGCGGGTCACAGCGCGCGCTGTGCCTGGTGTGTCCACTGGTGAGCGAGTGCGCGGGGCCAGTACTGAACGGGAAACCGGCCACGAAACCGGCGGGCGAGTTCCGCGGGTCGACGCGTTTTTACCGGGGGCGGATCGTCGAGGCGCTGCGAGATGCGCCGAGTGGTTTGTCGGTGCGGGCGCTGTGCGTAGCCACTGGGCATCCAGATGTGTCGGATCTCGTTCAGAAATTGAGTGCCGATGGCCTCGTTGCAATCGATTCAACACAGAACGTTCGCCTCTCGGGCTAATTGCGCGCAGAGTGCGTAGCGGTGCTACATTATGTGTGCGTAGCCATGAGCCGGCCTATGGCGCCGCCGAGTGCGGCGCCTGCCAGCACGTCGCTCGGGTAGTGCAGGCCCGCTGCGATGCGGCTCACGCCCAGCAGCCAGGCGACCGTGGCCATGGCAAAACCCAATCTGGGGTGCGCACCGCCGCCAATCGCGGCCATGGCCAGGCCGGACGCGACATGGCGCGACGGAAACGATCTTGCGCCAGCATGCGGCACCAGCGCTTCGACCTCGCTGTGTCGGGCAAACGGTCGCTGCCGCGGCCACAGCGCGCCGAGCGCCTCACTGGCCAGGTACACCATGGCGACCGCGGCCAGCATCCGCGCCGCGGAGCTTCGCTTGCCCCCCAGCGCTAGGGAGGCCATCAGCGCTACTTCGACGCCCGCCAGGCTAATCGCAGATTGGCTCGTCAGCCTGGTTAGCGCGCGAGAAGTGCGTACCGCCGCATTGAGGCGGGCCACACCGGCATCGTCGATCGCCCGGAGTCGCTGGGCAATCGCTTCGAGAGCCACGGGACTTCAGGATAAACTGGCCTGCGCGCGTGCCCGCCCATCCGCCGATCGCTCCTGGCGAGGTCCTGCGCCACTTCACCGTCGCCGTCTTCGTCGTTCACGCCGGGCGGGTCCTGCTGCACTACCACCGCAAGCTGCGCCGCTGGCTGCCACCAGGCGGGCACATCGAGGACAACGAGCTGCCCGACGAGGCCGCACGGCGTGAAGTCCTGGAGGAGACTGGCGTGCACATCCGCCTGGTGGGCGGGCGCGGCCTGCCAATCGTCAAGCCGGAACAGTTAGTCGTGCCGGCCGGCATCCAGGTGGAAGACATTTACCCAGGCCACCAACATATCGACCTGGTCTACTTCGCCATCACCGAGCCGGACTCGACAAGCTCGGCCGAGATCGATCCACGACTGGCCGCAAGTGACCGGGTGGCCTGGTACGAGCCCGATGAGTTGGCCAGTTTGGGCGTCGACGACGAGATCCAGGCCTGGGCTCGGCGCGCCCTCGACGGCGTATCGACCAGCTGCTAACCTGGCCCAACTTGTCGCAACGGCTATACTACAAGTCCACGTTCTGAGTAGGCCGGCCCCACCCTTTATGACCCTTCTCGTCGATCCCCCGCACACCTTTATCCCCGCCACCAGCCTGGTCCGCTCGGCCCCCCACGTCGCCGGCGAACGCCGCCTGGTGGACTCCTATGGTCGGCGCATCAGCGACTTCCGCATCTCCGTCACCGATCGCTGCAATTTCCGCTGCGTCTACTGCATGCCCGAAGAAGGGATGACGTGGCTCAAGCGCGAAAGCATCCTGTCGTTCGACGAGATCGAGCGCGTCGCGCGCGTGGCGGTCGACCTCGGGGTCGACGAAATTCGACTGACCGGCGGCGAACCGACCCTGCGGCCCGACCTGCCAGAGCTGGTCGCGCGCATCTCGCGCTTGCCGGTGCGTAGCCTGAGCTTGACCACCAACGGCTTCCTCTTGAGATCGATGGCCCGGCCGCTGGCCGAAGCGGGGCTGAAGCGGATCAACGTCAGCCTGGACACGCTGCAGCACGATCGCTTCCATCAGATCGCGCGGCGGCACGGCCTCGACGAGGTCCTGGCTGGCCTCGAGGAGCTTGAGCGGCACCCAAGTATCTCGCCAATCAAGGTCAACGTGGTCGCCATGCGCGATTTCACTGAGGCCGAGGTCGTCGCGTTCGCCGAGCTTGCGCGCCGCAAGCCGTACGTCATTCGCTTCATCGAATTCATGCCACTCGACGCCGACGGGCACTGGGAGCGCGAACGGGTGCTGACTGGCCCCGAGATCCTGGCCATCATCGAGCGTGACTTCATGCCCATGGTCCCGATTCCGGCCGAGGCGAGCAGCACCTCGCGCCGGTTCACCTTCGCCGACGGCATCGGCGAGATCGGCTTCATCAATCCGGTCTCGCAGCCGTTCTGTGGGACCTGCAATCGGATTCGATTGACCGCCGACGGACAGATTCGGACGTGTCTGTTCTCGATCGACGAGTGGGACCTGCGCGCACCACTGCGCGCTGGGGCCACTGACGACGAGCTGGCCGACCTCCTCATCGACGCGGTCAGTCACAAGGAGCTCAAGCACAAAATCAACGAGGGCGACGCGTTTCAGCGCGCGTCGCGCTCGATGAGCCAGATTGGCGGCTGAGGCGCCCCTGCTCTCATTTCATCTAGCCGGCCTATACTCTTCAGCGGCATCGTGTTGCGTTTGTGGCTAGCGATGGGGGTAGGCGTCGGGGCATTGATGGTCAGTGCCCAACTGGCGTCGATGGCCAAAGCTCAGGGTGGCGTTGACCCCGGCGCGATCGTCAGCGCCTATGAAATGGCGCGGAATCGGCGCGACGTCGATACGGCCCTGACGTACTTCGCCGACGACGCGACGATCAGCCAACGTTCGACGACGTTCACGGGCAAGGACGAAATTCGCAAGTTCCTCGATGGGATCTCGGCGCGCTCGCGCTTCGTCGTCGTCTCTGATCGGAAGGTCAATGGGACGCGCGTCACCTGGACGGAGCGCGCCGGAACGCAAGGACCCTCGCCCCAGGGACAGCCGATGTCGCTGGCGCAGTCGCAGGGATCAAACGGAGGGCCAAACAACACCGCCAACTCGAACGGGTTCGTCGTGACGGTCGAGGCGGTCGTCCAGGACGGCCGGATTCATACGCTGGCCTATCTGCCCACGAACCAGCCGCTGCGCAGCGATCCCGCGCTCGACGGGCGCGCCCAGCTGCCCGCAACGGTCGGCCTGGGAGCCGTCCTGGCCGTGCTGTTGGGCGTGCTCGTCGTCGCCTCGTTCGGCCTGACCAGCCGCGGCGCGTCGCCGTCAAGCCTGCGCGGCCGCCTCATGCACGACCTCCAGGGTTGGAGCGCCGCCCGCCAATAGCAGCTAGAATTGATCTCTCGCCTCATTGCCGGAGTGGCGTAATGGAAGCCGCGAGCGACTCAAAACCGCTTGGAGAAATCCGTGGGGGTTCGAGTCCCCCCTCCGGCACTTTGGAGGGCGACGGCTTACGCCCTTGGCGCACGTTCTTCCCACAGTAGGTTTCGGTCTGCGAATGGCAGTTCGGGCAGAGCAGCTGCAGGTTTTCCAAGCGGTTGTCATCTCCAACGCCGTTCTTGTGGTCCAGCTGCAACACGAGCGGTCGACCTCGCCACTCCGAGATGCCGCACTCGGGCCCGGCACATGTGTACGGCAATAACCCGGCGGCGACGAGGCGCCTCTTGAGTCGGTTACGGTCGGCGCACGGGCTGCGCTCGACCAGGAGCTCCGAGAGTGGTCTCGCCGGCGTCCACGAATGGTGCCCGCCGCGCAGATAGGCCGCGCCAAGCCAGTGTGATGTATCGAGCTCCAGATCTCTGACCATGTTGTGCACGCGGCGGTAGTTGGTGCCCGAGACCCCGCAGCCAAGTTCGCCAAGAACGCCGCCGATTGAGATGTTGCTTGCCACTGCCGCCGCGAACCGGTCTGGTGGCCACGGCGCAGGGCCTCGAATCAGCCACTTAGAACACATGTTCTGCAATGTAACAGGAGCATGTCCGGTGACCTGCGGATTTAAGGTGGCCAACGTACGGAGCTGCCGCGTCGCGATTTGGCGCGGAACTTGCGCTGGTAAGGTGATTTCTGAGTCAGGAGGTTGCCGTCGTGCCACGCGCGATCTGGAAAGGCGTCATCACGTTCGGGATGGTGTCCATCCCGGTGCAGCTGTATCCGGCGACTCAGGATAAAGACGTCAGCTTCCATCTGCTGCACAAGCCCGACCACAGTCGGATCAAGTTCAAGCGCTGGTGCGCGGCCGAGGACCGCGAGGTGGAACAGGACGAGCTGGTCAAGGCCTTCGAGGTCAGCAAGGACCAGTACGTCGAGATCACCGACGAGGACCTGGAAAAACTGCCATTGCCCGCGCGGCACACCATCGAGCTCTCCTCTTTTGTCGGCTCCGAGGAGATCAACCCGATCTACTACGAGAAGAGCTACTACCTCGAGCCCGAGGAGACCGGCGTCAAACCGTACGCCCTGCTGCGCAAGGTGCTCGAGAAGAAGGGCGTGACCGGCGTCGCCAGCATCGCCATCCGCAATAAGGAGAGCCTGTGCGCGCTGCGGCCGATGGACGGCACGATTCTGCTCGAAACGCTGCACTATCCAGACGAGATTCGCGAACGCGAGGACTCGTTGCCGAGCGTGTCAGTCAACGACCGCGAGCTGGCCGTCGCCAGCACGCTGGTCGACGCGTTGGCCGAGCCGTTCGACCCGTCGAAGTATCACGACCACTACCGCGAGGCATTGCTCGAGCTGATCAAAGCCAAGACCGAAGGCCGCGAGGTGGTCGTCGGCGAGAGCCAGGAGCCAGGGCAGGTCACCGACATCATGGAGGCGCTGCGCGCGAGTCTTGAACAGG
>WNFC01008407.1_pt1 | contig 11375 bp, 10 predicted proteins | sample 5400541 | NCBI WGS metagenome assembly WNFC01 (sample SAMN13153342, study PRJNA577476) | soil metagenome | isolation source: 120 cm saprolite under Douglas fir tree site 2 hole 2 replicate 1 | place: USA:California | collected 2015-04-18
ACGTGTGTATCATTCCGCCGAATTCGTTTGCGCTGGCGCGGTCGGTGGAATATTTCCGGATTCCTCGGAACGTACTGACGATCTGCCTGGGCAAATCGACCTATGCTCGATGCGGGATCATCGTGAACGTGACGCCGTTCGAACCGGAGTGGGAAGGTTTTGTGACTCTGGAAATCAGCAACACGACCCCGTTGCCGGCGAAGATTTACGCGAATGAAGGGCTGTGCCAGGTGATTTTTTTCGAGTCAGATGAAGATTGTGAAGTGAGCTACAAGGATAAGAAAGGGAAGTACCAGGCGCAGAGCGGGATTGTTTTGCCGCGGCTGTAGACTTCTGGTCTATTTTGGATCTGTTGCCATCATCGAGGTGTCCATAGGAAAGCCGCGTTCGCGCCAGGCGTTCAGACCGCCCTGCAGGGGACGAATGTGCTTGATGCCATTCTTCCTGAGGAGCAGCGCCACACGGGCGCTGGTGGCTTCGTTTGGTCAAGTACAGTAGAGAATGACTTCGCGGTCGCGCGGCAGACGGTCATTCTTTTCCTCCAGCTCCTTGGAGTCCATGCGGAAGGCGCCGGGAATGGTTTCAGGTTCGGCTTCGAAATCCATCGAGTGGCGCAGGTCAACGATGACCAGTTCTTCGCCGGAGTCGATTTTTTCTTTCAATTCATCCACTGTAATGCGCGAGATGCGCAGTTCGCGGAGAAAACGCTGGCGGGCGGCGAACTTATACCCGATATAAGACGCGAGAGCGCCCAGGAGAAGGACCAGAAGCCAGCCGCCAAGAGAAGCAAGATGCTCGGCGACCCAATCGAGCTCACCGCTGAAAACATAACCGAGGCCCAGGAACGTGCCGGCCCAGAGAAGCGACCCCATGGCATCGAAGAGGAGAAAACGCCGTGCCCGCATGTGAAAAATGCCAGCGAGGGGAGGTGCGACGGTGCCGAGACCAGGGAGAAATTTGGCCAAGAGCAGGGAGCGTGCACCTTGCTTGGAGAAAACGCCTTCGGTGCGACGAACGCAGGAATCCGGCTCGAGAGAAATCTTACAGAGAAGCTGGAGGATCCTGATACCTTTGCGGCGGCCGAGTTGGTACCAGATGGAATCCGCGGCAACCGCGGCGAGCATGACGTAGAAGAGCGAAGCGAAAAAACTGAGGTGGCCAGTGCCGGCAAGAGCGCCGGCCGCCAGCAACAGCGGCATGGAAGGAATGGGCAAACCGATCTGCTCGGCGAAGACCCAGCCGAGCAGCACGACGTAACCATGATGGAGAAGGAATTCGAGTGTGCGGTGCATGTCGGGGCTGAGTTGGCATTCTCCCGTTATTTCGTTGCGAAAGGAGCAGTATGCCCCCAGTGACCGGCCATGACAAATTCAGCAATCGGTTTGCGCGTCCTGGGAGCCATTTCGCGATCCTTTAAGGGTTGGGGTAGGGAAGCCGGATCACCGGGGTAACCGATGGCGAGGGCCGCAATGGCTTCCCATCCGGCGGGAATTCCGAAGACCTGGCGCGCTTTTGCAGGGTCAAATCCGGCCATCTGATGGACGAAGAGCCCGTGCGCGGTCGCTTCCACAGAGAGCAGAGCGGATGCCGCGCCGGTGTCGTATTGCGCGTTGCGGTTGGGAGCGTTGTTCTTTGCGAAAGCCAGTTCGGCGACGGCGATCGCCAGTACTGGAGCGCTTTTGGCCCAATTGGCGTTGAATTCCACTAGAACGCTTAACATTTTCTCAAAATTCTCTTTCTCGTCACTGGCTGCCACGAGATACGCCCAGGGCTGCTCGTTGTTGCTGGAGGGCGCCCAGCGGGCAGCTTCGAAAATGCTGCGGAGGACGTCTTGTGGAACAGGCTTGTCGGCGAAGGCGCGCGGGCTCCAGCGCTCGCGGATCAGTTCGTGAACTGGAAAATCACTTGGCGCTAGCTTTTGCATGATTTCGATCCCTCCGATTAGCAATTTTCCTTTGATGATTTAGAAGGGGCGGGCGGTGCATTCGCAGCACCCACTCCTGTCCTAAACCATGCCGGACACAGGCTTGTCAGTTGGCGGATTTCGGCGGGGCTTGCTTGATCATTTCCACGTCGATGGTGATGTTGACGTCGTCTCCGACGACGACACCACCATTGTCCATGGTGGCGTTCCACTTGACGCCGAAGTCCTGGCGGTTGACTTTTGCCGTGGCGGTGGCGGCGGCGCGCTGATTGCCCCAGGGGTCTTTCACGGGAGCGGTCGGCCCCTCCACGTCGAGAACGACTTCCTTGGTGGTGCCACGAATGGTTAAATCACCGGTGACTTTGAGTTTGCCGGGAGCAACTTGCTCGACCTTCTTGGATTTGAAGGTCATTGTGGGGTAGTGAGCGACGTCGAAAAAATGATCGCTGCGAAGGTCGTTGTCACGCCCCGGTTCGCGGGTATCGACGGTTGTAACGTCAATCGTCACATCGACAGTGGATTTAGCGATGTCCTTGTCGTCCAACGCGATCATGCCATTCACTTTGCTGAAAGCTCCACGCACAGTGGAGATGGCCATATGACGGACCGAAAACTGCGCCGAGGAATGCGCAGGATCAATCTTCCAGTCAGATGTGGCCGCGCCGGCGGGCAGTGTTAGAGCGGAGGCGAGTCCCGCGGTTACCGCGATTCGAGATAGAAAGTGGCCCATGTTTTTCTCCTTTTATTAGAACAATCCAAAACTCGTCACCAAAAGCCCGCTATTCGCGCTTGCGGGCGCGCAGTTCTTCCAGCAGCTCAGATAAAATCTTCAGGCGCGCGGCTGGCAGATGCCGGAACTGACGTTTGTGAAGATCGTAAATTGGCCGGTCGAGGGTTTTGAGTAGCCTGAGCCCTTGCGCGGTGATGCGTGTTTTCACGACACGGCGATCGTCGGTTTGACGCACCCTGGTGATCAGGCCGCGCTCTTCCATGCGATCGAGGAGGCGCGTCATGTCCGGGTCGTGGGAGATCATGCGGTCCCCGATGCCACGGCAGGGCAGACCTGCGGGCTCGGCCCCGCGAAGGATGCGAAGGACGTTGTATTGCGCGCCCGAAAGGCCCGTTGCTTTCAGGAGCTGTTCTGCTTGCTGGCCGAGAGCGTCGGCCGCTTGCAAGAGCCCTATGAAGATGCGGTTCTCCAGGGAGATGGCAGGGCGGGAGGATTCGGGGTGCAAGCTCATGGTGCGAGTATAGTCGTTGTAACGACTATTGTCAAGAGGAAAAGTATGGCCCTTAGCAAGCCGGTGGCTTAGGGTTTCCGCAGAGGCCGAAGGTGAATGTCACTCAAGAAGCTCCCGGGTCTTTGCGTGACGATGGCTTCGACGGCGTGGGCCACGTCTTCCGGGCGCAGCAACTTGGACGCATCCTTTGCCCTGCGCGTGGAGAATTCCGTCGCGACGCTGCCCGGGCAAATCACGCTGACGCGAATGCCATGTTCCCGGAGATCTTCCGCCATGCATCCGGAGAGACCGACAACACCCCATTTGGAGGCGCAATAAATGCCGCCGCCGGCGAAAGTGTTCTTGCCCGCCAAGGAGCTGATATTGATGATGTCGCCCGAGCCGCGGCGGATCATGGAAGGCGCCACCGCCCGAGAGAGGAGAAAGACACTTTTGAGATTGGTGGCCATTACCCGATCCCAATCGCCCTCGGTTTTTTCATGCGCCGGGCCAAACAGGGCGATGCCGGCGTTGTTGACGAGGATGGTGATTGCACCGAGTACGGCTTCGGTCTTCGAAACCAGCTCCGTAACGTCCGCAAGTTTTGTGACATCGGCGATCTGGGAATGGACAGCGCCACCAATTTTTGCGAGTTCTCGGACGGACTCCTTGAGAGCCGAACGATCACGGCCGCAAATCGATACGGCGGCTCCCAGAACGGCAAGCTGGCGCGCGATCGCTCGGCCAATGCCTCGGCCACCGCCGGTGACGAGCGCGACCTCGCCAGTCAGAGGTTGCTTTACCAGGGGCTCTCCATTTGTTTTGCTTATTCGCGGCATGAGAATTCTTCCTCGTCCAGGCCACTCTTTTTGTGCGACACTCATCCTATCATTAGAGTTTTCCACCGCAGTTAAGTCCCCGGCGGCTGCAGGGAAAACAAAAGAGAAACTGCCTGCTGCATGAAAAAAACTCCTCAAGCGATGAAACCGTTGAGCTGTAACTGCTTGCGGAGGGGTCAGGCTTTACCTATAATCCCAAGGATTTCCGAAACAAAGTGATTACCGGTGGAAGCATTCCGGGCTGTACCGGAAGCAGAGAACTCAAACTTGGAGTTTGAGCGAGGAGAAATAGGAATGAACGCAACGCGGAGATTGTCGAGGCTGGTGATGTTGACGGCGCTTTGCCTGATTCTTGGGAACGGGCTGAACGCGCAAGCGCCAGCGGCGGGTCAGGATGCCGGAGCGGCTAAGGGGCCGCAGTACACCATGGCAGAGTACAACGCCTACCAGGCATGCGCCGGGGAAAAGGCGCCAGCCGCACAAATCAAGTGTCTCGATGATTTTATTTCGAAGTATCCGAATTCCGCGCTGCTGATTTATATCTATCCGCTCTACTACAACGACTACACGCAGCTCAAGAATCCCCAAAAAGTGATGGAATACGCGGACAAGCTGGTCGCGCTCGGGGACAAAGCAGAGGCTGCCATCCGGTACGGGGCCCTTTACGCCAGGGCGCTTGCTTACGCCAGCTTGAATTCTCAGGACCCGGCCCAAGCAACGAAAGCTAGAGAAGCGGCTCTGCTTGGATTGAAGACCATCGACGAATTGAAAAAGCCCGACAACATGTCGGACGAGGACTTCAAGAAGCAGAAACTGCAGCCAACGATTCTGTTTAATTACACGGCGGGCAATGCCTCGATGATCCTCAAGGACTACGCCGCCGCGGTTACTTCTTTTAAGGCCGTGCTGGCGTTAAATCCGGACGACCCGATCACGAGTTATAACTTGGGCCGAGCTTACCAGGCGATGACGCCTCCGCAGCAGATGGACGCTTTTTGGTCATTCGGGCGGGCAGTGACAGCGAAAGGCGCGACGGAAGCGCAGTCCAGGCAAATCAAGACCTATCTGCGCAAATTGCTGGCGAACTACCAGGGCGGAACGGTATGCGACAGTCTGACAGATGCGGAAATGAATGAACTTCTGCAACTCGCGGGAAGCTCGGCAGAACGCCCGGGCAGCTACTCGTTACCAAGCGCCGCGGATCTTAGTGCTGCCCAGAAGGACATGACGATCGCTTCGGTGGTCACGGACCTGAAGGCAGGGGGCGACAAGGGCAAACTGACCTGGCTGGCATCCTGCGGCCTGGAGTTTCCTGAAGTGCCCGGTAAGGTGATTGAAGTGGCGCACGGTTCGGACGCCATCGTCTTGAAGGTTGCCTTCGTGACGAGCGATGACGAGTTTGAGAAGGCTACTAAGCCCAATATGGACGTTAAGGTCGTGGGACAACCAGAAGCCGCTCGCGTGGAAAAAGAGACCGCCGTTCACTTTACCGGCACGCTGACTTCCTACGATCCTGATCCGGCGTTTTTCCTGCACTGGGAGAAGGCCAAAGTGAAGCAAGAGGACATTCCGAAGGAGAAAGGGGCCCCGAAGAAGCCAGTGCGGAAGCCGGCAGCGAGAAAGCCACCCGCTAATTCCAACTGATCTTCCCCATCTTCGATGCAGCTAGGAGAACGGCTCCCCGGCCATGCCGGGGAGCCGTTCTCGCCTTTGAAGACGACTCCGAAGTCGATTCAGCGAGAACGAGGGCGATGGCCGTTTGAATCGAGCTTGTATTCATCGATCTTGCGGCCCAGGGTATTGCGGTGAATGCCGAGAATTTCGGCAGCCCGGGACTGGTTGCCGTTCGCGCGATCCAGAACGCGCTTAATGAAACGCTTTTCAAACTCACCGACCGCTTCGTCAAACAGAATACCGCGCTCTACCATTTGGTTGACGAGCCCTTCCAATTGGTCTTTCACGATGGCACGCTCCGCTACTTCTTATGTGAGGGCCTGGGCTTGCTGGTCCTGCTAATCCAGTTCGCGCCCTGACAGGATGCGATAGGCCTCCCGGTATTTGGCGCGCGTGGCCTCGACGACCTCGGGAGGAAGTTCCGGGCCGGGCGGCGTTTTCGGCCACTGCATTCGCTCGAGATAGTCGCGAACAAACTGTTTGTCAAAAGATGCCTGGGGACCGCCGGGACTGTAATGGCCGGCGGGCCAAAAACGGGAAGAATCGGGCGTGAGGGCTTCGTCGATCCAGATCAACTCGTTGTGGAGCATGCCGAATTCGAATTTCGTGTCGGCAAGAATAATCCCGCGCGGTTTGGCGAAGTCGGAGGCGCGGCGGTAGATTTCCATGCTAACGCCGCGCGCCCTCGCGGCAAGATCCTTGCCGATTAGCGACGCGGCCTGTTCAAAAGAGATGTTTTCGTCGTGGCCGGAGTCGGCCTTCGTGGCGGGCGTAAAGATGGGTTCCGGCAAGCGCTCGGATTCGCGCAATCCTGAAGGGAGCTGGATGCCGCAGATTCTTCCGGTGACGCGATAGTCTTTCCAACCAGAGCCGGAGAGGTAGCCGCGCACCACGCATTCGACCGGAAGCGGCTGCGTCTTGCGCGCTACCATGGCACGGCCAGCGAGTTCGTCCGTGAACCGGTCAAAGGGCGGAGGAAAATCCGTCGCGCTGATGACGTGATTGGGGATGACGTCCTTTAACAAGTCGAACCAGAAGAGAGAGAGTTGGGTGAGGACGCGGCCCTTGTCGGGAATCGGAGTTGGTAGGATGACGTCGAAAGCGGAGAGCCGGTCCGTAGCGACAATTAGAAGTTTGTCTCCGAGATCGTAAATATCGCGGACCTTGCCGCGGGCGGCTGGCGTGAGGCCGGCGAATTGCGTCTCTCTCAGAACTTTCATGGCAGGAGCAGATGACAAGGAAAAAGTTCCCCCGACAAAGTGAGAAGCATTCTAGCGCAGCGCAGGGCGAAGTCAAATGTGCGAACGGTGGAAATTTGTGCGGCTCGAGAAGGAAAAAATTCATGAACAAGACAGAGAGGGCGGATAAAGCTTGCGGGGAAGATGACGGCATGCGGTGTGGTCTGTACGAGAGTGACGACGTACACCAGCAAGAAATGTCTAAGCAGCAGAGGCCGCCGCTGCCTGCTTCTTTGGCGCTGGTGATTGCGATTCTTCCCAGCGAACGCTGACGAGCTTCGAGACGCCGGGCTCCTGCATGGTCACGCCATACAGGACGCTGCCCATCTCCATGGTCTTGCGGTTGTGGGTGACGATGATGAACTGCGTCTGGCCGCTCATCTCGCCGATCAGGCGCGTGAAGCGGCCCACGTTGGCTTCGTCAAGCGGCGCGTCGACTTCGTCCAGGATACAGAAGGGACTTGGCTGATAGCGGAAAATTGCGATAAGCAGCGCGAGCGCAGTCATGGCTTTTTCGCCGCCGGAGAGCAGCAGCACGTTTTGCAGGCGCTTGCCTGGAGGTGAGGCCACGATGTCGATGCCCGCGTCCCCGGAGCTGTCCGGCTCGGTCAAGCGCATCTCCGCCATGCCCCCGCCGAAAATGGCATGGAAAGCTTCCGAGAAGTTTCTATTGATGGCGTGGAAGGCGTGCTCAAATTTTTCCTTGGTGGCCAGGTCGAGCTCGGCGATGGCCTGTTGGGTGTCGGCAATGGACTGCAACAGATCGTCGCGCTCACGCGTCAGGAAAGTAAAGCGGTGCGCGCACTCGTTGAACTCTTCGAGCGCCATCATGTTGACTGGGCCCATGGATTCGATGCGCTGCTTCATTTCGCGATAGTTCGTTTCGGCGAAGGCCAGTTCTTCGCCGGACATAAAAGCAACTTCCGTGGCGATCAGGTCCTCCGGTTGTGCATTCACTTCGCTCATGCACGTTTCGCGCAGGTGCTGGCGGTCGGAATCATTCTTGGCGCGGTCGACTTCCGCATGGCTGCGCTGTTCGCGGAGTTCCTGCAGTGACTGGCGGCCCATGCGCAGATGATCTTCCGTCTGCGTGACGCGGGTGCGGGCGGCGTCCCATTCCTGCTCGAGTTCCCGCTGGCGAATTTCCAGGCGTAATTTTTCGCCGCGCAGACCTTCGAGCTGCAGGGCGAGCTCTTCGCTTTGCTTGGCGAGGGCACCAGTCTCATCGAGAATAGATGTTACTTGTTGCTGGAGCGAGGCTTCGCGGCGTTCGAGCTCAGCGCGCTCCTCGTTAAGCCGCTTGGACAGAGCTTCGGCGGCCATGAGCCGCTCGTACATTGCAGCGAATTGGGCGCGGCCGGCGGCGAGCTCATCCTGTTCCGATTGGATGGACCCGCGAAGCACCACGAGTTCTTCCGCGAGCCGCGTGCTCTCGGCCTCGGCTTCGGCGCGGCTCAGCGCAGCGGCGGCATGCTGGTGCTTCGCGTGTTCGGCACGCTGCTGCGCGTTTTCTACATCCTGGCGGATGCGCGCCAGCTCGCTCTGGCAGATGGTGAGTTCCAGCCCGAGGCGGGCCAGCTCACTTTGCATCTGGCCATGGCGATGCATGGCGGAGATGGCTTCGCGTTCGGCTTTGCGCTGCTTCTCATCGATCTCGGCGAGCGCTTGTTCCGTCGAAAGCAAGTCGGCAGCGGCGGTTTCGAGCGCGGCCTGCTTTTCAGCCATTTGATGCTCGAGCTGCATTACCTCCGCGTCCAGGGCGCGCAATTCGCGCTTCATGCCCAGCGGGCCAACTTCATCGGGACGGCCGCCCGTTACCATGCGGCCCTGGTAGCAGGTGCCGTCGGGCGTGACAAAGGCGTATTGAGAATTTTCCCGCGCCAATTTTTCCGCCGCTGCGGTGCCGTCCGTTAGATACGCGGAGCGCAGCCGTGGAAGGAATTGTTTCGCTGCCGCACCAAGGGGATCGCGGAATTCCACAAGCTTGTCGAGCCGCGAGATGACGCCGTCTTCGACACGGAAATTCACGATGGGCTCGTACTCCGAGGAGAGGCGCAGGTTACGGAGTGAATCCACAAAGAAAGTGGCCCGACCGCCCACTTCATCGCGGAGCATGGAAACGCCCGCACGCGCGTGGTCGTAAGTTTCGACGACGACGTATTGCAGCTCGTCGCGCAAGTACTGCTCGATGGCGGCTTCGTGCTGCTCCTCGACTTCAGCATAATCGGCCAGTACGCCGACGGCGCGAAAATCCTGCCCGCCGCCGCGCTCATTGGCGGCAAAAAGTTTTTGCACTGCGTCCGCCGTGTAGGAGCGGTCGTTGAGGATTTGCGTGAGCGTCGAATGCCGCGCGCGGACTCCCGCCAGCGAATCGCGCAGAGCGCCAGCCGCGTTTGACATGGCCTCGCGCTGCTCACGCAGCCCGTTGATCCTGGCCTGAAGTTCGGCGGCATTCTGTTTCAGGGCGTTGAGCCGGCCGGTCGCGGATTCATGATCGAACGCGGCGCGTTCGGCATCATCGCGCGCGCGCATGGAAGTTTCCAACAAGTCGTGCTCGGTTACTTCGAGCTTCCGGAGCGCCTCTGCCCGGTGCACGAGCGCCTCTTCGGCCTGCTTTTGCTCGCCATGCAAACGCAGCAGGCTTTCGCTGGCTTCCGATGAAGTGCGGCGAAGCGCATCAATCCTCACCTCAGAGTCGGAAATTTGAGCCGCGCGGGATTCAGCGCCCTTCGCGAGCGCTTCCACGCGCGCGGTTAATACGCCCGATTCTTCCCGCAGTAATGTAACTGATTGAATCTGCGAAGCGCTCCGCGATTCCCATTCGGCGGCTTGCGCGGTCGCTTGCGCCAGTTCCGCGTTAACCTGCGCGTGACGCCCGGCAAGCTCCTCGGCGCGCTGGCGGTTGAAGGCAATGCGATTCTCGCTGCGATCCACTTCGAGCGCCGTGAGATTCAAAACATTCTGATTCTGCCTGATCCCGGCATCCAGTTCGTAAATTCGCTGGTTCAGCCGGTCCTGCTCGCCTTCCTGCTGCTGGATGGTAGCTGCGCGCTGCAACTCGGTGGCCGTCAATTCTTCGAGCTGTTTAGACATGCGCGCGGCTTCGGCGTCGAGTTCGCGCGCTTTGCCCGCCAGCATCTGACGGACGATGCCGCGCATCTGGTCGCGGATTTCGGAATAGCGGCGAGCTTTGGCGGCCTGGCGCTTGAGCGATCCAAGTTGCTTTTCGACTTCCACCACGATGTCGTTGACGCGCGAAAGATTGACTTTCGAGGATTCCAGCTTGGCCTCCGCGAGGCGCTTCTTGGTCTTGAATTTCGTGACGCCGGCGGCTTCTTCGATGATGGCCCGGCGTTCCAGGGGCTTGGTGGAGAGGATCAAGCCGATACGTCCCTGCTCAATGATCGCGTAGGAATCCGGGCCGAGGCCGACGCCCATGAACATTTCCTGGATGTCGCGGAGTCTTCCGACGCGGCCGTTGATCAGGTATTCGCTCTGGCCGGAGCGGTAGAGTCGCCGGCAAACGACGACTTCGCCCGGCTTCATCGCCAGAACCGGCTTGTCGGCTTGCTTTTTCTTTCGTTTGAACTTGCCACCTGGTTCAGCCGAGCATAGAGCTGAACCGTCAGCAGCAGCTTCTTGCGTTTCGGGGGACTGCGCGGGGCCGCGCGAGAGAATTTCAGTCGTAGTATCGGTCAAGCTGATTTGTACGCTGTTTTCCCCGTCAGGGGCCGCAGAATCCATTGCCGGGTCAGATTCATCGCTTTCCATTACGAAGCGGGCAGCTTCGGCAAGCTCTGGATCTTCCATGGTGATGGTGACTTCGGCGAGCCCCAGCGGAGGGCGCTTGGTAGTGCCATTGAAAATGCAATCGGCCATGCGCTCGGCACGCAGCGATTTGTGGCTCTGCTCGCCCAGCACCCAGGAAATGGCATCCACGACGTTGGATTTGCCGCAGCCGTTCGGCCCCACGATGCAGGTCGCGCCTGACCCGCTGAAGGTGACCACGGTACGCTCGCAAAACGACTTAAAGCCAACGATTTCAACTTTTCGCAGCTTCAGCAAGATGTCCCCTTTGTCCCTCAAATCGCGCCATAACAAGTTCGATGCTAGAAACAATCACCGTGTTCACCCCGTGGGCCGGGGTAATCGAACGCGAGGAGAGACGACGTTGTAGTCCTCGTGGGGAGGGGCTTTGGAGCGATAGGTCAACCCTACACGGGTCGCCCGTCAAAACGTTTGGCAGGTTCTCGGTCAGAGGCCCAGCCGCCTGGCGCAGGATGGCGGTACGGGAAAAAACAGTAACACGATGTGCAGCACGTGTAAAGCCCTGCGCCACAACTTGTCTTAGCTCCATAATTCTGTCACCCCTTAACGGCAACGTGAAAATGTCACCCCATGAGACAGGAGACATTCACGTTGAGCCAGAAGGAACTGCAGCGAGTGACCATCATCAGTGCATGCATCAAGGGAGACATGG
>WNFC01021916.1_pt1 | contig 11375 bp, 11 predicted proteins | sample 5400541 | NCBI WGS metagenome assembly WNFC01 (sample SAMN13153342, study PRJNA577476) | soil metagenome | isolation source: 120 cm saprolite under Douglas fir tree site 2 hole 2 replicate 1 | place: USA:California | collected 2015-04-18
GCTCAGGGCGCATGGTGGCGAACGACGGCGGGGGGGAAGCCTTGGTGGAGAATGCGGCGGGCCGTGTTTCAGTGATAAGCCAGGCTCGACAGTGAGACGGCGTGGGCGCGAACGATATCGATCACGCTCCTTCACTCCGTCGTCGTCATCGTTATCATCGTCTTCAGGTCGTGCACGTCGACGGGCCATCTGGGTGCGAGTGCTAGTAGTACTGACCCCCATGTCAGGGTCGCGGTCGGAGTTGACGCGGTAGGCCTGGCATGACGCGTGACCAACAAAGAGACAGAGTCAAAATTTGTGGCGGAGGGGAGTTAGGAAGCGCTCGAGATTGGCGTAAAGAGGACATCGACGTACGGGATGCGCTGCGATGTGTACAGCACGCGATGCGGCGTGCAAGCCCGACGTGTGGGTCGCATGCAGATCGGACGGATGGTGAGATCGGGGGTCGGGCGAGGCGTGATGAGGGACAAAGGGGATCACGTCCACGTCCTCGCATTCGTCCTCATCGCTCGTGCGCACATGACGGCTCGCGTCCGAACGCTTGCTCTTCGGAACGCGGTGCATCACCTCTCGGCGGTCTTTGTGGCGGGTGGGCCCGTCGGCCGATGTAGCGGGTGGCGCCGGCGCAGAGGTGTGGGGTTGACGCTGGGCGAGGGGAACGCCGGGGTCCCATGGGTCATTGGGACTGCGGGCATCTGTGGAGAAGTGGAGTTGGTCAGTATTACGTTGTCGTGGATTGGAGGCAGCGGTTACGAGGGAGAGGGTGGAAGGGAGCAAAGGCGGAGGAGAAGCGCATGTGAAGGGCCCGGGCTTGCCAGCGGGCGGGACAAGCGAGAGCGAGAGAAAAGTGGACCCACAACCGATTGGCAATGTGGGTGGGAAATAGACGGGACCCACAGACCCAAACAACTTACCCGAGTGCAAGCGCCCCCCCTCGAGGTTGGTGATCGCGCGGAGGTCCATAGACTATGCCCTGTTGTGAGTTTCCAAGATGTGGTGGCGGCGGGAGGGCGGGTAGCGATAGTACTAGTGGTTGGTATAATAGCTTCTCGGACATACTCACATCGAGGAACGCCTTTGGACGTGGCAATAGAACCTTCGATGGGCGTCTTGATAATCTCGCCGTGTCGTGTCGTGTCGTGGGTGGAGTGGACAAGAGGTAACATGTGTACAGGAACAAACGGGAACGGTAAAAGAACAAATCAAGCAGCCTATTGTCCTGCCTTCAACTCCGCCTTTGGCTGCTACACAGTACTTCTTACAACGCCAAACATACAAATCTCACTAGTCCTCCAACAAATATGGCCTATAGCTCCAGAAGTCGTCCTGTATAATATCGCTGTGCGTCAACTCGATGCGGGTCGGCCCGTGTTTTGTTCTGCGTTTCCCATTCGGCCTTGTTGGCGATACCACTTCACTCTCGGGTCCGACGAGAGTGCGAGTCTGCCACGTGGAATCTCAGATATTTGAGAATGGAGGAATCGGCACAAGAAAGACATACCAATGCCAAGGGCTCCAATGATGAATTTGTTCTCGGCAGATTTTGAAGAGGTGAGAGCTCACCCGTGTTTTCGGTCCCACGACCTGGGAGCTGATTCGCCAGGACATGTTGGCCAATATCCGAACACACAAAGAGACGCATGATACGTTACCTGTTCTTTGACCAGCACGCTTCCTTTGCGGAACCGTGAGGGAAGTGCGTTGTAATTGATACCAAATCGTGTAAAGAGCACCTCATGTTTCTGACTGGATACACTGGACTGAGTTGATGATGATAGAGTGGGTAAAAACGTTCAAAGAAGTGGCCAGGTGGGGCGTACGCGAAGGACCTCATGGGCCTGTGTTGCTGAGTGACCTTCTTTGTGAATGATGGCCCAGAAAACCGTATTATATAGGTTGTTTGTGTGCGCTGATAAGCGATCAATAGCCGGCCTCAGTCTCAGGAAAGGCGAAACACACTATCGGCTTGACGCCACGAGAAATAGTCGCGAACTTCCCGTGCATCTGGATAGAGTATGACACGCGCATCAAACGAAGGGGGGTAAGAAAGGGGCGTATCGGGAAAGAAAGTGTGCCAATTCATAACGTATGCGGATGTGAAATGGGAGCACAAAATAGACGTAATCTTTGATCGCCGTCTGTTGTACAGCACCGCGGTTTTGCGAAGCAGAAAACTAATTGGGGATCGACGGTTTGGCGTGGATTCTGGGATTGGGTTGAGAGATAGAGATACCTGTACTCATCAGACTGCCCAAAACCAAGGACGATGTCCGGATACTCTCTCATGAGAGAAACTGCGGCATGATCCATAAGCTCGAGGCCGCGGGAATCGTTGGGCTTCTTGAAATGGTGGATATCAGTGAATCTGTGGGGTGGGATGAGCTCGGGTGGAATACGGGGGTAAGGGGAGGGCACTTGTTAAAGGCGTGGCCATCGATGCGCAAGATGATGAAAGTTCTGGGAAGGAGGTTGTCAGGAAGCTCAAAGTCACGGACATAGGCATATCTGGAGACGGCCATGACGATGAGCGAAGCTTCGACTCGGATGTCTTCTGAGCGCTGAACAGCTGATCCAATCTCTCATTATCGTGGGAATATCCTCGTGCTCCCTCTGAGCCTCGCTTTGCACCGCACGCTTCTCCTCTCTCGCCTTGCTCTCATCGCTTTTTTATAATAAAAAAATGAACGATTCTCTCGACAAACCTCCCTCCGACCACCCTTGTCCCCGCCCCGCCTCCCCCTTCTTCCCCCATCGTCCCCCCGGCAGGGCGCCCAGCCCCCCCACCTGGGCCTGCTACGAGCAGATCCCCGCCCGCAGCGATCTCTTGGGCTCCTCCGACTCAGACTCGGACTCCGGTGACGCCGCGGACGAGGACTCGCTCTCGGACGCCGACTCCTCTTCCTCTTCCTCCTCCGCCTCTTCCTCTTCCGCGTCCGACGACGACGAGGCCGCGGGGCTCATGGACGTCGAGTCGGACAAGGACGAGGCCGCGGAATCCGCGACCGGCCCGCCCGGTCAAGGAGGCGATCCAGAGAAACGCGACAAGGGCAAGCAGCGCGCCGAGGACCCTCCCAATGCCCCCCCCAAGTCCGTCCCCGTCGCGCACCCTCGCACCCGACGTCCTCGCGGCAGGCGTCCCCCCATGAGCGTCCTCCGCCCCATTCTCACCATTCAGCGCAGTCAGGGGTTCGTCTGGAATCAGGTGCGTCGTTGCCTCTCCCCATCTGTGCATCCGTATATTCTCACAATGAAATCGTTCAGGATCTCTTCGTTCCACCATACATAAAGGATCGTTGTACGTATATGTGTCGCACATCGCTCCATATCTGTCGCTCATCTACGGTTCTTATTGTCATCCAGACGTTGCTTCCACTTCCCCCCCAACCTCTTCTGGTGCATTCTCCGCTTGCACGTCTACGTCCACTTCTCTGGGAGATTATGAAATAGAGGTCGTCGAGATCCGTGTCCGTGACGGCGAGCTGGACGATATCATTCCATGAAAATTACTCTTTGCTTTTCGATCCCCGCTTCCGGACGGGGCCTCCTCCTAATTAAACATCTGTTTTCTAATCCCTTTTTTCCCTTCCTACATTTCTTTCTGTTATCCCGTTTATTTCAAGCATATTTGGCTACTGCTCTCCTACTGTCGTGGCCTCTCCCTTCTAAATCGTTACGTTTCCTTTTAACGTGCTCCACTACACCTACATCAACGCCACTCTGCCTGTATAATACGATGAGGAATCGGGTTTCAAATCGATGCATTTATATCTTCGCAATCACCAGGTCCCCAATGGGTAGAACTAGCAATCATTGTGAGAGCCGCTCCACATAGGTTCCAAAGGGGTTCTACTGACATCAAGCTCAGAGCGTTGCCTTCCGCGCACTTTCCCATTTCTCCAACCAAGTCACAATATCTGACGTTGAGCGCTGTTATAAAATAAGTCGATACGCAACCAAGAGGGGTAGTGCGACCGTCCCAACGCACCTTGATAAATGCGGCCTTACTGCTGATGCCATCCAATGCTTGCGCCAGGGCTTGATTGAACTTGCCGATATCCTTGTCCTGGAGAGCATGAGGTTTCATGCCTATCATAGCCTGAACAAAGTGTCATCAACACAGGACGTACCTTGAAGAACGCCTCTGCTTTGGCCCGATCTTCCTCCTTGGCGAAGCCAGTATACACGCTCTAAAAAAAGACCAAAGAAGCGTTCGCGTGTGCAACGAGAAAATAGATAGACACCCACCTGGACGATGTACTTCATCGAAAATGTCGTCTCGAGGCGCGTGTTTATCTACCACAGATCACCATAACTCAGCCGCTAATCGCAGCAAAGCACCAAGACAAGGAGGACGCCCACCGTGTTGTAATTGCCCTCGAAAAATTCGCGCAAGGCTTTGATGGCTTTTACATTGACCGCGAAGCCACGGAAAAAGTAGATGACATCCTGGTTGCGCACGCGTGACTGAATCAGGTTGAACGTGCGCTCTTGAAGCGCTGGGTCCACAGCGCTAGTCAGAGCATAACTTATGGACCAGTCTCATCTGTAGTTGTTCGACAAGGATGAAAGAGTAAGCGTACATGGCCGCAACCTTTATCGAGGGTGTCGGAGGGTTCTCAAAGAGGTTGAGTACCGCGTCGTATGCAGAGGCACCAGTATACTCGACAGCCTAGAGCATTTAGCTCGTTAGAATCATCGATCACTGACCGAGGGTAAGATGAGGGCACCAACCGTGCGGAATGTGATACCTAACAGGTCTACCGGGATGGCAGAGGTATCACCAGCGATGTACTTGGAGAAGCGCTCGAGTAAAGCTTTGACGGTTCTGTGAAAGACAGTTAACAACGTTCCCAAACAAAACTGCGGGATGACTTACGCAGGATCCCCAGCGGCGGAAGCACCCCCAATCGCGAGTGTGCGTAACTGGGTTGTGTCTGCACTATCGGCCTTCGAGTACTCTAGACCATACCGTTCAACAAGAGGCGAGCACAGCGCCTGAGGAACGTTGAAATATGTGATGGATCAGTTACAAATATTGTGAACGCCGAATGAAGGGACGAACGCACCCTGCGGAATGCCTTCAACTGTTGAGTGACTTTGTCATCCTCCCACCACGTATGGATCATTCCGACCAAGCTCGCATCTATGCTATCCCATACCAAGACTTTCCGTCCGCGCGTTAGCCTCGCACAGTACCAGCTCGAGTGAATCAGGCACTCACATTCCTTTTCTGCTCTCAGCTCGTAAACGAGATTTAGAGCGGAGCTCAGAGAAAGGTAGCCCGCCTTTCCGAGTGCAAATGCATCGTGCACCAGCCCCATACGGTCACCTAGCGAGAAGATAGAGTCCGGTTTTGCCGCCTCACTCGCGATAACCGCGAGGCGGGAGGGCGTGTATAACACGCGGTCTGGGCACAAAGATTAACTCTGTATCACGATAAGCGAGATGAATCGACCCACAAACACCGTTGGTGTCTGCGTTAACCTTGAAAGGCCTAGTCGTATCGAGCTTGAACTCAGCTTCGCGCGTCTCAAGTATGGTAGTGTTATCGATTAATGCCTGATCATGTGCTGATGCAGTGACCAAACCCAGTGGAATAGACCTGTGGTGACACAGAGGTTGTGAAACTGATGACGATAAGTGGGAAAGAAATTACATACCAAATTGTCTCGTTGTCTTCTGGTTTCGCTGGGCCATCTTCGAGGAAGCGGTCCTGACGTACTTTGATACCAGTCGGCGTCTCTGTAACAGTGAGCACTGGGAAACCCATCTGTAGGCAGTAGGAGTATCGGTCACGACAATGGCGGAGCGGTCGCCTACCTTTGAGACCCAATTATCCATGATTTTAGGAATGTCGAGTCCTGCGAGTATCCTTTATTGGTTATCAGGACGTTTCAAGAAACCACATACCAGTCGCCTCGCCGATGCCCTCCCATAGATGGCGAGAGACGGTATTCGAGTACAGGTGTCTCTTTAGATACAAAGAGACACCTCTGAGGAACTTGTCCTCACCGACGAATTTAGATAGCATGCGGAGTACTATGGCCGTCCTTCAGTGGAACTACCTTGACAGATGCAACTGACGTACCGGAAGCAGCTTTGGAGTATGACAACGAGTCGAAGATCTGTCCGATCTGTCCCGCATCAGGTACCTCAACTTCAATCGGATGCGAGGAAAGCTTCGCATCGAGACGAAGAGCACTAGTAAGGTGATTATTGATAAAAGCAGCGTCGACCTTCCATTCGGGATGAATCCTATGTTGTGTTGGTCAGAGCAAGGAGGGGAGAGGACAATGTTACCCACTTGTCGAGGATAATCTTCTCGCCCATCTGTAAGGAGGTATGAGACGGGACCAGAAACCATTCTCAGGAATTGGACATGCCAGAGTCGCGAAACCTAGTTGCGACTCGGATCAGAGCAGGTCGGTGACGCTGAAAACCAGTCCGGAAGTACCTTCATTGAGATACAAATTGTCCCACCACTCCATCGTCGTGATGTTTCCAAACCTAGATTAATGCGATCAGCCCACAATACACACGCACACGCCGCGATGGGATCACGCACCACATGTGTGCGACTTCATGACTCTGAGTCCCTGCTATGCGTTTCTTCGCTGCGATGTCGGCATTTTTGTGGTCAACAAGGTACGCAGTAGTCCGGCCAGTGATCAAGCCCTGTCCATGTCGTAAGTCCACTGATTAGCTCAGTCCTATAATACAGATAATTACCCAGTTCTCCATCGCACCAGCATCAAAGTCGTGGGCAACGAGAGTATCGAGCTTCGGCAGCGGGTACTCTATGTCGAATGCCTGCTCGTAGAGCGGAAGGGCCTTTTGTTTAATGTCGAGAGCATACTGAGCCTGATTGATCACATCCGGCGTGGCTAGCGGAACATAATCATCAACACGGTGGCGACCAGCCAAGTAAGACGTCATACCGTAGATGCGCAGAGGGCGAACTCTTCCACTGAGAGGGCTTTTATATGAGCTTTCGAGGTGTACAAACTCGCCGTTCGCGAATGCGAGGAGATACGTTGACATCTGTTCCGTCGTCAGCTGGTTCGGAGCCCTGTTGCTTTCTACGCTCACCGGAGGCGTCGTCTCAAACGAAGTAGCATGCCAGCTACCATCCCTGACACCTTCGAAGAGCGCCTCGGTGAAGGTATCAGCAACAGCGACGCAAGGCAGAGCACGGCGGGCGTCGGTCGGCTGTGATAAAAGAATGTAATCAGCTTGTACATAAAGGAGCGAGAAGCAGAGGAGAACAATTAGCGTTTGCCGCATCATAATTCGAGATTATCATCAATAGATGCAGCCCCCGAATACGCGGCGATGAGAAGTAGCTATTAAGGCAGGAGAATAAGAGGAAGAGTGTTTATAAGCTGAGGAGACCAGTCTTCGGGAAATGACTCTGAAGCCAATTCGACGTTGGAACCAAGAAGGGACGGCCATCCAGTACTCGTATGCACAGGCCACTCACGCACCTCGAATTGCGTCAACGCATAAGTTCCTTTCTCCCATGTGCTCTTATAATACCCAGTCATACTATCCGTCAAGACAGCTTCGAAGCCGATGCGAAGGATGGCTTTGGAACCCGCGGGAAGCTCTTTAGCAAATAGTAACATAGCGCGCTGAGTGTTAGCATCGAACTTTGTCTCGACCGGAGCAAGCTTTGTAGTCGACGACGCGACGACAAGGGTCGCTGGGCCAAGATTCAGCTCGGCTGCGGCATTGAAGGTTACGACCTTGGTCGCTTTCAAGATATCGAGGCTGGCAACAGATAAGGCTAGTATATGGAACAGATGGCACTATGCGCACTCGATTTTCACAAACCCAGAAAACTTGTCCTTCTCGAAGTCCGTTCGAATAGTGAGGTCATAATGCCTAGGACGCAAGTCTGTCGGGAGACGGTAGTGATCCACGGCTTTCGAGGAAGACATGGCAGAGACAGACACGGGCGGGTGATGGTGAAATGAACAATGGCGTGAAAGTAGAGGTTTCTGGTGATACGATGGGGCGATACGGAAGCGTGGGCTGTCACGGTCGTGGGCGCGAGAGGACAGCAGCGAATTGCGCCACTTTAAGTGGGATATCGCCACCCTCGCCACCGGTGGCGGGCAGGCGAGTCTGGGCTTCAATATATGGAACACAACTTGCGCATGTCCCGTCATGTGGTTTCACCAAAGAGAGAGAACGACCACAAGCGTGCTCAGCTGAGTAAGACTCGCGTAAAACCGAGTGTTCAACGTTCAACTCTCCAAGACGCGCGCATGTATCTTACACCGCCCTAAATTTTAGAGTTCGCCGCCCACCTTGACTGCTTTTACGCGACGTTACTAGATATTCCATCCCAATCGGGAACGACAGTCTCTAACTCCACATGTAGTCCCCTCACAAAGCCCGGCAACAACCTTCAATATGATTGTCACGTCCACCGGAACCCAAATGGTCCCCGGACAAGGCTCTGGGGATTGTTTTGTGCCAGTGACCCATACCTCCGTCCACACAACCACGGCTCCGCGGTCATCTCGTGCGAGAAACGTTCGATTGCTTTCTAGCCCTCCAATTTTATGGCCATCACACGCGACTCCTCCTTTCCCGTCTTGGATTCATCCTGGACCCCGCCACCATTAATATTTCCAGTAGTAACGGACTGACCGCTCTTGCGGCGACGTTTGTCACGCGTGGCACGATACGATGGCTCTCTTCGTAACTGTCCACTGAAGGAAATCTGACACGGGATCCCTAATCGTAGTATGTTTTGCTTGCCCTCTGGCGCTTTTCTACTCCAGCACTAGTGGATCTTCTTTGGGATTCGCTTGACTTGGAAGCACCGCCCCCATCCTATTTTCGCTTCCAAGTTTTACCTCTAAAGAGGCCTAACCAATGCGGAGACCACCTACGACGTCTTATTGGTATCACAAACTAGGTTTCTACTCCTTCGCAATGGTCCCGCTGGCATGGTAGGTTTGCAAGGCCAGTTTGTTGCCCCTGGTGTTCATCCGAAACTTGTGAGGTAGTAATCGCATTATTACGTGCACGTTTGATGGTTTCGTTCGAATGGACCAGGAGATATTCTCACAGATATTTCGCCGTACTCAAGGCACGCCAAACGCGTTATTGCTGATGGCCAACGGCTGTTGGGAAGACAACCCCTCCCATCTTTGTCCAAGTTGACCTTCTAGACACAGAAGTCCGCTTATTACCGAGTTGGATTACTTGCACTGTACACTCAAAGTGCCACATGGCATCAGATTCTTTCCAGTCGTTCTTCTTGACGCCATACCACAACTTCCCGGAAGTCCCTTGCTTCACCCAGTAAGTAGACCCCGGCTCGCAACAGATGAAAGGAATGGGTCTGAGATATCACTAATTCAGTAGATGCACCGGCAAGTTCCCCGATACCGAGGCTTAGCTCATCCAGAAAAAGCCATCACTCGAAAGGCTAGTGCAGTACGAGGAGAAGCAACTGAACTGCGGCCCCAGCTGTCAAATAGCGAACGGAACAATTGGGGCATGAGTCACGCGCAACGTCCCTGTACCTGCAGATCAGTGCCTTTAAATGTGATGCTGTACTGATTCGGTTTAGAGTGGAAGATATGATATGCGAAACAGCAAACTGTAATGGATCCCCTGCAGCACTTAGGGCAACTGGGACCCTGGGTTGGTGCACTGTTGGCTCTGCACATTTTCTGTCTGCCGGATCCACTGTTGTGTCCTCGATTTCAATCAGCGAGCTTGCTCATACGGCATTGCATATACACAGTGCTGCGGAGTATGAAACCGAACCCTGCAACGCGAACCGATCTCCGCTCTCCACTCGCCTTCGACCCATATCTGCGCACGCGTTCGCGACTCAGTGCGGTAGACTTTCGGCTACATTCAGATTACTGACATATTTTCAGATTCACCTCTCCCGTCATATTGGTCTCCTTGTTTCTCAACTATGTCCCGCCGCGCCAGCTTTTGGACTCAGGGTTATGAAGATAACAACTTATTGTACTCAGCCATGCGCTTGTCTTGGCGTCCGCGACATCGGTTGCAGGGCATCACCTGTCGAGTCAATGTGCCTTGCTTTGGCATGTCCGTTGCGAGGCACGATCCATTTGTTGTCCGTGATGACCAACTGCGGGGATTGCATTCGTGATCCTCGAGTAACGGAGATCGACACTCACATACCGCGCTTCCTACGGGTAGGTAATGTCGCAATGAACCAATTGTACCACTTCGGGGTACACAGAATCATATGGGAATGTCGGTCCGAGATTCCCTAATTCCCTTCATGCCGTTAAACACATGCGACTTCTTTGGTCCTGGATGTCATCTCTTCTCTGGTTCCCGTTTCCGTGTGAATAAACGGAATTTGCTAAGAATTGTGATTCCAGCCGTAATTCGTGACGGCCTACAGCATATTCTCCTGACGCCAAAACGATCCGAAAGTCCGCCATGATGCCATCCACGATCAATGGGTTCATTATCATCGCCAGGTGTACGAGTAGAGTATGCGAAAAGATTCTTATATCACGCAGATGATACAACCAATGATTATCCCCATCGTGCTGCGTGCCAGCGTGCGTTGTCCATGACCCCGCATCCAACGTCCATCCCATCTAATTTCTCTTTTTCTGTTCGAGGGTTCACAAGGGACATCATATGAATGATGTGCTCTATAGTGGGGTGCCATACTAGCGCCCTTGAGCCCCTTGCTTCATACCTCAAGAAAATCATCATCCTCCTCTACAAGGAGATCTAGGAATCGGAAAAAGGACGCAGCGGGAAACCCGACGACATTGTGATAGTCGCCTTCGATTTTCCTTATAAGTAGCCCACCCAAGCCCTTATTCAAATTTCGCTCAACTCGAGAAGCTGTGGGTGAGTGTAGTGGCTACATACTTGAACAGCAAATCCACCAGCGCGGTCGAGCCCCTCGCCCGAATCAACATATGCCCTGAGAAGATTTGGTGAATTGTCAGAAAAGTATACAAGGGAACGCTCTTCGTGCGAGCTATGGACATCAAAAGTTATAAGCTGAGCTCCCACCGAAAAAGAATCCTACCGTATGTCGAATCCAGGTGATGTTAGTACTGGAAACACTTGAGAAGGAAAAAGTCAATAACTCTCCCGTCGGCGGGAAATGTCTAACATTGTTCACCTAGGCTCACCCCGGTGACGACCTCACATACGTTTCCGTTCAAGTCCTGCAACATGCGTAGATTGTCTTCTTTGTTCACCGGCTTCTCCAGCAGTTCCTGGTGCACACTTGGCAGCTCGGAGTATGCAACGTCGGAGGTGACTGGCTGGGCGTGGGTAAGAACGACTGTGTCGGCGCCGATCACAAGATCGGGTCCGTTCTCGGGGTCTGCGCGCTGTAAATC
>WNFC01020241.1_pt1 | contig 11374 bp, 13 predicted proteins | sample 5400541 | NCBI WGS metagenome assembly WNFC01 (sample SAMN13153342, study PRJNA577476) | soil metagenome | isolation source: 120 cm saprolite under Douglas fir tree site 2 hole 2 replicate 1 | place: USA:California | collected 2015-04-18
TTTTCGTAGTCAGACGACTGTACACTAAGGAACTTTGCGGGTTGGGTTGGAGAGGGTTTGTTCGTAGTGCATGGCTGCAGGACCCTGCTTTGGGGCTGAGAGAACATTTTTCCCGGACCGATAATTGTGGCAAGCTGGAGAGATGGCAAAGGCTTACAGAACTGATGTGCTCGGCAAAAAGAAGTTTCAAGAGGAAATCCAGCAGCGCAGGAATGCTCTCAAGCCAGAGAGTGTGCCGTGTCCGTTTTCTGGTTGCGACTGTACTTATGAAATGTACGGCTACAGACCCGCGAGTCTTGCGGACTACGTAGCGACTCTCCAAGACCGGGTCAAGCGAGAACATCCCGACCACACCAGCGAGGTGCTAGCAGTGAATGAATTTCGCAAAGTGCCGAGGTGAACAATGTGCTTGCAAATAGTCAGCATGTTTATGGCAGGAATCTTCGTTTTTGCAGGTTTGGCATCTACCCTGGGGTTCTGAGTCTAGCCTGTTTACGACAGTTGTATCGCGCAAACAACTAAAATCATCGGCTGGAGATTGAAAATGGCTGACCGCGAACACCTTCACGCACTCGTGGATTCCCTGCCGGAAGGCGCATTGGAATCTGCCCAGACGTATCTTCAGGCCATCCAGATATGGCCGCCCAAGGAACCGGAATATCCACCGGAAGTCCAGCAGCACAGGAAAGAGATGGAAGCGAAGCGAGATAAGTTTCTTAAAGGACCTGCAAGCGGGACGTGGGCCATCGACACCAAAAACAAGAGTCATGCCTCGTTCGGTACGGGCGAACATAACTGGGAAACGGGCGAATACACTATAAGGACATTTCACGTCCATTACGACTTCCCAATGGAAATCACAGAGCGAATCCGACTGAAATACGACCAGACTCTGGAATATGATTTCCACATCAGCGGGTTGGGCAACGAACACGGTTTCAGAGTGCAATTCCAAGCGAATGGCGGATGACTGTTGAAACATCGCCATTGCAGTGGGCCGGGCTAAACCGGCATGAAGTAGAGGATGAAAGAGCCTTACAGGAAAGGAGTAGCGAACCACTTGGCCCCGAGTCTTGCGCTGCTACCGCGAGGGACCCAGCGAAGCGTAGATAGGGGATAGGCGGGGTGGGCGATCCTCGGCGTGAATAAACGTCACGTCCGTAAGTCCGATGAAACCCAGAATGTGGCGCAGGTAGGTTCCTGAAAATCGAAAGCTTCCTTCGCGGTGCCTTTTTCATAGGCACCTTCGCGGGAAGTGATGACGACAACTTTCTTCTTTGCGAGAAGGCCTTGCGGCCCATTTGGCCCGTAACCAACCGTCTTCCCTAGCCGCACAATCTGATCGATCCATGCTTTAAGTGAAGACGGGATCGAGAAGTTGTACATCGGCGCGCCGATGACGACCGTGTCCGCCGTCTTGAGTTCTTCGATTAACTCATCCGAAGTGGAAAGATATGACCGGTGCGCAGGCGTCAGCTTCGACTCTTCCAGATGCGTCGCGTTCCAGTCATCGGTGATTTGTGGAAGGATTGTTGCGCAAAGGTCTCACTGGATGACTTCGCCATCCGGATGGTTCTTTCTCCATTCTTCGGCGAATTTGGCGGTGAGTCGCCGGGTCACGGAACTGGCCCGAGCACTGGAATCGATTTGCAGCAGCTTCATCTGAGCCTCCAGGTTCACGGAATTCACCTAACCTTACGGAATAGATGTCCGTGAAACTGGACTAGAGCCGTCTCTTAGTCCAAATAACTTGTTCAGGAGTCCAGACTGGAGGTCTAGGTTGGACCCGATTACCGATCTCTTTCAAACCATGCAAGTCGTGGGCGTGGTTCATGCAAGGCTGGAAGTCACTGCGCCCTGGGGACTGAAGACAGATGCCCATGTCACGGCGGAAGTCTCAAAAGACAAACATTCGGCTGCTTCCGCAAGGTCGCCTTTCCAATTCGCTCATTGCGGAATGGTTTCCCGCGGCAACTGCTGGCCTCAGTGTCGAGGGCATTCCAGACCCAATACCACTGGCCGGCGGGGATTGCTTTTTGCTTGCGCCTGGAAGCTCATACACTCTGCGCGACAACCCACGCACGCGCGCCCACAGTTCTGTGAAGTCGCACCGAAAAATGGTAGCCAGGTGATCTCATACGGTGGTGGAGGAGTACCGACCACCATCATTTCGGGATGGTTCAGATTCTCCGCGACCAGCGTGAAGCCCCTGACGCGCTTGCTTCCTCCACTCATACTTGTCAAGGCTGATCAAGCGCAGAGCCTGGCGCTGCACACGACCCTGAATATGCTTGCCTCGGAGATGGCGGAGCTGGCGCCGGGATCGGAACTGTTGGTCAACCGGTTGGCAGATCTATTGTTCATACACTCGATCCGCGCCCACATCGGATCACAGTCAGAGACCTGCAAGAGCGGCTTGCTGCGGGCGATTTTCGATTCGCAAATCGGTGCCGCTCTCAATTCCATGCACGAAAAAGTGGAGCATCCTTGGACAGTCGGATCGCTGGCCGCTGCCTGTGGTATGTCGCGTTCCGCTTTTGCGGTGCGCTTTAAGGAGCTGGTTGGGGAAACACCGCTGGAATATTTGACAAGTTGGAGAATGCAGAAGGCCACAGCGTTGCTGCAAAAAGGTGACAAAAAGCTGTTCGAGGTGGCAAAGTCTGTCGGCTACGATTCCGATGCCGCTTTCAGCAAAGCATTCAAACGAATCGTCGGTATTACGCCTAGGCACTATCGACGAAGTACCGGGAGCATCTCGGAGTTAAAGGCCGAGGAAGCATTGACGCCGGTGCGGCCAAACTGAATCCTTCACTGGTCCGGCACCATCCTAAGAAACGGGTGTTATGAATTCCAAAGTAGGGAAATTGCTGGTGGTGGAGTCCGACGATAGTCTCAGAGACAACATCGTCACGGTGCTGAGCGCTGCCGGATTTGAAGTCTCGACTGACTATGGGGACGGAATAAAGACAGTCCTCGCCTTCGATCCCGACGTAGTTGTCCTGGGGGCTGACCCGCCACAACTCGATTGCTGTGATCTTCTTTCCGAAATCAAGGGTTCCAAGCAGACTCATGACATACGCGTTGTGATGCTGTCTCCGCGAGGATCAGCCGAGCGCACTCGGGGCCTGGATCTCGGAGCTGACGATGTGCTGTCATTGCCCTTTGACTCACACGAATTGCTGGCACGGGTACGTTCCCAACTTCAGAACAAATACATCGCGGACGAGTTTCGAGAGCGGCTGCGCCTTGCCGAGGAAAATCGAAATGCTACCCAGCAGGTGGTGACAGCAGTCAACGAAGAACGGCGCACACTTCGGTTTGGCGGCCTGGCAACTGTTGCCGTGCTGATCGTTGCTGGTCTGGTCTCTTTCTTCTTCTACCGTCGCACCCAGGAGCAGAATACCCGAGTCTATGCTGCAATCACTCGATTGCAGAACGGCATGCTGACGCAACAACAGTTGATGGAACGCTCGCGTCGAGCCCTTGAAGACGGAGAACGCGGTCCATCCCTGGCGAGCGATTCACAAAAGCTCCAACTTCAGAAGAAGAGCGAAGCCCTGAAATCGCAAATTGCGATCAGCAAAACGGAAGACGCTTCTGTTTTGCGGAAGCAGCTAGCCGCAGTAGAAAGCCGCCTTCAGAAACTCGAGACCGAGGGCAAGGTTGCCCAGACGATTATCCAGTCGTATGAGCCAAGCGTCTGCCTCATCCATGTTGTGCTTGCCTTCCGCGAACACACTACCGGATTGAGATTGCACTACGTTGGGATGACAAGCAGTGGCGAGCCAACGACCGACGAACACAGCAATCCACTCTTGAGCCTCACCGGAAATGGTCCGGAAGTACACTTGGATGTTTTTGGTACTGGGTTTCTCGCCTCCGCCGGCGGACAGATCTTCACCAATCATCACGTGGCCGAGCCTTGGTGGCAGAATGATGAGTTGAAGGAGATGCTCGATCAAGGTCTTGAGCCGGTGATTGCTGAGATGGCAGCATATTTCCCCGGCATTCCACACGGCATTGCCATCAACACCGAGAGGATTTCCTCTGCCGCGGACGTCGCTATCGTGAAAGGAAATATTTCAGGGCTGGGAATCAAACAGGTAGCCCTTGCCGAGGGCCGCCGTTCAGCCATCAGCGGGGGCCCCGTCGTGCTACTTGGATATCCTACTGCCCTCAATGCAATTCTGGCTCGGGCGGGCGCAGAGACGCTCCAGTCCATCGCGACTGCAACCAAAGGTGATCCGAAGCAGGTGATGGACGAACTCGCCCGCCGCAACCTGATTAGGCCTGTCATCACTCAAGGGCACATCGGCGAAGTGCTGACTGACAAGATTGTCTATGATGCCCAAACCACTTCGGGCGGCTCCGGCGGTCCGCTCTTCAATAACGAGGGCAAAGTTATCGGAATTAACTTCGCCATGGTGCGTGAGTTCGGCGGATCGAATTTCGCCATTCCTGTTGGCTACGGGAAGTCACTTCTGAAACCTTAAAGCCGATGCCGCGGATCAGCCCGGGTTCAGTGGTCACTTCAGCCCTGTGCTGATTGTTGTCAGGCAGCACCGGGACCACTTAGCGTGATTTGCCCGGAAACTATAAGAGTCAGTCCCATGTACCATTTGGCTTAATCGGGGTTGTCCGGAGCGCAGGTTTGGTTTTCGGAGTTCCGGTCGGGAGGTTCGGTCAGCAAAAGGTGGGCACCAGCAGCGCGGCTCAGAAAATTAGCCTACTCAACGGCACTGGTACGGGATTGTCTATGAGCAGCATTCAATCGTCCGCAAACTTCAAACAAAATAACACCTGTGGTGTGACCCTTGCTGCGGGTGCGTTTTGCTATATCAAGGTCAGCTTCAATCCGACATCAATCGGAATCAAGCAGGGCAGAATCACCGTTGTTGATACTGCATCAGGCAGTCCGCACCTCCTTCCACTTCCTGGAACCGGTTACTGACATACCGTGGCGCGGCCGTGCGAACGGGCCGTTGGAAGATAACCGAAGTCGACTATGAGGCTCTCGTCTCACGCCTTGATACGTCACCATCGCGGTTATTATTTTTCATTACTATCGGGACCGCCTTCCAATCGCAATTGCCCGCCAAGGATGTTGGTCACCGAATTCAGATCTCTGGCGAGCGCCTTTCGCCAACGTTCCACGGAATCCTGCGCCAGCTCTTCCATAGTCTGTCCGAAGGAGACCAGAGTGTCGGCGACCCGGGTCTTTACCAACTCGGAAACCGAGGCTTCGATTTGTTTCTGGGCATTCTTTAGCCGCTCACAGGCCTCGTCGAGTTGATTTCCAAGCTCCTTCGCATTGCGTGTGCTGAGCTCTTTGAGAACCACGTCCACCGCGCTCTGCAGTTGGGTACGGGCGCCGGAGATTATGTCGGTGCCCAGCCGCACCAGGCGGTTCTCCAGCTCTGACTCAAGTTGGCGGGCGGATTTGTCCAACTCCGCTATGCGGCTGCCAAGATCGGTGGTTTGCGACTGCAGCCGTGACGATTCTGACGCAACCGCCGCCTGCGCTTTCTGCATTTCCCGGCGCTGCGCCTCATTCTCCTCACCGAGGCGCTGCTGTAGATCTCGCAAGAACTCCTCGCTCCGCCGCTCCAGGCGGATTCCCGCTTCCAAGGCTTGCTGCTGAAATCGCTCGGCTCCAGAATTCACATGTTGTTGCACCGCACCGGCGACTTCCTCTGAGAGACCCTGCGCCCGCTGCTCAACTCCTTGCAGCTCTTCCGCCACTTGCTCACGGAATTCATTCTGCGCTTCACGTATCTTTTTTCCGATCGCCTCTTTCGCCGCCTCAAGTACCTGCTCGGACTGCTGGCGTGCTTGCTGCAAAGCTTGCGTCCCGATGTCCTCTCGCAGGCGTGTCCATAGCTTATCCTCAACCTCCGGAGGAATATGTGTAAGTGATATGTCAAATTGACTGCGTTTTGGCTCTGCTCGTCCAAGCTTTTGCTTGAGCTCTATCACTTCAGCCTGCAATGACTGAGTAACCTCGGCAACTATCACCCTCACATCGATATCAGTAAGTTGATGTTGAATTTTGTCGGGGGTAGTTTTCCGTGAACGAACAACCAGATTCTCGCCCCGGCGATTTTCTGTCGTATTCCTGACCGCCACTTTCCCTGGGACTTGCTGTTGGGGCATCTCCGGCAACTGCATCCAATCCTGCGGACAAGGTTTCAATCCCCAGAAGTTTTCTGGTCGATCCAGCTGTGCCGCCAGCATCCAGCCCTGTTGACCAGAGCCGATCGGTTGGCAGTCCACGACATGAGCTATGGTTTCGCGCCCTCCCTTTCTCTCAAAGTGCACTGGAATGCCGGCTTCCAGCCGCATGGGAGACCGAATCGCGCAACCATGCGCGCTGACAACCAAGGTCTCGCACACTTCGGAAAAATCCGCGCCTGGCTCCAGGCTGGTAACGAGAATTGGAACCGTAACTGGCAACCTCGAGCTACGCCGCGATGGGTCGACCACATTTGCATTGTGCATAGGCATCCCTCTTTCGGAAGAGCGCGCGCCGGGTCGATCCACTTACTGTCTCGACCTCCGCACCACTAAGGTAGCGCAACCGTCGCTAATAATGTGCGCTCTGTAGTTCTTCCTCGCGCTGTCAATTGGGCAGTGCACTGTTACCCTCCCTCAGTAACTAGGTAATGAGACCAGGTACTGGCCATCCTCCTGCGGCGAATGAACTAGAAAGTAGGACTAGTTTTGGAGCGTTTTGGAGTAAGGTGAGAATACATTGGCGACATCGCCCTAATACAAGATGACGAATCCATTGCTCAAGCGGTTTTTCGAAATGTGCTGCCGGCATCGCTTCTCCTGGCCGCATGCGGGATTGCATGGCCAGGACTACCAGGTTTGCCTCATCTGTGGAGTTGCGTACGAATATGACTGCTCGCCCATGCAGCGGACCGGCCGCCTGGCAGCGTCAGAAGACGCCCGAGAAATGCCCGAAAGGCAGACCTTCAAATGAAAGGCCGCAGGCTGACTTAGAAAGTTTTCGGGAACTCTGTCCAGCGCCTCTCAGGCAGCGTCGTTATCTCTTCGAGACGCTTCTCGTTCCGTATCTGGCAGTAGCGCCCAAGCCAGTTCAGCATCGCGATTGTTCACCCAGAGGATCAACTCCGCCGGGAGGCCGGGGAGCACCATACTGCTCACCTCGCACGCGATGTCATTGGAACGCAGGAGTCCGCATGCGAGTTCGGCCTCGTCCAGCCGCACGAATCGCTCCAGTTCGGTACGATTGATCGGATCAACGTATCGCAGTGCCGGATCATCATCAACAAAGCGGGTGCTGGACTGTTCTGCCGAGGCCGCGAGAACGGCCCCGCAAGCGTCGCAACGCTTCGCATCCACATCATTACTCCTGCCGCAGGCGCGACACACTCTTCTAAATTCAGGCGCTTCAAACATAAGAGTCACCATCAGTCACGATCAGGCTACGATCCTGTAGTCGGGTTCTTTCCTGCTGAGCAGTGCTCGCATATCGAAGCGGTCTAGTTCCAAAAAGTTCCGCACAACCGGTTCGGAGGAGCGCTCCATTTCCGCGACCGTTCCAGAGAAGATGACCCTGGCTCGATCCAGAAAAATAATGTGATCAGCGAGTTTTTCAGCCAGACGCATCTCATGCGTGACCACCAGGCTGGTCAGCTTGAGTTGCGTTTTGAGTGTGACTATCAGATCTCCGAGCCGGCGCGCCATGATCGGGTCCACCATCGTGGTAGGCTCGTCGTCGTAGAGCACGGCTTCCGGATTCGCCGCCAGCGCCCTGGCGATCGCCACCGACCGCTTCAAGCCGGTAGAGTCTTCGGAAGGCAGGAGATCGCGTATATGTATAGCTCCCACCATCTCCAATAACCTATCCACCCTGCGACCGATCTCTTCCTCATCAAGGTTTTCGCGCTCACGTAGAGGAAAAGCCACGTTTTCCCACACCGAAAGGGAGTCGAACAAGGCTCGCTTTGGAAGACCATTGTCACCTTCTTGTGAATGCGATCCAGTTCCTCTTCTGAGAGATCGGTGATGTCTTCGCAACCAGCGATCACGCGGCCAGAGTCCGGCTTGAGAAAGCCCATAAAGAGTCGCAACGAAACTGATTTGCCGGCTCCACTGCGGCCCAGGATGCATACCGTTTGTCCGGGCAAGACAGCAAAGCTTACTCTTTCGAGGACGGTATTCGATCCGAACGCCTTCGATACCTGCCTGAGCTCAAAGTATGGCTTGCAAGTTGATTGAGGCACAGAAGTCTTCACGCGTGGCGCGACGTGCAAACTTTTGTGCGCTGTCCCTTTCAATTGGCCAGAAAAGAATTTCAGGCCGGTGTTGCCAATTCCCATGTCGAACCCCGCACCCAAACTTCCCCCGGCTCCACTATTCGTGATTTCACCGATTACCTGATTCGCTGGGACCAGAGTGTTGAAGAACACACCAAAAAAATGGATCGAAGATGAACACATCCACCAGGGCCGGCTTGGTAAAGTGAACTGTGCGGCGATAATATCCGACGCCGCCCACTATATAAGGGTCCACCTAGCCGCTGGGATTCAGCCGCAGCTTGGGATTCACCGTGATCGACCAAACGTGTGCATCGCCGTCGGGCACTTGCGCTTCGTTGAGGACTCCCCTGCTTACACCAAAGCCGTTGAAGGTGTAGTCAAGCGTGGTATCGAAATGCGGCGTGAACTTGTATCCACCGCCCACCGTAATGTGCCACCCATTGTCCCGGGCGTTTACTGATATCTCCAACCAAAGGTGACACTCCTGCGCTAACGTGAAACGTGAACTGATGAATGTCTTGAGCCTGGCTGTCGATCGTCATTGAGAAGAGTCCTAATACCGACACTAAAGCTAGCGCGAGCCGTTGAGACACATGCGTGATCTTTTTCACCTGCATCCTTCTTTCTTTTCCAGCCACTCGTGTAGAAAAAATTCCCTACATAGCCAGTGGCGTGAGTAAACTAGCCGTTACTCGGGATGCTAGAAGCGCACTTAGCCAGTAGCAATTCCTCATGAGCATCGGTTGATATTCCAACAGGATGTGTAGGAAAGGTCAGTTTCGGCGTCAGAGTGGTTTCTACTGCTTTCCGCCGAAGAAAAAACTGCCGTGTAGTTGCGAACTCCACCTGAGCTAAAGTCGTAGATCGGGATTCTCCCACCGCTGGATCGAGTCTTACGTCGATTACGGGATCCTTGGTTCACACTCACGAGGAATTGTGATCAGCAGTCTCTCTTCATAGCATTCCGCAGTAAGGAAACCGCACAACAGCGGCATTTCATAGGGCATCGCTGCCATTGAAGAAACGCAGAGGGCAATCGATGCGATCAATGCGAATACGATCAGCGAAGCTCTTTCGGCCATCGAGCGCGCGTCGGGAAAGATCAATGTTCTGCTCGCCCGCAACCCCGAGAACGCTCTTATACCTGTCAACCAGGAGGTCGTGGTCTTCGACACGGCGCCGGAGGATATCGATGCCATCCTCGAAATTGCTGATGCTGTCGACGCTGCGATCCTGTTGGACGACTATCCCGCGGCGCGGGCGCTCCTCTATGGCCTGATGAGTGAACTCCGGGTCCGCACCTACAATCTTCCGCTGGCAACTTATCCTGTTGCTTTGACGGAGGCCGCGCGCCTGCTCGATGAGAAGAAGAACGACGAAGCGCGGATGGTGCTGATGGTGGCGCTTAGCACTTTGGTAGCCATTGATCGAGTTACACCTTTGCCGTTGCTCCTGGCGCGGGAGGCAATCAACGAAGCGGAAGCCCAGCGCAACACCGAGAAGGACTCGGCGCGAGAGCTTCTGGATACGGCACGCTATGAGCTGGACCGGGCCATGGCGCTCGGTTACGCGACACAGGACCCCGAGTACAAAGCTTTGAAGGACGAAATCTCGAATCTGCAGAAACAACTCAAGACGAATGAAGATACGTCTTCGCTATTTTCGAGATTGAAGGAGAGATTGTCGGCGTTCTTGAAACGTCAGTCCACAGGCAAGCAATCGCGTCAGGTGGAATCCCAGCGCCAAAAATCAGAGCGCGAGAAACGTGCTGCATGACTATGGCGCGTCCCGGTTACCATGAAGAAAGCAGGTAAGTTTGGCAGTCAAACTGAACAGGAAGGCGTTCGAACCATGCCAAGAAACTCATCCGCAGAGGAAAAGTCGTGATGGACGACCGGGACGCTTGGAGCGAGCATCAGCCATCCGCCAAAGAAGAAAACAATTTCATTGAACAGCACGGATTCGGCGAATATTCGAAATGGCATTTGGGAATCGACGACGAGGAAGACGAAAACACCAAGAAAAGATACAAATTTCCTTACGGGGATTTCGAGAAGGTCCACCGCTGTGCAATTCTTTCCGCGGAAAGCCGCGCAGGACAATACAAGCACCTTGACATTGAACGCGCGGTCGCACATTTACATGGCATGATTGATGAGCGGAGACACAAAAAGGCCGCCTGAGATGACGTTCGATCCGTGGCTAGGATGGTGCCGAATTGCGCGAGCACCCTGCTGCCCGCTCGAAAAGCAGTTCGCGCTCACGTGCGTTTCGGGTGAGCGATGCGGCGCGTTCGAACTCAGCACGGGCCTCGTCGAAGCGACCGAGCTTGAACAGGAAGTCGCCACGTACGCTCGGTAATAGGTGATAGTTTTCAAGTGAGCCTGAAGAAGTCAGCGCATCGACGAGCTTCAGGCCCTCTGCTGGACCGAACGCCATCGCGACGGCAACGGCGCGATTCAATTCCACAACAGGTGACGGTGTGAGCTGGGCAAGCGAATCGTAGAGCATGGCGATGCGCGGCCAGGCCGTTTCCTGCGGAGTACGCGCTCGTGCGTGACAAGCAGCGATCGCGGCTTGCAATGCGTATGGACCCTGCGCGACGCTGGATCTTTCTGAGTCGAGATTTTCTGCGCGCCGCGTTCTCCCACCCAGCTTTTCTGCTCGTAACTTTTCTGCGCGCTCGAGCGCGGCGAGTCCGCGCCGGATCAGGAGTTGATCCCAGTGGGCGCGGTTCTGATCGTTGAGCAGGATGGGCTCCCCGGACGGGCCGACGCGCGCCCGCGAGCGCGACGCCTGGATCTCCATCAGCGCAACCAGGCCGTGGACCTCGGGCTCCTGCGGCGCAAGCTCGGCCAGGACACGGCCGAGACGGAGCGCTTCTTCACAAAGGGAGGGCCGCATCCAGTCGTCACCGGCGGTCGCTGCGTAGCCCTCATTGAAAACGAGATAGATGACCGCGAGCACGGATGAAAGACGAGCGGCAAGCTCGTCGCCGCGGGGGACTTCGAAGGGAACGCACGCCTCGGCGAGAGTTCGTTTGGCGCGGACGATGCGCTGGGCAATAGTCGGCTCGGGGACGAGGA
>WNFC01008411.1_pt1 | contig 11373 bp, 8 predicted proteins | sample 5400541 | NCBI WGS metagenome assembly WNFC01 (sample SAMN13153342, study PRJNA577476) | soil metagenome | isolation source: 120 cm saprolite under Douglas fir tree site 2 hole 2 replicate 1 | place: USA:California | collected 2015-04-18
GCCGTGGCGCTCCTCGGCGTGCTCGCCGTCGGGATCGGGACCTATGGCTTGGCGAATATGGGCGCCATCAACGACCGGCTGCAGTTCCTCACCGGTACCGCCGCCGTACGCGTGCGGCTTGCCCAGGAGATCCAGACGACGCTGGAGGCGATCGGGCGCGAAGAGAAGAACGTCATCATCGCAACCGATGATGCGGAGATCGCGAGATTTGCCGCTTCGCTTAAGCAGTGCAAGGAGCACCTGGCAGAACTCGTGACGGCGCTCGATCCGATGATCGCCGCCGAGCGTCGTCAGATCTTCGGCGAGTTCAAGGATTTCATGGCGAAATATCTTGCCGACAACGCCAAGGTTGTGGAGCTCGGAACAGCCAACACGGAGGCGGTGGCTTCGGAGCTGTCGCGCAACGAGGCGGCGGCGGCCCTCGACAAGGCGCTGGCGCCGATGGCGGCGTTGAGCAAGGGCATGGAGGCGCGCCTGGCGGCCTCGAGCGTCGGCGAGGAGGCGCGCGCCGCCTTTCTCGCCGTCAAGCTGATGGTCGGGCTGCGCGAGATCCAGAAGCTGGAGCGTGAGATCATCGATCCCCAGGTCGAGGAGGCCGACGCGCAGAAACTGGTGCCGGAGATCGAGGCCTTGCGCGCGGGCATCGAAACCGACCGCAAGATGCTGACCGAGCTCGTTGGCGGGTCCGAGCGCAGCACGCTCGACGCCTTCGATGGGGCATACAAGGCGTGGCTGCCGATCCATCAGAAGGCCCGCGAAATCGGTTTGAAGAAGACCAACTCGAAGGCCGCCTCGCTATCCGCCGGTGAGGCCCGCAAGTTCCGAACCGACGCCAATGAGCGCCTGACGAAGATCGTCGAAGGCAACGTTGCCTTCATGACAAGCGAGACCGAGCGTTCGCAGAGCGACTACATCAAGGCTTGGTGGCTTGTCGTGAGTGCGACGGTGATCGGCTTGCTCAGCGCGATGCTCTGCGCCTGGGTGGTGGTCACCCGCGGCGTCACCAAGCCGCTTGGCGCCATAACCATGGTTACCGGCAAGCTGGCGCAAGGCGACAAGACGGTGGCCGTTCCCGGCACCGGCCGCGGGGACGAGGTCGGCGATATCGCGCGTGCCGTCCTCGTCTTCAAGGACAACATGATCGAGACGGAACGCTTGCGCGGCGAGCAAGAGGCGCAGAAGCTGCAGGCGGAGATCGACAAGAAGGCCGGTCTCAACAAGATGGCCGACTCTTTCGAGGCCAGCGTCAAGGGCGTGGTCAATGCCGTCTCGGCATCGTCGACGGAGCTGCAGAGCTCGGCGCAGTCGATGTCGGCGACGGCCGAGGAAACCGCCCGCCAGTCGACGGCGGTCGCCGCAGCGTCTGAGCAGGCTTCGGCGAATGTGCAGACGGTTTCGGCGGCAACCGAGGAGCTCTCCGGCTCCGTCGCCGAGATCAGCCGTCAGGTAACCGAGTCGACGAAGATCTGCGGCGAGGCGGTTGCCGAGGCGACTCGCACGCACCGCTCCGTTCAGGGCATGGCCGAGGCGGCGCACAAAATCGGCGCCGTGGTAACGCTGATCAACGACATCGCCAGCCAGACCAATCTCCTGGCGCTCAACGCCACGATCGAGGCAGCGCGCGCCGGCGAGGCGGGCAAGGGCTTTGCGGTGGTGGCGGCGGAGGTCAAGTCGTTGGCCAACCAGACGGCGAAGGCGACCGAGGAGATCGGGCTGCAGATCGGCGCCGTGCAATCGGCGAGCGCCGAGACGGTGAAGGCGATCGAGGCAATCTCGTCAACGATCGGGCGGGTCAACGAGATTGCCACCTCGATCGCTTCGGCGGTCGAGGAGCAGGGGGCGGCGACCAAGGAGATCGCGCGCAACGTGCAGCAGGCGGCGATCGGCACGAACGAGGTGTCGTCGAATATCGGCGGTGTTTCGCAGGCCGCTTCGGAGACCGGTGCGGCGGCGACCCAGGTGCTCACCGCATCGAGCGAACTGTCGAAGCAATCGGAGATGTTGCGCGGCGAGGTGGACCAGTTCCTCGCCACCATCCGCGCCGCATAGGAAACGAACTGCCGACCGCTTCGCATCAGCGCGGCGGCCGGTCGGCAGCTTCCGTGCACCGGACGACCTGATACTCAAGCGATGCCGAGTACCTGCAGCACCAGCCAGAGATTGGCTGCGGTGATCGCGGCAAACAGCGCCCAGGCGACGATCGTCGTCGTCGCATCGTTGGCGAAGCCCCCCATCAGCGTGCGATTGCCGGTGAAGCGGATAAGAGGGTAGAGCGCGAAGGGCAGTTGCAGGCTCAAGACGACCTGGCTGATGACGAGCAACCGGCCGACGGCGTGCTCACCAAGCAGCAGCACCCCTGCCAGCGCCGGGATCAGGGCCAGGCAGCGCGTGATGAGGCGACGCTGCCAGCAGGGGATCTGCAGCGCGAGGAAGCCTTCGAGGATGATCTGGCCGGCAATCGTCCCGGTGAAGGTCGAGCTTTGCCCCGAGGCGAGCAGCGCGAAGGCGAAGAGAAATCCCGCCGCCGCCGTTCCGGCGATGGGGTCGAGCAGATGGTAGGCATCCTCGATATCGGCGACAATGATGTTTCCCGAGCCATGGAATGCCGAGCCCGCCAGAATCAGGATGGCGGCATTGACCACGAGCGCCAGCAACAGCGAGACGATGGTATCGAGGCGGGTGAAGCGAATGGCTTCGAGCCGGCCGCGCTCGTCGGGTCTCGCCACCCGCGTCTGGACGATCGAGGAATGCAGATAGAGATTATGCGGCATGACGGTCGCGCCGAGGATGCCGATGGCGATATAGAGCGGCTCCTCGCTGGCGAGCGTGTCGAGCGACGGCACCAACCCCCGACCGACCGCGCCCCAATCGGTCTGCAGCAGGGCGAGCTCGGCGGCGAAGCAAAGACCGATCGTCGCGACCAACGCGAGGATGATCGCCTCGAGCTGACGGAAGCCTTGCCCTTTGAGGCCGAGCACGATGAACGTGTCGAAGACGGTGAGCAGGATGCCAACGCTCAGCTTCACGCCGAGCAGCAGCTTGAACGCGAGTCCGCCGCCCAGTACCTCGGCCAAGTCGCAGGCGATGATGGCGATCTCCGCCAGGAACCACATGCAGCGGCTGACGAGCGGCACGTAACTCTCGCGCGACAACAGCGCGAGATCCTTGCCGGTGGCAATGCCGAGCCGTGCGCTCAGACATTGCAGGACGATGGCGGCGAGGCTCGACAGCGCCACCACGAAGAGCAGCCGATAGCCGAATTCCGCGCCGGCCTGGATATCGGTCGCCCAGTTGCCGGGGTCCATGTACCCGATCGAGACAAGCAGGCCGGGACCGGCAAAGCGAAGGATCTTCTTCCAAGTCGGGCCGGCCCATGGAACGGCGATCGTCCCGCGCACCTCGGAAGGGCAGAACGGCGCGGTGGCCGTCGTCGGCAAGTTGAACATTTCGGCGCTACGGAGGTTCAGCGGGGATCAGGCTCGAGGGTAAAGAGCTCCTGTGGCTTGCCGACGCCGCGCAGGGCGTAGCGGCCGACCGAGATCAGCTGCTGCCGCGCGGTGCCGGCGGCTTCGGCGAAGGCGGCGGAGAGCAGGACGTCCTGATCGACCGAGCGGCACATCGCGGCGATCCGGCTTGCCTCGTTAACCGCCGGGCCGACGACGGTGAAGTCGAGCCGGTCCTTGCTGCCGACGTTGCCGTAGAAGACCTCGCCGACATGGAGGCCGAGATACATCTGCGTGGTCGGCAGCGCTTGCGTGGCGCGCAGCTCATTGAGCGCGGCAATGCGGCGGCGCGAGGATGCGGCGGCGGCGAGGGCGCCGCGGCAGGCATGCTCACGGTCGGCGGTCTGGAAGATCGCCAGCGTGCCGTCGCCGATCAGCTTCAGGACCTCGCCGCCCTCCTCGTGGATCGCCGAGATCACCGCGTCGGCGTAATCGTTGAGCAGCGGGATGATCTGCTCCGGCGGCGCGGTGTCGGTAATCTTGGTATAGCCGCGCAGATCGCTGAACCACAATACGGCGCCGATTTTCTCCGTGACGCCGCGCGAGATGCGACCGCTCAGGACTCGGCGGCCGGCGTCGCGGCCGAGATACGTCTCGACCAGGGTCTCGGCGATGCGGCCGAGCGACGCGCACTTCACCGCCAGGGCGAGAAACGGCACCAGATGCCGCAACGCCGCGACCTCCCGCTCGCTGAAGCCTTCGGGGCTCTCGGTCATCCACGATGACAGGATGCAATCCATCTCGCCGATGACGCCGTCGGCGGCAAAGCGACTGTTCATCGCGAGGTAATCGGTGATGCCGATCTTGCGCATGTCCTCGATCACCGGAAAATCCGCAGTCTCTCCGGCAGCAAGACGCCGTCGCAGGAACGGCTCGCCCGAGTGCCAAAGATGGTAGAACGGGCTGCGCCGCCAAGCCTCGGCGGCCTCGCCTTCGGTCGTCCGCCCATACTCGAGGAATGTCGATTCCTGATCGCGCTGCCAACGGAAGACGCGCCCCTCGTGGACGGGATGGAGGGTGTCGACGATGAGGGAGGCCTTTGCCAGCGGAATGCCGCCCGAAACAGCGCGCTCGCAAAACCCGCTCAGCAGCGTCGTCTCGCTGCGACCCGCGAGTCCTGCTTCGGTCACCCATGCGGCGAGATCGCTCGATGCAGGATAGTTCATTGCGGTAATATGGTGCACCGCGGAAGAGGCGGCCACTGTGAAAATGATCGTGATCGCCGGCTGGATCGACCGAGCATCGATTGCCGCGATGAGGCTTGGCAAGGCGCCGCGATTCGTGAAAGCATCCGCGACAGCCATAGTCCGCAACGAGGATTTCCAGCAGATGCATGTCGAGCGCGCACGATGAGCCCGGCCGGCGTTTCGCCCGCCGCACGGCCGATCGTCGGTCTCGGTCTGACCGAAGGACTGGCCGGCGAGCTCGCGCGCCGTTTCACGCTGTACCAGCCGCCGGGCGATTTCGACCGAGAGGCGCCCGTCATCGTTGTGCAGAATGCCCGTGTCGATGAGTCCGAGATGGCACGCCAACCCGGCCTCAAGCTGATCGCGGTATTCGGCGCCGGCTATGACCGCGTCGATCTTGCGGCAGCGCAGGCGCGTGGTCTGCTGTTGGCGAACACGCCCGGTGTCACCAATACCTGCGTCGCCGACATGGCGATGGCGCTGCTGCTGGCGGCGACCCGCCAGGTGTGCATCGGCGACCGTCATGTCCGCGCCGGACTCTGGCCGCAAGGCCGCCTGCCCCTAGCCACGCGTTTCAGCGGTCGTCGCCTCGGCATCTTCGGCCTCGGCAGTATCGGCGCCGCCATCGCTCGGCGCGCTGCCGGCTTCGACCTCGAAATCGGCTATCACAATCGGCGCCAGCGCGACGACCTGCCGTATAGATACTATGACGATCTGACAGCGCTGGCCGGCTGGGCGGACTATCTCGTGGTTGCCTGCCCGGCCTCGCCAGAGACCAATCACCGCGTCGATGCGAAGGTGCTAGCAGCGCTTGGTTCGTCCGGCATCGTCGTCAACATCGCACGGGGCTCGATCATCGATGAGGCAGCGCTGGTCGAGGCGCTCGAGCGGCGGACGATCGCCGGCGCCGGGCTCGACGTCTTCGCGCGGGAGCCGCAAGTGCCGCCGCGTCTCTTCGCCCTCGACAATGTCGTGCTGGCGCCGCATGTCGCCGGCAGCACGCATGAGACATGGGACGAGGCCTCTGCCCTGCTTCTGCAGAACCTTGACCACTATTTCACCACCGGGCGGCCATTGACGCCGATCACGCTGTAAAATTCGGCTTTGCCGTGGGACGGCATGGAACTTGCAGAAAATCACAATCAAGCAACGGGGAGACTCATATGCGATCGACAGATGTGACCCGGATCCTCCTGCTCGCCGGCGCGCTCGGCGTGGCGGCTGGGCCGGCCATGGCGAAATTCGAATGCCCGAAGAAAGGCGGCGACCTCGTCTTCGGCGGTGAGGCTAAGGTCAATAGCCTCGACATGTACGCCTCGAACACGATTTCGACGCGTAACAACGCGATGAACATCTTCGAATCGCTGATGACCCGCGACGAGGCCAACAACCCAATCCTCGAGCTTGCGGAAGCTATGACGGAATCGCCCGATCATCTGAGCTATACGTTCAAGCTCCGACAGGGCATCAAGTTCCACAACGGCAAGGACCTGACGACCGACGACGTCGTCGCTTCCTTTGACCGCTATCGCAAGCTCGGCATCGAACGCGGCAACCTCGACAACGTCGACAAATGGGAAGCGCCGGACAAGTACACCTTCATCATCCGCATGAAGAAGGCACAGCCGACCTTCATCGAGGACCTCAGCTCCTTCAGCGTGCCGATCGTGATCATTCCGGCGGAACAGAAGAACGCCGAGCCGTTGCGCCTAGAGGCGATCGGCACCGGACCATTCCAGCTCGTCGAATACGTTGCCGATAGCCACGTCAAGTTCAAGCGCTACGAGGGCTACAAGCCGAATACCCAATTCGAGGATCGCACCGGTTTCGGCGGCTACAAGGTCGCCTGCGTCGACACGGTGACCTACCGCATCGTCACCGAGTCGGGCGCGCGCGTGGCCGGCCTCGAGACCGGTGAGCTCCTGGCGGTCGAGGATGTGCCGACCAAGGCGCAGGCCGAGCTCAAGAAGAACAAGAACGTCACCCTGCTGCCGCTCGAGAACTGGTGGGTCCACATCATGTTGCCCAACACCTCGTTCCCGCCGACCGACAATCTGGCGTTCCGCAAGGCCGTCCAGGCGGCGCTCGACATGGACGAGATCATGGATGCCTCGACCGACGGTGCCTACAAGCTCAATGTCGGCTTCCAGTATCCCGGCCGCACCTCCTACACCGACGCCGGCAAGGAGACCTACAACCTCAAGAGCAAGGATCTCGCCAAGAAATACCTGCAGGAAGCCGGCTACAAGGGCGAGCCGCTCATCCTGCTGACCAACAAGGACTACACCAGCATGTACAACGCGGCGCTGGTGGTCTCGGAGCAGCTCAAGGCGGTCGGCATCAATGCCAAGCTCGACGTCGTCGACTGGCCGACCTCGGTCAACCGGCAGCTCAACGAGAAGACCGGATGGAACTTCTTCTACACCGGCTACGGCACCCAGCCGGCGCTCGGCGCGCTCGCCACGATGAAGTTCTTCGTGCCGCCGCAGAACGTCTACTACCCGAAGGACGGCGCCTCCGATCCCGACCTGCTGGCCGGCTACAATGAGATGCAGAACCAGCTCGATCCGGCCGCCCGCCAAGCGGCCTTCGCGCGGATGCAGAAGACCATCCTGGAGCGCGTCTACGCCGTGCCTTTCGGCTCGCTCACCAAGGTCCAGGCGACGCGCGCCAATGTGAAGGGGTTCAAGCCGTTCCGCATTCCGCGTTTCTCAAACGTGTGGATCGACGGCTAGCGACGCCGTCGGGGAATTCGCGTGGGCCGCGTCATCCTGCATCGCGTCGCCGGGGCAATTCCGGTCGTCTTGCTGGTGACGCTCATCACCTTCGGGCTGATGCGGCTCATTCCCGGCGATGTCAGCGCCGCTCTTGCCGGCGTCAGCGCGTCGCCGGCGGAGCGCGAGCAGATCCGACGCAATCTCGGGCTCGACGAGCCGGTGCAGGTCCAGCTGGTGAAATGGTATGGCGGCCTACTGCATGGCGATCTCGGGCGCTCGCTCTTCCTCGGCAAACCCGTCACCGAGGCGACCCTCGAGCGCCTGCCGGTGTCGCTGTCGCTCAGCGCCTACGCGCTCGTGCTCACGCTTCTCCTCGGCATCGTCAGCGGCGTGCTCGCCGCCTTGCGGCAGAACTCCTGGGTCGATCAAGCCGCCATGATATTCGCCATGATCGGCATCTCGATGCCGAATTTCTGGCTCGGCCTGATGATGATCGTGCTGTTCTCGGTGCATCTCGGATGGCTGCCGACCGGCGGCTATGTGCCGTTCGAGCAGGATCCGGTCGGCTGGCTGCGCACCACCACCATGCCGGCGATCTCGCTGGCGCTGCTGCAGATCGGCCTGCTCGCGCGCATCACTCGCTCCACCATGCTCGAGGTGCTGCGTCAGGACTATGTGCGGACGGCGCGGGCCAAGGGGCTGCCCAACTATCTCGTGGTCGGCAAGCACGCGCTGGCCAATGCCATGGTCCCGATCGTCACCGTCGTCGGCATCATCGTCAGCCTGCTGATCTCGGCTTCGGTGGTGACCGAGACGGTGTTCTCGATCCCCGGCGTCGGCCAGCTCCTGACCTCGGCGATTCTCAACCGCGACTATCCGATGGTCCAGGGCGGGCTTCTGATCATGACGCTGTTCCTGGTCGGCATAAATATCTTCGTCGACATCGCCTATGCCTGGCTCGATCCGCGCGTGCGGTACGACGGTGGCTGACCATACCGCGAGCCTCGACCGCTTCGTCGCTGCGACGCCCGCGGCGCCGTCGTCATCGGTGCGGTGGGAGACGCTGCGCCGCCTGCTGCGTCACCCGTCGTTTCGTACCGGGCTCGGCCTCTTCGCCATCATCGTCGCGGCGGCGACGATCGTGCCGGCGATCAGCCCGGCCGATCCGAACAAGCTGGCGATGCGCGCGCGCTTCCTCGAGCCGAGTTGGGAGTATCTCTTCGGCACCGACAATTTCGGCCGCAGCCAGCTCGCGCGCGTCGTCTACGGCGCCCAGCTCTCGCTGGTCATCGGCACGTCGGTGGTGGTGCTCAACGCCGTCTTCGGGACCCTCCTCGGCGCGCTTGCCGGCTATTTTCGCCGGCTCGACAATCCGCTGATGCGGTTCAACGACGCACTGATGGCGTTTCCCGCCATTCTGCTGGCGATCGGCGTCGCCGCGGTGCTCGGCCGCTCGACGCCGAACGTGATCCTCGCTTTGGCGATCGTCTACGTGCCACGCACGGCCCGCATCGTGCGCGCCTCGGTGCTGGTGATCCGGCAGATGGAATTCGTCCAGGCCGCGATCGCGGCGGGGGCAGGGCATTGGCGTATCCTGCGCTACCACATACTGCCCAACGCGATGGCGCCGCTGATCGTGCAGCTGAGTTTTCTTTTCGCCTATGCGGTGCTCGCCGAGGCGACGTTGAGCTTCCTCGGCCTCGGCGCCGAGCCGCCGACGCCGACCTGGGGCAACATCATGGCGGAAGGCCGCCAATACATGCGGGAAGCGCCCTGGATAATCGCCATTCCCGGCGCCGCCCTGGCGATTACCGTGATGGGGCTCAACCTGCTCGGCGACGGGCTGCGCGACGTGCTCGATCCGCGCCTCAAGATCCAACAGTGAGTCTCCTGTCGGTTCAGAACCTGCGCGTCGTCTTCGCCAGCGGCCGCGGCGAGGTCGCCGCCGTCGACGACGTCAGCTTCGCACTCGACGAGCGCGAAGTGCTCGGCATCGTCGGTGAATCCGGCAGCGGCAAGAGCGTCACGGCGCTCTCGATCATGGGCCTCCTGCCCAAGCCGCCGGCGCGTGTCGCGGCGGGAAGCGTGCGCTTCGCCAGCGAGAACCTTCTCGCTCTCGGCGAACGGGCCATGCGGCGAGTTCGCGGCCCCGGCATCGGCATGATCTTCCAGGAACCGATGACCTCGCTCAACCCGATCTTCTCGATCGGCAACCAGCTGATCGAGACGATACGCGCGCATGAGCGGCTGTCGCCGCGCGCCTGCCGCGATCGGGCCGTCGCCATGCTTGCCAAGGTCGGCATCGCCGCGCCGGAACGCCGGCTCGATGACTATCCGCATCAGCTGTCCGGTGGCATGCGCCAGCGCGTCATGATCGCCATGGCGCTTGCCTGCAACCCCAAGCTGCTGATCGCCGACGAGCCGACGACGGCGTTGGACGTGACGATCCAGGCGCAGATCCTCGAGCTGCTGCTGTCGCTGCGCGACGAGTTCGGCATGGCGATCATCATCATCACCCACAATATGGGCGTCGTCGCCGAGATGGCCGACCGCGTCCTCGTCATGTATGCCGGCAAGATCGTCGAGGAGGCCGCCGTCGACGATCTCTTCGAGGCACCGGCGCATCCCTATACGCGCGGCCTCCTCGACAGCATTCCGGCGATCGACCAGGCGCGGCAGCGGCTGCGCACCATCCCCGGGATGCTCCCCAATCCCGCTGCCTTGCCGCCGGGTTGCCGCTTCGCGCCGCGTTGCGCCTGGCGGATCGCTGCCTGCGCTGCCGGCACCCCGCCGCTCGATCCGGTCTCCCCGGGTGACGCTCGCGGCGCGGCTCACGCCGCCGCCTGCATCCGCCTCAGCGAGGTGGCGGCGTCGTCATGAGCGCACTATTGCGCGTCGAGGGCCTGACCAAGCATTTTCCGGTGCGCGGCGGGGCCCTCTTCGGGCGCACCACGGCGTACCTGCGCGCGGTCGACGATGTCAGCTTCACGGTAGCACCGGGCGAGACGCTCGGCCTGGTCGGTGAATCCGGCTGCGGCAAGTCGACGGTCGGCCGCATGCTGCTGCGCCTCGTCGAGCCGACGTCCGGCCGGATCGAATTCCTCGGCGAGGACCTCACCACGCTGCCGCCGTCGGCGCTGCGCGCGCGCCGCCGCGATATTCAGATCATCTTTCAGGACCCCTACGGGGCGCTCAACCCGCGGATGAGCGTCACCGATATCATCATGGAGCCGCTGCTTATCCACGGCGCGCGGCCCGATGCCGCCGCTCGCAAGCGCGTCACTGACCTGCTCGACCATGTTGGCCTTGCCGCCGAGCATGCCGGGCGCTACCCGCACGAGTTCTCCGGCGGCCAGCGTCAACGTATCGGCATCGCGCGGGCGCTCGCACTCAATCCAAAATTCATCGTCTGCGACGAGCCGGTCTCCGCGCTCGACGTCTCGATCCAGGCGCAGATCGTCAATCTGCTACAGGATCTGCAGGGCGAATTCGGTCTCGCCTATCTCTTCATCGCCCATGATCTCGGCGTCGTGAAGCACATCTCCGACCGCGTCGCCGTCATGTATCTCGGCAGGCTTGTCGAGATCGCCGACAAGGCGGCGCTCTACGCCGCCCCGCGTCATCCCTACACCCAGGCGTTGATCGCCGCGGTGCCAATCGCCAAGCCGCGCCTGCGCCGGCGCAAGGCGGCGCTGCAGGGCGAGATCCCGAGCGCGCTCGACCCGCCCAAGGGCTGCCGCTTCCACACGCGCTGCCCCTACGTCATGCCGGTCTGCCGCGAGGTCGAGCCGCTGCTCGACGAGCCGACGCCGGGCCATCGCGTGGCCTGCCATCTTATTACTCCCTCTCCCTCCGGGAGAGGGGCGGGGTGAGGGTTGCCGATGACGCGAAAGCCCTCACCCTAACCCTCTCCCGGAGGGAGAGGGGATATTAGTCGGCTGAGCAGGAGAGCGGGATGGTCGAAGT
>WNFC01025750.1_pt1 | contig 11373 bp, 10 predicted proteins | sample 5400541 | NCBI WGS metagenome assembly WNFC01 (sample SAMN13153342, study PRJNA577476) | soil metagenome | isolation source: 120 cm saprolite under Douglas fir tree site 2 hole 2 replicate 1 | place: USA:California | collected 2015-04-18
AATCACGATTGCCATCAAACAGACGCCGTCGAGCAAGTATCGTGTGCAGTTCATCGGCAGGAACGGGCAGGTGCTCACCGAGGTGACGTCCAGTCCGGCGGTCTATGAGCTCCGGGGCAACGAGCCGTACGTCCGCGCCAGGATCCTCGAGTCCAACGGCCGCGTCGCGTGGACGCAGCCCGTGTGGCGCGGGAGGTGAGCGGGTGCGACGTCACAGAATGCGAGGTACTGCCCTTGGTTGGTGATCCGTCCTAACCAAGCTCCAGAATGAAGCACCGATCGAAATTCATCTTCGTCAGGATTCGCCGAGCCTCCCGAAGCTCGCGGCGATCGACGTCCGACACATCGAGATCTATGGCTTCCGCGTCGGGTCGTAAGTGGGCTTGACCGTCCCGAGGCGCTTCGCGACGTCGAACAGCGTCGGATAGAACTGCACGAACGTGTTGTCGACGGCGGTGTTGGCCTTATGACAGGAGTAGCACGAAGCCGTGGCGGGAAGCGGCGCCGCTGCGTCGACGAGTCCTTGCGGACTGTCGAACGAAAAATAGCCCCAGCCACCGTCAGAGAACTGCCGCTGATCCTTGACCGCGGCTTCAATCGAGACCACCTCTCCCTGCGTGTGCCCGCCGTTGTTGATCGACACGTTCGCGTTGGCGCGCCGGATCTCGAGAATGAACATCGTCTTGTCGGGCCAGATGCCTGAGCGGAGGAACTCCCGGTACGCCTCGCGCGTGACGAAGACGTTGTCGAACAGTGGCGGCCGCCCGGCCGCGGCCTGCGCCGGCCCATACGTCATCCCAAGGCCGCTCGTGACGTAAACCCATTCGCGATATTCTGCGGGGCGAATGAGCCGGCCGCCGCTCGAGTAAGCGGGACCCTCGGCCGCACGCGACTGTGCCTCCGACGGCCAGCTCCACGCGAACACCGCCGCGAACATACAGCCGGCAAGGCTCAACACTGTCTTCAACATGAAACCGAATCTGTCGCGAGTGACGCGGGACTCGCGGAGCGCCAAACGGCGTGGATGGGACTGCGCATCGTGGCTCGATGTTTTCGTTGGAACCATGGAAGCGTTACCTCCGATTGACTGCTTGTCGCCATCTCGAGGACGCGCGAACTGTTCTGCGAGTTTCACGTTCACGTTTCCGAATACGGCGGCTGACGGTCCAAACGGCCGGCGCTGAGCCGCAGGCTGCGGCGACACGTTACGACCGACAGTGAGCGTGACGGCTCCAGCGCCATGTTGGACCGCACACATCGGATGAGGCGAACCGATCGTTCGGTCACCAGGTGTTCAGATCTCGTATGGTGCCGGTCGAGACCAGATAGATGTAGAAATCGGTGAACGCCACCCAGATCAGGCTGAACCAGGCGAATGTCATGTGGCGCTCGTTCAGCCATGACGCCCCCGTCCACAGCCGATAGCGTGGCGAGAGCGCACCCTCGCACGTGAAGCAGTCGAGCCGCCCTCCGATCAGGTGACGCCAGGAGTGGCAGCCGAAGGTGTACCCCGTCAGCAGCCCTGCGTTCGTCAGCATCACCACGGTGCCCACGCCGACGCCGAACCGGCCGTTGCGGAAGAACGCGGACAGCCCCTCCCACCAGAGGCACAGGAGCAGAACCAGTGCGCCGTAGAGCGTGTACCGGTGAAGGTTCTGAAACAGCAACAGCGTCGTTTCCCCGCGGTACCCTCGGGGCACGCCGCGCACGGCGCAGGACGGTGGCGTCAACGCGAAGGCTTTGTAATATGCGCCGCGGTAGTAGTAACACGTGAATCGGAACGCGATGGCGAGCCCGGGGAGGAAGAACGCTGGCGACTGCGGCAGGAACGCCGGCCACCACGCCGGGAACGTGCCGAACCAGGCATGCTCCACGGGCACGGCCCCCGGGTAGCCGGACGCCGGCGTGAAGACCGGCGGCGCCACCGTCGGGCTGATGTACGGGGCGTACCACACATAGGTGGCGTTGAAGGCACGGAACGTCAGGTAGCCGAAGAACAGAATGAGGCCGATCGCGGTCGTCGCTGGTCCGACCCACCAACGGTCGACGCGCTGAGTGCTCGCGAAGCCGCCGTGTCGCCCGGCGATTTGAATGGTTTGCATAACCGCATCTGAGCACAGCCGGCGCGCCTGATTCAAGAGCGCAGGCGCTCAGGCTTGAGATGGGTTCTGATCCACATGGCCGCTCCGAGGCAAGCTGCTACAATTTCGGCCGATGCGCGATCCGTCCGCGTCCCGCGTTGTAGTGGACCCTTCGACAGGCTCAGGGCAGGGCCGTCCTCCGCCCCGCGGGCCCATATCCTTCGATGAGGCGCAGCCGCTCGCAGCGCGCCTGCGCGACGAGCTCGGCCGCGCGATCATCGGCCAGCACGGCGTCGTTCAGGAGATCCTCACCGCGTTTTTCGCCGGCGGACACTGCCTGCTGCGCGGCGTGCCCGGTCTCGCGAAAACACTGCTGATCAAGACGCTCGCGCAGGCGGTGCATCTGAAGTTCAACCGCATCCAGTTCACGCCGGATCTCATGCCGTCGGACATCATCGGCACCGAGGTGATCGAGGAGGATCGCGGCACCGGACGCCGCGAAATCCGCTCCATTCCCGGACCGATGTTCGCCAACGTCATCCTCGCCGACGAGATCAACCGGACGCCGCCGAAGACGCAGGCCCTCGTCGCATCGGGGCATCGACGTGGCCCCCGACCGGATCGCGGACCTCGAGCGGTTCGTCCGCGGCGCCGTCGCTTCGCCGCGTTCAGTCGTCGTGCGCCACCCGATGCGGTCGGAGTGGTGGATGATTCCGTTCGCGGTGTGCCTCTCAGCCGAATGGTGGGTGCGGAGGCGCAGGGGACTTCGATGAATAAATCTCGTACCCTGGGCGCAACCACATCATCTTTTTCGTGCTTTCGTGTATTTCGTTATTCTCCGTGGTGTGGTTTCAGCTGAGCGCACGGGTGAATCGCGCCTCGCACGATAGGCGCGAGCCGGTCGATCTACAATCTCTCCTTTGCCACCTCCCCTCGAATGATGCTCGCAGTCGGCGCTCGCCTCGGCCCTTACGAAGTCATTGCGCCGCTCGGTGCAGGAGGCATGGGCGAAGTCTATCGAGCGCGTGACACCAGGCTCCAGCGCGACGTCGCCATCAAGGTGATCGCACCGGCGTACGCGAACGATCCCGAACGGCTCCGCCGATTCGAGCAGGAAGCGCACGCGGCTGCTGCACTGAGTCATCCCAATATCCTCGCGGTGCACGACGTGGGCAGCGCCCCGGTTGTCCAGGCCGAAGGTAGGACCGTTGTCGTGCACTACGTTGTCTCCGAGCTGCTCGAGGGCGGCACGCTGCGCGAGCGGCTGCAGGCCGGGTTGCTGTCGCCGCGCAAGGCCGTCGAATACGTCATCCAGATGGCGAATGGTCTTGCCGCAGCCCACGAAAAAGGCATCGTGCATCGCGATCTCAAGCCCGAGAATGTGTTTGTCACCTCCGATGACCGCGTGAAGATTCTCGACTTCGGGCTGGCGAAATTGAACGCTGAGTCGCCCTTCACCGGTTCCTCCGCGGTCGCGACGATGCCTTCGTCCACCGAGCCTGGACGCGTGATGGGAACGATGGGCTATATGTCGCCCGAGTTGGTCCGGGGTCAGACGGCGGATGCACGCTCCGATATTTTTGCGTTGGGCATCGTGCTCTTCGAGCTGCTCGCGGGACGCAACCCGTTTGCGCGCGAGACGGCGCCGGACACGATGACCGCCATCCTGAAAGAGGATGTGCCGGAGATCCATCTCTCCGATGGTTCACTTCCGGGCGGGTTGGACCGCGTCGTCCGGCGATGTCTGGAGAAGGCGCGCGAGCAGCGATTCCAGTCTGCGCGCGATCTGGCGTTTGCGCTCGAGGCCGTCTCGGACCACAGAGGCACCGGAGCCTTCGCTGTGAAGTCCGACGCGATACAGGCCGACGACGCACGAGCCTTCACCGCGCCGGAACGATGGAGTGTCGGTCGCTGGTTGCCGTGGGTGCTTGCCGCTGCGCTTGCGGCCGCGCTCCCGCTCGTCTGGCAGCGAGTGCCGAGGGGCGCGCCCAGTCAAGCCGGCGTCATGCGCTTCACCATCAAGCTTCCTGCGGATGCGCCGGCATACCTGGAGCTCGGCGCAAGCCTGGCCATTGCACCCGACGGCTCGCAGTTCGTCTACGTCGCCAGGACGCCGCATGGGTCCCAGCTCTATCTGCGCCGCATGGATGATTCGGTCGCACGGCCGATTCCCGGGGCTGAGGGCGCGGAGTTCCCTTTTTTCTCGCCGGACGCGGCCTGGGTTGGTTTCTTTTCGATCAGCGGTCAAGCGGGCGCGCGTCTCGCGGGGAGCGCGCTCAAGAAGCTGCCGCTGACCGGCGGCGTGCCCGTGACGATTGCCGAGACGCCGGCGTTCGTGGCCGGTGCCGCGTGGGAAGCCGATGGCACGGTCTACGTGGGGGGCCCTCGCATCCTGCGTGTCCCGGCCACTGGCGGCACGCTGGAACCGTTTACGCACCCAACCAAGGGCGTCGTCGCGTACGCGAATCCGCAGGCGCTTCCGTCGGCGCTCCTCTTCACTGTCAGACCCGACAATGTGACGACGTTCGATGATGCACGGATCGCCATTCAGCGGTTCGATCAGCAGGAGCCGCGGATTGTCGTCGAGGGTGGCGGCTATGCCCGCTACTCGCCCAGCGGCCATTTGGTCTACGCGCGCGGCGGATCGATTTGGGCCGTGCCCTTCGATGCGAGTCGACTGGAGACTACCGGTCAGCCGGCGGCCGTCATGCAAGGGGGCATGTTCGACTCGATGAGCGCCCGCGCCAATTTCGCGCTCGCGCGAAACGGCACGTTGATCTATGCGCATGGCGGGCCCGTGCCATACGACCACACGATGCAGTGGGTCGATCGTCGTGGACGGACCGAACCCATCTCCGCGCCACGCCGCTATTACAGGCAGCCGTCGTTTTCGCCAGACGGCACACGCGTCATCATGGGGATCGGCGCAGCGAATGACGACGTGTGGCTCTACGACCTCGCTCGGGGGGGCTTTGCGCGCCTCACCTTCACGGGAGGCGACAACCGTGATCCCATCTGGGCATCGGACGGTGAGCGCGTCGTCTACGCCGCGCGCCGGTCGGGACCGGAGAATCTGTTCTGGAGGTCGGCCGATGGGACGGGTCAGGAGGAGAGGCTGACCGAGAGTCCCTACGTGCAATCGCCCGGGTCCTGCACAAAAGAAGGCGTGCTCGCGTTCACGGAGTACCGGCCGCAGACGCGCGGCGACATTCTCACGCTCACGGTCACCGGCGATCGCACTCCGAAACCGTTTCTCGCAACGCCGTTTGACGAGACGTCGCCGACGTTCTCACCGGACGGCCGGTTGATCGCCTATGTCTCGGACGAAACCGGCGTGCCGGAGGTGTATGTGCAGTCGTTTCCGGGACCAGGTCGCAAGACGCAGGTTTCGATTCGAGGCGGCATAACCCCGTTCTGGCGTCGTGACGGCCGCGAGCTCGTGTACCGCGACGGCCAGCGCCTGGTCGCGGTATCCGTTACCACCACCCCGACGACGCTTCAAGTCGGGCAGCCGCAGGAATTGCTGCGCCTGCCGCCGAGGACGACGGAGGTTGCGATGGCTCCCGACGGTCAGCGGTTCCTGGTCGTGCAGCGCGAGGGCCCGGATCTCGTCGCCTCGGAGCTCGACGTCGTCGTGAATTGGTTCCTGGAGTTGTCCAAGAGGTAATGAACGCGGAAGACGGGCGAGAAACGAGCACGAGGTTCCACAAGATGTAGTATAAGTGTCAGCGCTCGACCCCAAGATAAGGACCAACCACGAGTCGAATGCTGCATGGCCCTTCGCGTCGTCGCGATTTCCGCCCCTCACTACCAGACCGGCCGCATTGGTGAGCGCGTTCTCTCGAGCTCCGATCCCGTCAGCCTGTTCAACGCGTGCCGGCACGCCGCCGCTACCGCCGCGCGCCATAGCGGCGTGTGGGGCGAGTCGAACTGGAACGGCACCCGGATCGAGCGCCGACGATCGCTGTTGCTGCTCCACAGCCTCGAGGCCGACCTCGCGACCTTCGAGGCGACGCTCGACGAGGCCCGGCCGCATCTGCTGTTGCTCGGCGCCATGTCGCTGTGTCTGCCAGGCGCGATCGAATGCGCACGGCGCGCGCGTGAGATGCTTGGCGATCGCGTCGCGATCGTGCTCGGGGGCTGGCACGCGAGCGAGACCATTTTCCGCGCGCCAGGCGGCGCTCGCGTCGTCCATCACGCCGGATCCCCCGCGCGACTCATGGCCGAGGGCCGTCTGCCAGAGGACACGTTTGACGTCGTCGTCAGCGGCGAGGCCGTGGGTCTGGTGACGCGGCTCGGTGAGCTGATCGGCACCGCCACGCGTGGGTCGAGTCCCGCGCGGACGGTGCGACGACGGCTGCACGAAACGGCGTCGGTCCCCGGCAACTGGATTGCGGCGTCCGTTCACCGCGGAGTGGTCCGCGAAGTCGTCGGATCGGCATCGTCGTCACAGGACGCACCGCTGCCCCCGACATCGGCGCTCTTCGGCATCAGCACGGTCTTTGACGTGTGTTCAGCGATTCGGGGCGGGGGTGCATTTACGACTGCACGTTCTGCAGCGAAGCCATGAGCGCGGTAGGCTCCCGGCCGCAACTCGACGGCGCCGCCGAGCGGCTGTATGGACAACTGGCGACGGCCGCGACAATCGTGGCCGAAGATCATCCGGTCCGGAAGGCCGCGGCATTCGTCGAAGACTCGGTGTTTCTCGGCGGGTCGCCCAAGGCGATCGAGGGGTTCGTCACGCTCGCGCGCGCGCATCCGCTGGGCGTGACGTTTGGCTGCCAGTTCACCATCGACCAGGTGCTCGCGAGAAGGGAGCTCCTCATCTCGCTCGTCGAAGTGGGCCTGTCGTATGTGTTCGTCGGTCTGGAGACGTCCGAGCCACCGATGATCGGCGGACTGTCGAAGAACGTGCGGCCGCAAACCGCCTGGCTCCAGCGGATGGAGGCGGTCCTCGCGTTCCTGTCGTCCACCGGCATCTCATGTGGAGTTGCGGTCCTTTTTGGTCTGGGTGAAGACCAGCGGAGCCGCCTTCAACTGCTTTCGGTTCTGGAGCGGTGGCGGACCGCCTACGGATCGCCGCGCACGGTGAGCTTCAACTGGGCCGTTCAACACCCCTTGCGCGGACACGACGGTGGTCAGAATTACCGCTATCTCGACTGGGCGCTGCCGAACACCGATTGGATTAGCGCGTTCGAGCCATTCGGTGAAGCGTCTGCACTCTACCCGCTCGCCGGCCGTCAACACCCGCGGCTGTCGGAGGTCGAGGAACTGCGTGCTGCGATCGAGTCGCTCGATCGGCTGAGCCTGGACACGGCCGGCGCGGCCGTGAGCCGGAATCACTGAACATGGCGCCTGCTGCATCTCTCGCGCCGAGCGCGTCCCATCAGTTTTACGCGAGCGGCCTTGGCGATCGACTCGTTGACGAGCTGCGATATCCCACCGGCATCCAGGAGTTTCTCTCGGCCGAGAGAAAGCTCTTGATCGCCCTCCGTCCGATGTTCACCATGCTGGTCGAGGTCGGCTGCATGGACGGGCGACACGTCGATTGGGCCGTCGCCCACAGGAAAAGCTACCTGGGGGTCGAGCCGGTCTCGCGATATGCCGCGGCTGCGCAGCGGTCAATCCGGCGCTCGCGTCTCGATCCGGCCCGGTATCGGGTGCTCGAGAACACCGCGGAGCATCTCGACGGGATTCTGACCGAGCAGGTCAAACCGCGCGAGCGGTGCCTGGTGTTCTTTCCGTTCAACAGTTTCGGCAACGCCCAGCATCCGACAAGAATCCTCAGTACTCTCGCGCTGACAGGTCGGCCCGTGCTGATTAGCTCGTATCGCACGACCCGGCTGGCGACCCGAATTCGACGTGGGTACTACGAACGCTGCGCCTATAGGAGCCTCCGGCAGGAGATCTCGACAGAAGGCATCCGGTTCGTCACCGACGACGGCCTGAGCTCGGTCGCCTACCGGCCTCGCTTTCTTGCTCGTCTGGCCGCCACCGACGGACTTGATCTGATGCCGGTTCGGTTTGGACAGATTGGTCTCGCGTTTGCCTCACCCTCCGTCGCAAGTCGGCTGACGCGCGCTTAGCCCCTGGTGCCCCCGAGCCTCGTCATCTACGTGACGCAGTCGTTTGACAGCGATGCGGGTCGATGTATTCGCGCCGCGGCCGATTCTCCGTATCGTGTGGTCGTTGTCTGTGAAGAGCCGCCTCGGGCGATCCCAAGCGGGCTGCGCGCGCTCATTTCGGCGTACGAACAAGTCGACGATGTCTTCGATCCGCGCGTGATTGCTCGCGCGATCACGCGACTGCGGACTTCCCGGGCATCGATCAGGGTCCTCTTCAGCGACGACGAGCGGGCGCAGATGCCGTTGGCGAGGGTCCGGGCGACCTTGAAGTTGCCAGGCCTGCCGTTCGACACCGCGCGCAACTTTCGCGACAAGGCGCTGATGAAGCGCGTCTGGAAAGCGCATGGCATCCCGTGTGCGGACCATCGCCTGGTGCGCACGGAGTCGGCCGCAATGAACGCCGCCTCCGCGCTCGGACTGCCGCTCGTGATGAAACCGATCGACGGCATGAGGAGCGCCAACACCTACAGAATCCGGAGTCTCCAAGATGTCCGGCGATACTTCGATCCTGTACGCGCAGCCTCGCCGCGCGGCGTTCTGCTCGAACAGTTCGTGGACGGCGAGGAGCTCTCGTGCGAGGTCGTCCTCCACAAAGGGCGGCTGGTGTGGTACTCGAGCACGAAATACATTCCGCCCCCGCTGAACGTCGTCGAACGTCGTGGTGAGCACTTCGCCGTCGTGTTGCCGCGGGAAAGACAAAGAGCCGACACCACTCGGGCCGCAAGGATCGCCGCAAGGGCCGTGCGGTCGCTCGGCCTCCGCACGGGGATGAGCCACGCCGAGTGGTTCCGCACGGCGGACGGGTCCGTCGTGATGTCCGAAGCGGCTGCGCGCGTGCCGAGCGCGTCGATTTCAACTCTGGCTCACCTTGCCGACGGCACGCACCTGATCGATCTCTGGGTGCGATTGCTGGTACTGGGTAAGGTTGAAGCTCCGCCACCCCGTCGCTTCGCGGCCGCCGCCGTCTTTCTCAGAGGCTCTGGCCGCGGGCGCATCCGCGCCGTGCGAGGCCTGCCCGACGTGATTGAGAAGTCCGGCCCCCTGATTGTGGCCGCGGACTATCCCGTTGTGGGAGCGGCGATCGAGCGCGACTGGGATGGCAACGGCAGCATCCTGTTCCGCAGCCCAAGCACGCGGGCCGTTGTCGGGGCGGTCGAGCACGCGCGACGAACGATCCGAATCATCGGCCAGTAACGAAGCTTCGCCTCAAACCGCCGAGTAATGCCGAGCCGTCGCTGCGCGAATCTTCGTTAATAGGCGGCCGCTGTGCGGCCGCTAAGACAGCTTCTAAAGCCTCACCGGCAATAACCTTGCTTCATTTCGTCAGAACGCGGCTTTAGAAGATGTCTAGCCCATCACGTAAACGACGACGTTGACGGCGAACCTGGTGTTGTCTTCGCGGAGGAAGCGCTTGTTGCGCCAGTCGTAGTCCCACTCGCAGCCGTAGTCCTTGTTGCTGTAGAGCACGGCGGTTCGGCCGCGGCGCTCGATGCCTTTCAGGTATTCGTGCACGATATTGTCGCCCCAGCCGTTGAGCTCGTGCGACGTTCGCGGCGGCCCGCCCTTGAACGCGAAGAAGCTGCGGTAGATCGGATGCGAGACGGGCAGCTTCGTGAGCGCGTCCGCGGGAAACACGGCGTGGCATTTCCCCCTCGAACGATCGCGCGTACAGGCCGTTGACGTCGTGATTGCAGTCGTCGGAAAAGAGCAGACCGCCCGCGTCGGCGAACCGGCGCAGGTTCTCGCGCTCCGCGCTGCTGAAGCGCACCAGCTTGTGACCGGTCATGAAGATGAACGGAAACGACAACAACTCGCTCGACGAGGCCGAGATCACCACTTCCTCCTGGTAGACCGGAATGGCGGTGTATTCGATGATCGAGTTGAGGACGTTCGCGGCGACCTTCGGGTTGTAATCCCAGTCACCGGATCGTACCGCAAGCGAGCGAACACGAACTCGGACCCGTGCTGCCGGCCCGGGCGCTGATCCGATTTTCCCTCGGCGGACCTCAGGACGGGCCCCTCGGGAGATCTCAGGGCAGGCAGGCGGACCGTCGCGGCGGCGGCGAATTGCAGGAACCGGCGGCGGCTAATCATATAAAATGGCGGGCTCTGTGGAATATCACATCACGCATTACGATCTCGTTCAAGGCGCGCTGGAGATTCAGTACATCGAGGAATTCTTCGGTGAGTTTCCCCGCAAGAAGACCGCCGCGGAGATCGTCCGCCGCCTCGAGGGGCGCGCACATCTGATCCTGCTCGCGACCGCGCCTCTGCCCGACGATCCGGGATCGGTCGTGCCGGTGTCGTTCAAGGTGGCCCACGAAATCAAGGTGCCGGAGACCGAGCCGAAGCTTGTCGATCTCGTGCACCGCCTGAGCCACTACGTGAATTTCGCGGGGCGGCGCGTGTTGTACACGTGGATCGGCGGCACCCGGCGCGACTGGCGCGGCCAGGGATTCTTCCGCGCGCTCACCGAGCAGCAGGAGCTCTGGGCGATCGAGCAGGGGTTCGACGAGATCGTCGTCAAGACCAAGAACAAGTTCTACGACATGCGCGGCACGCTGGATCACCTGCGATTCGAGGTCGTGCAGTACGAACGGAACGCGGCCGACAACGCCCAATCGAAGGTGTATCTCAGCAAGAAGCTGATGGCCGAGATGATCTCGACGCACCGCAGCGCCAAGACCGTCGTGCAGATGCCGGTCTGAGAACCTGCACCCTGAACTCGATCTGATCTGTGGATGCCGCCAAAGACACCGTACTCCGAGGACCTCGGAAATCGTGAACCGATCGCGGCGTTGCGCGACACACCCTCGCGGATTGGCGCCATGGCCGGCGCCTGGTCGCCGGCGGATTTCGAACGCTCCTACGCGCCGGGCAAGTGGTCCGCCCGGCAGATCCTGACGCACCTCGCGCAGACCGAGCTCGCTGTCGGCACCCGCGCGCGCATGGCGCTCACGACGCCGAATTACGTCGCGCAATTCTTCGATCAGGACAAATGGATCGCGCGCGAATCGACCACGAGTGGCTGCGACGCGCTCGACGCCTTTCTGGCGCTGGCCGCACTGAATCGCGCGCTGTTCGCGTCGCTCTCGCCCGCTGACCGTGCCACGACGTTCTCCCATCCCGAATACGGCTCGCTGGACGTGGACTGGATCCTCCACCTG